>Ga0210401_10005116_pt1 | contig 13523 bp, 20 predicted proteins | sample IncBWH32MmetaG_FD_150866 | JGI IMG/M metagenome (GOLD analysis project Ga0210401, IMG submission 150866) | Forest soil microbial communities from Barre Woods Harvard Forest LTER site, Petersham, Massachusetts, United States - Inc-BW-H-32-M | ecosystem: Environmental > Terrestrial > Soil >... | reverse complement strand
AGTGAGTGAGCGGTTGAGCCACGCCGGCGGTTGGACCCTGGCCAACGGAAAATTGCATCGCGCGTTTGAATGCAAGGATTTTGTAACCGCGTTTGGGAACATGACTCGCGTGGCCTTGGTGGCTGAGGCCATGAATCATCATCCGGAGTGGTTCAACGTGTGGAACAAGGTAGTAATTGATTTGAATACGCACAGCGTAAAGGGCATCAGCAATCTGGATTTTGAATTGGCCGCGAAGATTGATGAGATCTTCTCGGCTTGAGAGGGCCGCTTTGCTGCTTGGCGGGCCTGACGTGCGTGGCTTGGTGTAGGTGTTGACGCCCGGCGGAGAAATCCCCGCCCCTACAACGCCGGCCGCGTTTTCGCCGCTTTCGTGCGTTGTTTGTGAGATAGCTTCCCTTTCATGATTGGCGCCCACCACTCCCAGCAGGGTTCGCGTCGCTGGTTGCCCGCTGTTTTGCGTTGGATCGCGGGCCTCGCCGTTCTTGGGGTGCTGCTGTATTTCCTTCCGTTCGCAACCGTCCGTAAAGCGATTGCGCAGATTCCTGCGTGGCTTTTTCTAGGCGCTTTGGCGGGCTATCTGCTGGCCCACACGCTGGGAATCGCGAAGTGGCGGATGGTGGTCAACGCCGCGGGAGCGCAACTCGATTTCGCCACCAGCGCGCAGTGTTATCTAGGTGGCTTGTTTGGCACGCTGTTTCTTCCTTCGATTGTTGGCGGCGATGTGATCCGCCTGGCGGTGGGCCTGCGACGCAGCCCGCGGCCAGCCGCGGTTCTTGCAGGCAACGTGCTCGACCGATTTCTGGATGTGGCCGCGCAGTCGGGACTCGCATTGCTGGGACTGATCCTGCTGCCGGGCTCCATGCCGGAAAATCTTCGGCACACGACGCGCAAAGTGCTGTTGGTGTGTGCAGCAGGCGTCGTTGTGCTCGTGGCGCTGACGATTTTGTCGCGCAGGGCATTGTTAGCGGGCCGCTCGGTGCGCTTCCGCCGCCGCCTGGCGCGACTCCGACACGCGCTCCGCAGCATTTCGCGCCAGCCAAGCAAACTGCTCCTCGGATGGCTGGTCGGAACTCTCATCCAATCGACATTCCTGATTCTAACGGTGCGACTCGCCGTGGCCTGCGGGCTGGTGCTGCCGCTACGCTTGTGGCTATTTGCATGGCCGCTGGCAAAACTTGCAGCCGTATTGCCGCTGACGCAGGGAGGCATCGGTGTGCGCGAAGCTGCGCTGGTGGCGTTGCTCACTCCTTTTGGCGCGCCCGGCCATCTCGTGCTGGCGGCTGGTCTGGTGTGGGAGAGCGTGATCATCGCCGGTGGATTGCTTTCCGGCGGCGCGGCATTTCTGCTCCGCCGCGCCGCCTCCTCGCGGCCGGGGACGTAGCATAGGGGAACCCAGACGCGGAGTTCCCTTGACTATCTTCGTCATTGCGCCACAATAAGCGCACCCCCTTCCTATAGCTTGCGTTCTGTTTAAAGACTGACCTCTCCAGTTGCGGCAGTGTCTTTCCGCGGCCGCGATGATCCATGTGTTGCTCCATGTTTGCATCGCGTCCCGCATAAGGAACTGCTCATTTCCAACACTCTCTTGGGAAATGAGGCCGGAACATGACCCAAAAAAAGGTTCGCATTTTGCTCGCGGAAGACGACGCGGCCGAGACCGTCGATACCCTGGGGGCTCTCTATCCTGATTCCACCGGGGGATTGGATCTGACCGTGGTGTCCACCATGGCCACTCTGATCCCGACCGTGAAAATGGTCGACCCCGAACTCATTCCTTTCGACCTTGAGCTTAGTCTGAGCGATCCGCTCGACGCGGTGCATCTGGTGCACCGGTCGGCGGCAGGCATTCCGCTGGTGGTGCTCGCCGATCCTGCAAAGAAAAGTTATGCGGCGCAAAGTCTCAGCGAAGGGGCGATGGACTACGTATTAAACGGGTTCATGGATGCGCGAACGCTCGGGCGAGTCGTGCGAACGGCGCTGGAACGCAATACGTTTGAGGGCTTGGCGGACTTGCTTCGCGATCCGCTCACGGGTCTTTACACTCGCGAAGCACGCGGTGTCATGAAGAAGCGCATCGCCGCACGGGCGGGGCGCTGCTGTTGATCTGCGCGCTGTTCGAAGACTTGCAGACACTGCCCGAGGGTTTCGGCCCGGGCGCGGGGGATTACGCGCTCCGCGACGTGGCCCAGATTCTTGCCAGCAGTTGTCGCCGCAGCGACATCGTGGCGCGCCTGGGACACGAGCAATTTGCGGTCCTGGCTGTCGATGCCGTGGCGCCCAGTGGGCCGGTCATGCGCCAACGCCTGGAAAGGCATCTCGCCGTTCACAACGAGACGCGTTCGCCGTGGGGGGCCGATCGATTTGCGCCTCAGCGTGGGAACCTGGTCAGCGAAAGACGGAAGGAACTTCGGCGAGTTCCTTGATGCCGTGGAAGCGGACTTGCGGCGGGTGCGCACGCCCGAAAAAGTGCCGGCCCCGCTTCTGCACCATTCCGTGCGAGGTTGAAAGGCCGGCGTTGGAAAGGCCGAAGTTGAAAGACGATGACTCGCGACGAAGTCTCTGAAATGGCCCTGGAGGAGCGGCAGGGCCGCCCCGGAGTTCGTGAATGAAAGACGTTAACGCTGGAAGAGACATCCAAATCGAAAGCTTTAACGCCGTTGCGGGCGCTCATCGTCGGTTATTCTCACGGCGATCTGGACGCCATTCTGCTCGAGTTGCGGGACTCCGGGTTTGACGTGGAACACGCGGTTGCCGAGAGCCGCGAGGACTTTCGCGCCGCGGTCGCGGGGCCGATATCTTCAGAAGCCGTACAGCCCGACGACGCTTGCGAGGCTGGTGCGGCAAATCTTGGATGAGCCGGTCGCTGTCGAGAGCCACACCAGCGCAGGTAGTGGCCGATCTTTAGATCGGTCAAATGTAGACGCCAGCCTTTAGCCTGGCAACGCCTTCTTCTGCGCTTTTGCAGCCAACGCCAGCCTAAGCGCGCGATAGAAACGGTCGGCCTGTACTAGCAGGCAGGTTGATGGCAAGCACAGTTTCACGCAACAGTCTTCCGCAGTAAGCCACGGGATCCTACACTGGACAAAGCTGACGGGCCGGGCCAGACCTGCGACAAATTCGTCTTTCGTTCGGATAAGCCCTGGCAGTCTGGGGAAAAAGTCACTTTCTTTAGGAGGTCGGTGCTCTAGCGCCGACGTAAACTGCGTGCTCTCAACGGGCTTCAGTCCCTGAAGGAAGCTTTTTCGTCGTTTTTTGTTGCATTTTTTCGCAGCGTGCTGGGACACCGAATACCAACACGACAGAGAATCGAGACAACAATCATGAAACGCGTGCTGACCTTCAGTTTCCTCTTTTTCCTTGGGCTGGCCGTTGCGCGGCAGGCGATCGCGGCGCCGCAAAGCGGTGGATCCGGAGTCGTCACCGGAGTGGTGATCGGGCCGGATGATAAGCCCGTGCCGCACGCGGTCGTGACGTACCAGTCCGGTGGAGGAAGCGCCCCGCATGTAGCCCACGCGGACGCCAGGGGGCACTTCACGATTTCGAAGCTTCGCTCGGATAACTATGCGTTACGCGCGTCGGGCAACGGCGTCTTCAGTTCCTGGGAAAACGTGGCGGTGCGCTCCGGGAAGACCAAGACGTTGACGCTGCACACGGTTTACGCAAAAGAGATCCCCAAGGCCTACACCGCAACGCGAACCTACGAACCGAACAACTAGCCCCGTTTTTTCAAGCAAGCCAACGAGAAATGTGGCACAGGCTTTATAGGTTGCGGAAGAAGTCCTTTTTTTCTTCAGGAGGTCGGTGCTTTAGCGCCGACGCAAACTGCGTGCTCTCAACGGGCTTCAGCCCCTGAAGGAAGCCTTTTCTTTGTTTTGTTGCATTTTTCCGCAGCCTGTTCAGCCTGGAATACTCCAAACTCAAATACCCGTCATTCCGTCAACAGCTTGTGAAGTTCATTGAGATCCGGCGCACTGACATCGGAAACAGCGCACATCTCCATCCCGCCCTTGCGCCAATCGATCCAATTGTAGCCAAGCTGAGAACCGGACTGCGGCGACATGTCCGGCTCCGTCGTTGGCCAAATGAATACATTCACGACGTGCTTGCGCCGCCCATACACGAGCACTGCCACCTGATGACCTTTTACAACGTCGAGGCGGCCGCCTTGCAGCGGAAAGCCGTCGCTCGCGAGATCGCGCACCGGTGGGGCGAAATCGACTTTGCCATCGAACCACGGCTTCACGGTGTGCTGGTCCGTGGAGATGACGTCTACCAGGTGGCCCGGCTGTAGCGAGCGAAGATGAGCATCGACAATCGCCGACGCCAGTTCGGTTTGTCCACCGCGGCCGCTGGGGCCCGGGAGCAGACGCACTCCGATAAAAAAAGCGAGAATCAGCGCCGCAGCCAAAGCCAGCCAGTGAGTCGGACGCATTCTCGCTCGAACGGGCGCGATCGCAACCGGCGCAGGCATGCGGAATTGTGCTTCTACCTTCTGGCGAAGGGCTACCGGCGCCCGCTCGTAGAGCCCGGCGCGCTCGATCGAGGAGCGCAGAGTCTCCTGGCTTTCCAACGCGGAAGTGCACTGGGGGCACGACAAGAGGTGGCGTTCGAAATCTGCCGCTCGGGCGGCGTCTAGTTCGCCATCGATATAGCCGTGCAGAACGGATTGGGTGAGCTCACAGCTCACGGCGGGCCTCCTGATTCCTGGCGGGCTCGGACTGGGTCAACGTGCGCTGCAGCCGCTGTCGCGCCCGTGCGAGTGCGGACATTACCGTGCCGATCGGCATGGAGGTGATCGCTGCAATCTCTTTATACGAGCAGCCCTCCAGTTCGCGCAGAATCAGGACTTCGCGAAAACGCGCGGGTAAGTCCTCGAGCGCCCGCGTCAGCCGTTCACGATTATCGCCGGCAATAGCCAGCGATTCCGGGGTAACCCCGGCCTGGGGATTGAGCTCTTCGTCGAATTCCGTCGTCAATTCCATCGGCCGATTCTTCTCCAGCCACGTGTAGCAGTTATTGCGCACGATCTGCAAAAGCCAGGCGCGAACATCGCCGCCATGAAACCCGCGAAAAAAGCGGAAAGCGCGCAGCATAGCCTCTTGCGCTACGTCCTCGGCATCGGCACGCCCGCGCAAGATCCATCGCGCGAGGTTAAAGGCAGCGTCCAGATGCGGCAGTACCAGTTGCTCGAAGCGCGCACGCTCCTGCAAATCCAACACGTCCAAGTCCTTCCCTTCGACACCCGAACTCATCCAGTAGACCGCCCTGGGCCGCATTTTATTCCCGAATTCCGGTTTCCTGCAGGAAATAAAAACTTGCCGACTCTGGAATAACTGGCGAGCCCTCGCGGTCTGGATAGGCGAAACACGTCCGGGAGCGGCGCGGGCACCCTGGAGCCAAACTCAATCTCGCGCCGCTTCATTATTTCTGGCCTTTAGGCGGGACGCCCCGCGAAACAGCGGTACACAGCAAGATACGGAGAAAATGATGACCAAGAAGACGAAAGACGAGATTCTGTACGATCACAACCACGACGGTATTGACCGGCGCGGATTCTTGAAGTGCATGGCGTGGGCGGGAACCGGAACGCTGTGCGTGATGCAGGGCGGTGTGCTCAAATCCTTTGCGCTGGACCGCGGGTCCGATCCGGGAGCTGCAGCCGCAAACGGAGAATTGAGCTTCGTACAGATCAGCGACTCCCACATGGGATTCAACAAGCCGGCAAACACCGATGTGCTGGGGACTTTTCAAGCTGCAGTGGATAAGATCAACGGCTTGTCCACTCCGCCGGAATTCCTGTTGCACACCGGCGATATCAGCCACCTGTCGAAGCCCGAAGAGTTCGATCACGTCGATCAAATCCTGAAGAGCACCGGAAAGCAGACCTTCTTTGTGCCGGGCGAGCATGACGTATTGAATGATGATGGCCAACAGTTCCGCGAGCGCTACGGAAAAGGTTCGAAGGGCGCGGGCTGGTACAGCTTTGACCAGAAAGGCGTGCACTTCGTCGGTCTGGTGAACGTGATGAATTTGAAAGCCGGAGGCCTTGGCTCGCTGGGACACGATCAACTCGAGTGGCTCGAAGATGATGTGAAGCACCTCAAGTCCAGCACCCCAATCGTGGTGTTTGCGCACATCCCGCTGTGGACCGTATATCCGGACTGGGGTTGGGGCACCGAAGATAGCGCCCAGGCTCTTGCATATCTCAAGAAGTTCGGTTCCGTCACCGTCCTGAACGGACACATTCACCAAATCATGCAAAAAGTGGAAGGCAACGTGACCTTCCACACTGCGGCATCAACCGCTTTTCCGCAGCCAGAGCCGGGAAAAGCGCCGTCTCCCGGTCCGATGACCGTTCCCGCGGACCAACTGCGCAGCTACCTCGGCATCACCAACGTAAATTACGTTCAAGGCCAGCACGCGCTCGCCGTGGTGGACTCGAAGCTCGGGTGAGCTGTACCTGATTCCCTTGTAGGGGCGGGGCTTGCCCCCGTCCGACGGCAGATCCATTAATTCATCAAAATTCAGAAAGGAAAGAGTCATGAGGATACGTCTGTGCATTGCAAGATTGGCAGTACCGGTAGTAGCGGCGGCGATTCTGTTGTTCGCAGCGGGGAGAGGTTCTGTTGCCAGCGCGCAGCAGGCACCCGCCGTCGGCGTGGAAGTGAAAATCGACAATTTCAGCTTCGGTCCGGCAGCCATCACGGTCGCGGCGGGAACAACGGTCACGTGGACGAATCGCGACGACATTCCCCATACCGTCGTAAGCGACGACAAGGTCTTTAAATCCAAAGTCCTCGACACCGACGAGAAGTTTTCTTACACGTTTACTAAGCCCGGAACATACCCGTACTTTTGCTCGGTGCACCCTAAAATGACCGGCAAAGTGATCGTGCAGTAAGGTTCACCCATGTTGAACCCTTTCGATCCGCAAGCCGCGCTGCTCGCGAAACATGCGCAACACGTCGTGCTGATCCATTTTCCGATCGCGCTGTTCATCACCGGAGTGGCGTTTGACTTCGTCGCGCAATGGACCGGGCGTCGCGGCTTGGCGGATGCGGCCTACTACAACCTTCTGCTCGCCGCAGCTTCCACCGTGCCGGTGCTAATCACCGGGATCCTCGCCTGGCAGTTCGCGCTCGAGGGTCAGAAGCTGAAGGGTGTCTTGTTGCTGCATTTGGTTTTCGCGTGTCTCTCGATCGTAATGATCTGCGCGGCTTGGTGGGTCCAATTCCTGGGAAGGCGCCGGGGTGGAGATTTGCCGAACTACCGGCTCGCGATAGAAGTGGTGGCAGCCACTCTCGTCGCGCTGACGGGGCACCTCGGCGGGTTCCTGAGTGGCGTAAATGGAGCAGGGTAATGGTACCGTCTTACTCACTTGAATCGCTCTAAAGCATTGATATTAAGCCTGTTATCCGATTCGTGATCTACCGGTACCAAAACCCGGGTACTTCAATTTTTGACCCTCCCGGCCCATTGAGCGAAACATTCAGCTCCCGTAAATTTACTTCTGACGGGTTGGGGGCCGCGCGGGGACAGCGGCTCCGCAAGGGGTCGTGTGCGAGCTAACCCAACCCGCCAAACTTTAGCTTTCCTCTAGATAGCGCCGGGCAACTGCCCGGCGCTGTCGTTTCCAAGCCCCAATTCGTGAAACAATAGGCATTGGCCATGCTCCACAGTGCCGATGGCTATCCGGTCGATGAATGTAACATGTGTAAAATCAGCAGCTTATGGCGCTGGATGATAGTTCTCTTTGAGGGCTTGGCCCGGCACTTGACGTGTTTCCCCTACACGACCTCTCGCAAGCTCCTGGTGCTAATCGCGGCTTTGGCATTTGTCACACAAGGATTGCTGCCCGGTATCGCCATCGCGGGCGCATCGCCCCCCGCATCGCCTGCCTTCCTAAAACCATCGACGATCGAAGCGTTCAATCGGTATGTTCGGCTGACCGACAGGCGCAGCGACGATGAATTGAAGCGTGGCACCAGTCTTCTGTGGATCGATGGCCTGCCAGAAACCGAACGCGCGCAGGCTTATAGTGAACTTCAACACGGCGCTGTGAAGATGCGCAAACTCGAAACGCTGGAGAACGGAGCGGCCATCCGTTGCCCAGACGGCTTAATTCACCATTGGGTCGGCCTCGCATTCATTCCGGAAACAAAGCTCGCAGACGTGTTAGCGATCCTGGAGGACTACAACCAGCACGCTGTCTACTACGCGCCGGATGTCGAGCGATCCAAAATCGAGTCGCGCGACGGCGACCATTTTCGGATCTTTCTCCGCTTTCGACGTCACAAGGTCGTGACCGTGGTACTCAACACCGAACACGACGTCCAATACTTCCGCGATTCGAATACCAGGGCGCACAGCCGGAGCTCCGCGGTACGCATCGCGCAAGTTGAGAACGCCGGTAAGAGCGATGAACGCGAGAAAACTCCTGGTGACGATGACGGATTTTTGTGGCGGATGGAAACCTGGTGGCGAATGATCGAGGCTGACGGCGGCGTCTACGTACAAAGTGAAGTGGTTTCGCTGACGCGGGATATCCCGGCTGGATTGGGTTGGCTGATCGGGCCATACGTAACCAGCATCCCCAAGGAATCATTGGCCTTCACGATGGAAGCCACGCGAAAGGCAGTCGTCACCAAATCGCGCAAGTGAATTTCGGCCGCTTCGTCAATCCTTCAGATTCAGTCCTTCAGATGCAATCTTTCAGAGCGCAAACAAGTATGCCGCTGCTCGTGAGTAGCGGATGAAACCAGCTACGGCTCTTGCGTCGCTGCTCGATGGCCGCGAGTGCTTCATAAATTCGAATCATCATTAAGCCATTATCTGTTTCACAGACGGCGGCCATATACGCGTGCTGCCAAGCGTAGGAAGTCTCTGGATAGTTCATCGCCGAACCTCCGACTCTCCCATTCGGGAACTTCAGCGGAGTGTACGATACGACTTCTTACAAACGACGGCAATCTAGAAATGCGGCTTTGAGCGATTCGTGTACTCAGGCACTCTAAGCTATATCGTGTATGGAAAACGTTTTCTCCGGGCGATACGGTTGAATCGGAGCCGACATGCCGCGATGGGCTTTGCAGTGCGACAAATGCAGGTTTGTATTTACGCATTCTATGATTAAGGATGCGCGAGCATCGGACTTCTTCCTGCCTGAGAAGCCCGCATTCCCGGACGGCGGAAGCGCACTAGAATGTCCAAATTGTGGACATAAAGATAAGTATCAGCGGCACGAACTCGTTTATCGATCTTAAGTTCAGCTGCCTGCTCACAGATCGTTCACAGAACCTTGCGAAGCGCAGTTGATTTTCAGCAGCCCGAGTAAAGCTCTCAGGTATTTGCTGTTCAATATTGAACAATCTGCGGGTGTTCCTGTATTGCGACGACGGTAATCAGCACTGAAACTTCTCGTCAATGTCCAACGGTTTGCTCATTGCCGATGATGACCCCGACATTCGGTCGATCATCCGGTCCGTAGTGGAAGCCGATGGCTACAAAGTCTGCGGAGAGGCTGCGGACGGGTTAGAGGCCATAGAACGAGCCAATAAGCTTCAGCCGGATTTGATTTTGCTCGATCTGGCGATGCCCCGCATGAACGGCGCGGAAGCCGCAGGCGTCCTAAGAAGCGCTATGCCGCGCGTACCGATTCTGTTGTTCACCATGTTCGCGGGAGAGTTCGGCGAGAAGCTAGCCTCTGCAATCGGTGTGAACGTTGTACTGTCGAAGCCAGAAGGGTTTACCAAATTGAGCGAACATCTGAGGGCCTTGCTCAATCCGACGGAAGAACCGCCCAAGCGGTCGAGCACCTCGCCCCAGTCATAAGCCCCCGCTGACGCTCTTGCTCAGATCGTTCCTTCTACTCTTGTCCGCCGCAATCGCTACGTCGGCTGCTGATAGTCCGGTATTCCCATCATGCTGTGAGTGCCAGCCCAACGCGCACTGTGAAAATGGCCTACGTTATCGCTGTCTTCACCAACCCATGCGTTAGAGCAGCTTGCGTCATTTGTTTCCAAACATCCTCTTCGTTCGACATTTCTCTGTGATTCTTGCCCTTGAACACTTGTAGCTTCTCAAGTTGCTGCCTCAGAACCCTGAGGGTTTGTTCAGGCGACCAATCTGGACCTTTGGGCTGAACCTTCGCACTGCATGCCATCGGACACCACCTTCCGTGGCAGATATTTTAGCGCAATGCTTTGCGAAAAGCCCCGCCACTCCCAAGAGCAGCCGGGCCGATTCTGTTCAGGGTCCGTTTCTGGAAGCACCGCGTTGCGCGGCAGCACCCATATCTTCACTTTTTCGGATGCCGCCTTCGCCATTCCGCTCGCGCCTAAAAGCGTGTGCCTTGACGGGCCATTGCCATCTTTTCCCGTCCCATCACATCTAACCGACATGGTTGACTTTCACACAGAGCAAGCGGCCCACAAAACAGAAGGATGCCCGGCTTGTAAGGGAACGATGAATCTTGTCGAGGACTCATACAAGTGCGAACAGTGCGGGCACTTTCGCCAGAATCCGCAGTTGCAAACACTTCTTGAACGAGGTGACCGCACCAACCTCACATTTTGTAAATGTGAGTATTGTCTCAAGCACCCAATCGGCGAGACTTCCTGACGCCTCACCGCATCTCCTTGATTATCTGCATCTCTTCTACAATCAACGCAAACGCGCCAAACTGGATGTGAACTTTCCGGCCCGCTACGCTGTCAACTATCGCTGTAACTCTGGCTACAACTACGCGTCCATTGTGCAGACGGGCGGTAACCGTCGAGCCAACAAGAATTAGCAGGGGCCGCCGATCTCGTGAAACGCTTTCTTCGATCCGTCACAGTATATGTAAGCATATGCAAACCACAGTTCTTCTCCAGTACTGTCCCATATCCCCCTGTTTGCTTGCACTCCTTCATCGTTGTACATGGTGTTGTTAACTTCTATGAGTTTGGCGAGCGTCTGACCCCGAGCGCCCAGTAAGTACGGGACGGCGCAGTTAATTACCTGTGCGCTCGCGGGGGAGTTTGGTAACGTACCGTTAAAGCAAGTCCCGGCGATAGCCACACTGACAGCACCGGTTCGAATGGGACCCTCAGAGTCTGTGCACGACGTCGGTGAGCAAGCCCAGTCTTCCAAATCATACGGGTCCTGAGCGACGGTTCGAGATGCAAATATCGGGCACAGAGCCAGCAAGAACAGTAGTTTCATCAAGTGATTTTTCATCTGGTGCCTCCTTTTATTTCGTGAAGAAATTAGGTAGCGCTGGCATATTCTCCAGAGCAGCTAGTTGGGTATTGAGAACCGGAGCGTTGAGCAGCCGACTTGCGAGTATAGAGGTCCACAAAATTACAAAATCGGAATCAGATGACGTGGCAGCGAGTTGTTTGAGCACGGGGGTAGGATCGCCGCCTGCGGACTGGACACTCCGTACTTGCTTCGCAAGCTTCCCTGCCGCGATTTTGCGACTTTGAATTTCTAAATCCAGATGCGAGTTGTTTGGTCCAACTACCCCGCCATCCTCGAAGATCACGCAGTCCACGGTTATCGTGATCTTGGAAGCCGTTGCAGCCCACGACGAGCCATGACCGTCTAATGCCTGCAACGGCGACCCTATGTGCGGTCCCAGCGCCAGCGCTTTCTGCAAGAACACTCCCGGGGCGACGAGTAGGCTTGCACTAGGTGGGAGCAGGACATTTGGCGTTTGTCTCAGGTACTTATCGCTTCGAAGTGAATCTTCCCCTTGGTGTCCACTATTGTCTGTGTAAACCCATTGGACCGCGAGTGCCACGATTGCTCGGCCCGATGGGTCTTGGTCTGTCAGTAAAAACGTCGATGGATGAAACTGCGCGACGACTGAACTAGGGAAGTCCGGCAATAACGCGGGGGTCGCTGCCGCAAGAACGATTGCTGATGACGGACTGGGGTTCAGTTGTACCTGCATATTCGGCGTACCTTGCGCGCTTGCGACGCTACCATAGATTGATATCGCTACCCATAAACTGAAACAGCCGATCTTGGTTCTCATTTTTCTTCTCCGTTCTTGCCACCTTTGGCTTTTTTCACAAGATTAGTGAGATCGTTTTCGGACTGTATGACACCTCCTCTCCGGCCATTTACGAAGATCGTGGGGGTACCAGTAACTCGAAATTCCTTGGCAAGCTCCGTATCCTTGATGATTTTCGCTTCCGCCTGACCACTATGCACACACTCCAGCAGGCGCGACCCGTTGATCCCCGGCAAACTACCCACGAATTCCATTGTTCGCGCTTCTAGGTTTGAGGCCATTAAGGTCGCTTGGTTCTCGAAAAAGAAGTCATGCAACTGCCAGAAGGCGCTGCTTGATTGTGCGTCGGCGCAAACTGCGAACGCCGCTGAATCGTGCGCCCACGTGTGACCTTGGATTGGTAAATGCTTGAAAACAAGGCGGACTCGCTCCTGTGAGGCAAGAAGCTCATGGAATTTTTTTGCAATACGAGCACTGGAAATCACCGAATTCGACGATTGTGACGGGAGCACTGGGTGCTCCCCGGCTCGGAGAGGGGTCCGCTAGAAGAATCCTGTTAGCCTCTTCGTGCGCTATCCTTCTCTGTTGTTCGGGATCGACGGCTGTGTCGAGTAGCGATCCGCTGAGGAACCTTTGGTCGGCAGACAAAAAGAACATCGGGTGTAGCGCCCCTTTGATCCCGAGTTTTCTGTAACAGGTCCCCGGAATGATTTCATCGCTTTCGATCGATAGATTCTCGACCTCAAGCCACTTAGAAAGATAAACGATGATTCTCGCCCTGTCGGCGTCACTCAAAGAAGGACACCGATTCAAATCTCGGACTCCTAATACCTTATCGAGGTATTGTCAAGCACTAAGTATAGATAATAGCGGTGTTATTATATTAGTATCGTAACTGCTATCCTCGGAGTGGGCCGTGAAAACATGGATGGGGCCGACAGGGTTCTTCGCGACAAGAATGTGATTTTGTAATCGAATTCACACCCGCCAAGCTCGCCAGATCGCTCGAACCCTTCGATGATCCGGCGTGGCTGTTCGAACTCAAGCACGACGGCTTTCGTTCGCTGGCTTATTTGGAGGACGGTCGATGCCGACACGACTCCGTAGCACCAGTCTCTTCGGACAGTACACACGTCCGCCCTCGGAGCGACGACTCGGGGAACATTTCGGGGTGTGGTGGGGGGTTCCCCGAGTTCGGCGATCTGTGCTTCACTTTTTAGACTTGGCCCCGTTCCTAAGCAACTAGGGGAATCCCTAGTTTGCGGACACGTCGCTGTCCCCAGCGTTCAAATGTCGTACGCCAGCGCACTGAGTCCGAAAAGCTTTGAAATTTATCCCAATAGGACTAACATTCCAGACTAGTCGTCAGTGCTATCCCCATCCAGCCCAAAAGAGCGGGCGCGGTACGTGAGTTGCGAATGGGTGAATTGAATCTAGAACCTGAAGGCCACGGTCTCAATCTGAGTACCGCCGCAGTCGGTGTTCTCATCGCAGAAGATTTCCCACTCTATCGTCGGTT
>Ga0210401_10005112_pt1 | contig 13528 bp, 9 predicted proteins | sample IncBWH32MmetaG_FD_150866 | JGI IMG/M metagenome (GOLD analysis project Ga0210401, IMG submission 150866) | Forest soil microbial communities from Barre Woods Harvard Forest LTER site, Petersham, Massachusetts, United States - Inc-BW-H-32-M | ecosystem: Environmental > Terrestrial > Soil >... | reverse complement strand
CCCGGCTCGCGACGGCTGGCCTCGACGCCCGGTGAGCAGCGCCACGGCGGCCAATGCCGAGTCGGCTTTCGGATTCAGCAATGCGCTGTCGGTCAGCGTTCCAGGCGTCACGATGCGAACGACCTGGCGCTCGACCGGACCTTGCGCCGTGGCCGGGTCACCGACCTGCTCGCAGATGGCGACCGACTCGCCCATCCTGACCAGCCGCGCCAGATACTGTTCGAGGCTGACGGCGGGCACGCCGGCCATAGGAATCGGAGCTCCCGCCGAGGCTCCGCGCGCGGTCAGCGTCAGGTCGAGCAGCCGCGCGCCCCGTTCCGCATCACCGTAGAACAGCTCGTAGAAGTCACCCATCCGATAAAACAGCAGGTGATCCTCGTGCTGCGCTTTGATGCGCAGGTATTGCTGCATCATCGGTGTGTGATTTTCCGATGATGGGCCGACCCCGAGCGACCTCTCACTTTTCATGTGAATCTGCAGCTATGCTGTCGAACGCAGCGTACATTCTTTTCGAGATCGACCAGCATGTCAGCCATCACGAAACCTTCGGTTCGCCCCCGCTGTCCGAACTTCTCCTCGGGTCCGTGCGCCAAGCGACCCGGGTGGTCCTATCAGGCGTTGGCCGGTGCAGCGCTGGGGCGCTCCCACCGGGCCAAGATCGGCAAGGACAAGCTCAAGCAGGTTATCGAAGAAACCAAGGATCTGCTCGAGCTGCCGCCGGAGTACCTGGTCGGCATCGTGGCTGCGTCCGACACGGGTGCGGTGGAAGGGGCGCTGTGGTCGCTGCTCGGGCCACGCCCGGTCGACGTATTCGCCTGGGAGACTTTCGGCAAGGAGTGGGTGACCGATTGCGTGAAGCAGCTGAAGCCGCTGCAGACGCGCAGCTTCGTCGCCGACTTCGGCCAATTGCCCGACCTGTCACAGGCGAGGGGCGATCACGACCTCGTTTTCACGTGGAACGGCACCACCTCGGGTGTCGTCGTTCCGAACGGCGACTGGATCGATGACCAGCGCGCCGGGCTTTCGATCTGCGACGCCACCTCCTCGGTGTTCGCGGTGCCCATGCCCTGGCGCAAGCTCGATGTCGTCACGTTCAGCTGGCAGAAGGTGCTGGGTGGCGAGGCGCAGCATGGAATTCTGATTCTGGGTCCACGCGCGGTCGAGCGCCTCGAGTCGCATCGACCGGCGTGGCCGGTGCCCAAGATCTTCCGGCTGACCAAGGATGGCAAGCTGAACCGGGGCATTTTCGAGGGCGAGACGATCAACACTCCGTCGATGCTGTGCGTCGAAGACGCGCTCGACGCGATGTCATGGGCCCGGACGGTCGGCGGTGCGCGCGGGCTTGCTCAGCGCACGCAAGCCAACTTCCGAACACTGGCTCGGTGGGTGGACCGCACGCCGTGGATCGACTTCCTCGCCGCCGATCCAGCCTCGCGCTCGCCGACCTCGGTGTGCTTGAGATTGGCCGATTCGGCATCGGCTTCGATGAGCCCGGAGCACCAGGCGGCGTTTTGCAAGCGGCTGGTGGCGCTGCTCGAGAAGGAGGGCGTTGCCTACGACGTGGGTTCCTATCGCGATGCGCCGCCGGGCCTGCGCGTCTGGTGTGGCGCCACCATCGAATCCGACGACATACAAGCGCTGGTCGACTGGATCGATTGGGCGTACGCGACGGTGCGCGCCGAAACGAGCGTTACCGCATGAACCTCGTGTGAAACCCCGGGTGCTGATCACCGAGACGCTGTCGCCCCGGGCGGTCGAGATCTTCGGGGAGCGCGGCATCGAGGTCGACCCAAGAAGCGATCTGGCCGCCGACGAGCTGAAGGCGCTGATCGGCGCCTACGACGGCCTGGCGATACGGTCGGCGACGAAGGTGAACGCCGGGATCATCGCAGCTGCGGCCAGGCTAAAGGTCATCGGTCGGGCTGGAATCGGCGTCGACAACATCGATGTGCCGGCCGCCACCGCGCGCGGCATCGTCGTGATGAATACGCCGTTTGGCAACTCGATCACGACCGCCGAGCATGCCATTGCGATGATTTTTGCGCTGGCGCGTCAGCTGCCGGCCGCCAACGCGTCGACCCACGCCGGCCAGTGGCAGAAATCGCGGTTCATGGGCATTGAAGTCACCGGCAAGACGCTCGGCATCATCGGTTGCGGAAACATCGGCTCGATCGTCGCCGACCGTGCGCTCGGGTTGAAGATGAAAGTGATTGCGGCCGACCCCTTCCTGACGCCAGAGCGCGCGGCCGAGCTGGGCGTTGAGAAGGTCGAGCTGAACGATCTGCTGCCGCGTGCCGATTTCATCACGCTGCACACCTCGTTGACGGCCGAGACCCGCAATCTGGTCGACGCAAGATTCCTCGCCCGGTGCAGGAAGGGCGTGCGCATCATCAACTGCGCTCGCGGCGGGCTGGTCGTCGAAGCGGATCTGAAGGCGGCTCTGGACAGCGGGCAGGTCGCCGGAGTCGGGCTGGACGTTTTCGCCGAGGAGCCCGCCCGCAGCAATCCATTGTTCGGCATGGAAAATGTCGTGTGCACGCCGCACCTGGGCGCGTCGACCCGGGAGGCTCAGGAAAACGTCGCGCAGCAGCTTGCGGTTCAGATGAGCGACTTTCTGCTGACGGGTGCCGTGACCCATGCGCTGAACCTGCCGTCGGTGTCGGCCGAGGATGCGCCCAAATTGCGACCGTACATGAAGCTCGCCGAGCTGCTGGGCAGCTTTGCCGGACAAGTCACCCACAGCGGCATTCGATCGGTCAGCATCAGCTACGAGGGGCACGCGGGGGCCGTCAACACGCGCGTGCTTTCGAACCTGATGCTGATGGGATTGCTGCGCCCGTCCCTGGATGCAGTCAACATGGTCAACGCACCGGTGATCGCGAAGGAGCGAGGCATCAAGGTGCGAGAGAGCCGGCTGGAGGAGGGCGATTACCACACGCTGATCCGGCTCGATGTGGAGGCTGGATCGGGTCAATTGCGGATCGCCGGCACCCTGTTCAGCGGCAAGCCGCGCGTGGTCGAGATCGACGAGGTCGCGCTGGAGGCGGAATTGATGCAGCGAATGCTGTTTGTCCGCAACGAAGACAAGCCGGGCTTCATCGGGCGACTGGGCACATTGCTGGGCGAAGCGGGCATCAACATCGCGAACTTCAATCTGGGGCGCGCCACGCCCGGGGCGACCGCGGTTTGCCTGGTGGCAGTCGATGGCGCGGTGGGGCCGTCTTTGCTGGATCAGGTCAAGTCGCTGCCCGGGGTCGTTGACGTCGACCTGCTGCAGTTCGAGAACGGCGGCTGACGGCCAGGCGAGCCCGCCTCTGCCGTGCGGGCTCTAATCCAGTCAAGCTGCTTACGTGGACGGGAAGCGAGCGCCCTCGGTGCCGTTGCGGCGCAGCAGCTCGGCGAAGTCCTCGGGCGAGACCGGTTTGCTGAACAGATAGCCCTGCATCTGGTCGCAGGCGAGGTCGCGCAGGAACACGCGCTGATCGTCCGTTTCGACGCCTTCGGCCACCACGGTCAGCTTCAGCGTGCGCCCCATCGCGATGATCGCTTCGGCGATCGCCCGGCCTTCCTCGTCGTTCGGGATGTTGCGGATGAACGAGCGGTCGACCTTCAAGGTGTCGATCGGGAAACGATTGAGCTGCGCCAGCGACGAGTAGCCCGTTCCGAAGTCGTCGATGGCCAGACGAACTCCCATGGCCTTGAGCGCGGTCAGCACCTGCACCGCGCGCTCGGCGTCCTGCATCATCGAGCTTTCGGTCACTTCCAGCTCCAGCAGCTCCGGGGCCAGGCCCGTGCTGCGCAGGATTTCGGCCAGCGCAGGCAGCAGCTCCGGATCGCTCAGCTGGCGCGGCGACAGATTCACCGCAACGCGCACCGGCGGCAGGCCGGATCGCTGCCACGCGATGGCTTGCTCGCAGGCGGTGCGCAGCACCCAGCGGCCGATCGGCAGAATCAGCCCAGTCTCTTCGGCGATCGGAATGAAACGCGACGGCGGCACGCTGCCCAGTTCGCGGTTGTTCCACCGCAGCAGCGCTTCGACGCCGCTGATGGTGTGATCGCTGAGATTGAGCTTGGCCTGGTAGTGCAGCGAAAGCTCCTGCGCGTCCAGCGCGCCGCGCAGTTGCGCCTCCAGCGTCATCCGCTCCAGCGACTGCTCGCCCCAGACGTGGTCGTAGACCTGGTAGTTGTTCCTGCCCTCTTCCTTGGCGTGGTACATCGCGATGTCGGCGTGCTTCATCAGGGATGGCTCGTCCTGGGCGTCATCGGGAAACATCGAAATACCGATGCTCGCAGTGACGCGGCACTCCAGGCCGGCGACCGACACCGGCGCCATCGCGGCCGACAGCAGCTTGCGGGCGACCACGCCCGCTTCGTCGGCGCCCTGCAGCTCCTGCAGCAGCACCACGAACTCGTCGCCGCCGATGCGTGCCGCCATGTCGCTGCTGCGCAGATTCTGCTTGATGCGCTGCGATACCTCGCGCAGCAGCCCGTCGCCCGTCTCGTGACCGAGCGTGTCGTTGACCTGCTTGAATCGATCCAGGTCGATGAACATCACCGCGCAACGCCAGTTGTGGCGACGGGCGGCGCCGAGCGCGTGGTTGACCATCTCGCCGAACATCACCCGGTTCGGCAGCCCCGTGAGCGCGTCGTGCGTCGCCAGGTATTGCACCCGGGCCTCGGCTTGCTTGCGCGCCGAGATGTCCTGCACGATCGTAATGTGATGCAAGGGCCGGCCCGACGAGTCGCGCTGCAATGAGATCGTCAGAGCCGCCCACACCTGCGATCCGTCCTTGCGCAGGTACCGCTTCTCGATCTGGAACGACGGGATTTCGCCCAGATACAGCTTGTCGCGCATCTCATCGACGACGTTACGGTCTTCCGGATGCGAGAGTTGCTTGACGGTCAGCGCCAGCAGTTCCTCGCGCGAGTAGCCCAGCAGACTGCAAAGGAAGCCGTTGGCATGGAGGATGCGACCGGACCGGTCTATATGCGCGATCCCGATCGCCGCCCACTCGACCGTGTCAGCAAAGCGCTGCTCGGTGGCTTTCAGCTTTGCGGCCATTTCCGCGCGCAGCACGAACTGGCCGATCTGGCTGCCGATGTAGCGGGAGCAGTCGAGCAGGTCGCGATCGGGCTGGTGGGTCGTTTGCCAATAAAACTCCACCACGCCCCGCACCTCGCCGGCGGCGTTGATCGGGAAGGCAAACGCGCTGCGCAAGCCGGCCGCAATGGCCGCAGCCTGCCGTCCGAAGGAGGATGCCTCGGTGAGGTTTTCCACCCAGACCGGGTCGCCTTCCACCCAGGCGCGGCGGACCAACCCGTCGGGCTGGCGCGACAGTTGCATCTGCCGGGAGGTCTCCAGGTACTCGTCGATGGCGGGATCTGGTAGTCCCCAGGCGCTCAGGCAGACCAGCTGGTCGCGATCGCGATCCAGAGACCACCAGGCGCCGCAAGCCAGGCGCAGGATCTCGCTGATCGCGGCCACGACCAGCGGGGCGGCGTCCTCCACCCGCTCGGCGCACGCCAGTGCCTGCGTGACCGAGTGTTCGATGCCCAGGCGCTGGGCGAACCGCTCGGCCAGGCGGTTGCGCAGGTCCTCGGGGGCGATGGACTTGGCCGGATCCGGCGCCGCGCGCTCGGCCAGCAGCGCTTTGCGCAGTGCAGCTACGACTTGAGAGGGAAGGCGATGCGACATCGTTTTGACTCGAAGCTCGTCAGTGAAGCGATCGGCAGCCTCGGCCAAAACTTAAGCGCGTACCGGTTTAGCAGTGGATTAAAGCAGGGTTGTTCCCGGCTCATTTCAGCGCACCCGGTCCCGCTACTCCGCGTACGTGTGCGCGATCTCGAGCGCGTCGGGCCAGCGCTCGATGATTGCATCGACGCAGTCCGGATCGAAGTGGCCGCCCCGAGCCTCGAGCAGGTAGCCTTGCGCGCGTTCAGCCGACCAGGCGGGCTTGTACGGGCGGGACGAAGTCAGGGCGTCCAGCACGTCGGCGACGGCAACGATGCGCCCGTTTACCGGAATGTCTTTTCCGGCCAGACCCTGTGGGTAGCCCGATCCATCGAATTTCTCGTGATGCGAATACGCAATCTCCGCTCCGGCCTGCAGGACCGGTGAAGCGTGAGCGCGCAGGATCTGCCAGCCGATCGTCGTGTGCTGCTTCATGATCGCGCGCTCCGGCCCCGTCAAGGGACCTGGCTTCAGCAGGATGTGGTCCGGCGTCCCGATCTTGCCGAGGTCGTGCAAGGGCGCCGCTTGCAGCAGCAGGTCCTGCTCTTGTGACGACATGCCCAGGTGTTGGCCGATCAGCCGCGCGTAGTTGGCCATGCGCAGGATGTGGGCGCCCGTTTCGGGGTCGCGGTATTCGGCCGCACGTGCCAGCGCGTACAGCGTATCGCGCTCATTGGCCCTGATCTGCTCGGTTGCGCGCGCGACCTCCGCGGCCAGTGACTCGGTGCGGCTCGTCAGGCGACAAAACGCCTGGCGCAACTTCAGCATGTTGCGCATTCGGATCAGGAATTCCTGGGCCTCGACCGGTTTGCTGAGGAAGTCGGTTGCTCCGGCCTCGAGCGCCTTCTGGCGAATGGCACGGTCTTCGTTGGCGGTGACCATCACGATCGGGACGTCGGCGCGCCCGGGCATGGCGCGCACGCGCTCGACGAACTCGATGCCGTTCATCCCTGGCATCATGTAATCGACGACGTACAGGTCGGGGTCCGCCTCGCCGCAATAAACAAGGCTTTCCCGTGCGTCGCTGAACGTGCGTGCGCGGTGCCCCGCCACGCTCTCGACCAGCTCGGAGAAAATCACCAGGTTCAGGGGGTTGTCGTCGAGGATCAAGACCTCCATCAGCCGACCCCTCGCTTCGAAGCTCGGGGACGCATCGTGCCCCCGACGTGCGGCCGGTCGCGGGAACAGGAGGTCATGACGGGCATGATGAACGGTCGAACAACTCTGTCAACCGTACCCAGCACGTAAAGCTACTTGTAAATTTTAAGATGTCAATACGGCTTCCGCCCCCGATTTTTCCGGGGCGCAGCGCCGCTTTCCTGGGTTCCGAGGCCACGGTCACCTTATGCAGAGCTTCGTTCCGGGCACATTTCGATGTGGGTCACTTCCGTAGGAGCCCGAGATCGCCCCCACGGTTCAGAGGGTCGGGCTTTGTTCTGCGCACACTCTGATGCGGGTCACCTGCGCAGGAGGCAGAGATCGCACCCACGGTTCAGAGGGTAGGGATGGGCACCGGAGCCGTGCCACATTGCCGCCTTTGGGCCAATCGCTTGTCGGGCCAACCCTCTTCCGCCTACCTTACCGATGCGATACAGTCGAGACAGCCTTCCATTTTGCGCAGTTGCTCGAGGACTTCACGATGAGTCCGGACCAGTCCCTGGCCACGGCGGATGCTTCAGGCGTGAACCCGGCCCGGATTCTGGTCGTGGAGGATGAACGAATCGTGGCCCGCGATCTTGCGGGCGCGCTGACCGAAATGGGCTACGTGGTCCCCGCCACGGTTGCAACGGGCGAGGACGCGATCGAGCAGGTTCGCGGCCTGCTGCCCGATGTCGTGCTGATGGACATACGATTGCCTGGTTCGATGGACGGCATCGAGGCCGCCTCGGCCGTGCGCGAGGAGCACGATATACCGGTCATCTTCCTGACCGCACACTCGGACGACGAGACCTTGCGTCGGGCGATGCAGACCGAGCCGGTCGGCTACCTGGTCAAGCCCTTCTTTCCGCCCCAGCTGCGCTGCGCAATCGAGATCGCGCTGCACCGTCGCGAGATCAACGCACGGCTGCGCGAGCGGCAGCAATGGCTCGCGGCCCGGCTCAGGTGCGGCGGCGAGGCGGTCGCCGGGCAGGGCGCGCCCAGGGTCAGTTACCTGAACCTGGTGGCCGAGGCGCTGGCTGGATGGCGACTCGGCGAAGCCGAGTTCGAGAGGCGGCTGGCGGATCAGATCGAGGAGCTGGAGGCGGCCAATCGGGAGCTCGAGAATTTCACCTGCAGTGTCGCGCGCGACTTGCGCGGGCCCCTGAGAGGAATCGACGGGCTCAGCCAGTCGCTGATCGAGGACCACGCGGCCAATCTGGGCCCGGAGGGGCTCAAGACGCTGCGGCAGGTTCGGCAGACGGCCGGCCGGATGAGGCAGGTGATCGACAACCTGCTGCTGCTTTCGATCGACGACCTGCTGTTGCTGTCGCGGGTCGCCAAAGCCGAACCGCGTACTGCGATGATCGATCTGTCTTCGATCGCGTCCAATGTGGTGGCTCAGCTGCGCCAGACCACGCCGCAGCGCTCGGTGAAGGTCGTGATCGAGGAGGACATACGGATCGAAGGGGACGCCTCTTTGCTGCAGATCGTCCTCGAAAATCTTCTCGGCAACGCCTGGAAGTTCACCGGCGAAGTCGAGCACGCCCGGATCGAGTTTGGCGCGATCGATAAAGGGCAGTCTCGAGTCTGCTTCGTGCGGGACAACGGGGCGGGCTTCGATATGAAGGAAGCCGACAAGCTGTTCGTCGCGTTCCATCGGCTCGACTCGACGAGCCAATTCGAGGGCAACGGCCTCGGCCTGGCCATCGCGCAGCGTGCCATTAACCGGCATGGCGGTCGCATCTGGGCGGAAAGCGCGCCGGGCCGGGGAGCCACTTTCTATTTCGCCTTGTAGCTCTTCGACCGCCGGCTCGGCGTGCTAAGGACTTTAGCCAGCACCGCCGCCGTCGCGGTTGCGTATTGCGTTGCCGGCCGCCTGGCCCTGATCCTGGCCATTCCGCCCGGCTATGCGACCGCTGTGTGGCCCGCCGCCGGTGTGGCCCTGGTCGCGATCCTCGTCTTCGGCTATCGCGTCTGGCCCGGGATTCTGATCGGCCACTTCTTCGCCAACGTCTTCACCGCTTACGACATCTCGAGCCTTGGGGCAACGCTCAAGTCGGTGGCGCTGCCACTGACGATCGCCTGCGGCGGCGTGCTCCAGGCGGTCTGCAGCGCGGCGCTGATTCGGCGCGTGATCGGACCGACGATCGTGCTGCAGGACGAGAAAGAGATCGCGACCTTTCTCGCGCTGGGCGGCCCGGTCGGTTGCCTGATCAGCGCAACGCTGGGGCAGGTCAGCCTGTATGCGTCCGGGATGGTATCGGGCCCTGACATCCCCTTCAGCTGGTTCACCTGGTGGGTCGGAGACACGATCGGGGTGATGGTCGTGGCCCCCGTGCTGCTGGCGTGGCTCGCCTCGCCCAGGGATCGCTGGCGCACGCGCCGCGCAGCGCTGACCTGGTCGACCATGGTCGCACTGGCGCTGGCGGTGGGGCTGTACGTGTACATCAGCGGGCGCGAGCAGCAGCGGATCAGGGCGGAATTCGAGCGCACCGCCGACACGCTGGGCCGGTTGTTCACGGACGCGGTCGATCGCCACCTCGAAGCGGTGAATGCGCTGCACGATCTGTATACCAGCGCCGGATTGATGGATCGAGCCGACTTCGCCGCATTCGCGCGCCCTCTGCATTTGCGACACCCGGGCGTGCAGGCGCTCGAATGGGCTCCGGTCGTGCCCGACGCGCAGCGGGCCAAACTGGAAGACGACGTGCGCCGCGAAGGCTTCCCTACGTTCGCGATCACCGATCCCCATCAGGAAGGTCGGATGTCGCCGGCGCCGTATCGACCGCAGTATGTGCCGGTGTTGTTCGTGGAGCCGCTCGCAGGCAACGAGATCGCGCTGGGCTTCGACCTGAATTCGCTGCCCAGCCGGCGCGACGTGGTCGACCGCGCGCGCGATTCGGGGGCGGCAACTGCCAGCGGCCGCCTGATGCTGGTGCAGGAACGAGGGCAGCAATTCGGGGTCTTTGTGGCGCTGCCCGTGTATCGGCGCGGAGCGCCTCAGAGCTCGATCGAACAAAGGCGATCCGCGTTGCTCGGCTACGTGCTGGGCGTGTACCGCATCGGCGACCTGGTCCGGGCGGCGCTGGCGGACGCCGAGTTCTCGCATATCGATCTGACGGTAGCCGACGATACGGCGCCGCCGGCCGAACGGGTGCTCTATCAGCGCCGCGGTCAGGGTGCCAGCCTGGCGTGGAGTAGAGCGGCGACAGCCGCTGTGGGCGACCACCAATGGTCGATTCATCTCGCCCCTTCGGCGGATTACGCGATCCTGCACCGCAACTGGCAGGCCTGGACCGTTCTTTCGGTTGGGCTGCTCTTTGCCAGCGTGCTGGAGATGATGGTTCTGCTGATGACTGAACGAGCGGCCGCGATCCAACGCGTGGTCGAGCAGCGGACGGCGCAGTTGCGCGATGCGCTGAAGGAGAAGGAGACCTTGCTGCAGGAGATCCACCACCGCGTGAAGAACAATCTTCAGGTGGTCTCGAGTCTGATCAACATCCAGCAGCGCAAGCTCGGGCCGGGGGCTTCGCGCCAGGCGCTGCAGGAATGCCAGACCCGGGTTCAGGCGATCGCGCTGGTTCACGACAAGCTGTACCAGTCGCGCGACTATTCAAGCGTTCCCTTCTCGCAGTACGCGAGGGACCTGGCTGCCAACGTGTTCCATGCGGCAGGGCTGTCCTCCGGGGCCGTAAAGCTGGAAGTCGAGGTGAGCGAGGTGTCTCTCGGGGTGGACAAGGCGATCCCGTGCGGACTGATCCTGAACGAGCTGGTCACCAACGCGTTGAAGCACGGGTTTCCTCAGGATCGGCCGGGGACGGTGCGCGTGGAGCTGGGCCAGACTGCGGACGGGCACGTCAGACTGGCGGTGAGCGACGACGGTGTGGGTCTGCCCGCCGGCCTGGACATCCGGCACTCGGACACGCTCGGGTTGCAGTTGGTGCGCACGCTCGCCGAGCAGCTTGCGGCGAAGCTAGAGGTTGGTCGGGGCGACCGAGGAACGCTGTTCGAGGTCGTCTTCCAATCCTGATCCGGCCTTGCGGCGCCCGAGCGTGCGGCCGACCGCGCGCGCAGCGCTATCGGCGACGGTTGCGCAGCGCGACCACCAGCGTGGCGCTCAGGATCAGCAGCCAGATCAAGGCCCAGGCGGGCATGGACAGCTTCAAGAAGGTCCAGTCGATTTGTGTGCAATCGCCGTACCCCTGGAAGATCCTGGGCAGGGCACGTCCGAGAGGCAGATTGCTCAACATGTACTGAAGGTCCGGTCCACACGAGGTGACCGGGGGCGGGAACAGTTGCAAATGCACATGCCAGGCTGCAACACCGGCACCGGCCAGCGACGATAAGAGTCCGAGCAGGGCGCAGGCCGTCGAAACGCGAGCGGGCAGCAGCGCGGCGAGCGCCGCGAACAGCGCGACAAAGGTGAAGGCATACCGCTGCAGGATGCACAGCGGGCACGGTTCGAGCTGATCGACGCTTTGAGCCACCAGCGCGAAGGCGATCAGGGAGGCGGCGGCCAGCGCGATCAGGCCGTACAGCAGGCGCGGGCGGTTCAGCAGGGACAACGATTTGGAAGCAATCATCGGCTGCACGCCCTTTCAAGACGATGGCTGGCGCCGCGCCGGCGGCGGCTCCCGCATCAGCGCCTGCAGTTTGGGAAAGATCTTGGGCGCGCCGCACACGACGTCGCCCGTTTGAAGATAGTCTGCATCGCCGTAAAGGTCACCGATCAACCCGCCGGCCTCGATGATCAGCAGGCTGCCGGCGGCGATATCCCACGGAGACAGGCCGAACTCCCAGAAACCATCCAGTCGTCCGGCCGCTACGTAAGCCAGGTCCAGCGAGGCGGCGCCCGGCCTGCGCACACCGGCCGTGTTCTTGGTCACTCGGGTAAAGACTTCCAGGTACTCGTCCAGGTGCTCGAGCTTGCGAAACGGAAAACCCGTTCCGATCAAGCAATCCTCCAGCTGATCGCGGTTGGACGCTCGAACGCGGTGGTCGTTCAAAAAGGCTCCGCGCCCGCGTGTGGCGGTAAACAGTTCGTTGCGGGTCGGGTCATAAACCACCGCTTGCGTGATGTGGCCGCGATGCTTAAGTCCGATCGACACGGCGAACTGGGGAAAGCCGTGAATGAAATTGGTGGTGCCATCGAGTGGGTCGATGATCCATAGGTAGTCCACATCGCCCTCGGGCCCGCTGGCGCCCGACTCCTCGGCCAGGATCGAGTGATTCGGGTACGCTGTCTTGAGAGTCGAAATGATGGCCTGCTCGGCCGCTCGATCGACCTCCGTGACGAAGTCGCTGCGCCCTTTGCTTGAAACGCGAACCAGGTCGAGATCCAGGCTCGCGCGGTTGATGATCGAGCCGGCCTTGCGCGCCGCTTTAACGGCGGTATTGAGCATCGGATGCACGGAAAGCCACCTTCTCGGGTCCGGCAGGCGCCCGATTCTATAGAGTCTGCGGACCCGCCGGAGCGCGATCGCGTGCGATTCGTTCTGGTGGAGCCGAGTCATTGCGGCAACATCGGGGCGGCTGCGCGCGCGATCCGCACGATGGGATTCCGCCATCTGTGCGTCGTGGATCCGCGCGAACCGGGGTATCGGGGCACCGCCGAAGCGGTGGCACTGGCCGCCAATGCGATCGAGGTTCTGCAGGACTCGCTGTCGACTTCGACGCTGGTCGAGGCTCTGGACGGCGCCACCCTGGCGTTCGCGATGACCGGGTATCCGCGCGAATTCGGGCCGCCGCACGTGGCGCTGCGCGATGCCGCCCTGCAGGCGGCGGCCTGGCTTGGCGAGCAACGAGGCCCGGTCGCATTCGTTTTCGGCACCGAGCGCACCGGTCTGACCAATCGCGATGTTCTTCGGTGTCACTACAGCTGCGCGATTCCGGCCGATGCGCACCTCGGCTCGCTGAATCTGGCGCAGGCGGTCCAGGTCGCCGCGTATGAAATGCGCTGCGCCCTGGTGTCGCCGCGGGACGCGACCGCACCCGAATTGCCGGGAGGCGCTCCGATCGAAATGATCGAGCGCTTGTTCGACTCACTCGAGCAGGCCCTGACGGCCATCGGATTTCACGACCCGCAGGTGCCCAAGCGCTCGATGGCGCGCCTGCGCAGCCTGTTTGCTCGCGCTGGCCTGACCGTCAGCGAAGTGGAGTTGCTGATGGGAATCTGCGCGGCCATCGTCGAACCCAAGTACTTGCGGGCCGGCCGCAAGAAGTGAGGTGGATCAGCCGAAGTTGGTCACCGTCAGCTCGCTGCCCTTCACCTGCAGATAACCCCCTCGCTTGCGCTCCCCATCCAGATCCCAGTCGGGCAGAACCCAGCGTTCCGCCGCCTGTCCGTCCACCGTGAAGCGATGCCGATCGGGGCGGTGCGTATGGCCGTGGATCATCCGGTGCACGCCAGCGTAGCGAAGCGCCTGCTGGATCGCTTCGGGCGTGACGTCCATGATCTGCGCTGCCTTGGTCTTTTTTCCTGCTTCGCTGAAGTGGCGCAGTTCGCCGATCAAGGCGCGCCGGATCGCCAGCGGCGCGCTCAGGAACACACGCTGCCAGAGTGGACTGCGGACCCGGCGCCGGTATGCCTGATAGGCGGTGTCCAGCGTGCAATACGCGTCGCCGTGCGACAGCAGCGTGGCCTTGCCCGCGAGGATC
>Ga0210401_10005111_pt1 | contig 13528 bp, 11 predicted proteins | sample IncBWH32MmetaG_FD_150866 | JGI IMG/M metagenome (GOLD analysis project Ga0210401, IMG submission 150866) | Forest soil microbial communities from Barre Woods Harvard Forest LTER site, Petersham, Massachusetts, United States - Inc-BW-H-32-M | ecosystem: Environmental > Terrestrial > Soil >... | reverse complement strand
TTCTGAAAAGCCTCGCCAGTGATCCTGCAGCACCACCCGAGCAGATCGAAGCCGAGTTCTTCGCGAAGGGCCGGCCGTCCTCTCTGTTGCAGCGGATGATCGAGCCTGACGAGATCGCAAGCCTGGTCGCCTATCTGGCAAGCCCGCTGTCTTCAGCCACTAATGGTGCTGCGCTTCGCGTCGACGGCGGCGTCACGCCTACCATCGGCTGAGAGCTGAACGTCGGCTTCTCGCGGCATCAAGCCACGGGCTCGGTGTCCGCCTCTCGCTGCCGCGTTCGAGGCCGTGACACTGCAGCAGATGCAGCGCCATCCTTCGTTGCGTCAATCAGGGCGCCGCAACAACGGCCGCCTGGACAAGAGAGAAGGACCGACGATGACGAATTTGAAGGACAATGCCGCCGCCCCTCCCCGCACCACGGTACGGATCCCGACGGCTTCCGGTGACAAGCTGGAGGCTTGGCTGTACCTCCCCGAAGGAGACGGGCCGCACCCCGCGGTGGTGATGGCCCACGGCATCGGCGGCATCAAGGCGGGAGGACTGGCTCCATTCGCCGAGCGCTTCCGTGAGGAGGGCTTCGTCGCCATCGCCTTCGACTACCGCAACTTCGGCGGTTCCGGCGGAAAACCGCGTGAAGCACTCTCCGTCCCGCGCCAGCGCGCGGACTACAGCACCGTCATCGGCTGGGCAGTTGAACAGCCCTACATCGACCCGCGTCAGATCGTTGCCTGGGGCACGTCCTTTGCCGGCATGCACATCGTCGAACTCGCTGTCTCCGACACTCGACTGGCCGCAGCGATCGCCCAGGCTCCCCTCACCGACGGCTTGGCTGCGGCGATGATGTCGCCGCTCAAGAACGGTAGTCGACTCTTCGCCCTGGCCCTGCTTGACCGCATCGGCTCTCTGTTCGGTCGACAGCCGATCTACATCCCCGGTCACGGAATGCCCGGGGACCTGTCCATCGGCGCCACGCCGGACGGCCCGTTTGGGGAGAAGCTTATGAGCCCGAAGGATGGAACGATATGGCACGACCGGGTAGCCGCGCGGTCTCTGCTCAGCTTCTCTTGGCGTCGACCAGTTCGACGCGCTGCCTCCGTGCGTATCCCCCTCCTGCTCGTTGTCCCTGAGGCAGACGCCATTGCGCCCGTCCCGGCTGCCCTCGAGGTCGCCCGCAGGGCACCGGGGGCCGAATTGTTTGTTCCGCAGCGGCGGTGGTCACTACGATGTCTACGAAGGCGGAGCAAGCTTCGCCGACGTGCTGCGAACGGAGGTCGACTTCCTCCACCGCCACGCGAAGACCGTAGCCCAAAAGGCGTCCTAATAGCCCTCCCGGAACAGTTCTACAGGGCACCATCGTCCGCTTCGCGCCACCGGGTCGAGCCGACAGCAGGTCAAGCCATTTGCGCTGTGCCCTGAAAGCGGAAGCTACGGGATTTCGAGCCCTTCAGATAAGCTGAAGCGTGCGACTAGCCGCAAACTCGAATACCCCCTCCCCTTGTGGAAGAGGGTGGAGTTCCGATGCGGCTCCTGTTTAACCTCAATTCATCATGCGCTAGCCCGAGGACGTCTCTCGGCTGGAATAGAGCGCGGCGGCGGCCACGATCACGACGCCCTTGATGATCATCTGGGCCTGGATCGGCACGCCCAGCAGCAGCACCTCGTTGGCGATCACGACGATGACGGCAGCTCCGGTCAGGGCACCGAGGATCGAGCCTCGCCCGCCCGACAACGACACCCGGCCGACCACGCAGGCCACGATCGAATCGAGCTCATAACCCTGCCCGACCCAGTTGTCGACGAGCCCGACATAGCCGCTCAGGATCAGGCCGGCAACCGCCGCGAGCGCGCTCGAGATCAAATAGCAGGCGATCGTGACCAGGTCCGAGCGGATGCCGAACAGGCGCCCGGTCACGGGGTTGCCGCCGACGATGAAAATCCTGCGACCGAATGCGGAGCGATGCAGGACGATGCCGAGCACCACGGCCAGTCCGAGCAGGACCAGCGCGTTGTAGGGGATGCCGTAAAGCTTCGCCGATCCGAGCACGCGCAGCAACGGCGGCACGTTGCCGGATGGCGCACCTTGCGTATAGGCGAAGCGCAATCCCTGCAGCAGGATCATGGTCGCGAGCGTCGCCAGGAATGGCGAAACCCGTCGCTTCGTGACCAGAAAGCCGTTGAGCAGGCCGACCGCGATCGCAACCACCGCCGTTACGGCGAAGATGCCGGGGACGTCGCGGTCGGCGCCGGAAAAGCTGGTGGCGACGACGGCGGCGGTCGCCATCATCGAGGCGACCGACAAATCGAGCCCGCGCACGATCATCACGAAACTCTGGCCGATGGCGACGATCGCGAGCGGCGCAAACTGCAGAAGCAGATTGGAGAGGTTTCCGGCGCTGATGAAAGCCGGCGACAGCACCCCGCCAAGCCCCAACAGCGCGGGCAACACGAGGGCGATGCCGTAGCGGCCGAGCAAGGCGCGAGCCTGCCAGGAGGCCCCGACGGGGCGTGCGAACTCGGCCGAGCCTGACATTTTCGGGGTCACTCCATGCGACGGCGCTCGACATAGATCGAGACGGCGAGAATGATGATGAGCGCCTGCGCCACGAGCTGATAGTGTTTTGACACATCCATGAAGTTGAGAAGGTTATTCAGAAGGGACATGAGAAACGCGCCGAACAGCGTGCCGACCACGCCTCCCCTGCCTCCGCTCAGCACGGTGCCGCCGAGCACCACGGGCGTGATCGAGGCGAGCGTATAGTTGACGCCCGTATAGGGCTGCCCGACGCCGAAGCGCGCCGCCAGATAAAGTCCGGTCGCTGCGCAGCAGAAACCCGAGCAGCCATGGACCAGCATGAGAATGCGCCCTCTCCGCAGGCCGACCAGGCGCGCGGAGTTGGCGTCGTCGCCGAGCGCATAGACCTGGCGTCCGAGCGGCAGATATCGGAGCAGCAGCGCAATGAGCATGCAGAGCGTGACAGCAAGCGTCGCGCCGACGGGCAGGCCCGCGATGCGCCCATAGGCCAGGAAGCTGAAGCCGCGCGGCACGCGGCCGACCGGGCCCAGCGCATAGAGCAATGTCACGCCTTGCAGGATCGCGCCCATTCCGAGCGTCACGATCAGCGGGTGCACGCGCAAGGTGACGACGAGCCCCGCATTGACGAGGCCGACCAGCGTTCCGAGCAGCAGCACGGCGATCACGACGGGAACGACGCGATCGGGATTACCGTTGATCAGGCCAGACGTCAGGCAGGACGCGAGGCTGATCAGCGATCCGACCGAGAGATCGATGCCGCCGGCGAGGACAGTCAGCGTCTGGCCGATGCTCACGAGCGCGAGATCCGTGGTCTGTTCGATGACGTTGAGCAGATTGGCCAGCGTCAGGAAGCGATCCGACACGCTCGCGCCGATGCCATAGACGATGCCGATCAGGACGATGACGCCGGCAAGGGCCGCATTGCTGCGCAGCCACCACGGCACGGCGGCGCGGATCGCCAGGGCCGCGGTCACGCCGCTCGCTCGCTGGTGGCCAGATGCATGATGGCTTCCTCCGTTGCCGCACTGCCGGGCATTTCGCCGGTGATGCGCCCTTCCCGCATCACGATCACCCGGTCGGCCATGCCGATGACCTCGGTCAATTCCGATGTGATCATCAGGATGGCGACGCCGGCGGCGGCGAGCTCGCGCATGATCCGATAGATCTCCGCCTTGGCGCCGACATCGATGCCACGGGTCGGCTCGTCGAGGATCAGCACCGTCCGGCAGATCCGGGCCCAGCGCGCGACAATGACCTTCTGCTGGTTGCCGCCGGACATGGTGGCCACCGCTGTCGCGGGCCCGCGGCAGCCGATGCGGTATCGCTCGATTTCGCGTGCGGCGATCGCCGCCTCGAGCTCGCGGTCGACGAGGCCGCGCCGCGTCACCTCGGCAAGCGCGGGCCCGGTGATGTTCGCCGCGACATCGAGCAGCAGCGCAAGGCCCTGAGACTTGCGGTCCTCGGTGACCAGGCCCATTCCCAGCCGGATCGCCTTTGCCGGCGACATCGAGGTGAAGCGCGCTCCGTCAATATGGATCGCGCCCTTTGCGAGGGGCATCGCGCCGAACAGGCCGAGCGCCAGCTCCGTACGTCCGGCGCCGACCATGCCGGCAAGCGCCACGATCTCGCCGGCGTACAGCTCGATCGAGATGTCCTGCACCCGATCGCCGATCGCAACCCTCTCGGTGCGCAGCACGGGCTCTCGCATCCGCGCGACCTCCCGGCGCGGTGGAAACAGGTCGCCGAGATCGCGCCCGACCATCATCGAGATCAGTCGCGACCGCGTCACATCGCCCGTTTCGTGCGTGCCGACGTGGCGGCCGTCCTTCAGGACCGTGACGCGGTCGCACAGCGCAAAGACTTCGTCGAGGCGGTGCGAGATGAACAGCACGGAGACGCCGTCCTCGCGCAAGCGGCGCAGACGTTCGAACAGCAGCGCGACCTCGCGCCCGGCGATGACGGCCGTGGGCTCGTCCAGGATCAAGAGCCGCACATTGCGCGTCATGGCACGCGCGATCTCGACCATCTGCTGATCGGCCACCGAAAGTGAGGCGACCGTCGCGCTGACATCGAGCGAGACGCCGAGCCGCGCCAGCAGCGCTCCTGCCTCCCTGCGGGTGCGCGCATGATCGATCAGGCCGAAGCGGTTGCGCCGCTCGCTGCCCAGAAAAACGTTTTCCGCGACGGAGAGTTGCGGAAACAGCGCGAACTCCTGATAGACCACATGCACGCCGGCGAGTTTCGCTTCGCGCGGCGACGACCAGCGCGCCGGTGCACCGGCGAAAATCATGTCGCCTTCGTCGGGTGCAAGCGCGCCGGCGATGATCTTGATCAAAGTGGACTTGCCCGCTCCGTTCTCGCCGAGCAGGCCATGAATTTCTCCAAGCCCGACCTCGAGATTCACGCCGGCAAGGGCGCGAACCCCGGGAAAGCTTTTCGAAATACCTTCGAGCGTCAGCACGCAGCATACTCTGTCATCGAGCCGGCCTGGATCAAATCAGGTTCGCTTGCGGCCGCGAGCGAGGTGTACCTCTCCCCAATGGGGAGAGGTGGACCGTAACCGGGACACAACGATCGAACAAAGACTCAGCATGCTCCAGGGCAGCCGGCACAACGCTCAATGCGGGAAGTCGATCTTGAACGTGCTCGGATTGTAGCCGGGCCCCATGCCGCCCGATACCAGCATGTCGTCGGGACCATCCGGCACGATATGCTCGTTGGCATACATGTCCGGCTTCGGGATCGAAGCGGTCTCGTCGCCATGCGTCAAGACGATGTTGCTGTTGATGGTGTAGATGCACGGCACCGAAGCCCCTGCAAGGACCTTCAGCGCCACATCGAGCGCGACGCCCATCATGGCCGGCGGATAGTCGATGTCGAGCAGCGGGAATTTGTACTTGATCGCCATCTTCATCGGCCCGTTCATGTCAGCCGAGGTGATCGGCGGGATTTCATCGCCCTTCCAGCCGGCCTCCAAAAAGGCCTCGATGGCGCCCGGCACCTGCAACCCGTGCGGCGCGAACACTGCGTTGATGCTGTGGCCGTATTTGGCGATCATCGCCTGCATCACCTGCTTGCCCTTGACGGGGCTCCAGTCGGAATAGACCGTCTCGAGGATCTTGATGCCGGGATAGGCGGAAAACACCTGCATTGCGGGCTTGACCCGGTTCTCGTTCGGGCTCGACCCGGCCTGCCCGCCCAGAATGATCACATTGCCCTTGCCGTTGAGCTTCTCGACGATCCATTGCGCGAACAGGCGCCCCATCATCGCATCGGAAGCCGTGACGAAGGTGACGAAATTGTCCGAGTCGACCCGGCGATCGACCATGACGACGGGAATGCCGCGCTCGGTGACCTGGGTGATGGCGGGGTCGAGCGCCTGCGAGGTGTTGGCGCTCACGATCAGCAGGTCGACGCCGCGCGAGACCAGATCCTGGATGTCGGCGACCTGTTTTGCATCATCATGGCCGGCATCGGTGATCAGGAGCTTTTTCACCACATCGGCATGGTCATGCGCGGCCTTCTCCAGGGAGTGCAGGCCGACCACGCGCCAGCTGTCGCCGAGGCCGGCATTGGCAAAGCCGATGACGTAAGGCGGCGCCTTCTTGAACTTCGCGGTGTCGCGAATGCAGACGTCGAGCGCCGGATTGAACAGGAACGTCCGTGGCGCGCCGGTGTACTCGGCCCGCACGCCGTTCGGCACGGCCGCGGCAAGGCAGGCCAGTGCCAGACAGCTCGCGATGATGGCTTTCATTGAAATTCCTCCCCTTTGTCTTTATGTTTGCTGGTGGCGACTTGCGCGTCGCTCTCCGATCGTTCGCCCCTCTTCCCGCCTTACGACGGCGCCTGACGTTGCGTCGAAACCAGGATCTTCAGCTTGTCGTTGCTCGCGGCCGTGAGCAGGTCGAACCCCTTCGACACGACGTCCTCGGCCTGGATGCGGCCATCGATGATTTTTGAGATCGGCAGCTTGCCGGACTCGACGAGGCCGATGATGCGCGGCCACATCGTGATCGGATAGCACCAGGTCGCCTCGATGGTGATGTCCTTCAGCGCCCACAGCATCGGATCGGTCGACGCCTTGCCGACATGCAGGCCGGCCTGGACCACGACACCGCGCCGGCGCACCGCCTCGACACAGGTGTTGAGTGCATCCTCCTTGCCGACGCATTCGATCGCGACATCGACCCCGACATTCTCCTCGGTCTGCGCCTTGACACCCGCCACCACGTCCGTGATTTTGGGATCATAGACGCCGGCGCAGATGCCAAAGCTCTCGATGGTGCGGCGGCGCGACGCGTTCGGCTCGGACACAAAAATCCTGGCGGCGCCTGCCGCATGCGCGCAGAGCACGGTCAGCGCGCCGATCGGGCCCGCGCCCGCGATCAGCACCGTGCTGCCGGCCTGCACGCCGCCGCGATCGACGGCATAGAGCGCGACCGCGGTCGGTTCGATCATCGCGGCCTCCTCGTCGCTGATCGTGTCCGGCACTTTTGCGGCGTTGTAGTCGTTGATGACGGCGAGGTCCGACATGCCGCCCCACGCCCAGCTCAGGCCGACGCAGCCCATCTTCTCGCTGAGGTGATTGAGCCCGCGCCGGCTGTAATAGTCGTTCATCGGCATCACCAGCGGCTGCACCGAAATGCGGTCGCCCCGCCGCACATGCGTCACGTCGCGGCCGACGTCCAAGACCTCGGCGGAGAACTCATGACCGAGGATCTGCGGCAATGTCGCCGAGGTGAAAATGTGCGGCGTGGCCGGGGTGACGATGGGGCCGGCGACATATTCGTGCAGATCAGTGCCGCAGATGCCGGTCCATAACGGCTTCACCAGCAGCTGGTTGGAGCCCACTTCCTTGGGCTCGTCGACGGATTCGACGCGGATATCTCTCCGCCCGTAGTAACGAACTGCCTTCACGCGCGCTCTTTCCCCCTGGCGGCGGGCCCGGATGCGGGCACCTACCATTATTATATTACCGTCCACCATACTCATGAGAAAACGAGAGGAATTCACTCGCCTTCGCAGGAAGGATGTTGCTAAAGGGTAGACTAGGCGCCTTTAAGCCACAATATCCGCCCTTTTCCCTTCACTAGGGAACCGGATGCCCCAATCAGACAAACGCTCTATCATCAAGCAGAAGGGCCAGCGCGACCGCCGCCGGCCGGGACAGGGGCGCGCGATGGCGATCGACCGGATGAAAGACATCAACGTGTTCGTCCATGTCGCCGACGCCAAGAGTTTTACGGCCGCGGCCGAACGCATCGGCCTGTCCCGATCGGCCGTCGGCAAGAGCATCGTGCGGCTCGAAGATCGGCTTGGCGTCAGACTGCTGCAGCGGACGACGCGAAGCGTCTCCCTCACCGGAGAGGGCACCGCCTTTCACGAGCGCTGCGTGCGCCTGCTTGCCGATCTCGACGAGGCGGAGATGGCGATGCTCAGCCACTCGCAGGCGCCGCGCGGCCGCCTGCGTCTCGACCTGCCCGTCTCGTTCGGGCGATTGCACGTGCTGCCGATCCTCAACGACTTCATGCGGAAATGGCCGGAGATTTCGATCAGTGCGTCGTTCAACGATCGCTATGTCGATCTCATCGACGAAGGCGTCGACCTTGCGATCAGGATCGGAGGCAGCGAGGATGGGAGGCTGATGTCGAGGCTGCTGGCGCCGCATCGGCTGGTGACGTGCGCTTCGCCGGCCTATTTCGCAAGCCATGGCAAACCGGAGAACATCGAGCAGTTGGCCGAGCACAGTTGCCTCGCCTTCGTTCACGGTGGCCGGCCGGTCGAATGGCGTTTCAGCGAGAACGGGCAAGCGCGTTCTGTCGCGATCAATGGCCGGTTTGCGGCAACCAACGCCGAAGCGCTGCGCGACGCGACGCTGGCCGGATACGGGATCGCGCGGCTCGCCACCTTCCTGATCAGCGACGATTTGCGCGCCGGCCGGCTGGTCCCGATTCTCGGGCATATCGATGCCGACGGTCCGCCGATCCGCGCCGCCTATCCCTCGAGCCGGCATCTTTCGCCAAAGGTCCGCTCCTTCATCGATGCGCTGCTCGATGCCTGGCGGCCGGAGCCGCCCTGGGATCAAGCCTGCGTGAGAACGAACAGCGCCGTCGACTCTCGTTGGCGCATGTCCTTCGGCGAACCGGATCCACTTCGCCGGGACATGCGCTAGAGCCGCACGACCTCGCCGGTCCGCACGCTCTCGTCGGCGGCAAGGACGATGCCGAGCGAGTTGATCGCCGCCTGGTGGTGCTCGGCGAGGTCGATCTCGCCGCGGATTGCCCGGAGGAACAGCCGCTGCTCGCGCTCGCAGAGCTCCTGATGGCCGGGTTCGTCTTCAGTCGAGATCAGTTCGTCCGGTTTCGCAAAACGGCCGTTCGCGTCGACATCGGCGTGATGGATGCGCAATGCGTTGGTCTGGATATGCGTGTCGTGGTCCGCGGACCGTGTCTTCGCATCCGCGCTCTCGCTCGCGACGATCGAAACGCAGCCGTTCGGCCCGATCATGTCTTTGACGAAATGGGCGGTCTCGCTCATCATCGGTCCCCAGCCGGCCTCGTACCACCCGACCGACCCGTCGTCGAAGGTGATGTGCAGATGGCCGTAATTGTACATGGAAGGCGCGATCTCGCTGGTGAGCCGCGCTCCGACCGCGTGCACCGCGACGGGACGCGCGCGCGTCACCTGGCACATGATATCCACATAGTGCACGCCGCAATCGACGATCGGCGAGGTCGACTGCATCAGCTTCTTGTGAACCTCCCAGAACGAACCGGCCGACTGCTGATTGAGGTTCATGCGCATCACCAGCGGCTTGCCGAGCGTCCGGCCGATCTCGACGAAGCGCGACCATGACGGATGGACGCGCAGGATGTAGCCGATCAGAAGCGCCTTGCCGGCCGCGTGCGCCGCGCCGACGACGCGTCTTGCGGCCTCCAGCGTGTCGGCGAGCGGCTTCTCGCAGAACACATGCGCACCAGCAGCAAAGGCCTGCACGGCCATGTCGGCGTGATGCTCGGTATAGGTGCAGATCGCGACCGCATCGGGACGAAGCGTCGAGAGAGCCTCATCGAGGCGGTCGAAACGCGGCACGCCGGGAAATTCCAGCGCGACGTCGTGCCGCTCCGCCGCGCGATGAGTGCAAAGGCCTGCGATTTCAAAGCCGTCGATCGCCTGGTAGGCGCGGGCGTGGCTTGTTCCCATGGTGCCGAGGCCAACCACGAGAACGCGGACGGACGGCGCGGTCGCGCTGGACAAAGATGACACGGCTGGATCGCCTCCCCTCAGACCGCCGCTAGATGTTCGCGCGAAGAGCCGTCAGCGGCCGGCCGGCCCTCGATCCAGGTTTCGCGTACCCGCAAGCCATCGTCGAGATGCACGAGGCTCGCGAGATGGCCCGGCGCGATGCGGCCGAGGTCGTTGTCGCGCCGGAGAAACGTCGCGGGAACGCGCGAGGCCATCGCGAGCGCGTCGCCGAGATCGAGCCCTGCGACGTTGACGGCGTAACGCACCGCTTCGTCCATGGTCAGGATGGAGCCCGCGAGCGTGCCATCGTCGAGCCGCAGGCAGCCGTCGGCGCGCGTGACGTGGCGGCCCTGCAGGTCGAAATGATCGGGCCCGCCGGCCGCCGGCGGCATCGCATCGGTGATCAGCATGAAACGGTCGTGCCGCTTGGCGGCGAGCGCGATGCGCAGGTTCGCCGCATGCACGTGATGGCCGTCGGCGATGAGGCCGACGAACGCCGCAGCGAGATCGAGCGCGGCGCCGACCATGCCGGGCTCGCGTCCGACCGGCGGGCTCATGGCATTGAACAGATGGGTGAACGCACGCGCCCCCGCCTCGACCGCGGCGCGCGCGTCCTCATAGCCCGCCTCCGAATGACCGAGCGAGACCAGCACGCCGCGGCGCGCGAGTTCGGCGATGTTTTCCGCGCCGACACGATTGGGCGCGAGCGTCAACATGACCGCGCCGCAATCGGCGCCCGCGATCATCGCGATATCGCCGGGCGTGATGTCGCGGATGTATCTGAGCTCATGCGCGCCCTTGCGGCGCGGGTCGAGGAACGGCCCTTCCAGATGGATGCCGAGCGTCGCAGGGGCCCGGCGCCGCGCCTCGCGCGTCGCGGCAATCGCGGCGACCATCACCTCCGGCGCATCGGTCACCAGCGTCGGCAGCAGGCCGACGGTGCCATAATCGCGATGCGCCGCGGCGATGGCCGCAATGCCTTCCGGTGTCGGGTCATCGTTGAACAGCACGCCACCGCCGCCATTGACCTGCACGTCGATATAGCCGGGCGCAAGTACGCCGCCGGCGAGATCGTGCGCGGTGCCGCGCGGCCTCTCGGCGTAGGGGACGATGGCGACAATGCGCGCGCCCTCGACGACGACCGCGTGGTCGTCGAGAAAATTCGCGCCGTCAAAGATCCGCGCGCCGCAAAGCACGATCATCAGACGGTCTCCGTCACTTTGCGCAGGTTGCGCGGGCGGTCAGGATCGCGGCCGAGCCGGCGTGCGAGCGCTTCGGCCAGGCGATAGAAGCGGTGGATCATGACGATGGGCTCGAGCAGCGTCGCCTCGACCTTTGCCACGGCCAGACGGTGCGCGTGATCCGTTCCATCAGCCTCGATCGCGATCACCGTCGCCCCCATCTCGGCAAGCCGCGCCAGCGTCGCCAGCATGGCCTCTCGCGCCACGTCGGACGGCAGGAAGGCGATGACGGGAAAGCCGGGGCCGACGAGTTCGGCCGGGCCATGCAGCACCTCGGCCGCGGAATAGGCCTCGGCGTGGATCGCGCAGGTCTCCTTGAGTTTCAGCGCCGCTTCCGCCGCGATCGCGAGCGTCGCGCCGCGGCCCAGCACGAAAGCACTGCGCGCACTCGCCAGCCACTCCAGCATCGCCGCGGGCGGCGGCGCGGCCTGGGCGCGCAGGATCTCCGGAAGACGGCCGATCGCATCCGTAAGCGGCCGATCCTCGCGCCAGGTCGCAACCAGGCTCGCGCAGGCGACGAGGCCCGCGATCATCGATTTGGTCGCGGCGACGGAACGTTCGGGACCCGCACACAGCGGCAGCAGCGCCTCGGTCTCCTGCGCGAGCGGCGAATCGACGTCGTTGACGAGTGCGATCGCCAGAGCGCCGCCGCTTCGCGCGGCGCGCTGCATCTCGACGATGTCGGGGCTCTGTCCCGATTGCGAGATCGCGACGGAAACCGCGCCGTTCAGCCGCATCGGCGCGCGATAGAGTGTGGCGATCGACGGGCCGATCGAAGCGCAGGGCGCGCCTGACGCGATCTCAACGAGATATTTGAGATAGAGCGCGCAGCAATCCGACGAGCCGCGCGCGATGGTCGCCACCAGCGGCGGATCCAGCGCCCGCAGGCGCGCCCCGAGGTCAGCGAGCCGTTCCGCATTCTGGCCGAGCTGGCGTGCCACCGCGTCACCCGCCTCCACGATCTCCTCGAACATGTGTGTCGTCATCGCTGTGCCTTTCGGACCGGCGGCGACAGCGTGAGCTCGGAGACGAAATCGTAGGCGTCGGCGCGATACCAGGATTTTGTGAATTCGACGCAGGAGCCGTCGGCGAGATAGGCGATGCGCTGGATGTAGAGCGCCGGACTGTTCTGCGCGACGCCGAGCAGTTCCGCTTCCGTGTCGGAGACGAGTGTCGCGCGAAGCCGCTGCAGGCCGCGTGTCGGCCGAAAACCTCGGGACGAGAGCGCCTCGTACAGCGAAGCGCCGACCCGCTCGGATTCCGGCAAGAAGCGCAGCGGCACGGCGGCGTGCTCGATCGCCATCGGCGTACCGTCGGCGAGCCGCAGACGGCCGAGCCGGAACACGCGTTCGTTCGGGCCCGCGCCGAGCATCATCGCCTCTTCCGGCGTCGGCAGGAACACGCCGCGCTCGAGCTCGCGCGAGCTCGCCTCCAGCCCGCGCAGCCGCATGTCGTCCGTAAAGCTTGTCAGCCGCGACGAGGGCTGATCGACGCGCGGCCGCGCACGATGAATGAAGGTGCCGGCGCCGTGGCGGTGCAGCAGCACGCCTTCATCGACCAGATCGGCGATCGCCTTGCGCAGCGTCGTGCGCGACACGTCGAGCAACTCGCACAACACGCGCTCGGCCGGCAGCAATTGCGCCTCCGCGAAACGTCCGGTCTCGATCTCGCGCCGAAGCGCGTCGACGACCGCGCGATAGAGTTTTTGGCCGGGCGCGGCCTCGACCGTCATCGTCATGGCGCTGCCTCCGCGTCGTCGAGCGTTCCGCCGGCGAGCAGGATCGCGCCGTCGACCGCATCGCGCCGGGGTGGGACGAGGCGCTTTTCGACATCCGGCGGGAGATAGCGGCGCAAGGGTTCGCCGAGGCCGCCGACCAGTGCGATGCGCTCGGCGCCGAGCGCATTGAGGGCATGGGCGAGCGCCGCGATCGCCTTGGCCGCTTCGTCGACGATCTCGCACCCTCGCGCATCTCCGCAACCCGCGACGTCGAGAATTTGCGGCGCGAAGGCACCGAAGTCGCTGGGTTTGGCGTGCGCCGCCCAGCGCATCATCCGTATTGGATCGCCGCCGAAATGGCGTCCCAGCTTTCGCGCGAGTTCGCTCATCGGCTCGAGCCCGTCGAGCGCGCGTAAGGTGGCGCGCAGTCCCGCTTCGCCGAGCCGCGCGGCCGATCCATCGTCGCCGAGCCGGAAACCGCGGCCGCCGATGATCGTTGTCCTGGCCCCGACGCGCGCGATGCCCGCCGATCCGGTGCCTGCGATGATGAGGCCGCCATCGCCAAGGCCATTGGCGCCGACGCAGGCCGCGACCGCGTCATTGACCGCGACGATGCGCGCAAAGTCGGGAAAGGCCGCCGCGATCCGCTCCGCTTCCTCGTCATCCGCGAGACCGGCGAGGCCAATGCCGACCGCGATCTCCTGCCTTGCCGTAGCAGCGGCAATCGTCGCATCGATCGTTTCACGCACGACCCGCATGGCGGCGTCGAAATCGACATAGATGTTCGAGGCC
>Ga0210401_10005105_pt1 | contig 13534 bp, 7 predicted proteins | sample IncBWH32MmetaG_FD_150866 | JGI IMG/M metagenome (GOLD analysis project Ga0210401, IMG submission 150866) | Forest soil microbial communities from Barre Woods Harvard Forest LTER site, Petersham, Massachusetts, United States - Inc-BW-H-32-M | ecosystem: Environmental > Terrestrial > Soil >... | reverse complement strand
CTCAGGTAAAATTGGCTCACCTTTTTTTGATGTTAAGTCTTGCGCAAAGGCCGATGTTACACCGAAAGCCATTGCTAAAGCTAATACTGATTTTTTCATGTTTTTGTTTTTTAGTTTAACTGTTTAAGTTATTTTAAAGGCAAAGTTAAAGACTTGTTAATTAAAGGTTATTAACAATCAACATAGTTATTAACCGTTTTTTGTTAGTATCCACTTTTGTTTTTAACCATGGGCACAAATTTGTACTTGCCTAACTCAGTCCTTTCAAACAGTGTATCAGATTTTTTTACAATTATATTCATTATCTGTTCTGATCCCCTACCAATAGGTATAACCATTATGCCACCCATAGCCATTTGCTTTAATAAGCCATCAGGCGGGTAAGGCGCCCCGGCTGTTACTATTATTTTATCAAAAGGGGCATGATTTGGAAGCCCCTCGTACCCATCTCCGTAAAAAAAACGGGTTGTATAACCTAGTTTGGGTAAAAGTACACGGGTTTTTTCGTAAAGTTTTTGCTGACGCTCAATAGTAAAAACTTTAACACCCATTTCTAATAAAACGGCAGTTTGATAACCACAGCCTGTGCCAATTTCAAGCACTTTGTCGGTTTTCTTTAATTTTAAAAGCTCAGTTTGGTAAGCAACTGTACTTGGGTGCGATATGGTTTGCCCCTCGCCTATCGGAAAAGCTTCATCATCATACGCAAAATTTAAAAAAGCGCTATCTAAAAATGCATGACGAGGTACTTTATCTATAGCAGCTAAAACATTTTCATCAGTACAACCTTTTTGACGAAGTAATTCAACTAATTTTTTTCTTTTTCCTTTATGGAGGAAAGTATCTGTTCTATCAATCATAAGTAGGCAAATCTATTTAAAACTAACACTTCGATATGGATATCTTTAGAAGTTTACTAACACTTGATTTTTAATTAAACGGTATGTTTGTTTTTAAGCATGGTAAATATCGGTATTTTAGGGGCAGGTCATTTAGGGAAAATTCATATTTCTTTATTAAAAGAAATAAAAGAGTTTAAAATTGTAGGCTTTTATGATGCAGATAAAGAAGTTTCTGAACGCGTAGAGAAAGAGCTAGGTATAAAATCTTATCCTACCTACGAAGAGCTTTCAAAAAATTGCGATGCTATTGATATAGTTTGCCCTACCCCATTTCATTTTGATTATGCACAAAAAGCAATTAAAGCAGGTAAACATGTATTTATAGAAAAACCTGTTACCATACATCCCGAAGAAACAAAAATGTTGGTTCAGTTATGCCATGAGGCCGGTATAGTAGCTCAAGTTGGACACGTAGAACAATTTAATCCTGCCTTTATTGCAGCTAAGCCATTCATTGGTCGTCCGCTTTTTATTAATGCAGAACGACTAGCTATGTATAATCCACGCGGAACCGATGTATCGGTTGTATTAGATTTAATGATACACGATATTGATTTGGTGTTGAGTATGGTAAAATCTAACGTAAAAAAAATACAGGCAAGTGGCTCGTCTATAATTTGCCCTACTGCTGATATAGCCCATGCCCGTATAGAATTTGATAATGGTACCATTGCTAATTTAACGGTTAGTAGAGTTGCACTAAGCAACAAAAGGAGTTTGCATATTTTTCAGAAGGAAAGTTTTTTAAACATTGATTTATTAAATAAAACATTAACTAAAGCTGAAATAAAGAAAAACTACACACCTAAAAAAACCGAAGACATTATTGTCTTACGAGATGACACCAGTATTATAAAAGAAAATATTGATGTAAAACCTGTAAATGCTATTAAATATGAGCTTGAGCTTTTTGCAGAGGCTATAAAAAATAAAACAAAATCGGTTATCACCTTAGCCGATGCTTATCTTACTATGCAAACAACGCAGCAAATTACGGATGCAATTGGGAACTAATTAATAACATTTAAGTAAAAGCAAAAAGAATCCAAATGGATTCTTTTTTGCTTTGTAAAGTTACGTTCAGTTTATCTTATTAAAGTTAAATAACCTTTATATTCTTTACTAACACCAGTTTTACTACTAGTTGCATTAATTAAGTAAAAATATGTGTCAGCAGGAACGTCTTTACCACCGGCTGTTTTACCATCCCACACCGAGTTAATTGAAGAAGCTGAGAACATTTTTAAACCCCAACGGTCAAAAATATCCATAGTAAAATTAGATACACCTTCGCCCTTTACCATAAAGTTCTCGTTAAGGTTATCTCCGTTAGGGGTAAACACGTTAGGTATAACTAAAGAATATCCCTCAGTAACAAGTATTAGTAATGTATCTCTATCTAAACAGGTTGTACCACCAGTTGTGTTACTTGCAGTTAAAACAACCGTATAAGTGCCGGCAGCTGTATAAGTAGTATGAGTAGTGCTGTCAGTTACACTAATAGTTGTTTGGTTACTTCCATTTCCATAATTCCATACATAACTAATTGCATTTGTAGAATTATTTGTAAACTGTACAGTTAAAGGGGCGTCGCCTGTTTCAGGGTTTGCCGTCATACTTGCAACAACCGGATTTACATTTACAGTTGCCGTTGCTGTTGCTGAGCAATTATTAGCATCTGTTCCAGTAACCGAATAAACAGTTGTTGAAGCAGGAGTTACAGAAACTACACTTCCTATTTGAGCTGAAGGATTCCATATATAACTAGTAGCTCCTGATGCTGTATAGGTAACTGTTGTACCAGGGCAAACATTCATAGTACTTGGCGATACGCTTACGATAGGTAAAGGGTTAACGGTTACCGTAATTACACTTGGAGCTGATGTGCAACCACCCTCAGAAGCCGTTAACGAATAAGTTGCTGAGTTAGTAGCTGTAGCATTTGGTATAGTAGGGTTTTGCAAGGTTGAAGTATAGCCATTTGATGCCGACCAAGAATAAGTAGCTGTGCCACTTACTGTGTTAGCTGATAAATTAATAGTTTGCCCTTTACATATCGGGCTGTTAACACTTGCGGATGCTGTTGGTACAACAGTTATATTTACAGTAGCCATTACCGTATCAGCATGGCAACCAAAAGCATCTTGCCCGGTTACCGAATATGTAGTAGTTACTGTTGGATTTGCAGTAACTGTAGCTGTATTTGTTGAACCACTTAAAGAACCAACCGGCGACCAAGTATAAACTTGTAACCCACTAGAGGCTACCAAAGAAGTTGAACTACCATCACAAATAGTAGTGTTTGTTGGTGTAACTGTTAATGTTGGTGGTTGGTTAACCGTTACAGTTGTTGTTTGTGGTGCCGCAGGGCAACCACCTGTAATAGCTGTGGCATTAACTGTATATATAGTTGTAGTAGTTGGATGCACTGTTACACTACTTGCAGAAGTAGTAGTAAATCCACTTGCAGTCCAAGTATATGTTGCAGCAATAGTAGATGTAGGTACAACTGATAACACCGAACTATCTCCTTTACAAAACATTGGATTACTGTTACTAATTGTAAATGTAGGAACGTCATTCACTGTTATAGTCGATGTTGCCGAAGCCGTACAACCACCAGCACCCCTACCTGTTACGGTATAAGTTGTAGTTGCAGCCGGACTATCAGTTAACAAGTTTGCATTTGCTGTATAAGTAGCTGAAGATGAACTCCAAGTATATGTGGTTGCTGTTCCTCCAGCCGTTAAAGTCGCAGTACTGCCTGCACAAATAGCAGCAGTTGATACTGTAACTGTTGGTAATGGAATTACAACAACTGTAGATGAAGCTGTTGAAGAACATGTTACACTACTAGTCGAAATTGTATTTGTACCAGTAACAGAATAAGAATATGCTCCTTGAGCAGTAGGGGTTACTGCAACAGCTGCTCCTGTTGTGGCATTCAGCCCTGTAGCAGGGGTCCACGAATAAGTTTGTGCACCTGATGTAGTTGTTGTAGGAACAACTTTTAAAGAATCTGAACCTCCTAAACAAAATGCTGTACTGTTAACCGTAAATGAGGGCACAGGAATAACACTAACCGTAAAATTTGCCGCGGCAGCACAGCCAAAAGCTGCTGTACCTATTGCTGTATATACTGTTGTTATGGCTGGAGATGCCATTACGGTACTTTGTGTTGTTACGCTTAACCCCGTAGAAGGAAACCAACCGTAAGTTAATATTGGAGGCCCGCTTGATGTAACTGATAATGAGGTAGAATCACCTGCACATATTGCTGGATTTGTATTTCCAACCGCAGTAACTGTTGGTGTTGGATTGATGGTTACAATAACCGTATCATTTCCATTACAATAAGTACCAGAATGAGACTCGCCATATATGGCAACCGTATATGTTCCTACATTAGCTATACTCGACTGAACAGTCCATGATGTATCTGCTCCAAAATTTAAATTGGCCGGATCATTTGATGTCCAGGTATATGTGCTTGCACCAATAGCACCTAAGCCAAAAGGAGTACCGTAACACTTAATTACGGGTGTTCCCGATAAAATTCCTAAATGCGTACTTACAATTACGTTAGAAACTGCACTATCTATACAACCATTTGGTCCAGTACCATAAACTGTATAAGTTAAATTTGTTGTTGGGTTAGAAATGTAAACCGTATCATTTGTAACGGTACTTGTTAAGTTTGTTAATGGTGACCATGTGTAACTGGTTGCTCCCACAGCCGTAATAGTTGCGCTTGTACCCGAACAAACTGTTGGGCTTAGTACAGTAATAGTTGGGCTTAATTTTACAATAACAGAATCTGTTATGGTTAATGATGGACAAGCTGGGTTTGTTCCGGTAATGCTATAAACTGTAGTAGTAGATGGATTTGCTTTTACTGTATCATTTGTTGTGGTGTTTAAACCTGTTGCAGGAGTCCACGTATAACTTAATGTAGCATCTGAAGCAATTAATGAAACTGTATTGCCTGAACAAATAGTTGCTTTGTTAACCGTAAATGTTGGCATTGAATATACTGATACGGTTGATGTAGCAGTTGAAATACACGAACCGCCAGAAGTACCTGTAACCGTATACGTTGTAGTAACCGTAGGATTAGCTGCAACCACACTTCCTGTTGTAGCACTTAAACCTGTTGAAGGTGACCAAGAATAAGTAGTAGCACCATTTGCCATTAAAGTAGCCGTACCTGCTAAACATAGAGAAGCAGAGTTTACGGTTACTGTTGGAGGTTGATTAACTGTTACCGTTATAGTTGCAGGTGTGGTCGAGCATGTTCCAACCGTTCCCGTAACTGTATAAATAGTTGTTGTAGTTGGAGTTGCCGTTACTGAACCTCCACTTGCAGAACTTAAACTTGCAGCAGGACTCCATGTATATGTATTTGCTCCACTTGCCGTTAAAGTATCCATTGCTCCTACACATATAGTTCCACTAGTTGCAGTTACTGTTACTGACGGGTTTGAAGTAATTGTTACCGTTGATGTGGCCTTTGAAGAGCAAGCACCATTTGAACCTGTTACAGTATAATTTGTAGGTGATGCAGTTGGTGTTACCGCAACAACACTTCCGGTTGTAGCGCTTAATCCTGTAGAAGGTGTCCAAGAATAAGTTGTTGCACCATTTGCTTTTAAAGTATCTGTTCCACCAGCACAAATAAAAGGAGAATTTACCGTTACAGTTGGTATTACATTATTTATTGTAAATGTAAAAGTACCTCTTACTATACCACAACCCGAACTGGCAGGTGGCGTAAAAGAATAACCAACTGTATATGTTCCGGCACTAAGCAAATGAGAGTTAACGTAAGCTTCACCATCGTGAAAATCTGTAAATGCACCTGGTGTTACAGTAGGAGATATAGAATAAACGGCCGTACCAATATCCGTATTTGCTGCTAAGGTCATCGTAAAACAAGTTGCCGTATTAGGAGGATTTGCATTGCTAAAAATTGCACTGGCAGGTGAAGACGGAAGTTGTACACCTGTCCAACAATCTATTAAAGTTACAGTAGTTGTTAGTGCACCAGCATTATTTATACTACCGTTTCTACAAAAAACAAAATCATGTTGTTGACCCGGATCTAAAAGAGATAATAGTAAGCCCCAATTTGTATTGCTAAGAGCTCCATTACCAATAGGAAAAGAGCAACCACTACCAGTTGGCCCAACACAACCTATATTAGTTCCACCTTCATAAAAGGTTTCGGTACCATGTGTGCCCTCAGCCGTGTGAAAAGGAGTGTATTCCGTCTCAATGCAAGGAGAAGCTATATCTCCTGATACGATTGGCACATAAATATAAAACGGAGTGTTATTACATGCAAATATTTGCCCATTTGAAACAGCATTACCTAGGGTATCTTGCCCAGCTAACCCTACCGGATTTGTTGGGCAGGTAGCTGTAGCTGTTGTTTTTAAATTACCCCAAGAAACAGGATAACTAACTGGTGTTAATCTATTTACTTCAAGTTTATCGGGGATTCTAGATGAGTTTTGTGCCTTTAATAAAGCCGGTAGTAAAACCAGCATTAATAAAAAAAGTCTTAAACCTCTTTTAAAAGATTTACAAAAAGATAATGTTGAATTCATGGTTTGTTGTTTTAACGAATAGCAAATATAATAAAGTTCGTTAAAGAACTAGACAATGACAACTATTTGTTAATAAATCCTATAGACTCATCATATCTTTAAGTTTAACAGATTGGCGACGAGAAATTTCAATCTGCTCCCCTCCTCTCAGTTTAACCATTAAGCCCCCATTAAACCAAGGCTCTATGTTTTCTACCCATTTAAGGTTAATGATGTGTTTACGACTTGCCCTAAAAAAACTTGCAGGGCTTAATCTTTGCTCTAAGTTATTTAAACTTCTTAATATAAGCGGTCGGTTATTTTCAAAAATAACACGCACATAGTTCCCTTCACTTTCAAAAAGGCGCACATTTGATAGCTTTACAAACCAACAACGCTCTCCATCTTTTAAAAATACTTGGTCTTCATCTGTTAAAGTAGTTCTAAAATCTTGAGGTGCCTCTTCTTCTTTTAAATATAGTTTTTTTAAAGTTTCGGCCAAACGCTGAGGTTGCACAGGTTTTAATAAATAATCAAGTGCATTTACCTCAAAGGCACGTAACGCATATTCATCATGTGCGGTAATAAAAATAAGTTCTGGTAAAGGATGTAACTCTTGTGCAAGTTCTAATCCATTTTTTCCCGGCATTTGTATATCCAAAAAAACCACATCCGGTTTTAACTGATTAATTTTTTCTTTAGCCTCGTTAGCATTTGCACATTCAGCAATTACTTCAATATCCTTATGTTCAGCCAACATGTTTTTTAATTCCTGACGGGCAAGTCGCTCATCATCTACTATAATTGCTTTCATATTATTTATTTTCTACAGTAAAGGTATGACAATTTGGGTTTTTACGGTATCATTTTCATTAGCGATTAAAAAACTCGCATCATCGGCAAAAACAAACGCTAAACGGTTTTTAGTGTTTGCTAATCCATAACCTGATTTTGGGTTAGCATCAGGATTATAGTTGCCTGTGTTAATTATTTCTATCTGAAGTTTTTTGTTTTCGAGCTGTTTAGTAGTTATATCAACTAAACCCCCATTGGTTAATGTTGAGATACCATGTTTAATTGCATTTTCAACTAAAGTTTGTAAAAGCATAGGTGGTATTTTGTATTGAGATGACGATTCATCAAGTTTTATTGAATAATTCAATCGTTCCTCAAAACGAATTTTTTCTAAAGCAAGATAATCTTTTACCAAGGTCATCTCATCATCAAAAGAGATGACTTTATTTTTTTCGAGGGTAAGTGTTTGCCTTAATATATTAGATAATTGTGTTACAGCTTCTTTTGCTTTTTGTGGGTTTTCGTCAATAAGGGCACGGATACTGTTCATGGCATTAAACATAAAATGCGGATTAAGTTGAGATTTTAGCTTATTAAGCTCAGCTTCTTTTAACGAGCCCTGCATTTTAAGTTGCTGAATTTCTGCTTTGCGATAATTGCGTATATAATGAAATGAAAAATAGAATACACTCCATAAAAAAAATACGCCCCATATATTTACAAATGATTGTAAAAAACCGGTTAAAGAAAGTTTTTGAACGGTTTCGAAAATCAGTGTAGTTAAAAAATACTGGATAAATATAAAAATGGGTGATAATAGTAAACTGGCTATTACAGCTATTATTATTTGAATAAAAACAGGTTTTTGTAACCAGTTTTTTATAATAATAATATACCTAAAAGTGTGTGTAAGCAGTATAGTTGACGGAACTAATAGTAAATGAAATAATATATCTTTTGCCGATACTGTATAAAAAACAAAAAAGTTTACCGTAAAGTAAGTAAGCCAACCTATTAGTTGCGTAATCCAATAAATACGGCTTTTTTGCATTACTATTTTTCTTTAAGCCCTAACCATGCATTGCGGGCAATTACCTGTTTGTTGGTAGGGCTTTTATTAACGCCAATATTATTTGGTATGCTAATTTTTGCAGGAACAACTTTAGCCGAAAGTGTTTTTATTTTTTCTTTTCCATCCTTATTCTTTTTACGAGCCACTTCAACCACTAACTTGTCGCCTGTTTTTGCATTATGTAAAAAACCAAAAAGCACTTCTTTATAATTGTCAAGCGTAATGCTTTTCCCATTAAAAGAAACTATTTCATCATATTCTTTATATTTCATTTTTTTACCGAAAGCATTATCTTTATCTAAATCAAAAATAACCGCCCGGTTTGTTTTTGGATTAAAGCCCATATTAAAACCACCCAAACCTATTTCTTCTCTTTCTAATTTTTCATCATAATTCAATCCAACCATAGCCAACACTTCTTTGTAAGGCAGTTTTTTATTGCCGGCAACATACATATCTAAAAATTTTCTTGCTTCGGGAGAAGTAAGTTTTTCTATATCATTAAACAAATCATCGTCTTTAAACGATTTATCTTTTCCATATAGTTTAGATAAATCTGCCATTAAATTTTGAGTGCCATAAGCACCATTGCTGTTATAGCGCAATAAAATATCTAAACACATATTTATAAGCGCACCTTTTGCGTATACATTGTTATATTGATCGTGATATTTTGCTTCTAAAACATGTGTACTCATAAAGGTAAAAGGCAACGTATCGTTATAAGGTTTTCCTTGCGATTCGCTCATTTTTCCCTGCATTACTTCTACAAACTTATCTATATCTATTAAGCCATAAAGCACTTGCATATGGTGGGCATTATACTCGGTTAAGCCTTCGTACAACCATAAATGTTTGCTCATTTTTGGTTTATTAAAATCAAAGTTGCCTATTTCTTCGCTATGAATGCTAAGCGGAGTAACAATATGAAAAAACTCATGCGCTGCTACATTGCGCATTTCCTGAGCAATGTATGCCGAATCAATTTCAGGCATTACGTAAAATGAGGAATAACAATGTTCTAATGCTCCATTAGCGCCTGACTTTGTTGGTTTATCATTTAGATATATGATAAAGGCATATTTATTTACAGGAAGTGTGCCGCCTAAATATTTGCGTTGCGCATCTAATACTTCAGAAATATTTCTTGCAATATATGCTGAGGTGATTTTTTTGTTGGGAGAATAAACTGATATCAGCACACGCGCCCCGCCTACTTCAATAAATGTAGTATCGGGTAGGTTGTACATAATAGGTGAATCAACTAAACGGTGGTAATCAAATACTTCAACAACATCACTTTCAATTCCGTTTTTAATGGTTGTTAAACCACTTGACGCATAAAAACCTTTTGGTTTTTTAACCTCGATAATGAATTTTTTATCTAAGTTGTTTTTAAAATATCCGAAAAAACCATGTGTGTTTAATACAAAGGCTTTTCCTGCTTCAATGTCGGTACCGGCAGGTTCAAAAACTATATCGTCTTTAGTTTCGTGTTTTTTTAATTCGCAATCCCAACTATCTTCTACCAAATATGTTATATAAGCTATGTTTTTAGAATCCGGAATATTGTAAGTGTTTACATCTGCCTTTGTATAAATTACTTCTTCTCCGTTTTTATCAATAACCTTTAAATCAGAAATAAATCGGCCAAAATTATAAATAGCATAAGTGCCCGGCACAATAGATGGGAACATAAATACAGCATCTTTTTCAGCCATATCGGGCGGTGTAAGTTTCACCTGTACTTTATCATTTTCTACCTTAGTTAAGTCAATAAAATAGTTGTAATCGTTACCTGCGTTTGCAAAAAAAGTGATGCTGCATGCAACAAACAGACAAAAATTTTTCATACTACTTTTAATTAAGATTGAAAACATCTCAAAATTATTATACATTATAGAAGCTAAGTTTACTTGTTTAATAAAAACTGCTTCTCTATTGTAAATGTATCGCCTGTTTTGTTGAGATTAAGATTTATTTTTTCTTCGGTAGGTTTAAAGCCATCTTTAGTAACTTTTACTTGATAAGCGGTACCGCCTTTAAGTGTAATTAAGTACTCGCCATTTTCGTTTGTTACCAAACTCACTTTTTCTCCGGCATCGTTAGTAAAAGTTATTTCTGCTCCTTCAATGGGTTTACCTTCAAAGCCATCACGTACTAATCCCTTTACAATACTTAAGGAGTTAGCACTTTGTTTTTTAAAGTCTTTTTCTAAAATGGCGTAATCTTGTAAGTCAATTTTGTAAATATCGTTCTCACCAAAACCACCTAACCTGTCGGAAGACATATAAGCGTAACGCGAATCGGCACCTAAAACTAAGGGGCCATCTCTTTTTGTTGTATTAATTGGGTAACCTAAGTTTTCGGGCTTGCTCCATTTTCCATCAGTACAAATTGTTCTAAAAATATCGTAACTGCCCATACTATTTGCGCCATTGCTGCAAAAGAAAAGTGTTTTGCCATCGGGTGCTAAAAACAAACCCGCTTCATCGTACGGTGTATTTATTTCGGCACCAAGATTTACAGGGGTATCCCATTCGGTTTTTGTTTTGCGAACAGCCATCCAAATATCACTATTTCCGAAACCACCTTTTCTTTCTGATGTAAAATAAAGTGTTTTACCATCAGGCGATATACATGCGCCGCCTTCCCAATAGGTTGTATTTATAGGCTTACCAAAAGGCTCAGGGGTTCTCCATTTATTGTTTGATACTTTTGATACAAATATATCACCACCACGCGACTCAGCATCTGTCATGTCATTTTTATAAATAAAAATTTGCTTCCCATCCGATGAAATACCTGTACACGCTACATGCGATGCTTTTTGGTTAATTTGCCCCGGAATTTCATCTGCTACAGCCCATTGTTGTTTAGCGCTATCCCAGTTTGTTACATAAATACTTTCAAAATACTTGCCATCGCCTTCTACATCTTTCAGCGCATCTTCGGTTAAAGGACGACGAGAATTAAAGAACAATTTTTTTCCGTCGGCTGTTATAGCCGGACCTTTATCATCAAATTTAGAGTTTACGTTTTGCCCTAAATTTTCAATTTTTACCTGTACAGGGTTTGCTTCTAACTTTTTAGCGTTGTTGCACTGACTAATATATACATCAGGGTCGTGCTCTTTTATATCAGATGCAGCGGCTTTGCTTTTATAATTAGTAAACTCGGCTAAGGCCTCGTCTACTTTATTATCGCTGAGATAAATGATACCCAGTAAATAAAAATTTTGAGGCTTAGCACTTACAACTGTTTTACCGGTTTCTAAATATTTAACCGCTTCATCTACCTCGCCTAATTTATAGCTACAATCGGCTGCTAAGTATAAAACATGACCATTTTTAGGGCTTTCGGTTAGTATTTCTTTAAACATTACAAGTGCCTCGCGTGTTTTACCGCTGTACATTTTTTGTTTTGCCAACTCAAGTTTAGCTTTGGCTTTTACGCTAAGTTGTTCATCATCTCCGGGTAAATGGTTTGCATAAGATGCAGTGAATGCAGTTGCCAAGAATAAAACAAATATTAGTTTCTTCATAAATGTGGGTTTTAAAAGACTAAAAGTAATAATTTAAACACAATTGTTTGATATAATGTTAAAAAAATGTTGTGCAATTTTTAACCGAAAGGCAGGCAAGAGCGAGAATTCTGTTTCTGAAACGGATTTCTCCCTCCGGTCGAAATGACAAGAGCTTATTCAACTGGTACAGTGGTACAATTTACCTATGTAAATTGTACCACTGTACCAGTTGAATATATTAATATATATTTATTACTTTTTTTTGACTGTATAACTTAGTACAGGGTATAACTTGTAGCAGTTGTATTATTCAGTATAATGCATGTTTTTTATGAAATAAGCTCTATTTTTAATCGTTTTAACCCATATAGATAAATGATAAAATAAAAACTATATTTGTTGCAATGCCTAAGTTAAAAAAAATAACACTTGCTTTGCTTTGTGTGTGCCTGCTTAGTTTTTGCAAACGCAGCCCCACCACTTGGGAGGATGATGTGGTAGCCCCCCTGGCAACGGGTAGTTTAACGTTGGCTAATTTGTTCCCCGATACGGTTATAAAGGCCAATGCCGATAGCAGCTTAAAAATAGCCTTTGAAACCGCCCTTATTAATTACCAGCTTGATAGCTTAATTAAAATACCGGATACAACAATTACAACTGTTTTTACTTTTTCATATAATGTTAATCCAGCTCCAACCCTTTCTCCAGGGCAAACTATACCTATAAGTACAAATACTGCTACGCCAAATGTTTATAATTTACCATCGGGCATTCAGCTTAAAAAAGCCATTATACGACAAGGAAAAATTAAATATTTAATGACAAATACAGTTTACAGAGACCTTGTTTATCATTACCAATTATTATCTGCAAAAAAAAACAACCATATATTAGATACTACATTTATTTTACCCGCAGCAGATTCAGTTCATGGGACAGTCTTTCCAATATCTGGCTATATAAATTTGGAAGGTTATACAGTTGACTTTAGTGGTTTAAACCATAATAGTTTTAACACTACAGTAGAGATAGATTCGGTACACATTGCCCCTTATGCACTACTAGGTTATCTTCACCAAAACCAAGGGTTTAATGCACAATTTACTTTTGATAAAATTATACCGCAATATGCCACAGGTTATTTTGGCAGCCAAAGCATTACGGTAGGGCCTGATACGGCCAGTTTTGTAGGGTTTAGCACCATTAAAAAGGGTTTACTGAATTTAAACAGTGCTAATGTAAGTTTAAACATAAGCAACCAGTTTGGGGTAACTATGAAAGCTACTATTAGTCAGTTAACATCAATAAACACCAATAACCCTAGTGTGCAAACCCTAACTTGTACCAATGGGCAACTAAGTAATTTAATTGTACCGCCCGGCATTGATAATAATGGGCCAAATAACCCTATTATTAATATAACGCCGGGTGCCTTACCTGCACCTGTTATATTAAACAACAGTAACAGCAATGTAAAAGATTTTATAGGCAATTTACCCAATAAAATATCGTACAAACTTAATGCGCAAATTAACCCACCGTTTGGTCCGGGTGGAGGCAACACGGGTGCCAATAACGATTTTGGTTATTATGGTACCAGTTTTAGTGCCAATTTAAGCATGGATGTGCCTTTGTATTTTGCTGCCAGTAA
>Ga0210401_10005104_pt1 | contig 13534 bp, 11 predicted proteins | sample IncBWH32MmetaG_FD_150866 | JGI IMG/M metagenome (GOLD analysis project Ga0210401, IMG submission 150866) | Forest soil microbial communities from Barre Woods Harvard Forest LTER site, Petersham, Massachusetts, United States - Inc-BW-H-32-M | ecosystem: Environmental > Terrestrial > Soil >... | reverse complement strand
ACGGTCGCGGACATAGGTACCAGCAACTGCCTGCAAATGTTTCGAGCTTTGTGACGTGCGGCCAGCATACCCGGTTATCAGGCACGCTAGATGCCATTCAAATGCTTTTGCATATTCAGTCGACTCTGACAGAACATATTGGGCTTACGCAGCTTTTGTCCGTTCGGAAGTGAGGCAAAGACCTTAGTTCCGGGGGCAGGCGTATGGCCAGAAATTGACAGCACTGTCGAAAGCTTGCCGGTCCTGCGCATTCACCGCGACTGTGCCAGTCACTTCGAATCCGGTCTGTCCGAGTCCAATTACCGGCGAATGAGCAAGCTATCGCGACGCTTTACCGACAAAATTGACAGTAATTGCGACTCTCCAGATTGGAACGTGAAATGCACAATTCTCTACGATCCCTCAGACCACCTTCCCCCAACTGGCGGGGCCAGAGCACAGACACACTCTGCCCCCGCTGGTCCTCCCATTCGGCGGGCCGGTGCTTGTTCGAGATGGAAATCAGCATGCTCGAGCTCCAAGAGGGAATCAATTTGCCGCCTCATGCGTGAGTTATGATTCCCGTCTCGAGCGGCCGGGTGTAGCAGACTGTGACCTCAATACAAGAGACCGAAACAGGTAATTTTGCAAGCCCACGTTGGCTTCTGTGTGCGCCCAGTTCCGTCACGGTCGTCAGCTGGAATATTAATCGCGGCTTAAAACTTCAAGGAGTGATGGAGTTCCTGTCGCGCGCGAGGGCGGATATCATCCTGTTGCAAGAAGCCGACCTCAATGCCCGGCGCACCCACCACTTAAATGTCGCGCGGGAAATATCGCAAAAGCTGAAGTTGAACTATGTGTTTGGGCGCGAGTTTCAGGAGTTAACCCAGGGCACCCGCGCATCGCCTGCGTTCCACGGTCAAGCCACACTTTCTCCTTGGCCTTTATCCAATCCCCGGGTTATTCGATTTCAGAAGCAATCCAATTTCTGGCGCCCACATTGGTTCATTCCCGAAATCGATCCTTTCCAAGAAAGACTCGGCGGTCGCTTGGCGCTGGTCAGCGATGCCAGCATCGCGGGGAAAACAATCATCACTTACAACCTGCATCTCGAGAGCCGAGGCGATGACCGGCTACGCGGGTCGCAGCTAGAGGAAACCTTGGAGGATGCCCGGCAATACAGCGCGGATACACCGATTCTGCTCGCAGGGGATTTAAATCTGGACGCCTCGGGCGGGAACATTGCTGCAGCGATCAGTCAAGCGCAGTTTAAGGATGCCTTTGCAAATCAGCACTTGGCAACGACACCAAATACTTTTCTCGAAGACGGACGGACCATTGATTGGATTTTCTCGCGGGGGCCCATTCGCCCCGACCAACCACAAGTTCACCGCTCGGTCTCGGCGTCCGATCATTACCCCCTGTCGATCAATTTGCATTTCGTCTAGCAGGCGAAGCGCATGCGGACTGCCAAGACGTTGTCGAGTTTGTCATTAGTTGGTCTCATGCGACGCCGGGGCTCTGGATAATGCACCTTCGTCTGTCTAGGTGGCGATTTCCTCAGTCGACTGGAACCGCCTTACTGACGATCGCGGGCGATTCACATGCAAGTGAAGCATAGCCAATGGCTGCCCGACGGGAGTGGACCGCATTTCGACTGGGTGTGGAGACTGTATAACGGTACTCATAGCGCGCTGGTATTCCCTGTTTGTTTCGCAGCGGTTTGGCTGTTGCTTCGGAAGCCACCACTGGAAATGCTCGGTTGGGCTCTTCACATCCTGATCGATGTTTCACGCACCGCGGCTTGTTGGTGGTTAAGTTTCTATGGCCGGTTTCGCCGGTTCATATCGATGGCATCGGGTGGGAAACGCCCTGGTTTCTGGCAGCGAATTTCACAGCTCTCGCGGCAGTCTATCTTTGCTGTGGATTACCGCGTTAGAGACTCGTCGAGCGTAGTTGAAACCGAAGCAAGCACCGCAGATGCCTGGCACGAATGAATCGGAAATGCGGAGCGAGGCTGGCAACTCCCACGAGGGCGGATGCGCAGGCTCGCAGCATGGCGGACACCGTGGCGCGTCGCAGTTACGGCAAGCTGGTTGCGTTTCTCGCGGCCCGTACACGGGATGTAGCCGCCGCGGAGGACGCTCTGTCGGAGGCGTTCGCTGCGGCGCTAACGGATTGGTCGCGCAATGGCTGCCCCGAGAGTCCGGAAGCGTGGTTGATGTCTGTGGCTCGACGCAAGGCCGTCGACGTGCACGCAAGCGATTTACCGGCGTAACAGTGGCGGGGCAATTGCAGATTCTTGCCGAGGGTTTGGAAGCTGCCGCGGCAGAACACGGGGAAATCCCGGATCGCCGCTTGGCACTGCTGTTTGCTTGCGCGCATCCTGCGATTGATGCCGGCGTTTGCGCGCCACTGATGCTGCAAGTGGTGGTAGGGCTGGATGCCAAGACGATTGCTTCGGCGTTTCTGACGTCTCCTGCGGCTATGGGCAAACGGCTTGGCCGGGCCAAGGACAAGCTACGGCACGGCGGCATTCCGTTCAGCGTTCCGGAACGCGAAGAACTTTCCAGTCGGCTCGATAGCGTGTTGGAAGCCATATACGCGGCTTTCGCGGAGGGTTGGAGCGATCCTGGCGCAGCCGATGTGGTTCGCGATCTGACCAGCGAAGCGATGTTTCTCGCGCGAGTCGTTACCGAACTACTCCCTGATGAACCGGAAGCACTGGGGTTGCTGGCGTTCCTGCTTCACGCCGAAGCGCGACGTCGCGCGCGGCGCAATGCGAATGGCGAATACGTTCCGTTGGCCGAGCAGGATTCGGCGCTGTGGGACTGGGAGATGATCGGGGAGGCTGAGGCAGTGATTCGGCGCGCGAGTGCTCTTGGCGCCATCGGCAGATATCAACTGGAGGCTGCACTGCAATCGGCGCACGTTTATCGCGGCGGCACGGATCACGCGAACTGGGCGGATGTGGCGCAGCTCTATGATGCGCTGTTTGCGCTTACCTCGTCACCGGTGGTGGCGTTGAATCGCGCTTTGGCCATCGCTGAACTACACGGCGCCGCTGCCGGCCTTGACGCGATGCCAGATCCGAAGGCTGACGCACGGCTATCCGAATATCAGCCTCATTGGGCCGCACGAGCCGAACTTTTGGCCAAGACTGGTGCGAACGACGACGCTCGCCACGCTTACGAAATTGCTATCGGGTTGGAGCGCGACCCCGCCGTGCGCCTCTTTCTGCAGCAGCGACAAGCCGTGTTGGCGCCATAGAGTCTAATGCGTTGCGCGCGTGGGAGGCTGTCGGTGCGGATTGTTCAGATGATCTGACTTACGCGCTAGCGGCTTTGCGGGCTTTAGGACGAGCGGGATCTCCCGTTGCTGCTTCCTCCACATCGCCGCCGTTTTCCTTCGCTATGTCGGCAAGCAATCGCCCGCTGAGTGCCGACTTTGGCTTCGCCTGATTGATATCGGCATCGGATGCATACTTGTCGCGATGCTTTATGAGCAGCCACGTAGGCTTGCTGCTTCCTCCAAAACCACGCGTCCGCACGAGCACCCACGACCCGCGCAGTTTTTTGCCGTGCAGCGTAAATTTCAGATCACCTTTCTTGAGCGCAGCCTCGACGTCGTTCTGCTCCGGCGTCCACGTTCCGATGTCCCACACCATCACCGTGCCGCCTCCGTATTCCCCCTTGGGGATGACGCCTTCGAATTTCGCATAATCGATGGGATGATCTTCCACCTGCATCGCCAGGCGTTTCACGGAAGGGTCGAGCGACGGACCCTTTGGCACCGCCCAGGAAAGCAGTGTGCCGTCATATTCCAGCCGAAAATCGTAGTGCAGTTGGGAAGCACGATGTTTCTGCACTACAAAAATCAAATCAGACTTGGCCTTCTCCTTCTTGGGACTGCCCTGAGGTTCGGGAGAAATTTTGAAGTTGCGCTTTTCGTGGTATTTCTTCAGTGACATGGTGACCCCTCGCTCCCATTTTGATCACAAATGGGCTAATTGTTTCAATGCCGGCTGCAGCGATTGCCTGCGTGAAAAGAAATCTGCCCAGGGATCTTTTTTCTTCAAACGATTTGGAACTGTCTTGATATTGAATTTCGCCGGGTCCTTAATGCGGCCTACTTCTGCCCAATCCAGCGGAGTCGACACTGGAGCATGAGGTTTCCGCCGGACTGAATAGGGAGTGACGACCGTCTGTACCGCGCCATTGCGAAACGGGTCCAGATAGACGCGATCGCCGCGATCCGCAATTCTGTGCTCCACGGTAAGTTCTTTGGGATGCGATTTCGCCGCCAGTGCCACCAGCCTTTCCGCGAAGGCCAGAACTTCGTCCGCCGTCGGGCCCAATTTGATGGGAATAAAAATATGTACGCCGCGGCTTCCCGATGTTTTCGGGAACGATGCAAGCCGCAGTTCATCCAGGAACTTCTTCACCAACAACGACGCGCGCGCCGCGTCCTGGAACGACCCGCTCGTCGGGTCAATGTCCAAGCAGACCCAGTCAGGTTTCGGAAACGTCTCGGCGCGCGATCCCGTCACATGAATTGGAATGCACCCGAAATTGACGAGCGCCATCTGCGTCTCCAGTGACCGTCCTACGACGTAGTTCGTGAAGGCGCGCGATCCGCCTTTGTTCGGCAGACGTTTCGTTGGAGTGCCGAGAGGCATGCCCTTGGGCATTTCCTTTTGATAGAAACACTCTCCCTTCATTCCGTCGGGGCAGCGCTCCATCGTTAGAATTCTTCCGCGGACATAAGGTTGAAGCCAGGGAAAGACTTCGCGATAAAAATTTGCCAGATCGCCCTTCGTGTATCCTTCTACCGGCCAAAAAACCTTTTCGGGATGCGAAATTTGAACCACGGAGTTCTTTTTTGACGGTTTCATCTACGCCTCCTCCTTCCGTACTTCATGCGGAGCCTTATCATCGCGCAGTCCCAAGAACGCCGGGTGACGGAGCCTGCCGTCCTTGGTCCATTCCGTGTACGCGATCTGGGCCACCAGCTTTGGACGCACAAACGTTGCGTTCTTTTCCCGCACTTCGTCGGCAAAAGGGGATTTCTGCTGTTTGAGTTTCTTCAATTGTTCTGAAAGGGTCCGCAGCGTCTCGGTGTCAAATCCCGTTCCAACTTTTCCTGCATAGCGAAATTTGTTCCCGTCATACACGCCCAGCAGCAGAGCTCCCAGATATTGTCTTGAACCACTTGGCTTGGTATACCCACCAATCACGAATTCGCTCTCGCGGTTCACTTTCACTTTTAACCATTCTCGAGAACGCTTTTCCACGTACTTCGATTCCAGATTCTTCGCCACCAACCCTTCCAGCTTTCGTTTCTTTGCCACTTCGAAGGCCTTCAGCCCGTTGGCGGCGAGCTCTGCGGAAAGCACGATCGTTCCGGTGCCGCCCCCGCGCAGCAATTCGGTCAGCGTCTCCCGCCGCTCGCGCAGAGGCGCGTTCCTCAGATCTTTGCCGTTCCGGTAGAGACAATCGAAGACGGCATACTTCACGGGGCTTTTTCCCTGTTGCAGCAGCTGAAAATGCGAGACGTTGTGCTTGTCGAACACCACAACTTCACCGTCCAGCAACAAAGTTCGCGGCTTCAGCTTGCCCACCGCCGCGGCAACCTCCGGATAGCGCTCCGTCCGCTCAATGTTGTTTCGGGTGATCAGCGAGACATGGGTACCTTCTTTGTAGGCGAGGATGCGGATGCCGTCATATTTTTCCTCGTAAATCCAGCCGGGTAAGTGAAAAGGCTTATCGACGAGTGTGGCCAGCATCGGCGAGATTCGAAATGGAATCTTATCGCTCAAAAAAATGCGCCTCCGGTGCAGCGAACTCGGCAGAAACAGGCGGCCTAACTTGGCGTATTCTGATGTTTGTACCAAAGCGAGCCAATGTCAGAGAAACGAATCTCATTTCACGGCCACGCGCCCGGCAAAGCCGCATTCCAGCAACTGCCATCCAGCGAGCCGCATACTATTTTTTTTCTCTCTCCCGCAAACTTGGCAGGAGTGCGCGGCAAACGCTTGCTGCAAGTATCCTCCCGCTGCGAACTGAGCCTGCGGCTGCAATCTTCACAGGCCACGCTCGGTGAAATCTTCAGTTTCGTCAGCGGCCTCTACTTTCGCGGCAAACTGGCTTACGCTTCGCAGTTCGCGCGTCCACCGTTTGGCATCTCCGGCATCCGCATCATCACTTCGTCAAGCGGTCTGCTCCCGCCAGAATATCTCGCTACTCTGGATTGGCTGCGCGCCACAACCGAATGCTCGATTGATCCTGAGAATCCGCAATATCGCGATCCTCTGATTCGTGACGCTCAACTGATTTGCGGCGCGCTTCCACAGGGAGCCCGCGTCGTTCTTCTGGGGAGCATTGCCACTCCCAAATATGTTGCTCCATTGCTGGAAGTTTTTGGTTCGCGCCTGTTTTATCCTTTGGATTTCGCCGGCCGCGGCGACATGAGCCGGGGCAGCTTGCTTCTCCGCTGCACGCGCGAAAATCGGGAGTTGAGTTACGGCGTACTTGGCCCGGTCCGAACTTGAGGGAGCGACCAATCATTCTAACCTTAGAGATGTACAGCGTGGGCTCAGTTCGCGCTATCAAGCTTTCCCTGTAATTCTTTGCGCGGCAATGCCCGTGGAAAGCAGGCCGGATAGGACGAGCTCGACTGCGGTAGCCGCACTGGCATCATATGCGGTATCCTAGAATTTCTCCCGTAGGCTTCCAAGCCTTCCTCTACGCTCCTGTGACTGAGGTGAATTGTCTTCCTTGAAACCGCTGGATTCACAATTCGGTATTTCTCCTGCGCTTGCGTGGGCTCACCCGATTGTTCAGGAGTGGTTTCGGACACGCCTGGGGCAACCTACAGAGCCTCAGGAACAGGGCTGGCCACACATCCTTGCAGGACGCACGACCTTGATCTCCGCGCCGACCGGGTCGGGAAAGACGCTGGCCGCGTTCCTGGCTTGCATTGACCGCCTGGTGCGCAAAGCACTTGCCGGAGAGTTGCTCGATCGCGTGGAAGTTTTGTACGTTTCGCCGCTGAAGGCGCTCGGCAACGACATCCAGAAAAACCTTGAGACTCCGTTGCGCGAAATTCTGCAACTGGCGATTGACCGCGGAACGTTGATGCCTGAGATTCGCGCTGCCGTGCGTACCGGCGATACGTTGATGCACGAACGCCGCGCCATGTTGAAGCGTCCGCCGCATATTCTGGTGACTACGCCGGAGTCCCTCTATATTCTGCTGACGGCCGCGAAGAGCCGCGAAATCCTGACCTCCGTGGAAACCGTGATCGTGGATGAGATCCACGCGGTTGCCGACGACAAACGAGGTTCGCACCTGGCGCTCTCGCTCGAGCGACTTGAAGCGCTCACCACTCGCTCGCCGCTGCGCATCGGCCTTTCCGCTACGCAACGGCCCATTGAGCTAATCGCGCAATTCCTGGCGGGAAGCGATCGCTCGTATCCCTCCGTCGTGCAAATCGGCCACCAACGCGCCGCCGACATCGCGGTGCAGGTTCCTTCGAGCGAGCTCGCGCCTGTAACGTCGCACGAAGTGTGGGACGAAATCTATGACAGCCTTGCGCGGCTGGTGCGACAGCATCGCTCGACGCTTGTGTTTGTGAACACTCGGCGTTTGGCTGAACGACTGGCCCACCATCTTGCAGAACGTTTGGGCGCCGACGCCGTAGCCACGCACCACGGCAGCCTTTCGCGCAAACTGCGGCTCGCTGCCGAACGAAAATTGAAAGCGGGAGAAGTGCGCGTGCTCGTGGCGACCGCCTCCCTGGAATTGGGGATCGACATCGGCTCCGTGGAATTGGCTTGTGTGATCGGCTCGCCGCGCGCCATTTCCGTAGCGTGGCAACGCATCGGGCGCGCGGGCCATTGGCATGGCGCCATCCCGAAAGGACGCATCTTCGCCACTACGCGCGACGAATTGTTGGAATGTGCTGCGCTTGTTCGAGCCATGCGCCACGGCGATCTGGACCGCATCGCGATTCCTGAGGCTCCGCTGGACATTCTTGCGCAGCAGTTGGTCGCAATGTGTGCTGTGGAAGATTGGGACGAAAACCTTCTGTTCACGCTGGTACGCCGCGCGTATCCGTTTCGTAATTTGCAGCGCAGCGAATTCGAGGAAGTTATCTCCATGCTTTTCGAAGGGATCAACGCACGGCGAGGGCGTTACGGAACGCATCTTCACCGCGACCGCGTGAATGGACGTGTGCGGGGTCGACGCGGCAGTCGCCTCGCGGCGATCACCAGCGGCGGAGCGATTCCGGATAATGCCCTGTACACCGTGGTGGCGGAACCCGAAGGCGTCGTAGTAGGCACGGTGGATGAAGATTTTGCTGTGGAGAGCTTGCGCGGCGACATCATGCTCCTTGGCAATAGTTCTTGGCGCATTCGGCGCGTGCAGGCGGGCCGCGTGATCGTCGAGGATGCTCACGGGGCCGCGCCAAACATCCCGTTCTGGCGAGGGGAAGCGCCATCCAGAACAGCGGAACTCTCCCAACAGGTTTCGGATCTGCGCGAAGAGGTGAATGCCAGAACGTTGGACGTCAAGCCGGGTCCAGAACTGCGCGGTTCAGCAGGATTTCGCGATGCCGTGGCCTGGTTACAAGGCGAATGCGGTCTCGATGTCGCTGGCGCCGAGCAAATCGTCGAATACATCATTGCGGGGCGCGGGGGCTTGGGCGCGGTCCCAACTCAGAAGACCATCATTGCGGAACGCTTCTTCGATGAAAGTGGCGGGATGCAGCTTGTCATCCACGCGCCATTCGGCGGGCGGATCAACAAAGCCTGGGGACTGGCCCTCCGCAAACGTTTTTGCCGTTCCTTCAATCTTGAGTTGCAGGCGGCGGCCACCGACGACGGCATCAATATTTCCCTGACCGACCAGCACAGCTTTCCGCTGGCCGACGTTTTCCGGTTTCTTCACCCAGCCTCCGCGGCGCAGGTCTTGCAGCAAGCCGTATTGACCTCGCCAATTTTCACCGCACGGTGGCGCTGGAACGCTTCGCGCGCGCTGATGCTGCTGCGCTGGCAGGGCGGCAAGAAAGTTCCTCCGCAAATTCAACGAATGCGCGCTGATGATCTGCTGGCGTCCGTGTTCCCCGACGCGGCGGCTTGCCAGGAGAATATCGCCGGAGAGATGCGCATCCCGGAGCATCCCCTGGTTCGCGAGGTGATGAAGGATGCGTTGACGGAAGCGATGGATATCGAAGGGCTCAAGGTGGTCCTGAACGACATTTTGCGTGGGGAAATTCAGTGTGTGGCCATCGATACTCCCATGGCCTCGCAGTTCTCGCATGAAATCATCAACGCGAATCCTTACGCCTATCTTGATGATGCCCCACTGGAAGAGCGCCGGGCTCGTGCCGTGGAGATGCGCCGCGTCTTGCCCGACGCGGTTATTTCGGAGATCGGGCGACTCGATCCTGCCGCCGTCGCTGAAGTGCGCGAACAGGCTTGGCCCGACGTGCGAAATGCCGACGAGCTTCATGACGTGCTGCAGACCTTGGTTGCGCTGCCAGAGAATTTCTCGCCCGTCTCGCAGCAAGGTGCTCCCGAAGCGATACAGACGGCAGTTCAAGATTCGCTTTCAGCCTGGCAAGAATTATTTGAGCAGTTGGTAGCGCAGGGCCGTTCGACACACGCTTGGGTTTCCGGTCGCGGGTATTGGGTTACAGCGGAAAATGTCAAAACGTTCAAGCAACTGTTCCCCACGGCACGCGTCGCAACAGACCTGGTGGAGGTTGCAACCTCGATTCCATCACGAGAGGACGCGCTGCTGACATGCGTTGCAGGATGGATGCAGCACGCCGGCCCGGTAACGGTCCCTGCGCTCGCGCAATTGCTTGAGCTGCCGCTGCCTGAAATTGAAGCCGCGATGCTGCGTCTGGAAGGAAGCGGCGCAGTACTGCGCGGGCGATTTACTGACCAGGCCACCGAGGCAGTGGAATGGTGCGATCGCCGCTTGCTGGCGCGCATTCACCGTTTTACGCTGGGAAAACTCCGCAAAGAAATCGAGCCGGTTACCGCGGCGCAATTCATGCGCTGGCTGCTCCGCTGGCAGCATCTGGCACCAGGAACGCAACTTGCCGGCGAGCGCGGCACGTTGGAGGTGCTGCAACAGCTGCAGGGCTACGAAGCGCCAGCAAGCGCGTGGGAGCGCGAAATCCTTGCGCGGCGCATTAAGAATTACGACGGCTCCGTGCTCGACCAGTTGTGTCTCAACGGCACAGTTGGTTGGGGGCGGCTGTCCCCGCATCCCACGTTTCTCCACGAAGCTGCCGACCGAAATTACCGAGTGATCCCAACCAAGGTCGCGCCGGTAACATTTTTTCTGCGGGACAATGTGGAGTGGATCTATGCGGAGCATCGTGCCGCCGTTACCGCCGAGATGCGGGGGCTTAGTTCGGATGCGAGTCAGGTCGCTGAGTTCCTGAAAACACACGGAGCATCGTTTTTCGCGGATATTGTGCGCGGGGTAGGCAAACTGAAAGCGGAAGTGGAGTCCGCCCTGTGGGAGTTGGTCGCGGCTGGTGTTGTGACCGCCGACGGTTTCGACAATTTGCGCGCACTGATCGACCCGAAACGCCGCGCGGGGCAGGGAAGTGGGCGTTCCGCGCGCCCTCGTCACAGCGGCGGGCGCTGGGCGTTGCTTTTCCCGCATGAAACGGGCGAGCCCGACGACAAGAATCCCGCGAATGAATCCATTTGCTGGATGCTCCTGAACCGCTACGGAGTTCTGTTTCGCGAGCTGCTGACTCGCGAGTCGATTTTGCCCCGCTGGCGTGAGTTGCTGATTGCTCTAAGACGCCTGGAAGACCGCGGCGAAATTCGTGGCGGCAGATTCGTTAGTGGCCTGCTGGGCGAGCAATTTGCGCTGCCAATCGCGGTCGAGTCGCTTCGCGCGATGCGATCGGAGCCCGCCACCGGCCAGGTTGTCACGGCCTCGGCGGCTGATCCACTGAATCTGGCTGGCATCGTAGTTCCCGGTGAAAAAAATGCAGCCATCTCCGGCCGATTTGTGGCGTTCCGTGATGGCGTCGCTGTCGAGCCCAGTCTCTCAAACATCCGCACGCGCGCGCGGCCGGGTTTCCAGGGTCCGACGGACACGACTTCCGACTACGCGCATTTGCCCAAAAACTAAATTGCCTACAGTCTAGCAGATAGCTTGGCGTCTCCGCGCGACACCGGAAGCGTTGCATTGCATTTCTCGCGGCAATGCGCCCGCCGCGGATTGCATTCCCCGCGTGATTCGCTACTATGGAAGAAACCAGCTAGAGCCCAGCATTTTTCTTCTTCGGGAAAGGAACTCTGCATGAATCGCGCATTTCTTGCTGCACTGCTCGGCGCACTGCTGCTTGATACCGTCGCGTGCAAATCGCAGAAGGCGGACGATAAGGAAGCCATCCGCCAGGGAGTGGTGACCTATCTGACGTCACTGAAGGGCCTGAACATTCCCAACATGGATATCGCCGTCACACAGTATTCCGTAAACGGCAACCAGGCCCAGGCTCAGGTGGAAATTCGCGCTAAGAATGGCGATGCGTCCGGCGGCATGATGCAACTGGCCTACAATCTGGAAAAGCGCGGGGATCAGTGGGTGGTGGTGAAGAGCCAGCCGGCGGGCGGCACGTTGCAGCATCCCGGGCCCGGCGAAATTCCTCCTGGGGCCACAATGCCTCCGGGCCATCCCGGCGTCAGCGGCAGCAGCGCGGGCCAGCCGGTGCATTCCGATCTGAACGAAATCATAAAGTCGGCTCAGCCACCGGCGCAAAAGCTCCCAAAACAGCAGCCTGCGCCTGCCAATCCACCATCGAAGCCATGATCGGCGATCGCCTGGATATTTTTTCGGCGTTTGGGCAGCCGCGCTGAACGGTTAGCTCCTTTTTACGAGCTTCCACTTGTGTTCTCTGAGCAGCATCTTCCAATCCAACCGCGTGAAGAGATACACGGTTCCCAGTAGCGCTGATTGCGTCAAGACGAAGTAGACGCTGAGGCCGTCATTACCTTAACTTATCTCACTTCCTTACGGATGAGTCAAAGATGCAACATTCTTGCGACTGGGTACTTCAGTCCCAAATGATCTATGGTTTCATCCCAAACCATTGCCAAACATTCGGAAGGAGTTCCTCAGCGTTTCGGCAACCTCGTGTTTTGGTAAAGCAGGCCGTACGTGATCCAGGCTTTCTGGCGTACCGCATCGGGTACCGCCGAAGTGAAGTCGACTGCAGCGGACCGCGGTCTGTCCCTTTCACTAACAGGCATGTGGGAGGACTGCGCGGAACCAAACCACTCCTGAATCCAAACGTGAGCAGGAGGGGCGAAGCCTCTTTGACCTGAGGCCATCGTCACAACGACATAGTGCAACTGGCCATTGCGGATTGCTACTCCCCTGTTGAGCACCGTGGGCGCGATAATCAGAAAACGAGCAACCGAGAGGGTATGAACTTGAGCATCATAGATGTAATCCCCTCGCAGGTGGTCGCTCTGCTCGCAAAATGAATTTCCAAAACGTTTCCCCATATCTTCGATTTCATGTTTCGCATCTGCCCTGGAGCGGATGCGAAGCGCGGACTTCACAAGTTCTTAGTCTCTGGCCCGTACACGATACGCGTATATCTCCGCGCCTATCGCCGATAGCAATGTCGCACCGGCCAAGCAAATCACAATTGTTCTCAATCGAGATGACTTTCGCATGCGACTGTGATCACACTGTTTTGTCTTTGGAGTAGCACAGTTTTTCCAGGTTGCACTCGACGCACTTGGGTTTGCGCGCGAAACAGACGCGGCGGCCGTGCCAGATCAACTGGTGGGAAAACTGGATCCACTTGTCATTCGGGATGATTGCCATTAAATCCTGCTCAATGTTCTTGGGGTCTTCGTGGCGCGTCAGGTCCAGACGGCGTGACAGCCGGATTACGTGCGTATCCACGACCACGCCGCTGGCGATTCCGTACGCCGTGCCCAGCACCACGTTGGCAGTCTTCCGCGCTACGCCTGGCAACGTCAGCATCTCTTCCATCGTTCGTGGAACTTCGCCGCCAAACTTTTCCACGATTTCCTTACTCGCACCCATCACCGATTTTGTTTTGTTGCGAAAGAATCCGGTCGGGCGGATTTCCTGCTCCAACTCTGCCGGCGTGGCATAGGCAAACGCTTGGGGCGTCGTGTACTTCTTGAACAGTTCCTGCGTGACCTGATTCACACGCACATCAGTGCATTGCGCTGACAGAATCGTCGAGACAAGCAGTTGAAACGCATTCTCATGCCGCAATTCGCAGCTGGCTTCAGGATACGCTTCATCCAACTTCGCCAGGATCGCGGCCACGCGCTTCGGATCCCTCCCGGCCGCCTTTCCTGCCGCGGCACCGGGCGCCCGCCCGGCGGTCGCTCTCACCGTTTTATTCTTAAGTGCAACGCTGGCTTTTATGCCCTTTACCCTGCGCTTAGCCTTCTTCTCGGCCTTCTTTTTGCTTGCCTTCAGCTTTTTCTTCGCCACCATCTTGTCCTCTTCTTCTTCTTCTTCTTCTT
>Ga0210401_10005103_pt1 | contig 13535 bp, 11 predicted proteins | sample IncBWH32MmetaG_FD_150866 | JGI IMG/M metagenome (GOLD analysis project Ga0210401, IMG submission 150866) | Forest soil microbial communities from Barre Woods Harvard Forest LTER site, Petersham, Massachusetts, United States - Inc-BW-H-32-M | ecosystem: Environmental > Terrestrial > Soil >... | reverse complement strand
GATCTGCACGGAAGTATTGAGCTCGGGGAAGCGAGTCTGACTCTTCGCCACACGATTCGCGATTTAGTCGAAAGCGGCCGAACGAAAATCATCCTCAATTTCTCCGAAGTGCATTCCATCGACAGTGCAGGAGTCGGCGAACTGGCTGGCGCCTACGTGCCGGTGAAGTCCAAGGGCGGCGAGCTGAAGGTCTTGAATCCGACGAAAAAGGTTCACGGCGTGCTACAGATCACTCAGCTGGACAGAGTCTTTGGGGTCTATACGGACGAGCAAATGGCCATTCGGAGCTTTTGATGAACGGCCCGAAGGCGAAAAGCCACAGGTTCGTTCGGATGTCCGACTGCCCTTGCCCTCATCGCGAACAGTTACTCGCGTGCACGCCGGGCCATACTTCTAATGTTCCTCTCAGATTAGAGGCTCTGGAAGTCGATCGTTAGGAAAGTTATGTCGTCCTCTTGTGCCTGCCCTTTTGAGTTTCCTGACCAGTTAGCTAACTCTTTAAGTAAAATGTCGTTAAATACATCTCCCCTGAGATTGTGGTTGGATTCCAGGAACGCTTTGAAGAGGTCCCCAAATTCCTGCCCTGACGGGCTCCTGGTTTCCAGTATTCCGTCAGTGTAAAGTACAGCCTTGTCGCCCGGTTCCACGGGAAGCTCCACTGCTGAGTAGGTTTGTTCAGGGAATAGCCCGAGTAGTAGGCCATTCTCCACAACTTCTGAGGCGCTCCCTGTTGACGTGCGCCACAGCAGGAGCGGCGGGTGTCCCGCGCCGGCGTAACTCATGGACTTCTTCTCCAGGTCCACGAAGACGTAGACCGCCGTCACAAAATGATACTTGAACTTTCCCCACAAGATCTTATTCAATCCAGCCAAGACCCGCGCGGGATCACAGGCGTGCGGGGATTGCGCTGCGAGTGCAACCTTCAGCATGGAAGCAATCAAGGCCGCAGGCAGACCGTGACCGGAAACATCCGCGACAAGTATCCCCACGCGTGTATCGTCCACGACGATGAAGTCGTAAAAATCACCAGCCACCGAACTCATCGGAATGTAGCGCGCAGCAATTTCCAGACCCAGGATCTTGGGAGTCTCGTGAGGGAGTATAGACAACTGAATCTCCCGCGCCATCTCCAACTCATTATTTATGAACAAGAGTTGTCGGGCCAGTTGTTCCCGGGCCTCACGAAGCACGAGATGAGTATGGACCCGCGCTTTCACTACGGCGGGAGAGAACGGTTTGTGAATGTAGTCGACAGCTCCAACTTCGAATCCTTTCGTTTCGTCATCGGCATCCGTCTTCCCGGTTAAGAAAATCACTGGTATGTCCCTGGACTCCGGTGTGGTTTTCAGGATCTCGCAAACTTTGTAGCCGTCCATCTCCGGCATCTCGACGTCCAGCAGGATTAAGTCCGGCTGCGGTTTGGTTTTCACCAGATCCAGAGCCTTTGCGCCGCTCGTGGCGACTCGGACCTTGAAGTCGCCTTTCAGAATCGAGCACACCACCTGAAGGTTGGCGGGCGCATCATCCACGACGAGTACAAGCTTTTTTTCTTCAGCGTCGCTCATTTTGTCCGACCCAATTCGCACCGTATTCCATGGCGATCTCATCTAATTTCAGGAGCGCACCATCAAAATTAAACTCGCTGATTGCTGCGGTGAGAGCGCGCAACCGTTCCTTGTCCACGGTGGTGCCCGCGAGAGCGTCTTCCAGGGCGAGAAAAGCCTCTACAGCCTCACCGTCGCTTGACTCAAGGAGCGCCCGGAGGTGCACGATTGCCGCTGATGCCGCTCGCGCATCGAACCCCGGCCTCCGTCGTCCTTCCGCCCGCCGGGCAGGCATGACATCGCGCATTGCCTGCTGAATCGCCTCAACCTGCCGGCATACAACAAGAGCGAATTCTTCGGCCAGAGCGGGGACGGTCGAATCCACTTTACGAATGGCTCGCTCCAGCTTTTCCGCAGCAGTAAAAACCTTTCCGAGCCCGATATTTCCCGCGACACCCTTGACCGTATGGGCGATTCGTTCGGCCAGTTTGCGGTCCCCGATCTCTATGGCGGTTAAGATTTGCGAATCCACATCACCGTGGCTTGCCGCAAACTGCACGAGTAAGTCGCGGTGGAGTCGCTTGTTCCCGGCAACGCGCTTGAGGCCTCCTGTCACGTCAACGCCATCAATCTCGGAAAGAACAACGTCGTCGGGCGGTCTCGCAGGCCGGCCTTCAGCTCCGGTAGCCTGCATTTCCCGCGGCTTCACCCAACGAAGCAGCGTCGCAAATAGCGCATCGGGCTCAATCGGCTTGCTCACGTGGTCATTCATCCCCGCTTCTAGGCAGCGTTGCCGTTCCTCCACCAACGCGTGTGCGGTCATCGCGATGATCGGCAGACCTTGAAGCCGGGGTTGAGTCCGAAGAATCCTGGTGGCTGTGAAACCATCCATATCGGGCATTTGCAAATCCATAAAGACAATGTCAAACGGCAGGTGTTGTTCTCCCTCCGTCAGGATTCTCACGGCTTCGCCCCCGTGATTCGCCAGTGTTACAATCGCCCCCGCACTCTCAAAAAGTTCCGTGGCCACCTGCTGATTTACCTCGTTGTCTTCGACGAGCAGAATCCGGACACCGGTTGCGTCGTGAGTAGTTGTATCGGTTCTTGACATACGCGTGGCGCCAGCCACGTGGCCAACTTCGCCGAATAACTCGACAAGCGTGTCGAACAGGCTCGACGGCGTCACCGGCTTCAGCAAATAACCGTCAATGCCCAGCTTCTCCGCTTGCGAACGAATGTCTTCTCGCCCGAATGCGGTGACCATCACGACTTTCGGAACGTTCTTCAGGCGGTCGCCCCGCTTGATGATCCGGCTCGTTTCCAGGCCATCCATTCCGGGCATATTCCAGTCCATCATCACAAGCGCATAACGAGCCTCCGCCTCGTTGGCGACGAGTTCTCGAATCGCGTCTTCTCCGGAGGAAACGGATTCGGCCCTAAGACCGAGTCCTTTCAGCAAGTCAGTGAGAATCTCCCGGGCTTGCTGATTGTCATCGACCACAAGCACCCGGATACCCGTGATGTTTGGAATTAGATGCCTTCGCTTCGTTTCTCCCGATCCGATTCCGAACCACGCCGTGAAATGAAAGGTGCTGCCCACGCCGTACTTGCTCTCGACCCAGATGTTTCCATCCATCATCTCTACGAGTCTTTTGGAAATCGAAAGCCCGAGACCCGTGCCACCGTATTTTCGAGTGGTCGAACTGTCGGCCTGGCTGAACGCCTGGAACAAGCGGGCCGTCTGCTCGGACGTCATGCCGATCCCAGTGTCACGTATGGAGAACTTTAGTTTTACTCTGTCTAAGACTTCTTCCCCCGGCGCGACAGTAACCACGATCTCGCCGCGTTCGGTGAATTTCACCGCGTTGTTGACCAGATTGATCAGGATTTGACCGAGCCGTAGCGGGTCACCCACGAGATCCGGCACCAAGTCCTTCTGAGCAGCGATGAGAAATTCCAGGTTCTTATCGTGGATTTTCTGGTTGACGACGGTAGAGACGTTTTCGAGCACATCTTCGAGACAAAAACTTGTTTTCTCAATGTCCAGTTTGCCGGCCTCGATTTTCGAGAAATCGAGAATGTCGTTAATCACGCCGAGAAGAGACTGGGAGGCCGCCTTTGTTTTCGTCAGGTAGTCGCGCTGCTTTGGGGTCAACTCCGTCTTCAGAGCCAAATGCGTCATACCGAGGATGGCGTTCATTGGCGTGCGGATCTCGTGGCTCATGTTGGCGAGGAAGTCGGACTTGGCCCTCGTGGCAGCCACGGCCCTCTCCTTCGCAGTGACGAGTTCTGCCTCAAGCCGCTTGCGTTCTGTAATATCTTCCTGTAAAGCGGCTACATACTGTGGTCTGCCCTCCCCATCCCGAATTAGAGTGAATCTCACACTCGTAATGACGATGCGGCCGTCTCTGCGAACTAAGCGTTGTTCCCATTCGTTCTTTTCACGCTGGCCCCGAACGACTTCGGCATATCGTTCCGCGCAGGCGGCACGGTCATCCGGATGAGTAATCTCGTCCCACCTCTCCAAGCGGCCAAGCTCTTTCTCTGTGTAACCCAGCATCTCTTGCAACGCGCGGTTGGGGAAAATTTCCTGCGTATCAATTTTGTAGAAACTGATCCCGATCTGGGCATTCTCGAAAATCGAACGGAAGAGCTGCTCGTTTGCCTGCTTATTCTCCTCGACAACGGCTGCTAGAAGCATGAAAGGTGCTGCCGAGAAAAATAAGAACAGCTGTAGAGACAACACGTTATTAAGCGGCCCTGATTCGATGAATGGACCTCGACCGTGGGTGGCGCCCCAAATCGCCAGAACTGCGATTGTACTCGCCGAAGTGCTCACCCCCGTTGATCCAAAACGCAAAGCGGACCAAAGCATGAACGGCACGAGAGAATAAAGCAGTGCTCCAGAACCGTATCTCCCAGGAGCGGCAAACGTGAGATATCCGAAAACCACCAACCCAGCGGTCAATGCTGCAACTTCGACGTAATAAGCGCGTGATTTCTGAACCCGTGCCCGTTTCTTGCTAAACCAACCTAAAATAGCCGGCATCAGCGTGAGGTATACTATCGCCTCCGAAAAAAAAGAAATCCTCCAGCTCGCCCAATAGTTTCTGTTGGTGGCCAGCGCGACGGCAAATGCTCCAATAAAAGGCGCCAGGATCACGGCGAACAACGAAAACTTGGCCAGGGCTCTTACACTGTTTAGCCGAGGCACACCCTCGAAGGCATAGCTAAGACACAGCGCGGCCGTGAGGACCTCGGCCGTATCAGACAGAATGAGCAAGGCATTCCAACGAATCGTCAAGCCTGTCTGCATGTTGTACAGAAAAGATGCTGCAAACGCTGCCGCGATGAGTATTGGCCACACCCTTCGCGGCACCAGCAACAATATCGACACAAGAAGTACGTTACCGAGCCAGATCGGCCAGTCCGCCTGCGGACCTATGATAAGCATCCCCCCGAGTTTTGCCGCGCAGTAGGACAGGATGGCCACGAAGCACACTAGGATCGCGGTGTGCCACGGAGAATTCAGATTCGCGACGCTCCAAGAGGAACGATTAGACCGAGTCTCCATCACCTTATTAATTAGTCATTAAGTTAATGACTCTGCATATACGCTGATCGCGATGCGAGCATACTCGAAAATCGAACAGAATAGCTCGCTCGTCTGAAGCTTTCCCTCGCCCCGCTTGCGGGTGGTGACGTCTGTAAAAATTCCCGCTGTGGCTTAGAACATTCCTGCGTCATTGTGGAGCGACAACTCGATCTAAATGTAATCATCAACTCCATTTGAGTCTTGCCCATGCTCACCCCCAATCCCATAAGTCGTAAAGATACCCGGATGGTTCAGCGCGAAAGCGGCTGCGCTTCCAGCTCAAATCGTTCGAGCATTTGATGGTCCTGGCCCAAATTGTCTGGTAGGAACTTCAGTGCAACAAACCGATGGAGGTTCAGGTCTTCCGCCCTATAGACCACGCCTATCCCGCCGACACCGAGTCTTTCCAACACCCGATAGTGCGCGATGGTTCCTCCCTTCACGGGATTCGATTCGGTCACACTTCATGATGAACCGGTCTAAGGTTCGCCCCTACTGGTAAAACTGACAGTTGGCCCAGAAATGCCCGAGCAAGTGTAGCAAGATGCGCCGCCGCCGCGTATTTACGCTAAACGGCCGATATACACAGGCGTTAGCGGTCAGTGCGAGTGTTTGGCTTTTTTTTGTGAAATGTAGAGAGCAAAAGATAGAAGCCCCGAAGACCGGTAACCCCGGTCAACATAGTGCTCGATCACGTAGAACGCAAAATAATAAAACCGGCAGAAGGACCAGATGGCAATGACCAGCAAAACGCCCGTCTGGGGTGTGGGACTGCCGAAGAACAGAAGACCCGCTGAAAGCAACCCTAAAAGCAGAAAGAGAATTCCTTTTGTTTTGATCAACTTCGCGCTCGTTAGGTCTTTCATGACTTGTCGCTTAGCAAAACCGAATCGTCTTCCCATTTGCGAAAGCCCACAAGCTTCTTGTAGGGACCTGTGGTGTCATCAGGTAGAAGTGCCATGAACTTCTTCCCCTCACGAATGTACATGTCCCCACAACGGCACCTATATAAATAGATTCCTTTCGCTTCGTATCCAAAGAGAGTGCCAAGCCTCCAAACATAGTCTTGGCCAAACCTGTAGCGCTTTCCTTGTCGGCACGGTGGAAACGGAAAGAACAACCGAAGGCGACCAATCAAAACAGCCCTAGTTATAACCAGTCCGGCTACGAACCCGAGGATTCCAAAGACCCATGTAGTGCTCCCCTCAAAACTAGACGTTCAGGGTCTCCGAGTTTAGGTCAGTTGCAAAAGCCAAGAAGGCCTCGTGCGGAGTACGATTTTTGATTCCGCGATGAGGCCGGTCGTGATTGTACTCCTCGATCCAACGAGCGATCGAGGCTCGCGCTTCTTCCAAGCTCCGGTACTCCGCGGTCCAGACTTCCTCCTCTTTCAGGCTGCGGTGGAACCGTTCGATGTAGCTGTTGCCTTCCGGGTGATGATACGCCGTCCGCCGATGCGTGATGCCGAGCCGGCCCAGCGTCTCCAAGAAGCGTGAAGAAGTGAACTGCGTCCCGTTATCGGTCGTCAACGTCAGGTTTTCCTCGCGGCTGCCCTCGGGCAACCGTTCGAGCACAGCCTGCTCCACCGCTCGAAGCGCGTCTTCGGTCCGACAGCGATGCGAGAGATTCCACCCGACGATCTCCCGCGTACAGCAGTCGATCACGCACACCAGGTATGCCCAGCCCACTGCAGGACCCGTCCAGATCTTCGTCATGTCCGATTGCCAGATCTGATTCGGCTCGGCTGCTTCCACGCGGCCCCACTCTTTCTTCCTCCGTGCGCGCAGGCGACGCGAGCGCACCAGCAACTCACGTTCGCGCATCACCCGCAACACCCGCTTGCGATTCACCAGTAGTCCCTTCTTCCGCCGCAGCCACCAGGTCACCCGCCGATAGCCGTACGCCAGTTTCTCTCCGCACGCCATCACGATCTGATCATCGTAGGTGCGGTCCGCCCTGCTGCCTCGCGGCCGCTTCCGGTAGTACAGACTTGATCGGCTGATGGCTAGTGTCGCCGCCACCAGCGCGGCTGTATAGCCCTGTCTCACCATCTCTCGCGCCTGGGAGTGAACCGCACCACAGCTCACTCCCCCACAACGTTTTTTAGGATTTCGATCTCCAGCGACTTCCGCCCAAGCGTTCGTTCCAACTGCCGGATGCGATGGTCCTTCTCGGTTTCCGCCGCGGCAGCGCTTCTCCCCCCAAGCGCTGCCTTCGCTCCTTGTTCCGCTTCATCCTTCCAGCGATAGAACAGATTCGGAGCGATCCCGTGACGCCGACACGTCTCCGAGACATTCCCGCTCTTGATGCCTTCCTGTACGATCTGCCACTTCTCTTCCGGGGTTCGATCTATGCGTGGTTTCCTGCCCATGTTGCCTCCTATTTTGGAGGCCCTGATCTTACCTAACTGAGGTGTCCAGTTTTAGACGGGAGCACTACAACCGAGACTAACAAAATGGGACAATTGGTTAAGGCGTTTCTAGCAACCGGCCACCAATCCCTCACTCATCCTTAAGCGCTATCTTATTGCTCCGGTAAGGTTCAAATCCTTTTCCCCAGTCCACACTGATCACCTGCATATCCAGATTCTCTCCATCCACTCGCACCAGCAAATAGTGGTAGGGATTTAGACCAGCATCTACACTCGGTTTGACCAGATGTTTCAATTCCACTTGACTGCCTTCGTTAGCCTTCAAATATTCGTCCAGCTTCGGTTCACCTGTATACGTGTAAATCGGAGCGCCGCCGCCCCCGGAGACTATCAAGTCCATCCGATGCCGTGCGCCCGCGTCTGTGTAATGCTCCACCCAATGCTCAAACAAATGTTCGTGTCCCGACAACAGCGCACGGACGTGATTCGCGTGGAAGAGAGGCATGTAGCGCTCGCGAAGGATGACCGTGGGTGGTTCAATAGTGGGGCCACCGTGCGGCCCGGAAGAAAATGGGGCCTGATGGCAGAAGACGATCACGTTGACGTAGCGCTTGCGATCCAAACCTTCGAGCTGTGCCTTTACCCACTGGAATTGCTTTTCATCACTAGCGATGTCGGCATCGAAGGCGATCACGAATGTGTTACCGTAGCCGAATGAGTATGTGGGATAGCCAGTCATGCGGCGCGGCGAGCCATCGGGGGGAATAAGCCGCGAGAGGGCGTCGAGATAGTTTCGCAGAGGCGTTTGCCGTTCGGGCGCGTCGGCGGTGGGAGAGCTAGTGACATCGTGATTGCCCGGCGCGAGAAAATACGGGACGCCGCCTTCGGTGGTGAGACGATTGATGACCGGCACGAAGCTGACGTTCCATTGATGCGCGTCTACGCCGCGTTGCACGGCATCGCCCGACTGCAGGATGAATCGCACGGGATAATCCGTGCCTTGGAGCTTCTTGATCTGCGCCAGCATCGAGTCCACAAGCATCGAGTGATCGTATTGCAGCGTAACGCCATCACGTCGCCCCCGCGTATCGCCGTAAGCGATGAAGGAATACTTCGTCACGCCCCTAGATGCATTCTCATTGGGGAGCGCTGCCACCGGAGCGGTGATCGGCGTGACCCGTTCCGTATCTTGGGCGGCAACCTTGGGCTCCGCGCAAAAAACGGACACAAAGCACATGCCTGTTGCAACTAGCAGGCAAAACAACCGAGACCCGACTGCGGAACGACCACGCCTCAGCATTTCGCTACCCTTGAACGATCTATCTGACTCCTACAACAACAATGCGCAATTGTTACAGCATCAACAACACGGTCGGCCCCGGCCGGTGAACCGTAGAGGGCTACCCGAGCGCGCCGTCACGGAGAGACGCGATCGACTCAGTGTATGAGGTTTCGTACTACGGCCTAACCGAGAAGACCATAACCTTCATGGCGCCTTCGTCGCCGGTGGGAACAATCAGATTCCCGGTCTTGGTATCGTAACCCATGGCAACGCTTGGGTTGGGCTCGCTAAGCCGGCTGCACACCAAGTGAGCCTTGGATTGCCTCCAGTGGCTGGGGAGCGAACACGCCAGCGAAGACACTTCCGAGACTTCGTTCTTGGCCTGATTAAGGCACGCGATGCGGAAGGAGTTGTGAACGAAACTTAAAAATCGGTTAAAGATGGACTTAAAGTTCTTTCAGATTACAGAATTCTCAGATACGGCCGCAGGCGACTGGCTGGTTGTTCCCACGGTCAGCCTGGCACGTCCCGCGACCGCGCCTGATCCGCGCGATAGAACCGATCGAAGATTCGCGGCAAATCGGGCTTCGAGATGCCAATGCCCGTGTCCGAAACGTATCAGGACTTGATCCGTTCCCCGGAGGCCACCCGTCAGAGTCAGTGTTAATCATCTGTTTAGGTGGGGGTTGGTATTTTCCGCAGTGGTCCGAATGGCCGTTCGCAGAGCTGTTTGCGCGGTACCTCCGTGCGTCGTGATCAAGGTTGAGCAGAGATATGGCAATTGGAACTCTGTACGTCGAGGAACTCAGAGCCACAACGCGCGGTCGTTTCGCGTTGGTCGGTACCGGCGTTATCCTGATGGCCGTCGGTTGCGTGGCGACAGTAGGGACTCAGGATACGTGGCTGGATGGGTATGGAATCATCGCGTACTTTCTTGTGCCTCTGGCCTTTGTCCCACTTTCGGCGGCGTTCGTCGCCAGCCCGCGCGCGAACCGGTTCGTGGAGAGCGTCTTCACTGCGCCGGTCGAACGCTGCGACTGGTTAACGGCGAAGATCCTGGTTGTCGTCACGATGGCCGCTGCGTATTACGTGGCACTCGTCCCGATGTTGCTGGTTTATTCGCATCACGTCGGCGTGCCGCTGCTCTTGCAGAAGTTGCTGATATGGGCTCCGTGCCTGCTTATCGTGAGCATCGCAATAGGCACGCTGATCGGCGTGCTCTTTATCGGTGAGAGTATCGCCGCTCCTGCTGCAGCGGGCATGGGCGTCCTGCTTGCGTACGCGGGTTTCGTGCCGCTGCAGGAACTGTTGGTCGCACAGGGTAACGGCGCGACGCACACAGGCCACCTCACTCTGGCGAGTCCCGCCGTACTGCTCAAGAACGCCTTCGGGTTCACACTCGCGGTAGCAAGTATTCCGGCCACCACGACACGGACATGGATCAGTCTGGCCGCCGTTGTCATTGTGGCGTTTGCGCTCGCCGTGTGGACTTTTTTGCGGGTGCAGGGCGTGGAGACTTGGGAAGCCAATCGCAGCCAACGGTGGGTCATCGCGCTCGGGATCGCCGTGATCATCGTTCTGCCCGTGGCGATTGCGGACACCAACTATGACAAGGCCGCCCCCCACGCAACCAACGCTCCATCGATCCAGAGGCTCTTCTCTCGAGCCGGCAGTAGTCTCGCTTTGGCATGGCCTGGTGGCCAACCACCAGCGCGGTGTTGCAGCACGATCCTCAATCGAGATGAGTGGCCGCCGTTTGGGACAGACGAGCCTACCCGGCGGGATTTGCTGGTCTTGCTGCCCGTGGACACCACGCAACACGTTTCGGACGTGCACCTCCAGGTCTTCGGGGAAAACGGACTGGAAGCGACCGCTTCTCCAGACGCGCTTGTTCCCGCCCCGGGCGCTCTTGAGACGCACACGTACGCGAATGACTTGGGCCCGGCGGCGGCTGACGGGCACCATGTTGTAAGCGGGTGGGTGGCGCGCATCCCTGTAACGCTGACTCCGACCAAGCCCTGGGATATCGGCGGTGTGCGCTACCCCTTGAAAGTCACAGGCACGTATCAGGTCGCCGGCGAGAGCGCAATGCGGACGTTCAGCGCTCGGGCGGCTATTGACGCGCAAGTGTCGAAGGCCATCTACGAAATGGGCATCGCCTCGATGATTCTGCCGCTGGTGTGTTTTGGCGCGGCGTTCCGGCGATGGAGGCGTACGCGATGAGCGCGGCGATAGGAACTGGTGAAACTGAATACGCCATCGAGATGAATGGCCTCACGCGCCGTTTTGGCGACTTTGTCGCGGTCGACAACGTCACGTTGAAAGTCCCGAAAGGGCAGCTCTACGGATTCCTGGGCCTGAACGGCGCGGGAAAGACGACGACCATTCGGATGCTCACCACGCTCCTCCCGCCTAGCGCGGGCAGTGCGAAGCTGTGGGGTCACGACGTGTCAAAGGAACCCCTCGCGGTTCGGAAGCTCGTGGGGCTGGTGAGCGACGAAACGAGTGAGAGTCAGTCATCATGGACGGCGCGCGAGTACCTTTCATACTTTGCGCGGGTCCGGCACCTGCCGAATCCACATGAGGAACTCGAACGCATCCTGGACGATGTCGGCCTTGACGCCAAGTTTCGTGGGAAGCTGATCTGCACCTATAGCACGGGCATGAAACGACGGGTAGAGATTGCGCGGGCGCTGATGGGCCGTCCGAAAGTTCTCTTTCTTGACGAACCCACGCGTGGACTGGACTTGCCGGCCAAGCGCGACTTGTGGAGCTTATTGCGCCGGCTCGCGGCCACGGAAAGCGTCACAACGTTTCTCAGTAGCCATGACACGCAAGAAATCCGCAGCCTGTGCAGTGAGATCAGTGTGATCGCCAGAGGCCGGATTGTTCACACTGGTGCAACGCGTGAGATGGGCGGAGACATCGATGCCTTCGAGGAACGTCTTATCGGGATGTTGACGCAGTCAGAACGCCTTGAGCCGCCAGGATCTCACTTTCGAGCAGAATGAAAAGTGGGGTGTGGACTGGGTGCACGACGGGGTGCTTTCGGGTGACATCATTGTGGGGCCGAACACTCGGCGTCGACGCAACGGATGTTCTGATTCTTTATCACACGCGCTGATTGGATTCATCTCTCGAATGCCTGATAACGCGTTAACCGCACATGTGATTTTGTAACGCCGGGGAACGCTTCTACATGGAGGTTTTGCCGCAGCCCCCCTGGTTTATCCTGCGTTTATCCCCCGTTTGGCATCGTGGCGGTGGTCCACTTGTTCTCCCCTCAACACTTTTGGAGGCGTTCGATGTCAAAGAAAGACGTTCTCTGTGGCGTGACGCTTGCGGTTTTCTGCTTTTTCCTGCTGGCTGCTTCCCGCGGTGCATCGGCTCCGCAATCCAGTGGCAGCTCCGGCTACCATCTAGTCAAAAAAATAAAGCTCGGCGGCCCAGGAGGCTGGGATTATCTCGAAGTTGACCCCGCCACTCATCGCCTGTTCATTTCGCGTGGCACGCACGTCATCGTCGTCGATCCCGAGCAGGGCAAGATCATCGGCGATATTCCGGACACGAAAGGCGTCCACGGCATCGCAATGGCCAATGAATTCAACAGGGGCTACACGACCAACGGCGGAACCTCTGATTCCACGAACTTTGATCTCACCTCGCTCAAAGTCCTGGGCAATACCAAGACGGACAAAGATTCGGACGCCGTCATCTATGATCCATTCTCCAAGCGCGTCTTCACCTTCAACGGCGACGCCAACACCGCGTCGGCGATCGATGCCGCTTCCGGAAAACTTGTTGGCACTTTTCCTCTCGGCGGTGGGCCGGAGTTTGGCGCCAGCGACGGCAAAGGCAAAATTTTCGTGAATCTTGAGGACAAGAGCTCGCTCGTGAAATTTGACGCCAAGACTCTCAAGATCGAAAACACTTGGCCGCTCGCGCCCTGCGAATCTCCTTCCGGCCTGGCGATTGACGCCGCTCACGAGATCCTGATTGTTGGTTGCCACAACAAGCTTATGACGCTTGTCGACGGCAACACCGGCAAAGTCCTGGGCACCGTTCCCATTGGCCAAGGCGTGGACGCGAACCGCTTCGATTCCGGCACCGGCTTCGCCTTCGCCTCTTGCGGCGACGGAACTCTTACGATCGCTCACGAAGACTCCCCCACGAAATTCTCGCTCGTGGAGATGATCCAGACGCAGCGCGGCGCTCGTACCATGGCGCTGGACTACGCCACCCACACCGTCTATTTGGTCACGGCGGAATTCGGGCCTGCTCCGGCAGCCACCACGGAGAATCCGCGGCCTCGGCCGACGATGATTCCCGACACATTTACGCTGCTCGTCTTCGGCAAATAATCGCGTTTTAATTCGGTGCTGGAGGCGCACTGTTGCGATGCGATTGGCGGTCGGCAACGGTGCCCCGCACCCCTTGGTTAGAGCCAATGGAGTTTGCAGCTTCCAGAACCGCACTTCTGGAAAGTCAGGGCGGCTTGTAGCCGGAGAAGGAGACCCTCGGGAGTGGTAAATGCTCATTTTCCACGCGCCCCCGTGGCTAGATCGGGCTCACTAACACTGATTTCTGCGTCCATATTCCAGAGGGCTCGATGAACCGGAAAGAGACGAAATTCCGTAGTGCAACTTTGTCTGGCAAAGTAGCATCCACATATTGGTACGTCCTGGTTGCGTAGGGAAAACGCGTCATCTAACCTATTTTGAGATAACACAGAGCGGGAGAAGG
>Ga0210401_10005102_pt1 | contig 13538 bp, 12 predicted proteins | sample IncBWH32MmetaG_FD_150866 | JGI IMG/M metagenome (GOLD analysis project Ga0210401, IMG submission 150866) | Forest soil microbial communities from Barre Woods Harvard Forest LTER site, Petersham, Massachusetts, United States - Inc-BW-H-32-M | ecosystem: Environmental > Terrestrial > Soil >... | reverse complement strand
CGTGTCTGAACGTGACGATGTTCGTGCGGACGCGTTCGGGCTCGAGCGAGCCGGGCCAGCGCTGCGCCACGGCATCGGCGAGCCGGGCCGCCCGCACGTGGTCCTCGCCGAGGCGCTCGGTCATGTCGCGCAGCGCGATGAGCCCGGGCGCGGCGAGCACACCCGCTTGGCGCATGCCCCCGCCGAGGCGCTTGCGGGCGAGGCGCCCCTCGGCGATGACGTCGTCGGAGCCCGCGAGTAGCGATCCAACCGGCGCACAGAGACCCTTGGAAAGACAGCACATGACCGTCGTCGCCGCGGCGGCCCACTCGGCCGCCGAGACTCCGGTCGCCGCCTCTGCGTTGAAGAGCCGCGCCCCGTCCATGTGAATGGGGACACCTGCGGCTGCCTCGGCCAGGGCGCGGAGGCCCGCCTCGGTCCAGGGCGCGCCAGAAGCAGCCATGTGGGTGTTCTCGATCGCGACCAACGATACGGAGGGCTGGTGATGTTCCGCCGCTTCGCGCGCGTGACGCACGGCCTCTGCGTCGAGGATGCCGTCGCCGTCGTCGAGCTCGATGAACTGGATCCCGGCGTTCATCGCCGCCGCGCCGTACTCGTAGGCCACCACGTGCTGGCGCCGCCCCGCCACGACCGCCGTCCCGGGCCGGGTCAGGACACGGAGCGCAATTTGGTTCGCCATAACGCCCGAAGGCACGAACAGCGCTGCCGGCTTGCCGACGCGTGCCGCGAATGCCTCTTCGAGGGCACGAACGGTGGGGTCCTCGCCGTAGTCGTCGTCCCCGACCTCGGCGTCGGCCATGGCGCGCCGCATCGCTCCGGTCGGGCGCGTCACGGTGTCGCTGCGCAGGTCCACAACGCCGCCGTCGGGCACGAGTGCAGGTTAACGGCGCCCCGTTACGCTGCGGCGATGACCAGCCCGCCGCCCACGCCCGGACCCGACGCGGTCACCTTGCCCAGTGGCGAGCACAGCATCCACGAGCTTCTCGGCGTCGAGGTCCTCGAGGCCGGGCCCGAACGGGTCGTGATGCGGCTCCCGGTGGACTGGCGGGTGCACCAGCCCTACGGGATCCTGCACGGCGGCGTTTCCGCCCTGCTCGCCGAGTCGGCGGCCAGTTTCGGCGCCGCCCTGGCGGCGGGGCCGGAGCGCAGCGTGGTCGGGATCGAGCTGAGCGCCAGCCACCTGCGGGGGCTACGCGACGGCCACCTGACCGCCGAGGCCACGCCCGTGCGCGTCGGCCGCACGATCCAGGTGTGGCGGATCGTCCTCACCGACGACGACGGGCGCGCCATTTGCGAATCCCGTTGCAGCCTGGCCGTGCTCGACGGGCCGGGCGGCGTCAGCAGTGGGGCGCGGCAGCCCGCCCCGACGGAATAGGCACGGGCTTCGCACCGGCGTACTATGTCGGTGTGACCCAGGTGGGAAGTCGACCGCTTCGGCCATCCCTCGGCCTGATCCTCCCTCCCACTACGCAGGGAGAACTCGTTACGGGCGACGGTAGTACCATGAGTACTACCGACAGCGCGGCCGACGTCTCCGAGCTGTGCCGGCGCGCCGAGGCCGCCGGGGCCGACTCGCTGTGGGCGGTGGACCACCTCTACTGGCCGCACCCGATCGCTGAACCGCTGACCTTGCTCGCCGTGGCCGCGACCGCGACCACCCGGCCCCTGTTGGGAACGTGCGTGCTCCAACTCCCCCTCCGCCGGCCCTCGGTCGTCGCCAAGCAGGCCACCGCGCTGCAGCTGCTCTCGGGCGGGCGCTTCGTCCTCGGGGTCGGCGTCGGGATCCACGAGGGCGAATACGAGCGGGCGGAGACGGACTACCACCAGCGGGGTCACCTCATGGACGAAGGCGTGGCGGCCGTGCGCGCGGCGTGGGCGTCCGAGGGGCCCTCCGAATACGTCATGCAGCCCAGGTCGACCCCGGTCCCCCTGTGGTTCGGCGGGCACAGCGACGCGGCGCGCCGGCGTGCGGCCGTCCTCGGCGACGGGTGGATCCCGCTCTTCCTCACGCCCGACGACTACGCCGCGGCCCTGGTGCGGCTCCGGGACGAGACCGAACAGGCCGGTCGCGATCCGAACGAAGTTCTGCCGGGCGTCGTCGTTTTCTCCTGTGTGGGAGGCGATGAGGCAAGGGAACACGGCGCGAACTGGTTGTCCGAGTTGTACCGGCTGCCACCCAAGGCGTTTGTGCGCCACCTGGCGGCCGGCTCGCCGGACGCGGTGGCGGCGCGCCTTCGCTGCTACGCCGAGGCGGGCGCCCGCCACATCGTCGTGATGGTGGCCGGCTCACCCGCCGTCGAGCACTTCCGGCAACTGCACGCAGCCTTCGCTCGCGAGGACCGCGTGCTGGAAGGAGCACCCGCATGAGCCGGCACACGGCTGAGGTCGCGATCCTCGGCACCGGGATGACCGACATGGGTCGCCGCGACCTCGAGCTCGAGACCATGACCGACCAGGCCGTCGGTGCCGCGCTCGACGATGCCGGTCTCGCCCCTTCCGACATCGGCCTCGTCATTATGGGCAACGCCATGGGCGGTCGGCTGAGCGACCAGGCCTGCGTGCGCGGCCAGGCGTGGCTCCGCAAGCTCGGCCTGAGCGAGGCCGCCATCATCAACGTCGACAATTCCTGCGCGGGGGGCAGCTCGGCACTGCATCTGGGGACCATGGCCGCCAGCGTCCAGGACCGGCCCGTCCTTGCGCTCGGCGTCGAGAAGATGTGGACCGGCGACCGTTCCGAGACCATCGCGGGCATCGAGGACGGCCTCCCCGTCGAGTACCGCCTCGACCTGCACGCCAAGCTGAAGTCCGGCGAAGGCAACCCCGCCGGGAGCATCCTCATGGGCCTCAACAGCCGCTGGGCCCTTCAGCTCATCGAGGAGACGGGCACGACGCTCCCCCAGATGGCCTCCGTGGCGGTCAAGGCGTTCGACCACGCGGCGCGCAACCCGCTGGCCCAGTGCCAGCGCAGCGTGACGGTCGAAGAGGTCCTCGAATCCCCGCAGGTGGCGGGCGTGCTCACAAGACTGATGTGCAGCTCGTTCACGGACGGCGCGGCCGCCATCGTCCTGGCCGGCCCGGACGTGGAGGCGCCGGCGTCGGCGCCCCGCATCATCGGGTCGGTCACCCGCTCGGGCAACGGCCTGATCGACTACCACGACCGCCTGACGCTCACAGCGGATGCGGCCTGGGACGCCTTCGGCTGGGGCCCGGGCGACGTGGACATCGTCGAGCTCCACGACGCCACGGCACCCGAGGAGATCTTCGCCCTCGAGTCGCTCGGCTTTTTCGGACGCGGCGAGGCGGGCCCCGCCACGGAGGCCGGCGTGACCCGGTACGACACGCCCGGGCTCGTCGTGAACTCGAGCGGTGGCCTCGTCGGTCGCGGCCACCCCCTCGGGGCCACCGGCCTGGCCCAGGTCGTGGAGTTGGCGGATCAGTTCCGCGGCCGGGCGGGCGATCGCCAGGTGTCGGGCCCGCGCCTGGGTGTGGCGGTCAACACAGGCGGGATCATCTACGGCGACGCTGGCTTCGTCGCCATCCACGGTGTCCGCGCCGGGACGGACGCGTGAGGGGGATCCGGATCACCGGTTGGGGTATCGCGGTTCCTGACAAAGTGGTCACCAACGACGATCTCGCCGTCCGCCTCGACACGAGCGACGAGTGGATCATGGAGCGCACGGGGATCCGCGAGCGCCGCATCGGCGGCACCACGAGCGGTCTGGCCATCGAGGCGGCGCAAGCGGCTATGGCCCGGGCCGGCCGGACCCCCGACGACATCGACAACCTGGTTCTCGCCACCACGACGCCCGACGGCATCGTCCCCGGCACGGCGACGACCGTGCAGAGCGGCATCGGCATGCGGGGCGGCGCCGTCGACCTGAACGCGGCGTGTTCGGGTTTCGTCTACGGCCTCGTCGCAGCCGCGGGCCTCATCGCCGTGGGGTCGGGGCCGGTCCTGCTGGTCGGATCCGAAACGCTCTCCCGTATCACCGACATGGACGACCGCCGTATCGCCATCCTCGTCGGGGACGGCGCCGGCGCGGTAGTGATCGAACCCGTCGACGGCCCGGGCGCCCTGCTCAGCTGGAACCTGAACTCCGACGGCTCGCTCCGGCACCTGCTCAAGTGCGACCACGGCGCCACCTTGTACATGGACGGCAAGGAGGTCTTCCGCCGCGCCGTCCGCGTCGTCGTCGAGTCGGCGGAGCAGGCCATGGCCGACGCCGGGCTCGGAGCCGACGACGTCACGATGATGGTGCCGCACCAAGCCAACCTCCGCATCATCCAGGCCGCCTGCCAGCGCCTCGGCATCCCCGAGGCGCGCACGGCCGTGGTGATCGACCGCTACGGCAACACCTCGTCGGCCTCCATACCCCTCGCCCTCAACGACGCGCTCGAGCACGGTCGCGTGCACGAGGGTGACTACGTCCTGCTCACAGGATTCGGTGGCGGGATGACGTGGGCCAGCGCGATCGTGCGCTGGACCACATGAGCGGATCGGGCGGCACGGGCCCAGCCATCGTCATCCTGGCTGCCGGACGGGCCAAGCGGTACGGCGGCTGCAAGCCGCTGGCGCCGGTCGGACCGCACGGCGAAGCCGTCATCGATCTCGTCGCCTCCGATGCACTGGCGGCCGGGTTCGCCACCATCGTCTTGGTGCTGGGGCCGGAGACGGGGCCGGCGATCAAGTACCACGTGGAGCGCACCTGGCCCGCCGGGGTGAACGTCCGCTTCGCCCTACAACCCGAGCCCCGCGGCACCGTCGACGCCGTGCTGAGCGCGGCCGAGTTCGTCGGCGACGCCCCCTACGGCGTGGGCAACGCCGACGACATCTACGGGGCGGCCGGCTGCACGCTCCTGGCCGAGCACCTGGAGGGACGCGGCGACGCCAACGCCTTGGTGGGTTACCGGCTGGCCGACGCGATCATCGGCTTCTCGCCGGTGACGCGCGGGATCTGCCAGGTCGACGCGGGCGGCCACCTCCTCGGGGTGGACGAACGACGCCAGGTGCGCGCGCTCCCCGAGGGCGGCTTCGTCGCGGGCGACGGGCGGAAGCCGGCTTCACTGCCCGGTGACGCCCGGGTCTCCATGAACCTCTGGGGCTTCACCCCCGAGTTCCACAAGGTCCTCCAGGCGGCCCTGGACGGCGCCGTGGACGCCTCCGAGGAGAAGGAGGTCCTGCTGCCCGAGGTGGTCACCCAGTCCCTCGGGACGAGCGCCTTCTCCGTATTGCCGGCCGAGGGCCGCTGTGTCGGGGTGACCCATCCCGACGACCTCGCCCTCGTGCAGGCCGAGCTGAACCGCGAGATCGCCGCGGGAGAGCGGCCGGCCCGGCTCTGGCCCTCGCTGCACTGATCAGTTTGCGCCGGGCCCCCCGCCGGCGCACGAAATCGGCCTTTGTCCCCCCGTTGTGCGCCGTGGCGCGGGAAGGGAGCGCCACGGTCGTTATCCCGACATGGGGAATGGGGAGAGAAAGCGGTGCCCGGACGCGACGCAACCCCGAGTAACCGTTCGGCCTAAGCCTCCCGTGCTCCTCGGGGCCGCGTCCACGATGACCCGCTGGCAGCAGGCGGTGGTCGTGTCGGACAACCCCCGCCCGTACCGGCCTCGACGACTCCAGGGAAGCCGCCGTGACGCACCACGGACCATCTTTGTACGAAGCTTCCGGCCCACTCCGGTCACGCTCCCCTTGCGGGGTTCGCTCCCATCCCTCGATTTCACCTTGCGGTGTTCTCTCGGCTTCCCGCTGTTCCGCCTTGCGGCTTCCCTTTGGGCTTCCCTCGCTTCCACCTTGCGGCGGTCGCTTGAGGTTCGGCGGGCTTTTGTCTCCGAACTGGAGACAGATTGCGCTTCCGGTCACGCAAGGTCAATGGACATTCGCGAAATCCAGACGTTCTCCCCACCTTTCTTCCCGTCATCCCCAAGCGTCGGCGTCGCCGTCCCCAGTTCTTCCCCATGCTGAACCACGCGCGACCCCACGCCACATCACGCCGCCGCGGTGCCGTCGTGACCAGCGTCGCTGCCGTCGTCGTCGCCGTGGCGCTCGGGGTTGCCGGCGTGCTCTCCCTGCACGCGCCGAATGCCGGCGCCCGTACCGCGAAGGAATCCCGGGTGGCTCACCTCAGCAGGGAGTCCGCGTTGTCGCCGGCGTCCACGCTGGGCTCTGCCGTCGGCACCACGGCGCTCGGCCTGCGCACGTCGTACTACGAGCCGACCCCGCTATCCGACCCGCAAAACCCCGGCGCCATCGTCAACTCGGGCCCCGACCAGCCCGATCCCTTCGTCTTCGTGCAGAACGGCCGCTACTACCTGTTCACCTCCCAGGACCAGGTTCCACAAACCGTTCCGGTTCGTTCCGGAACCGTCTTCGGGCAATGGGGAGCGCCGAGCGATGCGCTGCCCGACCCGCCCGCCTGGGCGACACCGCACGCCATGTGGGCGCCGGACGTCGCACAGTTCGGGAACCAGTACATGATGTATTTCACTTCGGATCTGGCGGGCTCGTCACCGCCCACGATGTGCATCGGCGACGCGATCAGTACAAACCCGGCCGGACCGTACATCCCGTCGCCAACGCCCTTCATCTGCCAGTTATCGATGGGTGGCTCGATTGACCCTCGCGTCTTCTTCGACTCGAACGGCCAGCCCACCATGATCTGGAAGTCGGATCAGAACTCGCTCAAGTCGAACATCCCGACCGAGATCTGGAGCCAGCCGCTCAGCGCGGACGGCCTGCATCTCCTCGGTGCGCCGACTGAGATCTTCTCGCCCGACGAGGCATGGCAGAACGCAATCGTGGAGGCACCGCAGATGGTCCTGGTGAACGGCGCTTACTACCTCTTCTACTCGGGCGGGTGGTTCAACCAGGCGAGCTACGCCATCGGCGTGGCGAGCTGCGCGGGCCCACAGGGACCCTGCCACGACACCAGCGCCACCCCATTGCTCGGGTCGAACCTGCAGGGCTGGGGACCGGGCGAGGAATCGGTCTTCTCCAACGACGCCGGTATCTGGATGGTCTACTCGCCCTGGTGCTCGAGTTTGCCGAACCCCGGTGAACCTCGTCCCGTTGCGATGGCGCACCTTGGCTTCGGACCGAGCGGGCCTTATCTCGCCCAGCCGCTCTAGACCTCTTCGTAGAGCTGAGCCGCCCGGCCTTCACAGCGGCGTGACGTAAGCCCCAGAGATCCCGCCGTCGACTAGGAACGTCGACGCCGTCACGAACGAGGCGTCGTCGCTGGCCAGGAAGGCAGCCGCCGCCGCTATCTCCGACGCTTCCCCGAACCGCCCCATCGGGATATGAACGAGCCGTCTCGCCGCGCGCTCAGGATCCTTTGCGAACAGCTCCGCCAGCAGTGGGGTGTTCACCGGCCCGGGGCACAACGCGTTGACCCGCACCCCCTGGCGGGCGAACTGCACGCCGAGCTCCCGTGACAGCGCCAGCACGCCCCCCTTGCTCGCGGTGTAGCTGATCTGGCTCGTGGCAGCGCCCATCACCGCCACGAACGACGCCGTGTTGATGATCGAGCCCTTCCCCCGCGCCAGCAGGTGGGGCAGCGCGTGTTTGCAGCACAGGTACACCGAGGTGAGGTTCACCCGCTGCACCCGCTCCCACGCGTCGAGTCCGGTCTCGAGGATGGAGTCGTCGTCGGGTGGGCTGATCCCGGCGTTGTTGCAACAGATGTCGACGCCGCCCTGGCGGGCGGCCACCTCGCCGTACAGGGCCTCGACCTCCTCTGAAGAGGTCACGTCGACCCGCACGAACATCCCGCCGACCGCCGTCGCCACCTCCCCGCCTGCCTCCTCGTCGAGGTCGGCCACGGCGACAACGGCGCCCTCGGCCGCAAAGCGCTCGCACATGGCGCGCCCGATGCCGCTGGCACCTCCGGTGACAACGGCCACCTTGCCGGCGAGCCGGTATGCGTACGGAACGGGGTCGCTCATGTCGCTCCTTACTCCGAAGAGATGAACACGTTCTTGACGTCGCTGAACGCATCGAGCGCGTCCGGGCCGAGCTCGCGCCCGATGCCGGACTGCTTCATGCCGCCGAAGGGTGTCCAGTAGCGGACCGACGAGTGCGAGTTGACCGACAGCGTGCCGGTCTCGACCGCCCGTGCCACCCGCACCGCGCGGCCGATGTCGCGGGTCCACAGCGAGCCCGAGAGCCCGTAGGGCGTGTCGTTGGCCGCCCGGATCGCATCCGCCTCGTCCTCGAAGGGGATCACCACGGCCACGGGGCCGAAGATCTCCTCCACGGCCGCCCGATCATCGGGTGCGACGGGCGCCAACACGGTCGGCGCGAACCAGTTGCCCGCGCCGTCGGGGCACGACCCCCGCACCGCCACCGGCGCGTCGTCGGGCACGAACGAGGCCACCTTCGCCAAATGCTCGGCCGAGATGAGCGGTCCCATCTCGCTCGACTCGAGCGCCGGGTCGCCGACCGCCACGCCCCGCACGGCCGGCTCGAGCAGCTCCATGAATCTGTCGTACACCGTGCGCTCCACCAAGATCCTCGAGCGGGCGCAGCAGTCCTGGCCCGCGTTGTCGAACACGCCGTAGGGCGCCCTTGCCGCCGCGAGCTCGAGATCGGCGTCGGCGAACACGATGTTGGCCGACTTGCCGCCGAGTTCCAGCGTGACCCGCTTGATCTGCGCGGCGCAGCCGGCCATGACGGCGCGTCCCACGTCCGTCGACCCGGTGAAGCACACCTTGCGCACGGCCCGGTGCGCGACGAAGCGCTCCCCGACGACGCTCCCCTTGCCGGGCAGGATCTGCAGCACGTCGGGCGGCAGCCCGGCTTCGAGTGCCAGCTCGCCGATGCGCAACGCGCTCAGCGGGGTCACTTCCGCCGGCTTGAGCACCACGGTGTTGCCAGCGGCCAGGGCGGGGGCGAAGCCCCAGCCGGCGATCGCCATCGGGAAGTTCCAGGGCACGATGACGCCGACGACGCCGAGCGGCTCGTGAAAGGTGACGTCGATGCCGCCGGGGACCGGGATCTGCCTTCCGCTGTGGCGCTCGGGTGCCGCCGCGTAGAACTCGAGCACGTCGCGCACGTTGCCCGCCTCCCAGCGGGCGTTGGCGATCACATGGCCGGCGTTGGCGACTTCGAGTCCGGCCAGCTCTTCGACGTGCGCGTCAACGACGCCCGCGAAGCGGCGGAGCAGGCGGGCCCTGTCGCCGGGGGCGACGAGGCGCCAGGCTTCGAACGCGGCGGCGGCTCGCTCGATAGCGTCGTCGGTCTCCGCCGCCGTCAGGCCCGGCACCGTCTCGATCACCTCGCCGGTGGCGGGGTTGCGCACGTCCACGGAAGGATCTTTGCCGAAGACGCGGCGCTGTCCTGACGGAGCGCCCGGTCCGGCGACGCGAGGCGCCGATAGTGTGCGGGCCGTGCCAGAGCCCGCCGCGCCACCGAACGCCCTCCAATTCAACCTGGCGAAGGCGTTCGACACCCTCGTCGAGAGCCTGGCCGACCGCGAGTGCATCGTCTGGCGGGACCGGCGCCTGACCTACCGGCAGGTGCAAGAGCGATCCCGACGGCTGGCGTCGTACCTGCACGGCCGCGGCCTCACCCTGCACCAAGAGCGGCGGGAGCTACGCGGCTGGGAGTCCGGGCAGGACCACGTCGCGCTCGCGCTCTACAACGGCAACGAGTATCTCGAGGGGATGCTGGGCTCCTACGGCGCCCGCGTCGCTCCGTTCAACGTCAACTACCGCTACGTCGGCGAGGAGCTGCGCTACCTGCTCGACGACGCCCGGCCGCGCGCGCTGGTGCTGCACTCGTCGCTCGCACCGACCTTCGCCGAGGTGCTGCCCACGCTGAAGGAAGCACCTGACGTGCTGCTCCAGGTCGAGGATGAATCGGGTCACGCCCTCCTCCCCGGGGCGGAGTGGTACGAGGAGGCGTTGTCCGAATCCTCGCCCGGAGGTGCACCGGTGGATCCCTCCCCCGACGACCTCTACATCCTCTACACCGGCGGCACGACGGGCATGCCCAAGGGCGTGCTGTGGCGCCAGCACGACATCTTCATGGCCGCCATGGGCGGGCGGAAGGTCGGCACGTGGGAGGTCGTCACGAGCTACGAGGGCCTCACGGAGCGGCTGGCCGAAAGCCACCCGCTCAAGCTGTTGGTGTTGCCGCCGCTCATGCACGGCGCGGCGCAGTGGGCCTGCTTCATGCTCATGGCGCAGGGGGCCACGCTCGTCTTCCCCGACGACACGCGCCGGGTCGACCCCGACGACGTGTGGTCGACCGTCGAGCGCGAGCAGGCCAACACGATGACGATCGTCGGAGACGCCATCTTGCGGCCGCTGCTGCTCCAGCTCGACAAGAAGAGCTACGACCTCTCCTCCTTCTTCGCCGTCGGCAACGGCGGCGCACCGCTGACGCCCGCCGTGCGGGCGATGGCGATGGAGCGCCTGCCGAACCTGCTGATCTCGGACTCGGCCGGCTCGTCGGAGACCGGGGCGCAGATGCACGTGACGTCGGTCGACCCGATCGAGGTGGGGACGTTCATCCCGGGGCCGGGCACGGTGGTCGTCGACGAGGCGTTCACGAAGGTCCTGGCGCCGGGGCACGCGGGCAACGGGTGGCTGGCGCAGACGGGGAACGTGCCGCTCGGGTATCTCGGGGACGAGGCCAAGACGGCGCGCACCTTCCCGGTGATCGACGGGGTGCGCTACTCGACCCCGGGCGATCGGGCCCGGCACCTGGCCGACGGCTCGATCACGTTGTTGGGTCGGGACTCGGTGACGGTCAACTCGGGCGGCGAGAAGATCTTCGTCGAGGAGGTCGAGCGCGCCATTGCCGGACACCCGTCGGTGGCCGACGTTGTCGTGACGGGCCGCCCGTCGGAGCGTTGGGGCTCCGAGGTCGTGGCCGTCGTGCAGCTGGCGGAAGGTTCCGTGGGTGACGAGGCGTCGATCGTCGAGCACGCCTCGTCGCATATCGCCCGCTACAAGCTGCCCAAGCAGGTGGTGTTCGTCGATCGGATCCAGCGCTCGCCCTCCGGCAAGGCGGACTACCGCTGGGCGGCCGAGACCGCGATCAAGGAGGCGTAGGTCCCGTCGTGCCGGCGGCCGGGTCGGAGTCGGGGCCGGTCGTTGCGACGGAGCGGCTGATGCTGCGACCGTTCGAGGACATGGACCGGGATCCGTTCTTCGCGCTGAACACCCACCCCCTGGTGGTCGAGTCCCTGGGCTCGGCGCCGACCCGCGCCGAGAGCGACGACATGATCGAGCGGTATTCGGCCGAGATGGTGCGGGAGGGTTGGGGGTTGTGGGCGGTGGGTGAGGGTGCCGTCGGTGCCGCTGGCGGTGGCGCGGCTGGGGCGGCGTTCGTGGGGATGGTGGGCCTGCACCGGGTGCGGCCCGAGATGCCGTGCGCGCCGGCCGTGGAGATCGGCTGGCGGCTGCACCCTGACTTCTGGGGGCGAGGATATGCGACGGAGGCAGCGGCGGCCGCTCTGCGGTTCGGCTTCGAGGAGGCGGGCCTGACCGAGATCGTCGCCTTCACCACGACGTTGAACACCAGGTCGCAGGCGGTGATGGCGCGCATCGGCATGCGCCGGGATGTGGACGGCGACTTCGACCACCCGTCGGTGCCCGAGGGCAGCCCTCTGCGCCGCCACGTGCTCTACCGGGCCACGGAGGGTGGCGGGGACGGCGGGGGTGATGGGACGGTCGCCGGGTCACACTCGTCCCCTACCGTGGCGTCATGAGCGCGAAGACGGCTGTGGGCGACGGAGTGCGGCGCTGTGAGTGGGCCGGGACCGACCCCGAGATGGTGGCGTACCACGACACCGAGTGGGGCGTTCCCGTACACGACGACGTGGTGCATTTCGAGTTCCTCGTGCTCGAGGGTGCGCAGGCCGGGCTGAGCTGGTCGACCATCCTCAAGCGGCGCGCCGGCTACCACAAGGCTTTTGCCGGCTTCGACGCGGCCAAGGTCGCCCGCTTCACGCCGGCCAAGGTGGACAAGCTACTCACCGACACCGGCATCATCCGCAACCGGGCCAAGGTCGAGTCGACCGTGCGTAACGCACGCGGTTTCCTGGCCGTGCAGGAGGAGTTCGGCTCCTTCGACGACTACATCTGGGGCTTCGTCGGGGGACGTCCGATCGTCAACAAGTGGCGGCGCCTGGGGCAGCTGCCGCCGACCTCGGCGGAGTCCGAGGCCCTGAGCAAGGACCTGAAGCGGCGCGGCTTCGGCTTCGTCGGCCCCACAGTCTGTTATGCCCACCTCCAGGCCGCCGGCTTGGTCAACGACCACATCGTGAGCTGCTTCCGCTACTCCGAGCTCACGGGGAGTTGAGGGGCCGCAGGGGCCGCGTCATGACGATGCGGGTGCCGTAGCGCGCGAGCACCGGCACCTCCGGGGCCAAGCCCTGGGCGACCAGCCAGTCGTCGGCGGGGCCGACCTCGACAAAGCCCTCCGACGCGTAGAACGGGCCGTTCCACGGCACGTCGCGGTAGGTCGTGAGCGTTAGCTCGGGGTAGTGGCGGGATTCGGCCCAACCGACTCCCGCCCGGAGCAGCGCGCGGCCGAGACCGCGCCGGCCGTGCTCGGGATGTACAGAGAGCTGTTCGAGGTGCGCACCATCGCCGAGCGCATCGATCCGGCACAGGCCGACCGGCGGGTCGCCGGCGACGAGAACGATGAGCGCGGCGCCGAACTCTTCGGCAGTGCCCGGACCGGGAAAAGTGCCGTGATCGAAGGGTGCGAACATGGTGTCGGCGGCGGCTTCGACGGCTGGGAGCAGGCCGAGCTCGTCGGCGCGCACCGGCCGGATGGAGCTGTCGGCGCGCACGCTTCCGACGGTAGCGTGACCGCCGGTGCGCGCCGTCGTCTGCAACGAGCTCGGTCCCCCGTCGCTTCTGCGCGTCGAGGAACTCCCGGACCCCGAGCCTCGGCCGGGCCAGGTGGTCGTCGACGTGGAGGCGGCGGGCGTCAACTACGTCGACGCGCTGTTTGTGGCGGGGCAGTACCAGATCAAGCCTGCGGTGCCGTTCGTGCCGGGGACCGAGTCCGCAGGAACGGTGTCGCGTCTGGGTGACGGTGTCGAGGGCGTGGCGGTGGGTCAACGGGTTCTCGTCTCGGCGGGTTTGGGTGGCTTTGCGAGCAAGGTGGCGGCCGCAAGGTCGGCGGTGACAGCGCTGCCCGACGTGCTCGACTCGGCGCGGGCGGCGACGTTCAACCAGAGCTACTCGACGTGCTTGTACGCGCTGCGCGACCGGGCCTCGGCCCAGGCCGGCGAGGGCGTGCTCGTGCTCGGCGCCGGTGGGGGGATCGGACTCGCGGCAATAGGCGTCGCCCGGGCGCTCGGCTGCCGGGTGCTCGGCGTTGCCTCGAGCGAGGAGAAGCGAGCGGCCGCGCTGGCCGCAGGCGCCGAGGCCGTCGTCGACCCGGGAGCCGAGGCGGTGAAGGACGCGGCCCGGTCGTGGGCGGGCGGCACGGGTGTCGATGTGGTGATCGACCCGGTGGGGGGCTCGCTGGCGGAGCCATCGCTGCGGGCGCTCGGCGACCGCGGCCGCTATTGCGTCAT
>Ga0210401_10005100_pt1 | contig 13542 bp, 9 predicted proteins | sample IncBWH32MmetaG_FD_150866 | JGI IMG/M metagenome (GOLD analysis project Ga0210401, IMG submission 150866) | Forest soil microbial communities from Barre Woods Harvard Forest LTER site, Petersham, Massachusetts, United States - Inc-BW-H-32-M | ecosystem: Environmental > Terrestrial > Soil >... | reverse complement strand
GGATTATCTTCTGTGCCTCAGCTTCTCGTTCTGGTTCAGGAAAAGGCCGCAGATCCACAACCCTTAACGTCAGCGGCAGATTATGATGAACGCATTGCACAGGAGAGCCGCCAACCCAGGGGAAGGTCGTGCGCAACGCTTCGTGACGCTGAATGATGGCATTAAGACTTTGCTCGATGGCATTCGCGTCGGGACGACCGCTCAGACGCCACGCCACTGGCTGATTGTATGCAATCGTCCCCGACTGAAACTGGCAGACATACCACATCTGCTGTTGCGAGAGAGATAGAGGAAAGAATTTCCTTTCCTCAGTGCCCTTAGGTGGTGCGGCAGCGAGCGGCAAACCGTCCTCCCCAAGCATACCGTTCGTGCTGCGCGATGAAGCGCCGCTCATTTGAAACTCCTGGAAACTCAGCCGATACGTCGCCGTGCGGGGGCACGGCTCAACCTTCGGTCTCAAGGTGGAGACCGTCGCTTCTCTCAAACTGCGCGGCGGCTAGACGAGCACGCTAACGTTCAGCTTGGATTCCACGTACCGGAGGATGGCAGCGACGCTCTGAAAGTTTTCGAGCTGCACATCTTTGTCGGCGACCACAATCTCCAGGTTGTCTTCCAGAAATCCGACCAGCCGGAAGAACTCAAGCGAATCCATGACGCCATTTTCCACCAGCGATTCTTCATCGGTGACGGTTAACACGCCTTTGGTTTGGGCTGACTCCATTACGAAAGCGCGCACTGACTGTCTTGCCGACTCGATTGTCTCGCTCATTACGAATCCCCCTAATTTTGCTCCAGCTCTTTTTCTGCTACAGACGGCAGCTCCGGTGAACCATTCGCGAGATGAGGATCAGGCTGATGCTGAGCCCACCTGCACAAGGTTTCGAACCTGCCAAAAAGATCCCGAGTATTCGGGTTCGTTAAAGCCCAGCGGTAGCTTCGCCGAACCAGCTTCACATTTCCCTCACTCATGCGCTGGCCTGGTTTCAGCCAGCCCGCCCGCTCAAAAGCTTCCCGAGTAATGTTCACAGGGAACTCAAATTCTCCGGTGTAGTCAAATATCCGCTTCGCAGTTTCCTGCGCGGAAAGGCTGCCGGACTCAAACGCTTCGATCCACTCCACCGCCTGTTTGAAAAATACGGCGTAATCGGGATCCTCGAAATCGGAAAAAATCGGATCCTTCGCCTCACTCTTCAAACACCGTTCATCTCTGCTGCTCGTGTAATCGTTAAGAGCATTCATCAGGCGGAACTCGGCCAAAATCGTACCCAGCGACCACACTCGGAGCCACGCATTCCACAGATCAAAATCGGCCCACGAAATGAACGATCCGTTTACAAGCTGGTCATTATAATCCAGCACCCGCTGCTGAAGGCGGTCAATGTGTTTATAAGGTTGCTCCTCAAAATTGTCGGTGGCCAGCGAATTAAGCAGTGGATCAATCAACGCAGAAATTATTTCTACCGTGTTCACCATGCCGCGTGAGAACAAAGGGTCGACAAAACCCGCGGCATGCGACATCAGACAATACCTGTATCCGGTGCACTGCTTGGACGAATATTGCAGTCTGCCCGTCGTGACCCAGGGCCGAACCGCCCGCGCATCGGAAAACTGCTCCGCAACACTCGGAAAGCGTTGCAGAAATTGCTTGAACTCCTTATCAGCAGGCCCCGACCGCGGATAGCGCCGGGGATCAATCGTCAGCCCAACGCTGACCAGTGGATTCGTCGATCCCGCGTGATTATTGAACGGAATCACCCAGAACCATCCCCGCTCAAAACAGTGATGCAGGGTGGAAAGATTCCACGCCAGAGGCATTTTATTTTGCTCTTGCTGGAATGAAGGAACCTTCACCATGTGGGTGAACATGGTTCGAGAATGGTGCTTGAGGTGAGTTGGTGTTTCGCGAAGCCGATAACGCTGCGCCAGGATACTCCTGTATCCGGTTCCATCGACCACGTAGCGGGCCTTGACCTCACCCCCCGCGTCGGTTTGAATCGTCACACCCTGCTCGCCGATGTCGACCGATTTGACTTGTGTCTTCTGCATCGGTAGAGCGCCATATTGAACCGCGAGGTGGAAAAGGTAAGCGTCAATATCCTGCCGGAACCAATGGTTTTCGTCTTTCGAGTTTGTGCCGACCTGAAAGCCCTCCCGGGAGTCGTAAGGCTGGCCCTCACGCTGATAGACGAATCCAAAAAACCGTTTCAGGCCCGCCGTGGTGCAAACATGTTTCGGAAGTCGCTCCGGATAAGCGATGTGTTCGATTTCCGGCATGCCGAATCGCTCAGCCAGTAGCGAAATCAGCAGGGAGGTATGGGGAGTGGTCGATTCTCCGACCGCAAATCGAGGGTGCACGTCCTCCTCGATGATCACAACGTTGACGCCCTGCTTGGCCAGGATCGCGCCCAGCATGGACCCGGAAAGACCGCCGCCTAGTATCGCGACATCGAACATTTTCTCGGAATTCTCAGTCATCATTTCGCTCACTTCGAACTCGACTCAGTGCTGCACTAGAGCCGCACCCCACGAGAACCCAGCTCCATTTGTTACTAACATCACCAGATCGCCTTCGTGGATGTGCCCTTCATCCAACGCGTCCACGTAATCGATCACCATATCGGTTTCCTGCAGGTGGCCATGCCGTTGCAGGCCGTCCGTGAAAAGCTTCTCTGGAGGAATCGTGAATGCCCGGCAAAATGCCTTCTGATCCCAACTGGAAAAAGTGGGATACACGTAGTACTTCACGTCAGAAGATTTTTTTCCTGCCCGCTGCAATGCGCCGCGAATCACTTTCCGGAACATAAACAAATTGGCTGGAATCACTTCTGTGTTGAAACGGCCGATGTCGCCCGCCACATGCATCCATGTGTGATCTTCCGGATGCTGCGGGTCGCGATTGGGAAATCCTGGCACCCACCACACGTCGTGCAGCTTTCCGGCAGTGATCACGTCGACGGCAAGAATCAGGCGCCGGTCGTGATTTTTCTTCAGGAGCACGGCCCCGCCGCCGTCGCAGACGACCGTGATCGGATAGTAGTTGTGATTAAGCGCGGGAACTTTATCGCCGGCGAACAACAATCCCAGGTTTATGTTGTCGTTAGTCGACATCAAGGAACATACTGACTTCAAAGTCTGCTGATAACTGGCGCAGCCACCGGTATTGATTGCCGTGGCGAAGGCACGCTTCGCGCCAAGCTCTTTTTGGATATAGCCAGCCGCGCTCCAGGTGGGCGCAATGTAATCTTCGGGGATGCTGGTGAAGCCGACGATCACGTCGATCTCGCCGGGATCGATGCCAGCCTTTTCCAGGACGCGCCGGCAAGCCTTGAGCGCCACGCTTGAGGCCGACTCCTCCCCAGCCATGTGCACTGCTTCAATTCCAATATCGCGCTGGAAATCAACGTTGGCGGCGAGCGCCACCTCCGGCGTTTTCTCGTCCCGAAAAATTTCGGTCAAAGGCTTTCTCTTCGGCGGCAAATAGTAAGCCGCTTCCAGAATGCCAATCTTCGCGAACATGTGCGATCCCCCAAGCAACTGCCGACCCTAGATGCGAATCAGGCTTACCCCCGCCATAAATCCCATCCCATGCGAACAGATCAGGATGTAATCCCCATCGCTCACCCCTTCGTCTGCAACCAAAGTGAGATAGTTCAAGACCAGATCGTTCCCCTGCAAATGCCCGTGCGTCGCCAGATTCGACGTGCAAATCTGTTCCGGTCTAAGTCCAAAAGCCTCTCTGAAAGCGCTCTGGTCTTCCGTAGAAATGTTCGGATAGACCACACACTTAATATCTTCAAGCCTCAAACCGGCGCGCCCCAGCACCTTCCCCGCGAGTTGCAACATGGTTGCGGTCCGGGGCGCCGCTTCGTAGCGCTGCTTGTCCAGCACCATGCGGTAAAGACCGGGATCCTCTGGATTCGCCAGGCACCCCCCGGGGATGTAATACACGTCGTGATTGGCCCCATCCGATAACAACTCAGTGCCCATCACCATTCGGCCGGTCGCACCCCTCTGCAGCAGAACCGCACTGCCGCCATCCCCCATCACGCTGACGGGCGACGAGGGATTCAGCACCCGGTTCCCTGGGATCGTCACATCCCCCGCAACCAGCAAAGCATATTTCATCTTCTCGTCCGCCTCGAGCATAGCCGCGGCAAAGTTAAGCGCTACCAGAAAATTCGTCGATCCCCCACCGCTGAAACCGACGGTGAAGGCCTTCTCCGCGCCCACTTCCTTCTGCACTTCGCCGCTCATGTTCCACACCGGAACCATCCACTTTTGCGGCAGGATCGTGTAGTCCACTACAACGTCGACGTCCGCGCCAGAGACGCCGGCCCGCGCCAGAGCCTCAACAGAAGCCGCCACCGCCAGCTCCGAACCCTGGTGCCCACTGCAGACCGGAACCTCTTCCACACCCAGACGCACACTCGTTTCAGCGGGCAGATCCAGGCCCTCTTCTACAAAGAGTTCTCGTGTCGTGCGCCGCTCCTGAGGAAGTCGGCAGGCGGCAGACACTATTCCAGCTTTGATTTGATCTATGGCGCTCATTTGCAGAGCCAAGTCTTCGGGGGGAAGAAAAACGTGGGGTGACAATAAGTCAAAAGCACTCTCCTGTCAAGAGAGGATTGACCCGGTGACTAGAGAAGAAAGTAGGGTCCGAGTCCCCCGGGTTCCCTTCGAACATTTCGGTTTTGAATCCACACTTACGGGACTACCTGTCCACCCCCTTTAATTCACTCCCCGTCCTGAGAGGCTGACAATTTGCGGGCTGCTGGCCGCGTCATCCGTGATGGTGAGCGAACCAGTGCGGCTTCCAACCACCGTCGGAGTGAACGTGACAGAAACTTTGCAATTCCCCCCCGCTACCACCGTGGTACCGCAATTATTCTTCTGCGCAAAATCTCCAGTCGTCACAATACTCGAAACGTTGAGTGGGACGGCTTGATTGTTGGTGACGGTCAGGGAATGCGCAGGACTGGTTGTTCCAACTGCCTGATTGCCGAAAACCAGACTGCTAGTCGACAGCAGAACAAGCTGCGCGGGATTCATGAACCAGGGCCGCGTCGAATCATCCGTTTTGAGAAATGTCAGGAGCAGGTTGGCGTCTTTTTCCCGCCCCACCGGAGCGCTGGGATGACCGCCATCCAGGAAGTCCTGACAAGTCCACACCAGCCCGTCGCTTCGCGCTAACATTCCATTCGCCCAATCGTAAGCTTCCCAGGAAAGCCACGGCGCGCGTACCGTCCCTTTCGTGGGATCAAAATTCAGCGCAGCTAGTCCGTTGAGCTGATCCTGTATCGCCCACTTGATGGGAAATCCAGTTTGGTAAGAATCGGGTTCGCCATCTTGCGTGCTCTCAGTGGTGTTCGCATAACCGCCGTATATCCGCGAGGCATAGTATGCCAGCTTGATGTTAGGAAATAACGTGTGCAGATTCTGGGCAACGCTTTCCAGGTCAGCTTGAGTCGCTGCCTCATCCCCAGGAAAAGTTCCACTCGGAATGTCAAACGCTTTAATCCATGCAGCAACCACCTGGTTTGAGGTGACTCCTGCCTGGGGCAAGAGAATATCCGACAGCGTGGACCACGCTCCAGTTGTAATATTCGCCCAATCCGAAGCCACCAGCGCGTCTTGGGCGCCGTTTACGACAACCAAATGTGGGTTCGTCGACGGGTCAGCACCCACGTCACCAAGGAATTGCAGAAACTCCTGCTGAGTTTCGGAGTTGCCAATCGATATCAAAACATACTTGCCGTTCGGATCCGAATTGCCGTTGGCATCCAAAGGTTGAATCCCCTGCGCGATACTCACCCCAGCCGCATCGTGATCTGCGGGCCGCACATTACTTCCACTCGGGTAGAGTCCTCCTTCTTCGCCCAGGTAGGTGCCGCTGCCTAAATCATTGATCGGGATCAGTGGAGTGGACAAGTTCGGATAAACATAATTGTTGCAGTCGGGTAAGGCCGGAGCAGTCGCCACCGGCAGGACCAACGCCGCTTTCGCCGTCTTCGCCGGAGAACCAGAATCTTTTACCTGCACTGTGAACGGATAGCTTCCTACAGCCTGCGAGGACGCGATCGTCCCACTTATGCTGCCTGCACTCGCGAGCGTCAATCCCGGCGGCAATGTGGAACCCGTCGCTAAGCTCCATCCGTAGGGAGCCGTACCACCCGTGGCCATCAAGTTTGCCAGATAGGGCGCGCCCGTGCTGGCGGAAGGCAGAGTGGGAAAAGTATTAATCCTGAACGCAGGGGACGCCGCCACTGTTCCAAATAGACTTATGGCCTTCGGCGGCAAAACGTCGAACGAAAGCGTGACCTCGCCCGGAAACGAACCCACGAATGTTCCCGACATCGTAATTTGCAGAGTGGTGGAGGCTCCGGCTTTCAACGTGATCGCAGAACTGAACCCGCTGGCTGCGAATGGAGGATCTGCGTTTACCCCCAGCAACTTCATCGAACTGGTTCCACTATTCGTCAGGGTAAGCGACCGAATCGCGCTGGTCGTCCCCTGTGGGACGCTGCCGAAGTCCATCGTTGAGGTGCTGAGCTTCGCCACTGCGCCGGTCGTCGAACCCTGACCTGATAGCGGAACCACTTGCGGACTGACCCCCTGGATGTTGATGGTCAACTGTCCGTTAAAACCTTGAGCCGCATCCGGAGCAAACTGAATCGTGAAATACATCGCCCGCTCCGGTCCCAGCACCGCGGGAGCATAACCATTCACCAGCAGAAATTCTGAAGGGCTTATGGTGAAGCTGTTCAACGTTAAATTAGTTCTTCCTGTATTCAGCAGAGTGACGGTGTTCTGACTGAGTGTGCCGACCGTTTGCGACCCGAAGGCCAGAGAGGGCGGCGAGATGGTGAACGTCTGGGCGCCGGCGGCAGTCGCCCCCACGATAGAGAGCAAACCACACAGAATTACAACAACCACCAGCCAGTCATCGCACAACAAGCCCTTGCAAAGGAAGCGAGGCCCCTCCGCCTCGAACAGACCGGAGATTGCTCCACGACGCTGGAAAGTACGCTTCATGGCAAGGCGTCCGAAGGACGCGACTGATTATCCGTCCACGCCAGAGAAGCGTCAACATGCAAGAAATTGCGACACAAGCCTTATGTGCGCCACCTTAGATTATTTCAGCCCTAGAACGCCACTGGCTTTTCAGCAAGGTCCCCCGTCTAGGTATAATCGGCGCTCGCCTCGAACCGCGTCACAACCCCTGAGTCGACGTGGTTGAGGCTACTGTCAGAACGTACCGGGGCTTGTGTGAACAACTGACTCGCCTTCAACCTCCTCGGAACTGTCAAAAGTGACAGCTGCCAACCAGTTGCTCTAGCGATACACTCCGGTCATCGTTGGTGAGTCGGGGGTTAGGTGTACCCAATTCATCATTGAAGAAGCAGCCCCGCGAGAGTCAGCTGGCGAAGCGCTTGGAGTCTCGTCCTGTTGTTGAATCGCGCTCAGTCCAAGGTCCCGCGATAAGGAGTTCGCTATGAAAGTCCAGACCCAGGTGTCCCGTTTCTCTCTAGCCGCCGCTTTATTGGTGTTGACAAGCGGAATCTCAAGCTTCGCTCAGGACGGCAAACTCGCATTTCATGTCCGACCGGATCAGGCCTACGTCTTCGTAGACGATCGCGCCATTAGCGAGGCGAGCAAAATCTACTACCTGAAGCTGAGCGCGGGCGAGCACAAAGTTGAAGTGGTCAACTACGGCTATACTGCGTCGACCCAGAAGGTTACTATCACTGCTGGCAAAACCACCCTCCTCAGGGTGACACTGGCGCAGGCGGGCGGAAGCGTCTCAGGGCCTTTCGGCGCCATGACGATCAAGGGAGCGGACCGCGATGCGATTCTGCTGAACGGGAAAACGCCCGACTTCTTCGTCGGCCACGGAGACGAATTTAATAACGAGTGGATGTGGAAGCAGCAACTCGTGGTGCCGCCTGGCACGTACCAGGTTACCGCCAGAAGGGGTGACAAGGAGGCTTGGTCGGGCCCGGTCGAAGTGCCTGTCAACAAGCGTGTCGTTATCGAAGTCCCGAATGGTGTTCGTGAGACTGTGGACTGGACACGCGGGGAAAAGCTGAGCGCCATACCGCGCTTTACCGTAGGCATCGCCAGTGCGACCGTAGCTGTTGCCAAGCCCACGGCGCAGTTATCGGCAACCACAGCGCAGCTCAACTGCGGAGACGCCTCGCAACTGAATTGGACATCCTCCGACGCAGGTCGCGTTGAGATTGCTCCGGTGGGGCCGGTCGCAAATTCGGGCCAGCAATCGATCCAGCCTCTGAAAACCACCACGTATAACCTCACCGCTACGGGTCCGGGTGGCACCGCGACTTCAAGTGCGACGGTCAATGTGAATACGGCCGTCCAGGCAAATCTGCAGCTTGCACCGGCGGAGGTCCACTACAAGCGCGTCGGGGATAAGGTCGAGGTGAATGACAATACGGCGTTGAATTGGACATCTGCAAACGCTTCTTCGGTTTCGATCGAGCCATTGGGCACGGTCAGTCCGACTGGAAACCGAGAGTTGCAGATCGCCCCCAAGAAGACTGACCCCGGCACAGTCGATGAAACCGTTACCTACACGCTCAACGCCAGCAACGGTTGCGGCGGAACTGACACAAAAACCGCTACTCTGCATATCGTGGGCTCGATTGAGCAACCCGAGATCAAACTCTCGCGCAGCGTTTATTTCCCGACCGATCGGCCGCGGTCGCTCAAGTCAGAGGATGCTCTCCTCGACAGCGAAAAGGAGACTCTGAAGTCCGTTGCAACGGCTTTCATTCAATATGTTGCGGTCCAACCTGATGCTCGCCTGATTCTTTCGGGACATGCCGATAAGCGTGGACCAGAGGCGTACAACCAGCCTCTTTCCGAAAGGCGTGCCGCGCTGGCCAAACAGTTCCTGGTGGAACAGGGAGTTGCCGAAGCCAACATTGAGACTCAGGCATTCGGCAAGGAGCAGAACCTGAGCGCCGATCAAGTCAAGCAGCAAGTCGAACAGGATGCCAGCTTGAGCGAAGAAGACCGGCAGAAGGCGCTGCAGAAAATACAGACAATTGTGTACGCCTACAACCGCCGAGTGGACATTACCTCGAAGCCGACCGGGCAAGAGTCGGCTCGCGAGTATCCGTTCAAGGCGCAGGACTTCGCCAGTCTGGTTGACCGCAACGGTCCGACGAAAGCCAGCGGCGTTGAATTGGCGGCTGAAAAGGAAAAGATCAGCAAATAGAGTGGCACCCTGCTGCAGTACTGACTCACGTCAGGTTGAAAGTGTGCTTCACGAGCCACTGAGGAACGCGCTGTTATCCGACAGCAGAACCCTCATTGAGGGGTTTTTGAGTGTAACCGCGATATTACGAAAAGTCGTCACTCGATGGAAATCTTACGGCGGCCACACTTCCAGAGGAAAAGGCACTTTGCGGACCACGCTGCCGATCTGGTGAAGTAAGAGTCAGGAAACAGCAATCCACCCGACGACACGTCAGCCAGTAGCCTTGAACTTCGCGACGATCGCCGTTATGTCGTCGTGTTGTTCCTGAAAACTGAATCGCCGAACACCATCCACGAGTGCGGTCAACAAAGCCTGGCACGGCAGGTCCCGATGTTGCTGGAGCGATTCAATCAGGCACTGCTCGCCAAATTCCTCACCTCGCTCGTTACAGGCTTCAGTAATGCCATCAGTGTAAAGCGCAAGCACATCCCCGGGAAAGAGCCGCTGCTCCCGCATCGAGCAATTCCACTCTCTGAACAGCCCGAGTAGCGTGCTGGTGGATTCGAGCCGATCCACCTTGCCGTCGCTTCTTACTAAGAGACCTGACAAATGGCCGCAATTGACGTAGCGCAGTCGCCGCGTCGCTGCGTCGTACTCGGCAAAGAAAAGCGAGGCATAGGCACTGTCGCCGGTGTTGTCATAGAAGAGGCGGTTCACAGACCGAAGCAACGCCTCGGGCTGATCGAAGGCCAGCGCCGACTGGCTCCGCAGGCTGGCCTGCAAATTCGCCATCAACAGAGCTGCGGCGATCCCCTTGCCGGAAACATCGCCGATGATCCACCCTAGTCGCTGCGGGCCGAGATTCAGGAAATCGAAATAATCCCCTCCCACCTGGCGCGCCTGCACGCAGACTCCCGCATACTCGACCGTTTTCAACTCCGGCTGAATCTGCGGAAACAACCGCGCCTGCACCTGCCGCGCTATTTCCAATTCCTGAGCGATGCGGCGTTCGGATTCGAGTTTCGCGGCGTGCGCCTGCCGGCGCGACTCCAGGCTTTGCCTCACCTCGTCGAAGCCTTCCAGGCCAAACGCATTCCCATCCGGATCCTCGAAACGCGCATAGGTGCCGCCCCACCCCGGCGTCTCCGGGGCAGTTGTGAAACGAACCCCGCGTTCGCTCCATTCTTTGTACTTGGCCTGAACATCTTCGGTCATGAAAAGAACCCAGCGGTAGCCGCCGATCAGTTTGTATTCCGGCGCGTCGGACTTTGGTTCAACCAGCGCGAGATTTGCGCTACCGTCGGGAGGCGCTACCTCGATCCAGCGTTCGCCAGTGGGAAGGCGTTGTTCTGTGATGAGTTCGAAGCCCAATTGTTGCAAGTAGAACCGCTTACTCACGTCCAGATCGCTGACAAAAACAACGATGTCCTGGATCGACAGGTAGGGCTCTTCGCGGGCCGGGCGAAGCACGGTCCGGTTCGCCCACGAGAGAAAGACGTCGCTGGCCATCGGCGTGATTATATCGGACCCGATAGGTATTGAAATCAGGCCATAGCACGTTTTGACGGCCCGGACCGGGGCAGGCCCGGTCAATGAGCGCTATGGCGATTTATCAACAACCGTCCAGAACATGGGCAGATATTGATCGCAAGATCGCGTTTCCCCCACGATCCTCAAGTGTGGCCAAGACGATCAAATTTGTTGGGTTTGCTCTTTTTCTGCTGTCTTCATCCTTCTTCTGGTTGCTTGCGTTTCGGTTCGTCAGTTTGCCCTTCTTGATTGCTAGCTGGGTGCTCTTCGTCAAGGTTGGCGGCAAGGACCTTCGTCTATCATTGGCGACATGGGCGGTTTGGCTGGCCTTGACCCTTTCCCCGATAGATGTCTTGCCGATTCCAAAGGGAGGACCGCCGAGGCTAGTCCGCTTAGTAATGGGTTCGCCTAGACCCGAAACCGTCGCACGTGTAAAACGCGGGGAAGTGATATTGGGTGGCTGTATGGTTTCGGGATTCGAACCAAAGTACTACTTGGTTTGGTAGAAGGTAGCGACTGCGAGGTATCTACGCCCATCTGTTTTGAGCGTAAAGGCGATATAACGACAGTGATCGACGCCCTTCACCACAGCCCTCTTATGGACGGGAGGCATTTTGCCAATGGGTTTGCCGTAATCCGGGGCGTACCCGACGCACTCTATTTGAATGCCTTCCCATTGCGATTGACAGCGAAATTCGGTGGGATAGCGGGAGTCGCCTGGGTAACGAATAAGCAGAGTCCGATCATCCTTCCACGAGAGGTCAATCAGACGAGGGTCATGTCCGACTGTGAATACGGTGGTTGAATGTCCTCGCGTACCGAATAGGTGCATGAAAAAGCCTTGTCGCGCTTGCCAGAGATCCACAGAACTGTGAAACGAGTCCACTGCTCCGCAATCTTCTTCGCCAACTTCGGCTGTCAGTCTCCCGTCACTGGATGAAATTGGAGGGAACTCGTAGCGGCCACACATGGCACTGCCGAAGAGAAACAGGAGTAAGGTCAGTGCCGAACCGCACATCAAGATCCCCGCAGCTATTCTTCCGAGCAGCCTCCAATGCCAATGGCTATTTCGAAGCAAAAGCCATAGGGCAATCGCGGCAGCGGCCAGCAAAGCGCCAATGATGAGCAGAGCCATTGCGTCCGCAGCTTATCACGTCGGGAACAGCCAACTGTTGTAATCAGGCGATAGCACGTTTTGACGCCATGATGAGTGTAACCGCGATTTCTCGCCAGTTGACTCTCCACGATGCGCCACACTTGCCTATCGAACGGATTCAGCCGGAAGATGGAGGCCGCTTAAGGAACTCAAGTCCCGTTTTTCTGATTGACTTGCTGGTGTAAGTGAACCATAATCCAGTCCCCCGAATATTCTGCGAGAGAGGATATCCCTCATGTCACGAAAGTCTCACCAGATTTTGCTTGCACGGAAAGAAAAGCATCTTGGCAAAGTTCTTGATAAGAAGCTGGCTGCTTATGTGACAGCGGCCACCGCGGCAGGAGTGGCCATGCTTGCGGCGCCTGACGCAGCAGCCGAAATTCGCTACACGCCCGTCCATATTCTAGTTGCCTCGGGCGCTACCTATTGGATCGACCTTAACCACGACGGTATGAACGATTTTGGCCTGTACCGGCATCAGATTGTCGTCGGCAATTCTATTTTGTTAGCGGTGCCCGGCGATGTGGGCAACGAGGTTGTGCAGGCGACTGGCGGTCGTAGTGACTCGGCGGCTGCCCTGATGGTAGGCGCAGCCATTGGCCCGAACCAGAAATTCGCTTCGAGAACCTCGTATGCGTACGGCGGGTTCTTCATGGCCTTTGCGGGATTGTCTGCTTCGCAAACATTTTTCAAAGGTCCATGGAAAGACCAGACTAACAAGTACCTGGGATTGAAATTCTTCGTCAACGGGGAACTCCACTACGGGTGGGCGCGGATGACTGTGACCCATAACTTGAAGTTGACTGCTCTCACGGGCTTTGCCTACGAAACCGAGCCTAATAAGCCAATTCGTGCAGGCAACGAGTCAGGCAGCAACGATGAATCGGCGGGCAGACCACTTCCTTCGGGCTCGGAAATCTTCGAGCCGCCGACGCTCGGGATGCTGGCGGTCGGCTGGCCTGCATTGCGCCGAAACTAGCGAGACACCTGCGCCTTTGGGTGCGACATAGGGACCATCCTGGCGTGTCTTCCCAGGGCAGACTCGCTTCGTATTCGGGCAACATGTGAGGTTGCTACTGGCGAGACTGTTGAGAACAGGCGATAGCGCTCATTGACGGGGACTTTGAGCGCTATCAGGATTGTCCATCATATTTTCACTCGCTTTAGGATATGTCGTTTCGTAAGTAACCGGAGAGTTCTTGCCGTAAACAACCGGGACGCCATCATATGGCGTCCAAGGCTCTGTAGTTTCCCAATGAAGGTCTTTGTCGCCACAAACGGCGTGAAACTCGACTAGCGTTAGCGAAGAGTCCCTTAGTGGATCGTGGCCGAAGTGGTCGAAGGGCTGCTTGGAAGTCTTGAGCCATTTTAGAATGTTCTCTGTTGTGAACTCACCGATGTTACGCAGGTCGCTGTCGCTTAAGTCATGCCGCCACGAGCACCAAGAGTTCCCGATGTCAATGTATGCAGGCATGATTCTATCTCCGTCTGCACAGGCAACGCTGCTGTACTTCATGGTTTTATTAAAACACCACAGCATGGCTGCGGTACCGTTACAAGAGTAACTGTCGAGAACAGGCCATAGCACGTTTTGACCTGGGTCAGTGAGTGAAATCGCGATTTTACGATATTTGAC
>Ga0210401_10005099_pt1 | contig 13543 bp, 12 predicted proteins | sample IncBWH32MmetaG_FD_150866 | JGI IMG/M metagenome (GOLD analysis project Ga0210401, IMG submission 150866) | Forest soil microbial communities from Barre Woods Harvard Forest LTER site, Petersham, Massachusetts, United States - Inc-BW-H-32-M | ecosystem: Environmental > Terrestrial > Soil >... | reverse complement strand
ATGAACTCCAGTACTACGCTGGAAAGGCGTGGCAGTCGCAGGACACGCACGGTGGAATTGATCCCGACGACGTTCTCACGCTGGTGAAGTTGAACACCCAGGGCCGTGTTGGCATGGTTAACGGCGATGCCCAGGAAATCATCCCCGGCGTAATCTGCTACACGGGAGGGCGCCACACTTATGCCTCGCAATATGTCGGAGTCAGTACAAACGCAGGAACGGTGGTACTGGCAAGCGATAACATGTATCTCTACGAAAATTTAGAGAAGCATAAACCGATTGCTGCCACGCTCGACGCCGCATCAAATCTCCGCGCACAGGATCGCATGAAACAACTCGCGGCAAACCCTGGGCTCATCATTCCCGGGCACGATCCTGCAGTCATCACCAAGTTCCCGAATGTCGCACCAGGAATAGCCAAGATTCAATAACCATCAATGCCGAACAAGCCTCGGACGCTTTGGCGGCCAGCTTAGGACAGCTGCGACCTTCGGCCTGATGCTGGCATCTAGATGTCACGATGAAAGTAACCGTCTATACCAGTTTTTGGTGCCCCGACTGCCGGGAAGCGAAACGCTTTCTGCAGCGGCATAGCATCGCCTTCGAAGAAGTCGATATTGAAAACACGCCGGGGGCCGCCGACGAAGTGGTCAAGCGCACCGGTAAACGCGCCATCCCGCAATTCGTCATCGACGGAGAATGGGTCCAGCCCTATCGTCCTGGCGAAGGCTTCCTGTATGAGGAAATGGCCGAACTTCTGGGCGTCAAAGAGCCCTAGCTATCACTCACAGTCCAAGAGAAGTTACTTCGGTTCTGAAGGTTTCGGTACCGCTGGGCCATTGGCGAGGTGTGTCCCGCGGTATAGCATCGACTGCATAGATGTTCTCGCAGACAGCACCGCACGACTCGCTCCACCTCAGCTGCGATCGTCGTCGCGTGCCTCGTTATCCGTGCGGAGGAGTGGCACAAATCTCATCCCTACCGCTATACGGTTCGCTTCTCACGGTCAAAGTTCGCGATTTGGGTCTGGGAGGATGCTGCATTGAGTGCGCCGAAAATGTTCCGCTCCTGGACCTGGGCACTCGGGCTGAGATCGTGGTGAACGTGAATTCATGGTTTTTTCGCGCCCGGGCTCACGTCAAGTCAATACGCGGCCTTTCCGGAATCTCTATGGAGTTCACGCGCATGAGCGCGGGTGCATCGAGCATGCTGGCGGATCTGATTGCGGACTTACATCGTTCGGGGCAGCCTCTGTCGTGGAATTCGAGCGACAGACAAAGGTCAATAGCAAGGCAGCGTGACAGCGTTGCAATCGAAGGCACCGTCATGCCACGCGACACGGAAGAAGCGTTTGGCGTCTCGCCTGGCCACCGTGGAGTTCGCCTGCTCAGTCCTGCGGAAAACCTATTGGACATTTTCGTCTAATCCACAAAGTGACTTGCACAGTGTCCTCCTCAACAAACCTAAGGAGGACCTGTGATTCAAACGAAGTTGCTGGTGGATTTCCTTACCAGATCTGCACACGATCCGGCGGCGCAAGATAGAGCTTTTCTCCCGCTTGCACGTTGAATGCTGGATACCAAGCGTCTACGTTGCGGACCTCGGCTGCGCGAAATTCCGCGGGAGCATGCGGGTCAGTCATAACCTGCTGCCGAAGCGTATCTTCGCGCGACTTGGACGCCCAATTTTGCCCGAAGGCAATGAAGAATTGTTGATCACCCGAGAATCCATCCACCACTGGAGCAGGCTTGCCGGCGAGCGAAGCGCGGTAGGCGTCGTATGAGGCAGTGATGCCACCGTTGTCAGCGATGTTTTCCCCCAGCGTTTGCTTGCCATTTACCGAGAGATCGGGAAAAGGTTTATAGGAATCGTACTGCGCGGCGAGCCGCCCAGTTGCGGCTTTGAAATGAGCGAAGTCGGACGGCGTCCACCAATCGCGTACTCGACCCTTGGAGTCAAACGCGCTGCCCTCGGTGTCGAAAGTATGGCTGATTTCGTGGCCCATGATTGAGCCGATTGCGCCATAGTTCACTGCGGCCGGCGCCTCTGGGTCAAAGAATGGCGGTTGCAGAACTGCGGCCGGAAAGCTGATCGCATTTTGCAGCGGCAAGTTAACCGCATTCACGGTCTGCGGATGCATCGACCACTCTTTGCGATCGACGGATTGACCGAGGCGAGCGACGTCATGGTGATAGTCAAATAAGCGCCCGCGCCACAGATTTCCGAACATGTCACCCGGCTTGATTTCTAGTGCGGAGTAATCGTGCCATTTTTCCGGATAGCCGATCCCTACATAGAGCGTAGTGAGTTTGGCCTCGGCTTCGGCTTTGGTCGCGGGATTCATCCACGACAAAGCTTCAAGGCGCTTGCGGAACGCGGCGATGATGTTGGCAACCATGGCGTCAGCCTGCGCCTTGGCTTCGGGTGGAAAGTAACGTTGCACGTAGACTTGGCCAATAGCGTCGCCCAACAGCGTGTTGACCTGATCGACGCCGCGCTGCCAGCGCGGGCGCTGCTGCGGCGTGCCTGCAAGAGTCTTCCCAACGAAGGCGAAGTGTTCGTCGGCAAGCGCCTTCGGCAGAACTGGCGAATAGCCCTCAATCAGGTGGTACGCCAGCCAGTCTTTCCAAGTCTCGAGTGAAGTAGACGCTACCAGCGCCGATTCTCCAACGAATGCATTAGGCTGCCAGACGATGAAAGTGGCTTCGTTGCTAAGACCTGCGGCGCGAAAATATTCTGTCCAATCCAGGCCGGGAGCTTTGACAGAAAAGTCAGCCTGCGTCCATGGATTATTGGCTTTCTGAATGTCTTCGTTTTCCGCCAGGCTCAGGTGCTTTTCTGCGATAGCATGTTCCAGTTCAACGATACCTTGAGCGCGGGCATCGGTGTCGTTGAACCCCGCAAGCTTGAGCATGGCTGCGACGTGCGCCTGATACTTGGTGCGTACATCGCGCATACGGTTGCTGTCGGAAAGGTAATACTCGCGTTCGGGCATTTCAACCCCACCTTGCATTAGATAAGCGGCGTAGTGATCTGAGTCGTTGAAGCCGGGCGCAACCCAGAGTCCAAAAAGATTCGCGGTGTGAAAGTTTGTATTGTTGAGCGCGTCGACATCCGCGCGAAGAGTCTCGCCCAAAGCCCGCGCCAAGTCGTGTTTATCCTTGATTGCAGCTATGGCTTCTAAATGGGAACGAAGCGGAGCGAGGCCTATCGCTTCGATGCCGGTTTCATCCATGTAGGAACTATAGAGGTCAGCCACTTTCCGAGTGTTCGAACCGAACGGTGCATTGGCCTTGACTGCTTCCTCTATCAAGCCTTTGGTGCGCTCATTGCTCAAGTCATTCAGAGTGCTGAAGACGCCGATCCTTCCTCGATCAGGAGGAATCTCGGTACGTTTGACCCATTGCCCATTGGCATAGCGATAAAAATCATCACCCGGCTTGATCGAAGTATCCATGTTTCCGACAACAACACCATGATTGTTTTGGCTGGACGTGTCTTGTGCGTAAGAAATTAGTGCAACGAGGAAAACGCAGGCGGTAAGGCATGGGAGAGTATGCAACAGGCTAAAAGTGGACCTCATGAAGAGCGCTCCGGTGCTGCGATCGAGCGCAGCCAATGAATTAGACAGCGGCGAACTAAAGAGGGTAGCACGTTCGAAAGACAGCCGACACGCCCCTCGGATCGACGCAAGCCGAACCTGGCGGTTGATCTCTCCAGAGAGCAAAAGTATGGGCGCCGTCATAATTAGTCTCGCACAAACGATTTCGGGCGCCCGTCTCCGTCAAGCCTTGCTGCCGGCGGCCAGCTTTTGAGCCTTCAAACGAATGAAGGCATAGTTTAACTGCGGGAGGGGATTGAATCCGGCAGCCTGAGTGTAATATTCCTGTGCTTTTGGGCTGTCTCCTTTCGCTTGATACGCCTGCGCCAAGCGATAAAGGTTACGAGGATTCTGCTGGTTGGCCTGCTGAAGTTCAGCGATGGCGATGTCGTAATTTTTCTCCGCGAGCGCAATTCTTCCCGCCAGTTCATGCCCCTGCTTTAACTGCAAGTCGTTCTTGTTAGTCTCCGCACCTTTGCGGAATTCTTCCGCGTGGGTTTTTGCAGCGGAATAGTCCTTCTTCGCGATTGCCAGCCCTGCAAGATTGAAATGATGCTGAAGGGTAGCATTGTCCTTGACCCCCTGCGAGAGATTCGAGGTTTGGATTATCTGAAGCGAACGGTCGAACTGCTGTCCCGCTGCATCATATTTCAACATTTCAACCAGAATGTTGCCCTTCGCCTGCAGATCCGCCGCCATGGACGCCGCATCGTTTTTCTTTTCCGCAACTGCGTATTCTCTGTCTATCTGCTGCGCAGACTGCTCAAACTTGCCGCTGTCCGCGGCGACTACCGCCATACCGAACAACGCAGTCCGTAGTTCGCCGTCGTTGCGCGCCTGTTGCGCCATTTTCTGTAGTTCGGCTTGCGCCTCTTCCGATTTGCCCTGGTACAGCAGACCGCCGGCCATTCCAAAGTGGGACGCAGCGAAGTGCGGATCAACCGATAGAGCCTTCTGGTACTGCATGATCGAATCGTCAAATCGTCCAATCTTAAGCAACAACTCAGCGTACGAGTCGTAGGGATTGGGATCGTTCGGAATCAATTCGATGTACTTCTTGAACGCTTGTTCTGCATTTACGTAATCGCCCTGTTGCTTATACGAGTAGCCGAGCACGTTGTAGGCAGGCGAGAAATTGGGGGCTAGTTCAGTCGCTTTTTTGTAGTGTTCGACCGACTGCATATAGTCTTGCTGGCCGAAATAATAGTTAGCCAGACTGAACTGTGCTCGTTCGTCGTTGGGGTAAGCGGCGATGAGTTGTTTCAAGTACACCTCTTGTTTCACGGTGTCGCCGTTAGCGCCAGCCTGGTTTGACAGGATCAAGAGTCTCTCGCCTTCCGAGCTTTTGTCCGACAGGCTTACGGCTTTGTTCAAGTGTTCGAAGAATTCTTTCGGGGTTGGTGAGTTGTTGGCGCGAGCCAACTCTGCCGATGCAAATTCTGGATCAAGCGCGATGGCTTTATCAAAATGCTGCAGGGACTCTTGTCCCAGAAGCTTGTCGGAGAGCGCGCGCCCTTGCAGAAATTCATTGCGAGCGTCTTCGGACCTGGTTGAGACGGGAATCTTTCCACCATCGGACGAAGCCGAAGCAGAAACGTTGCCACTCGTCTTGTTGCACGCCGTCGAGATCGCGGCGCTTGCTACAAGAACCGCTATCCATGCGAAACGAGGATTGTTCGGTCGCATTGCTTACCTCCTTCGAATTGTGATGAAGTCGGCGCGGTGAGATTTCGATGACCGGCCTGTTGCACCTAGACTTCCCGTTGTGAACTTGGATAGCAAATCAATTGCTTGGCGTTCAGTGGTGCCGCGCTTGCGGGCAACATAACAACACAACGTTTCATCGGCGCCCTGTCTGTTGCAATGAGGACGCGGGCGTCATCGCGGGTTGCGGGGTCCCGTTGCGATCACCTTGGATTGTTCTGATTGGTGGTTCCGAAGCCCGCGATTTCATAAGCAGGGAATTTCGCGTGAGCAACTCTGTTTTGTACAGCACGTAATTTATTACGTCTCTACAGTGCGGAAAAATTATGCGCCGTCTTGACTGCTATCAGCACACCCGCTTCGACTCGTTCGACCTGAGCTTTCAGCCATTGATTTGCTTTGTGTCGTCCCTCAAGGCGCAGCTTCAAATAATTGTCAGTGAGTGCTTCCGTAGTACTTCCGTCAGACACGTTCAATGTGATGGCATCCACGATCTTCCCTACAAAACTTCGCATGAAAGCGAGCTTCTTCTGTGCAGCCAGATTCCGCAAGGTCCGATTTCGTTCGCGAGCGATTTGCACCGGAATTTGATCCCGCAGGGACGCCGCCGGAGTTCCCGGTCGCGACGAATACGTAAACACGTGCAGGTAAGTAAAAGGCAGATCTTCGATGAACCGCCGCGTCTCTTCAAAATCGGTTTCACTCTCGCCGGGAAATCCCACCATTACATCGGCGCCAATAGCCGCCGTCGGCATCGCGGCCCGGATTTTCTCGATCTTTTCACCATAGTGCCAGGGACGGTACTTGCGATGCATACCGCGCAGCACGCGATCACTGCCCGATTGCAACGGCACGTGCGCATGCTTGGCTATGCGGGGAGATGCAGCCATTATGCGAATCAGTTCATCGCTCCAGTCCATCGGTTCAACTGAAGAGATGCGCAATTTTTGTAAGTCGGTTTGGCTCAGAATCTCTCGGACCATCTCCTCAAATCGCAGGGGTGCGCCGAAATCGCACCCCCAACGACCCAGATTAATTCCGGAGATTACGACCTCGCGGAAGCCGGAATCGACCAGCGCATTTATCTGCTCGACGATTTGGCTGAGCGGCAAAGACCGGCTCTGTCCACGCACATAGGGAATCACGCAAAATGAGCAGCGGTTGTCGCAGCCGTCCTGCACTTTGAGATTGGGACGGGTGCGATCGTTGTTCGATCCCGGCCCCGAGGCATCAAACACCGGCGCCGCCAGCAATTCGGTGTGCGCGAAAATATCCGAGACGAAAACGGAGTGCGCTGCGGAAACCAAACTCGACAAAGGGACAAATCCGGGATTCGATGCGTTGTTTGAATGGGTCTGCGGCGAACCAAGTACAATCTCCGCCAACTGCGGTTTGTGAGAATTGCCAATTACGCGATCTACCCCCGGCAGAGACGCGACTTCTTCGGGCGCGCGTTGCGCGTAGCATCCAGTAACAACGATCTTGCACTCGGGATTCTCACGACGGATACGGCGGATGGCGGCCCGCGCATCCTGATCCGCCGCGGCAGTCACGGTGCATGTGTTCAGCACAACAATTTCTGACTGTGCTGGAGCCGACGCCCGAGTCAGGCCACGGTCTTCGAACTGGCGCTCGATAGCGGCGCCATCCGCCTGCGTAGCCCTGCATCCGAAATTCTCAACGTAAAAACTCGCCACGTTTCCTTTCACTGGGCGCTTTGTCTTAACTCCCGCCAACCCACGTTTAATATTAACCCGGCGTCGCAATATTCATGGGGATCTAAGCAATGGTTGTGTTAGGACTGCACGAAATAATGGGATGGCCAGGCGCGAATACGGTCCGGAAGGGGAATTTTTTCGCAGCACTCCGCATGTCGGCGTTCACTCCCAAGAATCGCCGACAGAGGCACTTACGCAGGTATATTTCTACTGATTTGCTGCCGCCTCAAACCGATTGGCGTCTTACGCCGACACCGCCGGCCGCCTCTGCTGGAAGCAGTCCCGGCAGAGCACAGGCCGTCCCTGTGTCGGCCTGAACGGAACCGTGGTGTCCTTGCCGCACTGCGAACAGATGGCGCGCGTCTCGGTTCTCGATGAACCGCGCTGCCCGCCACCGCTTGTTCCAAAATTCGCAACCCGCTTCGCCTTGCAGGCCTTGCAGCGCTTGGGTTCGTTCCTGAACTGCTTATCGTGGAAAAACATTTGTTCCCCGGAGGTAAAAACAAAATCCGCCCCGCAGTCAATGCACTTCAACATCTTGTCTTGAAATTCCATTGAGGATGCTCCTTCAGCCCTTCCCGCCCCACCCAATCGCCAGACGAGAATGGAATCTCTCCCTGGCGCACGAGTGCGCAGGATTCTTGCTTCATCCCCCTCAGTTGAACTACCCCTGGATTCGGCCCGCCACGCCCTGACTGGGCATGGATTACTGCTGTTGCCTAAAAACTGCGGAGATCCCGTGATTACGCCTATCCCAGACTTGGGAACGCGCTAGAGAAAAAGGGAAGAGGCCACTCACCACGGGAGAGCGGCCTGATGTCGATCAGTCCTGTTCTTTTCGAGCTTTTTTCCGGCTGCGCTTGCGCGCCAAAGCTTCCTTCACGCGCTTCTTCTCGCCGGGCTTCAGATAAAAGGAGTGGCGTTTAACCTCCTTGATAATGTCCTCTTGCTGCACCTTGCGCTTGAAGCGCCGCAGTGCATTTTCAAGAGACTCGCCTTCTTGCAATCGTACTTCTGCCAACGGTACTACACCCCCAAACTGGTCCAAGTGGACTCGATAGTTATTGCAAGGTTCTGACTACAAGTCAAGTCCTATGTTAAATTCGGACGGTCTGGCTTTCTACCGAATTCAGCCTTTTGCGTGCTGTTTAGCCTTTTCGATGTACTCTTGAAGTTGCTGTTTTTGCGGGTAGTTGGGGTTCTTTTCCAGCAACCATCTTTCCGGTTTGTGATATCCAAGTCGGCTTTGGAACCGCACAAAATGCAGGGCGAGTGCCATGCACCCGCCCCTGCGACGCGTTGCCTCAAGGTCGTTTAAAAAAACCCCAACGCCTTAGGACTGTAACTTACCAGCAGGTTCTTGGTCTGTTGGTAGTGATCTAGGATCATCTTGTGGGTCTCGCGCCCGAAACCCGACTGTTTGTATCCGCCGAATGCAGCGTGTGCTGGATACAGGTGATAACAATTTGTCCAGACGCGACCGGCTTTGATTTCGCGGCCCACGCGGTACGTGTTGGTGGCGTTGCGTGACCAAACGCCCGCCCCTAAACCGTAGACGGTGTCATTGCCAATCGCGATCGCATCTTCGAGATTCTTGAACTTGGTCACGGAAAGCACGGGACCAAAGATCTCTTCCTGGAAAATGCGCATCTTGTTGTGACCAACAAAGACGGTCGGTTTGAGGTAGTAGCCGTTCTCGAGGTCCTCTCCGAGATGGGCTTGCTCGCCGCCGATAGCGCAGCGCGCTCCTTCGCCCTTGCCGATTTTGATGTATTCCAAAATCTTCTCGAGTTGATCGCGGGACACTTGTGGGCCCATCATGGTTGAAGGATCGAGCGGGTTGCCAACTTTGATCTTGCCGACGCGTGCAACCGCGCGTTCCAGGAATTTGTCGAAGATGGATTCCTGAATCAGAGCGCGAGACGGGCAAGTGCAGACTTCGCCCTTGTTGAAGGCGAACAGAGCAAAGCCTTCGAGCGCCTTGTCGAAGTAATCATCGTCGGCGTCCATGACGTCCGCGAAAAAGATGTTGGGAGACTTGCCACCCAACTCCAGAGTCTGCGGAATAATAGGTTCGGACGCGTACTGCATAATCAGACGGCCGGTTGTAGTTTCACCGGTGAATCCGATTTTGGCGATGCGGGGATTGCTGGCCAGGGCTTTGCCGATTTCTCCGCCGGGGCCGGTGACTACATTGAGGACGCCCGCGGGCAACAAGTCCCCGATTAACCCCATCAGCACGAGCAAGCTGAGAGGAGTGTTGGACGCCGGTTTAATCACTACGCAATTTCCGGCGACCAGGGCGGGCGCCAGTTTCCACGCGGCCATCAGCAGCGGGAAATTCCAGGGAATGATTTGACCGACGACGCCAAGCGGTTCCTTGAAATGATAGGCGATGGTGTCGTTGTCAATCTCGCCCACCGAGCCTTCTTCGGCGCGGATGCAGCCGGCGAAATAGCGGAAGTGATCGATGGAGAGAGGTACATCAGCGGCGCGAGTCTCCCGAATCGGTTTGCCATTGTCCAAAGTCTCGGCGAGGGCGAGAAGCTCCAGATTTTCTTCCATCTTGTCGGCGATCTTCAGCAGGATGGACGAGCGAATAGCAGGCGCTGTGCGGCCCCAGAGATCCTTCACTGCATGGGCTGCGTCGAGAGCCTTCTCAACATCCTCTGCCGATGACTTTGCAATTTCGCATATCGGTTCGCCGTTGATCGGGCTGTAATCAGTAAAATATCGGCCGTTCACCGGGGCCAACCATCGACCGCCGATAAAGTTTTCATATCGCGATTTGACGCCGCCCTGGCGAAGCGTATCGACCGCTTGCTGGACGGATGTTTGTTTTACGAGATCTTGAACTGCCATGATGAAATCTCCTTTTTAGAAGTTAAAAGATGAGTCCGCGTACGCTGCGAAGATAGCGCTCGGCGCAGCCCCAGTCGGTGAGCGCTGTCACAAGTCGCAGTGACGCGGAGCCACAAAAATTAGAGGCGGACAACGTACCTCGCATTGGGTAGCGAGCACGAAATCCGCCTCTGTCTCAGTATCTGCAGCGCAGGATCAAAACGATCCAAAAGCTCACGCGGCAGCGTAAGTCTTAAATTTCTTTGCACCCGACTCGGCAGCGATATCGAGAACGATCCGGCCGTTGACCTTCCCCTTCTTGAGCCGGTCGAAAATATCGTTGATCGAGCCTAGTGGTTGCTGCTCGATAGTCGCCTGCACCTTGCCTTCGGCGGCGAACTGCAGCGCTTCCTCGAGATCCTTGCGTGTGCCCACAATCGAACCGCGCACGGTCTGGCCATTCAGCACCAGATCGAAAATGGAAACGGGGAATTCGCCGGGAGGCAGACCGTTCAGAACGCAGGTCCCGCCGCGGCGCAGCGTTCCGAGCGCCTGTTTGAAGGCCGGCAGAGAAACAGCAGTGACCAATACGCCGTGTGCGCCGCCGGTTTGTTTCTGGATCGCCTGGACCACATCTTCTTCCTTCGCATCGACCGTCACTTCGGCGCCGAGCTTGCGCGCCAACGCCAGTTTCTCTGGTCCGATATCAATCGCGGCAACGTGCAAACCCATGGCCTTCGCATATTGGACCGCGACGTGGCCAAGCCCGCCCACGCCTGAAATGACAACCCACTCGCCGGGGCGAGCTTGGGTTTGTTTCAAACCCTTGTAAGTGGTGACGCCGGCGCAGAGAATCGGCGCAGCATCGGTTAAGGATAGTTGGTCCGGGATCCGGCCCAAGTAGTCGGCCTGACCCAAAGCATATTCAGCGAAGCTGCCATTTACCGTGTAGCCTGACATATTCTGCTCCGGACAGAGTGTTTCCCAGCCGGTGAGACAGAATTCACAGTGCCCGCAGGCGCTGTGCAGCCACGCGATGCCAACGCGATCGCCTTCTTTCAAATGGGTCACGCCCGAGCCCAACTTCGCCACAAATCCCGCGCCTTCGTGCCCCGGGATAAAAGGCAGAGTAGGTTTGATCGGCCAATCGCCATCCGCTGCGTGCAGATCGGTGTGGCAGACCCCGCTTGCGACCACTTGGACCAGCGCCTGTCCCGGCCCTGGATCTGGAACTGGAACTTCTTTAATCTTTAGTGGCTCGCCGAATTTCTCGACGAAAGCCGCTTTCATTGTTTTTGCCATCGTATTTCTCCTGGGAATTCAAGATTGTTGGACTGCCTGCAGTCCACGGACTCCGAAATCAATGGGAATGAATTTTCGATAGAACTCACTGGGAACTCGCTCGACATCCATAGGTGATGATCAGCGATCTCGATGCGCTTTGTATGTGATCGCGCGCACAGAACTACGTGCGCCGCGGCACTCGTGAATCTAGCTCTTGGCATGTTGCTTCGCTTTCTCAATGTATTCCTGAAGCTGCTGTTTTTGCGGGTAGCCGGGATTCTTTTCCAGCAACTGTTCCCAAGCTTCGATTGCGCCCTTGGGATCGCTCTTGCCTTGCCAGCGGACTATCCCCAGGTTGAACAACGTGTCCGGGTGATAGGGCTGATATTTCAGCGCCTTCTGAAATTCGGCGATGGCGCCATCGGCATCTCCGGTGTACCAAAGTGAAGTGCCCAAGTCAGTGAGCAGATCGGCATTTGTAGGCTGACTCTTGGCCGCAAGTTGGTAATACTTGACCGCTTCCGCGTACTGCCGTCCGTCGTAGTAGAGATTCCCCACTTTGATGATCGTGTCAACGTCATCGGGGTTGGTCTTCAGGGTCGCGAGCAGAGGCGCCGCGGCCTGATCGATTATTGCCTTCTGCTGTTCGGGTGTGAGCTGAGGCGAACCTTGAGTCGCACTGTTGTCGGTTGCAGTTGAGGCAGCGGCGGTCTCCGTGACAGGCGAAGCCGAGCCACGAAACAGGTAGCCCAACGTGACTCCGAGCACGAGACAAAATGCCGCCAGGATGTATGCCTGCGTGCTGGTCCAGTTGCTGTTGTCTGCAGTCTGGGATGCGATATGTTCTTTCTTTCCGGTTCCAATTTTTTCCATGAGAGCTTTACGTCCTTTCAGGATCTGGTGCCGGCAAGCGCCGATTGAGGCGTTTGCAGATGGAACAACCGCTGTAAAGCAGTTGTCATTTGTTCCTGCTCCACCTTTTCTGGAAGTTCTTTGAGTTCACGGGCCAGGGACCCAGCAATTCTCTGCGTCATCCGGGACATGATTGCGTTCAGCATTTCGTCCTGGTCATGGGAAAACGGTCCGTTCTCTTCGCGAAAAGAATCCAGTTCTTGCCGGCAAATCTCATCGAGCCGTGACCGCAGAGCGACTATGGTCGGTACCACGCGTTCGGCCATCAGCTTACGAACAAAACCTTTTGCCTCTGATTGCAGAATCTTCTGCGCTTGAGCAGCGGCCACTTCGCGCTCGGCCGCATTGTGATCAACTACGTTTTCGAGGTCATCAAGGTCATACAGAAAAACGCCCTGGACGTTGCGCACCCCTGAGTCGATATCGCGTGGCATGGCGATATCCACGATAACCAGCGGCTGATCGCGACGCTTCTCGACTATCAATTCTGCCTCTTCGCGGCTAAGAATCCTGTGCGGGCAGGAAGTCGAGCTGATGATGATGTCCGCTTCCGCCATGTGTTGCCAACGCTCTTCAAACGGGATGGCGCGTCCATCGAGCTTCGTAGCCAGCTCAGTCGCATGCTCAAGGGTGCGATTGATCACGCAGACGGAACTGGCTCCGTGATTCAGCAACCCGCGCGCTGAAAGTTCGCTCATTTTGCCGGCGCCTATCAAAAGCACTTTCTTATTCTCGAGCGAGCCGAAGATCTGGCGCGCCAGTTCGACGGCTGCGTATGGAATCGATACTGCTGCGTTGCCAATTGCGGTCTCGCTGCGCACTCGCTTGGAAACGGTGAGCGCTTTCTGCAACACCGCATCGAGGAAGCGGCTGGTCGTTCCGACCTTCTGCGCTAACTGCCAGGCCTGTTTCACCTGGGAAACCACTTGCGGCTCGCCGACCACCATCGAGTCAAGACTGGAGGCAACTCGGAAGATGTGCAGCAGCGCCGCTTCATCCAGCAGGCGGTAGAAATGTTTCCACTCGCACAGCTTGAGTCCATATTCGGCACCCAGCAGCCGCATAACTGAGTTCGCAGCAAGTGTGACATCGCTGGCCCACAGCCAGAATTCGGTGCGGTTGCAGGTCGCCATCACAATCAATTCTTCAATGCCCTCTGCCCTAGATAATTGAATCAACGCTTCGTAGCGCCGGGGCTCGCTGACCCAAAAACGCTCTCGTACTGCTACCGGGGCTGTCCGATAGTTCAGGCCAACCACCATAAGAGTGTGTTCCACGAAGTTATCTCCAAACTTGTACTAGGAAAGGCATCTGATATGCCAAAAGACGACGGACCACAAACGGGTGCGATCGCTGTGTGTTATGAGTGAGTTACAGGGAGATTTATCAGAAAGGAAACCAGGCGTGTTAGGCGTCATTGTGGGATATCACGCTGGGCCGAGTCTTTTCGCCCCCGACACCTCTCACCACACACACACGCCGA
>Ga0210401_10005098_pt1 | contig 13545 bp, 9 predicted proteins | sample IncBWH32MmetaG_FD_150866 | JGI IMG/M metagenome (GOLD analysis project Ga0210401, IMG submission 150866) | Forest soil microbial communities from Barre Woods Harvard Forest LTER site, Petersham, Massachusetts, United States - Inc-BW-H-32-M | ecosystem: Environmental > Terrestrial > Soil >... | reverse complement strand
CGGCGTTTACGCTGCAGGTCGTCGAGCCTCATTTGAACGGCCCCGGCGGGGACGTTCCGATCATCGTGCACGACGTCAAGCGCGGGCGCACCGAGGTGATTTGCGGCCAGGGCCCGGCGCCTGCCGGCGCCACCATCGCGCATTACAAGAGCGAAGGCCTGGAAATGGTGCCTGGCACCGGCCTCTTGGCAGCCTGCGTGCCCGGGACGTTCGAGTCCTGGATGCTGCTGCTGCGCGATCACGGCACGATGCGGCTCCGTGACGTGCTGGAACCGGCCATCGCCTACGCCCGCGACGGCTATCCGTTGGTGGAACGCGCCTCCGCCACCATCAAGACCGTCGAGCAACTGTTCCGGAAACACTGGGCGACGTCGGCCGCCGTCTATTTGCCCAACAATGAAGTGCCGAAGCCCGGCACGCTCTTCACCAACAAGAAACTCGCGGAAACCTACACCCGCATCCTCAAGGAGGCCGAAGGCGCGGGTGGCGACCGCGTGGCGCAGATCGAAGGCGCCCGCAAGGCGTGGTCGCACGGCTTCGTGGCCGAGGCGATCGACGGATTTTGCCGCACCCAGGAAGTGATGGACGTCTCTGGTTCGCCGCATCGCGGGGTGCTCTCAGCCGACGACATGGCGCGCTGGCAGCCGAGCGTCGAGGCGCCGCTGACCTATGATTACGGCCGCTACACGGTATGCAAGGCGGGCGTCTGGAGCCAGGGCCCGGTGATGCTGCAGCAGCTTGCACTGCTCAAGGGCTTCCAGCTCGACGGGCTCGACCCCGCCGGCCCGGAATTTATCCACCTGCAGGTCGAATGCGCCAAGCTCGCCTTTGCCGACCGCGAGAAGTTTTACGGCGATCCGAAGTTCACCGAAATCCCGATCACGACCTTGCTGTCGGACGCCTATAATGACGAACGCCGCAAGCTGATCTCGGACAGGGCCTCGCTGGATTTCATCCCGGGCTCGGTCGAAGGTTTTGGCGCGGTGGTGAAGCTGCGCCGCCAGGAAGGCCACCGCGAGGCGGTCGGCGCCATGGGCGCCGGCGAACCCACCGTCGGCCGCTTCGGCGAGGTGCGCGGCGATACCGTGCATTTCGACATCATCGACCAGGCCGGCAACATGATTTCGGCGACGCCCTCCGGCGGCTGGCTGCAATCCTCGCCGGTGATTCCGGAACTCGGCTTTTGCCTCGGCACCCGTGCGCAGATATTCTGGCTCGAGGAAAATCATCCCGCCTCGCTGGCGCCGGGCAAGCGCCCGCGCACCACGCTCAGCCCGACGATGGCGCTGCGCGATGGCGAGCCATATCTGGCCTGGGGATCGCCTGGTGGCGACCAGCAGGATCAATGGACCACGCAATTCTTCCTGCGGCACGTCCATGCCAAAATGAATCTGCAAGAAGCGATCGACGCGCCGGCGTGGCACACCGAACATTTCCCGATCTCGTTTTGGCCGCGCACCGCGCGGCCCGGCGTGCTGGTGGTCGAAAATCGCGTTCCGAAAGCAACCGTCGATGCGCTGCAGGGCCGCGGCCACATTGTCGAGACCGGACCCGACTGGTCGGAGGGCCGCCTGACCGCTGCATCGAAGGTTGGCCGCCGCCGGCGTGCCGCCGCCAATCCCCGCGGCATGCAGGGTTACGCGGCCGGACGTTAACAGCCGCCAAGCCTGGAAGAGCCGAGATGACCTGGTCGATCATTGCCCGCGACAATGCCACCGGTCAGATCGGAATAGCGGTTGCGACGCGGTTTTTTGCAGTCGGTGCCCGCGTGCCCCATATCGCGCCCCGCGTCGGCGGCATCGCAACGCAAGCGCTGGTCAATCCCTATTACGGCATCGACGGTTTGAAGTTGCTGCGGGAAGGACGCGCACCACGCGATGTCATCGCGACCCTGATCGCTGCCGACGCCGGCTATGCCAGCCGGCAAGTCCATATCATGGACGCGCGGGGTCGGATCGCTGCGCATACAGGCTCAGATTGCGTCGACTGGTGCGGGCATATCGAGGGCAACGGCTTTTCGATTGCCGGCAACATGCTTGCCGGCGGCCGGGTGCTCGATGACACCGCGCAAACCTATCTCGCCCACGAGGCGATGCCGTTCGCGCAACGGCTGATCGCAGCGATGAAATCGGGCGAGGCCGCGGGTGGCGACAAGCGCGGCAGGCAATCGGCGGCGCTTCTGATCCATGGCGAGGAGGAATGGTCCGATCTCGACCTGCGTGTCGACGATCACACCGACCCTCTCGCCGAACTGGAACGCCTGGAGACGGTCAGCCGCGAGCGCTGGGTGCATTTCCGAAAATATTTGCCGAGCCGCAAGAATCCGGCCGGGATCACCGACCGCAAGATTATCGACGCAGGTATCGACGCGTCGATAGCGAGCCAGCAATGACGGATTCCCCCCTGATCGAAATCGAGAATCTGCGAGTCACCTTCCATGGCGATGACGGCCGGGTCACGCACGCGGTCGACGCCGTCGATCTCAGCGTAACCAATGGCGCCACGCTCGGCCTGGTCGGTGAATCCGGCTGCGGCAAGAGCGTGACTTCGCTAGCCATCATGGGCCTGCTGTCGAAACAATCGGCAGAGGTCACGGGATCGATCCGCTTCGACGGTTTCGACCTCCTGGACGTACCCGACCAGACCTTACGCGACCTTCGCGGCAACCGTCTCGCCATGATCTTCCAGGAACCGATGACCTCGCTCAACCCGAGTTTCACCATCGGTGACCAGATCATCGAAACGATCCTGCGCCATCGCGGCGGCTCCCGTAGCGCCGCGCGCGAGCGCGCGACCGAATTGCTGCGGCGCGTTCACATCCCCTCGCCGGAGCGGCGAATTGACGAATATCCCCACAAGCTCTCCGGCGGCATGCGCCAGCGCGTCATGATCGCGATGGCGTTGGCCTGCGATCCCCAGCTCTTGATCGCCGATGAGCCCACCACCGCGCTCGACGTCACCTTGCAGGCCCAGATCCTCGACCTGATGCGCGAGTTGAAGGTAGCGAGCGGCGCCGCGATCATCCTCATCACCCACGATCTCGGCGTGGTTGCCGAGGTCTGCGACGAGGTCGCGGTGATGTACGCAGGCGAGATCGTCGAGCGCGCCAGCGTGGATGAGTTGTTCGCCAATCCCCAACATCCCTACACCGTCGGGCTGCTCGGCTCGATTCCGCGATTGGATCGACGCACCTCCCATCTTGCCACCATCGAGGGCATCGTTCCCAATATGGCCAACCCGCCGCCCGGCTGCCGCTTCGCCGCGCGCTGTCCCTTCGCCGGCGAGGCTTGCGTCGCCGCGCCTCCGCCGCTGGTGAAGTTGAGCGCCGGCCATTGGTCGCGCTGCATCAGGGCGCCACTGGAAAGGCTGGTGTCGTGACCGTCCTGCTCGAGGTCAAAAACCTGGTCAAACATTTCGTCGCGGACCGCTCGATGTTCGGACGGCCGACGGCGTTCATCAGGGCGGTCGATGGCGTCTCCTTCAGCGTTGATGCCGGCGAGACGCTGGCGCTGGTCGGCGAATCCGGCTGCGGCAAGTCCACCGTCAGCCGGCTGGCGTTGCGCCTGATCGAGCCGGACGCAGGCGAGATCCGCTTCGAAGGCCGCGATCTCCTGACACTGGATGCGAACGAATTGCGCGTCTTCCGCCGCGACGCGCAGATCATCTTTCAGGACCCCTACGCCTCGCTCAATCCGCGGATGACCGTGGGCCAGATTCTCGCCGAACCGCTGGCGCTGCATGATTTGGTGCCGCCGCCCCGCCGCCGCGAACGCGTCGAGGAATTGTTGCGGCTGGTCGGGCTGGAGCCGCGCTTTGCCCGCCGCTACCCCCACCAATTTTCCGGCGGCCAGCGCCAGCGTATCGCGATTGCGCGGGCGCTCGCGGTCGAGCCGAAGCTCATCATCTGCGACGAGCCGGTATCGGCACTCGATGTCTCGATCCGCTCGCAAATCCTGAACCTGTTGCGCGATTTGCAGGACAGGCTTGGGCTCGCCTACATCTTCGTTTCCCACGACCTTGCCGTGGTCAAACACATTGCTGACCGCGTGGTGGTGATGAATCTCGGCGGCATCGTCGAGACCGCGGATGTGCAGACGCTGTTCGGATCCCCGCGCCACCCCTACAGCCGGGCGCTGCTGTCGGCGATCCCGGTGCCCAAACCTCAGGCAAAACGCAGCCGCATTGTGCTGCAGGGGGAGATGCCGAGTGCGCTCAACCCACCACCGGGCTGCCGCTTTCATACCCGCTGCCCCTATGTGATCGATCGCTGCCGCGTCGAACCACCACAACTCAAGGCCAACGCAAGCGGACACTTGACCTCCTGTCACCGCGCCGACGAATTGCCGCCGCCCGACGCCATAGTGCCCTCCGATGGCGCGTTCTCGCCCTCACTGGAACGACTGGTCGCGGCTTTCAGCCGTGCGGAGGAAGTACAAGGTCGTTCCGGGGTTGATATAATTGGCACAGCGCCGCCAGCGGCCGTATGAACTGAATATTATGAACTAAATAGGGGGACCATTCCGATGAAGATACTGCGTTTGGCAGCGACTGCTGCGGCGTTGTTGCTATCGCTTGCGGCCACCGTTCACGCCCAGACCACGCTGCGCATCGGCCTTGCCGAGGATCCGGACGTGCTGGACCCTTCGATTGCGCGCACCTATGTCGGCCGCATCGTGTTCGCCTCGCTCTGCGACAAGCTGTTCGACATCGACGAAAAGCTCAACATCGTGCCGCAACTCGCGCTGTCCTACGAGACGTCCGCCGACGGCAAGGAGATGACGATCAAGCTGCGCCCCGGCGTCAAATTCCACGACGGCGAGCCGTTCGACGCGGAAGCCGCAAAATTCTCGCTGGATCGTCACCTCACCCTGCCGACCTCGTTCCGCAAGCCGGAACTGGCCGCGCTCGACCATGTCGATGTCGTCGATCCCCTGACCATCAAGCTGGTACTAAAGACACCCTACTCGCCGCTGGTCGCGCAACTCACCGACCGCGCCGGCATGATGGTTTCTCCCAAGGCCGCAAGGGTTGCGGGCGAGAAATTCGGATTGCACCCGGTTTGCGCCGGCCCCTACAAATTCGTCGAGCGCGTGCAGCAGGACCGCATCGTTTTCGAGAAATTCGCCGACTACTGGAACAAGGAAAATATCTTCATCGACCGCGTGGTGTTTCTGCCCATCGTCGATGCCACGGTGCGGCTCGCCAACCTGAAATCGGGCGGACTCGACCTGATCGAGCGCGTGCTGGCAACCGACATCAAGGACGTGCGCGCCGATTCAAGGCTCAAACTGTCGACCGCGCTCGAACTCGGCTATATGGGACTTACCCTCAATATCGGCAACGACAAGAACAAGGGCGCGCTCAGCCAATCGGAAAAAGTGCGCCAGGCGCTCGATCTATCGATTGATCGCGAAGCCCTCAACCAGGTCGTCTTCAACGGCGAGTTCACGCCTGGCAATCAATGGATCAGCCCGGAACATCCCTATTATCAGAAGGCGTTTCCGATTCCAAAACGCGACGTCGCCAAGGCCAAGGCGCTCTTGAAGGAAGCCGGTGTCGCGCTGCCCGTCAGCATCGACGTGATGGTGCCCAAGGGGGCGGAGAACGAAGCGGTAGCCCAGGTGATTCAGTCGATGGCGGCAGAAGCGGGCTTCGATCTCAAGATTCGCCTGATCGAATTTGCAACCTCTTTCAAGCAAGCCCAGGCCGGTGAATTCCAGGCGTTCCTGATTGGCTGGAGCGGCCGCATCGATCCCGACGGCAACTCCTACGTCTTTCTGCATACCAAGGCGCCGCAGAACGATGGCGTCTATTCCAATCCGGAAGCCGACAAGGGGTTTGAAGATGCTCGGTTGATCGCCGATCCGGCGCAGCGCAAGGCGATCTACGAAAAGGTGACGGGGTTGGTGCTCAAGGACGAACCGATCATCTATCTCTATCACCGCAAGCTCTTGATCGCGCACACGACCAGGCTTGAGGGCTACCGATCGATGCCGGACGGATTGGTGCGGGTTGTTGGATTGAAGCTGAAGTGAGAACAACAACGCTAACCTCGTGTCCCGGATGCTGTGCAGCGCGCCAGCGGTGCACTGCTGATCCGGGACCCAACCGCTCAAGATGGGTCCCGGGTCTGCATCGCACCGTTGCACGCTGCGCTGCGCCCGGGAAACGTGGCCTCCCATGCTGAATTTCCTTGGCAAGCGCATCCTGCAGCTGATCCCGACGCTGTTCTTCGTGTCGGTCCTGATCTTTTCGCTGCAGCATCTGTTGCCCGGCGAGCCGGCACTGGTGATGGCCGGTGAGGAACGCGATCCCAACGTGATCGCGAAAATCCGCGAGCAATACCGGCTCGATCAGCCGATCCCGGTGCAATACCTCTATTGGGTCAAGGGCGTGATGTCGGGCGACTTCGGCGAGTCGCTCCGCATCAAGGTGCCGGTGCTCGACCTGATCGTGCAAAAGCTGCCGGTGACGATGCAGCTGGCTTCGATGGCGATCGTGATCGCCTTTCTGATCGGAATTCCCGCCGGCATCGTCTCGGCGGTGAAAAGGGGCACGGCCTGGGATTATGGTGCGAACCTGTTTGCGCTGTGGGGAATCTCGACACCGAATTTCTGGCTCGGCATCATGCTGATCTTTCTATTCTCGATCGAACTCGGCTGGCTGCCGGCGTCGGGCTATGTGCCCCTCTCGGAGAACTGGCGCGCGAGCCTGGCCTCCACTATCATGCCGGCCTTTGTGCTCGGAAACGCCATCGCCGCGATCCTGATGCGGCATACCCGCAGCGCGATGCTGCAGGTGCTCGAAAGCGACTATGTCCGCACTGCTCGGGCCAAGGGGCTTTCCGAACGCGCGGTCATCCTCAAGCACGCGATGCGTAACGCGCTAACGCCGATCATCACGTTAGGGGCGCTCGAGCTCGGCACGCTGTTGTCGGGTGCGGTGTTGACCGAGCAGATTTTCTCGATTCCCGGCTTTGGCAAGTTGATCGTCGATGCCGTATTCAATCGCGATTATGCGGTCGTGCAGGGCGTCGTGCTGGTGACGGCGACGATTTACATCACGCTGAACCTGATCGCCGACATCGCCTATATCCTCGTCAATCCGCGCCTGAGAGCGTGAGCCGCATGACCGACGCAGCACTCCCCGCTTTATCCGCGTCTGCCCCGGACGAACTGGAAAGTCCGGCGCGGCGCACCCTGCGCCGGCTGTTTCAACGCAAGGGCGCGGTGGTTGGGATGGCGGTGATCGCGACCTTCATCGGGCTTGCCGTGTTTGCTCCCTGGATCGTGCCCCATGATCCGATCGCGACCAGCTGGACGCTGGTGCGCAAACCGCCTTCGGCGCTGCACTGGTTCGGCACCGACGATCTCGGCCGCGATATCCTCAGCCGCGTGATCTACGGCGCGCGCGCTTCGCTCGTGGCCGGCGCCATCTCGGTCGGCATTGCGCTTGGGATCGGCGTGCCGTTCGGGCTGCTGTCGGGTTATCGCGGAGGCTTCATCGACGCGCTGATCAGCCGGATAACGGACGCGATGCTGGCATGTCCGTTCCTGATCCTCGCCATTGCGCTCGCGGCGTTTCTCGGGCCCAGCCTCGGCAATGCGATGATCGCCATCGGCATCTCGACCACGCCGATCTTTGTGCGCCTGACCCGCGGCCAGACCATGAGCGTCAAGGTCGAGGACTATGTCGAGGCCGCGCGCGCCATGGGCAATGCGCGCTGGCGCATCGCGCTGTTTCATATTCTGCCGAACATCATGCCGGCGCTATTGGTGCAGGCGACGTTGTCGATCGCCGCCGCGATCATCGCCGAGGCAGCGCTGTCGTTTCTCGGCCTCGGCCAACAGCCGCCTGCGCCGTCCTGGGGCAGCATGCTCAATTCCGCGCAGCGCTTTCTGACCAATGCGCCGTGGATGGCGCTGTGGCCGGGCTTGGCGATCTTTCTCGTGGTGCTGTCGTTCAACCTGGTCGGCGACGGCCTGCGCGACGCGCTCGATCCGCGGCAGCGGTGAGTACCTTCCAGTCTCGGGCTTCATCCTTTGAGACGCGCGCGACAGCGCGCTCCTCAGGATGAGGTCTGAGACCCTCATGGTGAGGAGCGCGGCGGCGGCGCGCGTCTCGAACCACGAGGCCATGGACGGAATACAGCCTCGTTCTTAAATCACCACTTCCCGCCCCACGCGGCGGCAATCCATCTCGAATTCGAGATCAATCACCGGCGGACGGGCAAAATGCCAGGTCAGGCCGGATCGTGCGGCGCCGCGGCGAACCAGCTCATCGACGATCACCGGATGAAAGTCATGAACGGTGTAGGCCTGCACCGCCGTGGTGTCCTTCCAGCCGAGCCCGAACGCAGCAAGGCGGCTTTCCATTTCGCGGACGGTAAATCCCACCTTCTCTTTCAGCCCATCCGGGCTGAGATCGCGGTAGCGCACGATCCGCTCGGGATAGCTGCCCTCGCCGCCCCGCGATTCAGCGCCGCCGGCGATGACGAAGCTCGGCGTCGCGGCGGCTCCCTTCCCCTGGCTCGGGCGCGTGAACGAGAAAGCGTAAAACGACGGCTCGGCCGGAGGATCGATCTCGGGACAGACATTGCTGCGCGCCACCGGATTGGTGGTGCCGTCGAAAATGCCCCATCGAGCAAGCGTCTTAACGTAGAGCTGGTTGAAGGCCAGGAAGCCTGCCTCGGTAAACGCCGCGGGCGAGCGCAACTCGCAAGCGCAAAACGACGTCAGCGGCCGTCCCGCGGCCTCAATTTGTTTCGCGGCCTGGGCAAATCCGGACGCCAGCGGAGTCAGCCGGTCGAAACGGACGCGCTCGATCTCAAAGCCGGGAGCGGCTGCCGCGCCGCTCGAATATTGAAACACCGCGGGGATGAAACGATAATTGCCGGCCGCAAAGTCGCGTGTCATGTCAGGCGCACCCCAGGATCGCTCATTCCAGCTGCATACGAACGCCCTTGGCGCCGTTGAGCAGCCGTCTCAGGTGGAAACCGGCAAGCGCATCGTCGGCGTACTGCCCGACCAGCGCCGCAAAGGCCGGCATCGCCGCGGCGTCGCCGGCCTCCAGTTTGGCAAAAGCCTCGCCGTACTGCGCCGTTACGGAGCCCGCGAACTTCGTCGGCGGCAACGGCTCATAGGCGCGCAGCGGCTCGCTGCGTCCGCGCAGCATCAGGTCGCCGATGGGCCGTCCCTGAAAACCTTTGGCGGCATCTGCAACCGCGGCACTGGCGCAAATACGCGTGCCCAGGAACTTGTTGGCGGTCTCAAGCCGCGCCGTGGTGTTGATGGTGTCGCCATAGGCGGTGTAATCGAAAAAACCTCCGCCGCCGAAATTGCCCACCAGCGCAGGCCCGGCGTGAACGCCAATGCGGGTCACGCCGAAATTCACGCCCTTGGATTTCCAGCGATTGCGAAAAGCTTCCGACCAGGCGTCAAGATCATGCGCGCAGGCGATCGCGCGCGTTGCAAAGTCCGGCTGGTCTCCCGGCGCGTTGAAGAGAATCTGGATCGCATCGCCGATGACCTTGGCGACGGTGCCTTCATGCGCAAAGACGACGTCGGTCATGCCTCCCACATATTCGTTGAGCAGCGTGCCCAGCACTTCGGGTGTGGCGGTTTCCACCAGCGAGGTGAAGCCGGCGATATCGGTGAAAATCGCCGCGACGTCGCGCCAGTGCACCTCCATGCCGTCACCCTCGCCTTCAGCAGCGAGCCTCGAAGCGATCTGCGGCGAGAAATAGCGCGAAAGCGACGCATGCGCGCGCTCGGCCTCAGCCTGGCGGCGACGTGCCTCACGCATCGTCTCGACGTGACGGATGGTCTTGTCGATGGTCATTTCCAGATCGCCGAAATCGATCGGCTTGGTCAGGAAATCGAACGCCCCGCGGTTCATGGCGGTGCGGATGTTGCTCATGTCGCCATAGGCCGAGACGATGATGGTCGATTTCTTGTCTTCGGCCTCCTGCAACTTCTGCAGCAGGGACAGGCCGTCCATCCGCGGCATATTGATGTCGGACACCACCATGTCGACATGCGGATGATTCTCGATCGAGGCCAGCGCCTCTATTCCGTCATGAGCGAACATGAAGCTCACCACTCCGTCGCGAATTTGCTTGCGGAATTTCTGCAAGACCAGAGCCTCCAGATCAGGCTCATCATCGACGAAGAGGATGGTTGCGGTCATGCGGCCTGCTCGAGCCGGGTATCGATCGCATGGCGCAGCAGCGCAAAATCGATCGGTTTGGTCAGCAATCCCATCGCGCCGCGCTCGATCGCCTTGCGGCGTGTTTCGGCGTCGCCATAGGCGGTGATCATGATGACGGGAACATCGGGGCGCTGCGCGCGCACCTTCGGCAGCATTTCGAGCCCGCTCATGCCGGGCATATTGATGTCGGACAAGATCAGGATCAGCGACGGATCCTTGATCTCGACGGCGCGGATCAGCGCTTCGGGTGCTGACGGGGCAAACTCCATCGTAAAGCGCCCGGATTTTATGTCACGCCGGAATTGCTGACGGAACAGGGCTTCGACATCCGGCTCGTCATCGACGACGAGTATGTAAACGCTCAATTTGGGCCTCCAGCCTGTGCTTGCGACGCCGCCATCCGCGGCAGCGTAATGATGAATTCGGTAAATGCTCCGGGCTCGGTGTCGACGTCAATCTTGCCGCCATGCTGTTTCACGATGATGTCGTGGCTCATCGACAGGCCAAGTCCGGTGCCCTCGCCCGCGGGCTTGGTGGTGAAGAAGGGATTGAACATCTTCTCCTTCACCTCTGCCGGGATTCCGGTGCCGTTATCGCGAATCCGGATTTCGACCTTGTTGCCGAGGTTTTTCGTGGTCGCGCTCAGCGTCGGCTCGAAGCCTTCCTCGCCGGCTGCCTTGCGCTTGGTCGCGGCGTAGAAGCCGTTGGAAATGAGATTGAGAAACACCCGCGTGATCTCCTGCGGGTAAAGGTCGATCATTCCGGCAGCAGGGTCCAGGTCGCGCTTGAGCGTGATATTGAACCCGGATTTCTCCGCCCGCGCCCCGTGATAGGCCAGATTGAGGCTTTCCTCGACGATCGCGTTGATATCGGCGGGCCGATGTTCGCCCGACCCCTCGCGCGAATGCAAAAGCATGTTCTTGACGATCGAGTCGGCGCGCTTGCCGTGCTGCACCACTTTTTCCAGATTGCCTTTCAGCATATGCGTGAGCTCGTCGATCTCCTCGCTGACCTTGTCACTGAGCCCGGCCTGTTTGAGCGCATCGTTCAACTCGTCGATCAATTCGGCCGACAGCGCGGAGAAATTGTTGACGAAGTTGAGCGGGTTCTTGATCTCATGCGCGATGCCGGCCGTGAGCTGGCCGAGCGAGGCGAGCTTCTCAGTCTGCACCAGACGGTCCTGCGCGGTGCGCAGTTCTTCCAGGGAAAGCGACAGCTCCTTGGTGCGCTCCTGCACCTGTTCGAACAAACGCACATTCTCGATGGCGATGACGGCCTGGTCGGCAAAGGTCTGCACGAGATCAACCTGCCGCTCGCTGAACGGTCCGGGCACCGACCTTCCCAGCAGCAAAACGCCCTCCACCGCGCCGTCGCGCATCAAGGGCACCGCCAGAACCGCCCTGTACTGGCCGAGCGTTGGAGCGTTGCCAAAATTATATTCGGGGTCGAGTTGCACGTCCGGGACGTGGACCGGCTTGCCTTCCATGAAGACCCGGCCGGTGAGTGTGTCGCGGCCGGGTTTGATCGGGTTGGCATGCATGAAATCGATGAAGGCGGCGGTACAACCCGATTCGGCCTGCAGCCGCATCACCCCGCCGTCGCGCAGGCAAATGATGCCGAGCGACGCGCCGCACAGCGCCTTTGCCGATTCGGTCAGGGTGGTGAGCACCGATTTCAGGTCGAACGCCGAGCGGCTGATGACTTTCAGCACATCGGCAGTCGCGGTCTGTTGCTGCAAGGACTCGCTGAGATCGTCGGTGCGCGCACGCAGTTCCTTGAGCAGGCGTCCATTTTCTATGGCGATGACGGCCTGGTTGGCAAAATTCTGCACCAGCTGGATTTGCTTGTCCGTAAACGGCCGTACCTCCTGGCGGTAGATGTTGATCGTACCGATCAATTCGTCTTCCTTGAGCATCGGTACCGCCAGCAACGTACGTATGCCGGCGAGCTCGACTCCAGCCACGATTTGCGGGTCGCGCGCGGCATATCCCGGCGCCGCCCTCAAGTCCTCGACCTGTGCTGCCTGCTTGGTTTGCGCGACACGGCTAAGCGCCATGTCGGGGCCCGGATGAATCGGTTTCCCAATCCGAGCCTCGACATAGGCCGGAGGCGCGTTGTGCATCGCTACGGCGTTGAATGCACCGTCACTGTAAATGAACAGGTTGCCGAACTTGGCACCGCAGATGCGGGTCGCGTTGGCAAGCAGCGCGTCGAACACCGGCTCAAGCTCACCCGGCGATGAACTGATGACCTCCAGAACCTCCGAAGTTGCCGTCTGCTGTTCAAGCGACTCGCTCAGTTCAGCCGTCCGCTGTTCGACTTTGTTCTCCAGATCCGCATAAGATTCCTGAAGCCTTGCGCCCATGTCGTTGAACTGATTGGCGAGGCCTTCCAGTTCGTCGCCGGTCGAAATCGAGATGCGCTGGGCGAAATCGCCGCTGCCGATGCGCTCGGCGCCGGCGCGCAAGGCCTGGATCGGGCCGACCATGCGCCGGGCCAAAAATATCCCGGCGAGCACCGCGAACAGCGACGCCCCCGCCAGCACCAAAGCGAGGCGCTGCAACGCGGCGTAGAGCGAGGCGTAGGCCTCCTCCACCGGCAATTCGACAAACATCGTCCAGCCGAGCGGGGTGATCGGCGCGGAGGCCGTCAGCACCTCCTGACCCTGGATGTTCTTCGTGCCCTGCAGCGATTCAGGGTCGGCGCCGGTATTGCCCGCCTGGGCCGCCTGCACCTGCACCAGCTTCGACATATCCGTGTTGCGCAGCACCAGGCTGATATCGGGATGGGCGATCAGCCGGCCTGCCGCGCCGACGACATAGGCGTGACCGCGCTCACCGACCTTGATCTGCGACACCACATCCCAGATCAGCTTGAGATTGACCTCGGCGATGCTGACGCCGGCATCCTTGCGGGTGCCGGCCAGCGACAGCGTCATGTAGGGCTCGGATTCCCGCCGGAAATAGACCGGCCCGTAATAGACCTTGTGGGCGACGGCTTCGGTGAATTTTGCATCCCTGGAGAGGTCGAGCCCTGAGTCGACGACGTCCATGGCGAGCCGCGACACCCGCAGGCGCTCCTTGCCGGTCGAATCGACCTGCGCCAGTTCGGTGATGGCCGGCACCTGGCGCAGCAGGCGCAAGGCATCGAACCGGCGCTGCTCGATCGAGCCCGCCGACCACGGCAACTGGGTGGTCCAGCCAAGCTGGCTTTCGATTTCCTTGATGAATTGCCCGATCTTGGCCGCCGCCGCCTCGGCCTGCTCGTGCTGAATGCGAATCAGGGCCGCCTTATGTTCGCGGTAATAGAAAAAGACCTCGAAAATCCCGTTCGACA
>Ga0210401_10005096_pt1 | contig 13549 bp, 11 predicted proteins | sample IncBWH32MmetaG_FD_150866 | JGI IMG/M metagenome (GOLD analysis project Ga0210401, IMG submission 150866) | Forest soil microbial communities from Barre Woods Harvard Forest LTER site, Petersham, Massachusetts, United States - Inc-BW-H-32-M | ecosystem: Environmental > Terrestrial > Soil >... | reverse complement strand
AAGATGCCGAGCTCAGATTCCGATCAGGCCGGAGCGAATGACCCAGAGCGAGAGTGTCGCGATGATGATCCACAACACGACGCCTTGCAGCATGGGACGAACGCCCACCTTCTGCAGAGTGGCCTTCGATATCCCGCTGCCAATGAGGAAGAGAGTGACAGTGAGACCGCTGCGGCCGAGCTTCGCGAAGGCATTGAACAGCGGCGCCAGCGCATGCAGATAGGTGTTGGCCACTGCTGCAAGGCAGAAATACAGGATGAACCAGGGCCACTGGATGCGTGTGCTGCTCTTTGAGACGGCAGCCGTCACCAGCGCGAGGGGAACGATCCATAGCGCACGCGCGAGCTTCACGGTGGTGCCGACGGTGAGCGCCTGCGGGCCATAATGCGCCGCGGCTCCAACGACCGAGCTGGTGTCATGAATAGCCAGCGCGCCCACAACCCGAACAGCGGCTGCGTGAGGTGCAGCGCGAAGCCGATCATGGGAAATACAAGGAGTGCGATGGCATTCAGCGTGAAGACGGTGCCGAGCGAGACGGCCATGTCTTCATCACTGGCCCTTGTAATGGGAGCAATAGCCGCGATGGCGCTGCCGCCGCAGATCGCCGTGCCGCAAGTGATGAGGAAAGCGGCTTTGGGATGCACGCTGAGCACGCGCCCGAGCAGCGTGCCGAGCAGGATGGCGGAGACGATGCTGACGGCGGTGTCGACGAAGCCCGATGCCCCGGCGTGCACCACCTGGTGCAGGTTCATACCGAAGCCGAGCGCAATCACGGAAGCCTGGAGCAGCAGCCGGGAGAGATCGCGGCTCTCCATTGCGAAGGGATGGGGCAGCAGGAGGCCGAAGGCGATGCCGGCGGCGAGCGCGACTGCCGGCGAAACGAAGCCGCTGGCAGAGATGATGATCGAAAGGAAGAAGATGCGCTTGGCGCTGACGGGAGTCACTCGCTCGAGTGTCCAGAGGAAACGTAACGGAGTCCAAGCCGAAATTGTGATGCCCGATAACGTGGGTTTATTGACACGCCGGCGACCGCGGGCGACGTGAGATAGAGATGCTCCGCCACAGGGCGAAAACTGCGCTCCGCGGCGACAGCGCGAAAGGCGGTGAGGCGATCGTTTTCAAATATCGTGTTCAAACGGACGAGTGTACCTTACCAGACGCGGCACATGTTCTCCGGCGCCGGCGACATCGGCTGACCCTTTTTGCAGCCGAAGGCCTCGCCGAACTCCGGCATGTTGACGACGACACCGTTGGCGCGAATCCGATCCGGCGAGTGCACGTCCGCCTGGACCGCAAGCCGCACGTACTCAGGGCGCTCGGAAGAGCACCAGTTCTGTCCCCAGCCAAGGAAGAGCTCCTGTTTGGGCGTGTAGCCGCTCGCTGTCTTCTGGTCGAGCGGAGTGTGCGAACTCGCGGCGTCAGCCAACAGTGCCATCCAGGCCAGCCGCAGGCCGCCGTTGTCCGCCGTGTTTTCTCCCAGCGTGAGCTTGCCGTTCACATGCAGGTCATCGACGGCCACGAATCCGCCGTATTCGTTCACCAGGCAATCGGTACGCTCGACGAATCGCTTTGCATCATCGGCCGTCCACCAGTCTTTGAGATTGCCCTGCGCGTCGAACTTCCGTCCCTCGTCGTCGAAGCCATGCGTCAATTCATGACCGACGATCGAGCCGATATGTCCGAAGTTAGTCGCATCGGATGCGGACCTGTCGTAGAAGGCGGGCTGTAGGATGCCGGCGGGGAAGTTGATGGTGTTCATCGATGGGTTGTAATCGGCGTTGACCGTGGGCGGAGTCATATCCCACTCGCCCTTGTCGACAGGGCGGCCGATTTTGTGAAGCTGATAGTCGCTCTCGAATTCGCGCGCGCGCAGTGAATTGCCGATGCTGTCGCCGGGCTTGATGGTGAGTGCGGAGTAGTCACGCCATTTGTTCGGATACCCAATCTTGTCCACGATGGCGGCGAGCTTTTCGTGCGCCTTGGCTTTCGTCTCCGGTCCCATCCACTCCAGTTGATCGAGATCACGATTCATGGCCGCTTCGATCTGCTTTACTTCCTCGGCCGTCTTCGCTTTGCTGTCGCCTCCGAAGTATTGCGCAACGTATACCTTGCCGAGGACTTCGCCCAGTCCAGAGTCGGTGGCATCGACGCAGCGCTTCCAGCGGGCCTGCTGTTCGGGGATGCCTTCGAGCTTGCGCCCATAGAAATCGAAGTGCTCCTCGTCGAAGGCCTTAGGCAGACGGCTGGAGAAGCTGTCCACCAGGAAGACGCGCATGTAGTTCTTCATGGTGTCCAGGCTGGTGGAGGCGACAAGCTGATTGAGGCCGGTAAAGAACTCCGGTGACGCCACGTTGAGCTCGGTGACCGGCGGTGCGCCTGCTTCTTTCAGGAAGTCGACCATGTGCAGGTTCGGCGTATCCGACGCAAATTTGGTGACCGGTTCCATGTGGTAGATCTTCTCGGGGTCGCGCCGCTCTACATTGCCGAGGGATACCTTGGCGAGCGCTGTTTCGAAGGCCATGATGTCGGCAGCGTTCTTGCCGGCCGCGTCGGGCGAAGTTCCCAGCAGCTTCAGCACATTCGCAATGTGCTGCACATACTGACCGCGCAACTCGTCGTCCTTGGCGCCGGTGCGAAGGTAGTAGTCTTTCTCCGGCAGTCCGATGCCGCCCTGGTCTACTGCCGCGATTTCTCGCGTGGCGTCTTTCAGATCCTGTTGCGCGCCGAGACCGAAGAAGGCGCCCACACTGATGCGCTGCAGGTGCGCGATCTCCGGAGCTAGTTCGTCGCGGGATTGAATAGCGGCGATGCGATCCAGTTCCGGTTGTATTGCCGCGATGCCGGCCTTCTCAATGCCGGCTGTGTCCATGCAGCTTGCGTAGTAGTCGCCGATCTTCTGCTCATCGCTGCCCGGCGCGGCATGCGCCGCCGAAGCCTTCTCCAGAATGCCGTGAAGCGCCTGCAGGTTGAACTCGTAGATATTGCTGAACTGGTCGTACGAGGGCAGGTCTGCGGGAATTGGATGCAATTTGCTGTAGTTGCCGCAGGCGTACTGGTAAAGGTCGACGCATGGATCGGCGGTGGTATCCATGGCACTCTTGTCGAAGCCCGGAATAGTCCGGACAGGAGCTGGCGTCTGCGCATGAATAGCCACTGTAGAAAGCATGAGCGCCGTTCCGGCCAGCGAGCAATAAACTGTGCGTGAGATCAGGGATGACATGAGAGCGACTCTCCGGGCCAAGAATGACTACCAGATGCTGCAGCGATTTGTGCTGACCATGGGCTGGCCCGCCTTGCAATGAAAGGCCTGTTGAAACTCGGGCATGTTTTCGACGACGCCGTTGACGCGATACTCCTCCGGTGAATGCGGATCGGTTTCCACGCGAAGCCGCAGTGTCTCGGGACGCGTGCTCGAACACCAGCTTTGCGCGTAGGCGGCGAAGAACTGCTGTGCCGGTGTCATGCCATCCAGGTCAGCCTCGGGTTGGACGCCTGGCTGCTCGAGACGATGCTGCCAGGCTAGGTAGCCGAGGCGCACGCCGCCGATGTCTGCGATGTTTTCGCCGAGGGTGAGTTTGCCGTTCACATGCAGATCATCGACCGCGATGAAGCCGTCGTACTGTTTCACGACGCAGTCAGAGCGTTCTTTGAACTTTTGCTCGTCGGTGGGTGTCCACCATTCGCTGAAATTCCCATCGCCATTGAACTGGCGACCTTCATCGTCGAAGCCGTGCGTGAGCTCGTGGCCTTCGAGTCCGCCGGCCTGGCCATAGTTCACAGCATCGCCCATGTGCGGATCGTAGTAAGGCGGCTGCAGGATGCCCGCAGGAAAGTTCACGCTGTTGGTCTGCGGATCGTAATAGGCGTTGACGGTTGGCGGACTCATCTCCCACTCCTGCCTGTCGGTGGGACGGCCAATCTTGTTGAGGGTGCGCTTCCGTTCGAAGGCCGCGGCGCGCACAGCATTGCCCACTGCGTCGCCGCGCGTGATGGTGAGGCTCGAGTAGTCGCGCCAGCGGTCCGGGTATCCGATCTTGTTGGTGACAGCGTTGAGCTTGTCTTCAGCTTTGGCCTTGGTGGGCGCGCTCATCCAATCCAGTTGCTGGATATCGCGGCCCATGGCTGTCTCTATATCGCTCATGATGGTAGTGGTACGCGCCTTGTCCTCGGAACTGAACTGTTTGGCCACATAGACACGGCCCAGCGCTTCGCCGAGAGAACTGTCCACCGCCGCTACGCAGCGCTTCCAGCGCACCTGCTGTTCCGGCTGGCCGCGCAGCGTCTTTCCGTAGAAGGCGAACTGCTCGCTGTCGAGAGCCGCTGGCAGCGCCGTGCCCGGCGTGCTGTGCAGGAGGTTCCAGCGCAGCAGGGCCTTCAACGATGCGGCGTCTGTCTGCGGCAGGACTTTGTTCAACGCGTCGAAGTAGGCGGGCGTCGAGACGTTGAGCGTGGTAAACGCCGGTGTGCCGAGAGTGCGGAGGTAAGTATCCAAATCAAAGGCACCGAGCTGAGTGCGAAAGCTGACAAGTTCGGTCGGATGGTAGAGCCTGGCCGGATCACGCAGCTCCTCCTGGCTGAGGGATGCAGTGGCGAGTTTGGTTTCGATGGCCAGCACGCGATCTGCATCTGCTGTCGCCTGCTCCGCGGGCTCTCCGGCGAGCGTCAGCGTGTGAGCGACGTGGTCCACATACTGCTTGCGCAGGGCGACCGACTTGGCGTCGTTTCGCAAGTAGTAGCCCTTTTCCGGCAGGCCGAGACGCGGCTGCGCGACCGTAGCAATCATGCGGCGCGCGTCTTTGTAATCTTCTTCGCTGCCGAGGCGAAAGAGGGCCTGCACGCCATTCTGCTGCAGGCTGGCGAGGAGCGGCGCCAGGTCTTTCGTGCTCTGAAGCGCATCGATGCGGTCCAGCATCGGTTGAAGTCCGCTGAGTCCAGCCTTCTCGATCGCTTGCATGTCCATGCAGGTCGCATAGTAGTCGCCGATCTTCTGCGTGTCGGAGTCTCGTTGCGCGTGCGGGTCGCTCGCGCTCTCAAGAACTGACTTCAGCACAAGGTTGTTGTTGTCCGTGAGCTGAACGTCGATGCCGTAGGAGGAGCGGTCCGGCGGGATGGGGTTGTGCTTCAGCCATGTTCCGCAGGCGTACTGGAAGAAGTTGACGCACGGGTCGATCGAAGTATCACGCAGGGAGGGATCCAATCCGTGCAACTGGATGCGGGTCTGCTCGCTAACCGTGGTCTGGGCGCGAAGAGCGGTGGGGGCGACAAGGCAGGCGGCAACAGCAATCACAGCAGGGAGAGGGTGCATTGCCAGAAAGGACTCCGTTTTGCAAAAAGCGTTAGCCGAAACGCTATCAGACGGCGTAGTGCGTACAAAGTCAACTTCGTTTCGACCTACACGAAAACGCCGCGTTTGTAGGAAAATGGTGGCGTGCAATGCCGTGCGCAGTTCGCGGCCCGCTGTCGACAAGCTTGCCTCGTCGCTCTATTTCTGTGTCTGGCAGCGGGAGCGGCCCATGCGCGTGACCACGATAGCGGTCCACAGCCGATAGCGCGCATACCGGTGGAGCCGCTCGGCTACCGGCCGCCGGGCAAGCTGTACCTGTTGGCCCGGTATAGCTCCAGTTCGCTGGACTTTCTCGATTCCACACATCTGTTGCTGACCTTCCGTAAACCGAGGCTGCTCTTACGCGAGGAAGGTTCGGTCGGCCTGGACCAGGTCATCGAAGCGGACGTATTGGAACTGCCAAGCGGGAAGGTGATCGCCCAGGACGAATGGCTGCTGCATGACCGCGCGCGCTACCTTTGGCGGATGGCAGACAACAAGACATTGCTGCGCATCGGGTCGTCCCTCTATCAGGCGGACATCGAGCTGCATTTGAAGCCGTTATACGAGTCACCGACGGCACTGCAGCAAATCGAGATCTCGCCCGATGGACGGCTGCTGGTGATGGAAAGCGAGCTCGAAAAACATACGCCAGAGGAGCATGCGGCGCTGGCGAAGCATGCTGCGATGATTGGCGCCAGCCCGCCGGCGGAGGCGGTACAGATTCGCATGGTGCGGTTGGATCAGCCGAAGGTGGTATTGAACGGGCATGCGGACGCGGCCGGAGATGTTCCGGCCAACATCGACGGCTACTTTACCCAGGAGCAGGTAAAGGAGAATATCTGGAATGTGCGGTTTCATCCCTATGACAAATCCGGAAAGCCTGAAGGGGAGATCGTGGCACAGACAGATTCGACCTGTGAGCCGTCGGAGAAGGTACTCAACGCAAAGAGCGTGCTGGTCCTGAGCTGTCCGCGTGGCCACAATGACCGGTTCGTTGCCGCCTACTCGCTGAACAGCCAGAAGCTGTGGGATGGGCGGTGGCAGTCCAACTTCACCTGGCCGTCGTTCCGCGTGGCGCAGGATGGAGGATCGGTCGCCATCTCCTGGCTGGCAGTCAACCATCCTGTGTCGACGCGTGAACCGATCGATGACGACGAGGTACAGAACCAGGTGTTGAGCGTGCTTGACAGCCGAACCGGGAGCCTGCGGCTGGCACTGCTGGTGAAGCCGATTGTCAGTGCGGGCGGCAATTTCGCACTGTCTGCGGACGGGAACCGCCTGGCAGTGCTGAATCACGGGGCGATCGAGGTCTACGACCTCCCCGCGCCGGCGCCGGCCACCGAGCGGGCCGCAAAATAGAAAAGGCCGAAACGATGCCGGCCTCTCCGATTGGGTGGAACGGGAGCTTAAGCCTTCTTTGCGGAGGCAGCCTTAACGCGGGCGCTGAGGCGGCTCTTGTAGCGGGATGCGGTGTTCTTATGCAGGGTTCCCTTCTGCACGCTCTTGTCCAGCGCGGAGACGGTAGAACGGTACTGCTCGCCGATGGCTTTGGAGTCGCCCTTCTGCAACGCCTCACGAAGCAGGCGTAGGCTGCCGCGGACGCGGCTTTTGTTGGCGCGGTTGACCGCGGTCTTGCGTTCCGTCTGACGGGCGCGCTTCAGCGATGAAACATGGTTTGCCATGAGCTTCCTTACAAAGATGTCTTGTGGTCTGCGGAGCGATGCAGACGGTGGCACTCACGCCGCATCCTCTGCAAAATACAAGTTTACCGCGCCATCGGCAGACGGTCAATGGGAGGGCGGCGGCCATCATTTGCTGCTCCCCGGATACGGTTCGGGCACCGTAAATGACAGGTGAGGAAAGCGTAACGGTTATTCATCAATTGGCCGTTGACGCCCTGCCAAGGAGGGGCTAGTCTGTGCGCATCCGAGGGATGGTCCAAGCCGGCAGGCACGCAAAGGGCAGGAAACTGCCTGTGCCGGGTCGCTGGGCGCAAGCACCCGCTCCCGCCACTGATTCCAATCCAACCATGCAGCCGCAGCTCCGGGTTTCCGCAACCTATGGCGCCGCAGGAGGTCGTCCGTCCGCTTGATCAACAAAGCCCTGGAAATCACGCCCAACATTGAGCCCCTGTTCGGGACCCGCGACGAAAATCTGCGATTGCTCGAAGACAAGCTGCACACGCGTATCGACCTTCGCTCCGATGCCGTTCATGTCTCAGGATCGGAAGAGAGCGTGGCGCGTGTAGAGCGGATCTTCAACGACTACGAACAGCTCCGAAGGTCGGGAGTGACGCTCCAGAACGGCGAGCTGAATGCCATCCTGAAGCTGGTGACGGCTGACCCCAGCGTCACGCTCAAGGGACTGGTAGACAGCGGCAAACAGCGGACGACCGGTGGCATCAAGCGCATGGTGCAGCCACGCTCCGTGAACCAGAAGCGCTATGTCGAAGCTATCGAACAGGCTGACATGGTATTCGGCATCGGGCCGGCTGGCACCGGCAAGACCTACCTCGCTGTGGCGATGGCTGCGTCTGCGTTGATGGCGAAGCGGGTCAGCCGCATCATCCTGGTGCGACCTGCGGTTGAGGCGGGCGAGCGGCTGGGCTTTCTTCCCGGCACTTTGCAGGAAAAGATCGATCCATATCTGCGGCCCCTCTACGACGCGCTCTACGACTTGCTAGACCAGGAGCGCGTGGACAAGATGATCGAGCGCAACGTGATCGAGGTGGCGCCGCTAGCCTTCATGCGTGGCCGCACGCTCAACGACGCCTTCATCATCATGGACGAAGCGCAGAACACCACCAGCGAGCAGATGAAGATGTTCCTGACGCGACTCGGCAATAACGCCAAGGCCATCATCACGGGGGATGTGACACAGATCGATCTGCCCAATCCACGGCGCTCTGGATTGCTGGAAGCGATGGAGATCCTGAAGGGTGTAGACGGCATCCGCTTCATCCACTTTGAGGATGGGGACGTGGTGCGTCACCACCTGGTGCAGCGGATCATCCGCGCGTACGACAGCTTTGGACGCCAGCAGACGGAACTGCCGCTGGGCATGCCGGAAGGCGAACGGGGGGCATCGTCGCCGAAGCCTCAGTAGAAAATCGAGGCCCGGTACAATCGAGGCAAGGGACGAGGAGGGCCGCGGCCCTCCTCTTTCATTTTCGGTTTGTTGCAGGTGTGAGCTGGAAACAGAAGTGATCGAACGATGATCGTGTACGAACCTGCTGTGGAGCTGAAACTGCCTCGTGCCGCGCGTCTGCGCCGCCGCGAGCTTGCACGCTTTCTGCGCCAGGCAATCGACGCGACCGGACTGGCCGGCGACGTGAGTGTGCTGCTCACGGGAGACGAGGCGATCCGAACGCTCAACCGGAACTTCCGCCGAAAGGACAAGGCAACAGATGTGCTGTCCTTTCCCGCTGCCGAGGGTATGGAAGGCGTGGCCGGCGATCTGGCGATCTCTCTGGAGACGGCATTCCGGCAAGCAAAGGAGCACCAGCACACGTTGGAGATGGAGACAAAGGTACTGCTGCTGCACGGGCTCCTGCACCTGGCCGGTTATGACCACGAAACCGACAATGGGACGATGCACCGCAAGGAGGTACGGCTGCGGCGCGAGCTTGGATTGACGGCAGCTCTGACTGAACGGGCGCATCGGGACCGGGCGCAGCAAGATCGGGCACAGCGGCGCCGGACGCCGGGAAGAGCTTCGCGAGAGGCGGTCCGCGCATGATCTGGCTCTATGCAGCGGCCGTCGTCGTCCTGCTGGTCATCCACACGCTGGCCTGCTACGTGGATCGCATCTACTCCGAACTGGGTAAGTTTCTTTCGCGCGAGTTTGAAGACAACATGGAGGTGTGGGAGCAGCAGATCGAGCCGACGCTCGGCTTTTCCCGCGACCGGCTTGCACTCTGCGCCGCTGTATTGGCGGAGCTCACGCTCGCCGCCATCGTGCTCATCATCGGCGCGATGTTGTTCGGCCGCGAAGGTGAGGTTGGCCCCCCGACCCCGCTCGGGGTGCTGCAGGCCGCGCTTGGGATCGTGCTGGTTGTCGTCATCTTCAGCCGCATGTTGCCCTATGCATTCTTCACGCGGACGCGCGGCGAGTGGGTACTGAGGTGGCGATGGCTGCTCCGGATCTGCTTCTTCGCAGTGCTGCCGGTGGAGCTCACGCTGGAGTTTCTACTCTCCATCGTATCCCTGGCGCAGCCGCCCCAGGACGAGAGCAAGGAAGATGGTGGAGACGCGGTCGATGCGCTGATCGAAGCGGGTGAGGAGGAAGGCATCCTCGAGGAGAGCGACCGCGATCTGGTCCGGTCAGCTGTGGAGTTTGGCGACAAAATCGTTCGCGAAGTGATGACGCCGCGCCCGTCGGTCTTCGCTGTTGCCGCCGAAACGACGCTGGCCGACTTCCTCGAGATGCTGGAAGCGCGGCCATTGTCGCGCGTGCCTGTCTTCGAGGGCACACTGGATACCGTGACAGGCATCGTCTTCTCCCATGATCTGTTGCAGATTCCGGACAACGAAGCTGCGACGCGCACTGTTTCCAGCTTGCAGCGGCCGGCGGCGTTTGTGCCGGAGACCAAGCGCGTGAATGAGCTGCTGCGCGAGATGCAACGCGAGAAGCAGCACATGCGCATCGTGATTGACGAATATGGCGGTGTCGCCGGGCTGGTGACGATCGAGGACCTGCTCGAGGAGATTGTCGGTGCCATTAGCGATGAGCATGAAGAGGACAGCGAAGCGGACGCGCCGAAGCAGGAGAGTGAGGGTGTATGGATCGTGCCCGGCACTCTGGACGTTGATGCGCTCGAAGCCCTGACGGGTGATGAAGACCTGAGGGACGGGCACTTTGCCGCCACCACCGTAGCCGGCCTGGTGAGCGAGGTGGCCGGGCGTATTCCGATGCCGGGCGAGGTGGTGCTGGCAGGCAAGACGCGGCTGGAAGTATTGGCATCTACTGACCGGCGGGTCGAGCGACTGCGCGTCTCCGCAGTGGAAAGCCCAGCCGCTTAAAACAAGGCATAGACAGCCGGATATGCAGCCGCCCAGGCGCACGCGGTGTAGCTTTACTCAAGAGGACATTGTCAGTGCGATCGGGATTTGTTTCCATCATCGGCCGGCCGAATGCGGGCAAGAGCACGCTGCTGAATGCGCTCACCGGCGAGAAGGTCGCCATTGTGACCGCAAAACCGCAGACCACGCGGACGCGCATTCAGGGAGTGGTGGAAGTGGCCGCCCGCAAGGGGAAGCATCCCGCGGCGCAGATCGTCTTTGTCGATACACCCGGGGTGCACAAGCCCAGCACGCAACTCGATCGCCGCATGATGCAGGAAGTTCACGATGCGCTGGAGCAGCGCGACATTGTGCTGCTGATGCTGGATGCGACGCGCGAGCTGCGGCTGCCGGAAGATGCGGCCACCGACAAATCCAAACGCGATCGTGCATCGAGCGAGGACATGTTTGCGCTGCAGCTGATCAGCAAACTCGATTGCCCGGTCTTTCTTGTGATCAACAAGATCGATCTCGTTGAGCGAGAGAAGCTTCTGCCGCTGATTACAAAGTTGAGCGCGCTGCACAACTTCGCCGCCGTGATCCCTATCTCGGCGCGCAAACGAGACGGTCTCGACCGACTGATCGCGGACCTCGTCAAGCACTTGCCGCAGGGAAAACGCTACTATCCGTCGGAACAATATACGGATCAGCCGGAGCGCTTCCTGGTCGCGGAGCTGATCCGCGAGCGCATCCTGATGGAGACCGGTGAAGAGGTGCCATATGCATCGGCGGTCGTGATCGAGCGCTACGAGGAGCCACTTGCAAACGCAAAGCCTCGCAAGGATGGCAAGCTGCCCGTCACCAGCATTGCGGCGGCCATCTACTGCGAACGAGCCGGACAAAAGGCGATTTTGATAGGGAAGGGCGGCGCAAAGTTGAAAGCAATTGGAGCTTCGGCGCGCAAGGAGATTGAATCGCTGCTGGGCACGCGCGTCTTTCTGGAGCTGCATGTCATTGTCGAGGAGAATTGGCGGGAGTCGCGCGGCTTTGTTGAATCACTGGATTGGCGCCGGCAGCTCACCGACCTCGGGAACAAGCAACGCGACAAGTAGCGCTCTAGCGGCCGACAGAAATCGATATTCCGTGCACGCTGGATCGCGCGAGCCGCACATCGTCTGTGCAACCCGAACATTCGATATGAATCTGCGTGCTGCCGGCCCAAGTGATCTTCACCGGATGGCTGTGGCGCACGAGCACGACGATCTCGCCGAGTCGCGCGCGGCCGTCAGAACGTTGCAGGTAAACGTTGGTAGTTGGAGTCGCGAACTGGCCACAATCGCGCACTGTGGTGCGCGTCGTCCACGCACGATCCGGTGACGTTGTTTCATCGACGATTTGCTCGGTGCAGACCGTGCAGGCAGTTACAGCGGTCAGGAGAACTGCGCATGACGCAACGATGAGCCAGCGCACCATAGAAATATTGCCCACGCGATCTACTCGCGTGCGCTGATGCCGAGGGCCTTCATCTTGCGGTAGAGATGCGTGCGGTCGAGCCCCAGCGCTTCAGCCGCGCGGCTCATGTTGCCGTGGCACTCGTCCACCTTTTTCAGGATGAAGTCGCGCTCGTAGGCGCTGCGCGCCTCCTGCAGGGAGTTGAAGTCAGCGGCGAGCCTGCCTGGGTCACGGTGGACCAGCATGGGGAGATGTTTACGCTCGATGCGCGTGACCTGAGGATTCAAGATGACGAGCCGCTCGACCAGGTTGCGCAGCTCGCGCACATTGCCCGGCCAGTGATACTGCTTCAGCAGGCCCAGCGCCTCTTCGCTGATCTCGATACGCGGACGGCCATACTCGCGGCCAAACTCGCTCAGGAATTCGCGCACCAGGATGGGGATGTCCTCGCGACGGTCGCGCAATGGCGGCACATAGAACGGAATCACGTTTAGCCGGTAAAAGAGGTCTTCGCGGAAATTGCCGCGCGCGATCTCGTCTTCCAGGTTTTTGTTGGTTGCAGCGATGATTCGCACGTCGACGCTCACTGGTTGCGAGGTGCCTACGGGCGTGAAGCGCTGCTCGTCCATCGCGCGGAGTACCTTGGCCTGAGTCTTCAGGCTCATGTCACCGATCTCATCGAGGAAGAGTGTGCCATTGTTGGCACGCTCCAGGGTGCCGCGCTTCTCTGGTGGGCCGCCCGGGACGGCGCCGTGACGATAACCGAAGAGCTGTATCTCGATCGAGTCCTCCGGGATGGCGGCGCAGTTCAGTTCGATGAAGACACCTTCGCGACGCAGGCTCTCCGCGTAAATCTCTCGCGCGATGATCTCCTTGCCCGAGCCGGATTCGCCAAAGATGAGCACGCGGCCGTTGGTGGGCGCCATAACTTTTATCTGTTGCCGCAAGGCCTTGATCGGCACGCTCTCGCCGGAAATGTGGGCGCGCGGCGAGAGCTGGCGCTTCCACTCCTCGTTCTCCGCACGAAGCCGGCGCGCCTCGACGGCATTTTTCAGCAGAATGAGGGTGCGTTCGAGCGAGAGCGGCTTCTCGAGGAAGTCGAATGCGCCAAGTTTGGTGGCGCGCACGGCACTTTCGATGGTGCCGTGACCGGAGATGATGATGACTTCCGGTCGTATTTCGCTTTCGAGCTGACGAATCTCCTGCAACACATCCATGCCATCGCGATCGGGAAGCCAGATGTCCAGCAGAACGGCGTCGTAGGTGGCGTCGCGCAGCAGCACCACTGCTTCGCTCCCAGTCGCGGTGGTAGTCACGGTATAGCCGTCTTCCGTGAGGATTTCGCCGAGCGAGTCGCGTATGTCGGCTTCGTCGTCGACGATGAGGACGTGGCTCACGAACGCTGCTCCGCGGTTGCCGGAGCGGCATTCTCCGGTGCGGTCATGTCGGCGAAGGGCAACTCGATGATGAAGCGCGCTCCGGCCGGCTTGTTCTCCTCCACGCTGATGGTCCCCTGATGTTCCTGCACGATTTTCGACGCGATGGCCAAACCGAGGCCGGTGCCGCGCTGCTTGGTGGAGAAGTATGGCAGAAACAGACGCTCGCGCATATCGCTGGTCACGCCAGGGCCGGTATCGGCGACGATGATCTCAGCCATGGTGCGTCCCAGGTTTTCCCCCGTGATGAGGGTGATCTGGCGGTGCAAAGTGCCCTGCATGGCCTCCGCGGCGTTGTCGATAAGATTGGCGAGCGCGCGGCGCAGCGCGTCCTT
>Ga0210401_10005094_pt1 | contig 13551 bp, 12 predicted proteins | sample IncBWH32MmetaG_FD_150866 | JGI IMG/M metagenome (GOLD analysis project Ga0210401, IMG submission 150866) | Forest soil microbial communities from Barre Woods Harvard Forest LTER site, Petersham, Massachusetts, United States - Inc-BW-H-32-M | ecosystem: Environmental > Terrestrial > Soil >... | reverse complement strand
CAGCGCGAGCTTCTCGCCCTGCAGCGGAAGGCCCATAGTCTTGGCATGCAACTGGTAGCAGTGGCTTAAGCACCGGACCGCCAACGATTCCGACCAAACCACCCTCCCAGAGAAAGGGGAAGAGAGGATTTCTTGTCCCAAATACCCGCCTAAAGTTCTGCTGCATCATTGCAGGGGAATAACGCACAAAGTCTTACGCCGGATAAATAAGAAGTTTCCGGAGAGAGAGAAGAAGGGCGATCCCTTGTGGGACCGCTCTATTTCGTCTTACAGTTCGCGATCTGCGGTTACAGAGTCGAACTGGCCAGAAAATAAAGTTGCCCGAAACCTGGACGACGCGCACTGAGGAATCGAATCCCAGAAACACGCCGTAAGGGCTGGTCGGCATTGGCTGCATGGAGTTGATCTGACCGAACGTCGGGTCACCCAGACCGTTGTCGGGCTGACCGAAGTTTGGATGGTTGAACACGTTGAAGGCTTGGGCACCGACTCCGAGCTGGACGCCTTCAGTGACCCTGAAGGTCTTGAAGAGGCCCATATCCATGTCGAAGAAGCGCGGCCCGGTGTACTGGTTACGGCGCTGCGTCGAGTAGGCGGTTGGCAGGAAGTTAAAGGTATCCAGAAACGCACCTGCATTGAGACAAGGCGCCGCCGTACCTGCGATGCTGGCAACTCCTTCGCCACAGGCACCCTGTCCGGGCGCGCGCAGGCTGACGAATTCCTGTCCAGATCGATGACGACAAAAAAGGCGATCCCGTGAGGGATCGCCAAAGGAAAAGATCGGTTCACGCCAACTAGAACGTAACCTTTCCGAACACCTGCAGAATGCGGCCATTCAGCGGTACACCGAAGAACGCGCCGTACGGGTTGGTGTTGGAGCCGATAGTCGAAACAATCGCACCATACGCACTGCTGGTCACACTGTTAACCGGCAGGTCGAAGTTCTGATGGTTCAACAGGTTAAAAGCGGTAGCACCCACCGCGAGGTGGAAACGCTCGGTGACGTTGAAGTTCTTCGACAGGGACATGTCCGTGTTGAAGAACCCAGGGCCGCGCATTGAGTTACGCGCGAAGTTGCCGAAGCCCAATGTTCCCACTGCAACGGCATTGATGTCTGCGCAAGGTGAGCCGCCAATCCCTGCCCCGAACTGAGCTGCCGCGACTCCGCAGTTTGAAGAAGGCGCGGTCACGAAGCTAGCCAGAGGGGTTGCGTTGCGAAGACCGATTACACCAGTCAACGCGCTGCGGGATTGTAGGTCGACCGGACTCCACGGTATACCGGTGTGGTAGAACAACGTCCCCGCCAACGTCCATCCACCCAGCACTTGTTTCAAAACGTTGTTGGAATAGTTTGTGGGTGAGTCATATACGTAGTTGAAGTTGAAGTTGCTGCGTGCGTCGTAGTCTGAGTTGCCGTATGCCGATCCGGGCAGGGTAGGCGACGTCTGATAACGCAGGCTGACGAGTGTGTTGGCAACGAAAGGCTCCAGGCAATTGTTAGAGCAAGTGTCCAAACCATGGCTCCAGGTGTAATTGAACTGCCCGGAGAAACCATGCGTCGGTCTGACCGTAAAGCTGGCGGTCAACCCGTCAGAGTTGGAGTATCCATTGTTATTGAGGTCCACGATTTCGCTAAATCGGGGATCCGTCGGATTTGGTCCGATCTGGCCGCCGAAGAGTTGGCCAGGTGCACAGCCCGGGGTGCCTGGGGCCACCGTGGGGCAGGCGGCATTCAGCCATGGATTGATAGAAATGATGTTGTAACCGTGGTTGCCGACATAATTCACTCCGAGGCTGTACTTGTTGCCCACCTGCTGCTGAACTTCGAGGTTCCACTCAAGATACTTAGGATTGATCAGGTTGCTGCCCATAGTGTAAAAGTTGGGCAAAGCTCCATTCAAGCCAGCCGCAGTGAGGCCGTTGGAGAATTGACTTTGGAAAGTTGCATTGGCAGCATTCGCCAGGTCGCGCGTGTTACCGGGTACATCGAAGGAAAGGGGAGCTCCGCCCACCGGGCCGCCGAAGTTGCTAACCTGGGGTGCGTTGGTGATGAACCGGTCCACTAGAGTTGCTGGAAACAGATCATCAAAAACTCCAAAACCACCGCGAATCACGGTCGTTGGATAGAGGCTGTAGGCGAACCCTATGCGAGGCGAATATGCAAGCGTCTCAACACTGGAGAAGGCACTACTCAGCCCGGTCTGAATCGTCTGATCGTAGGGGGTATTCACACCGTGGTTGGCATTTTGGAAAGGCGTGCTCATCCGAGTGAAGCACTTGTCGCAATTCGGGTTTGAATTGCGATCGAATCGGAGCGCCAAAGTGAGGTTCAGTTTGCTGTTCACCCTCCATTGATCCTGCGCGTAAAGGCCGAGGCTGTATAGCTTTACCTTAACTGCGCCAACGGTGGAGTAGTTTGAGTTGTAGAACGATTGTGGATTGGTGGGATCGGCGAAGCCGTTGGCAAACTCAACCAGAGAATTGATTTGGAGGCTGCCAGTGGTGCCGGCCAGGGCTGAGTAGTCGCTTACCAGGTTGCGGCGGAAGTTCATGCCGATCTTGATGTCATGCGCGCCCATCGTCTTGGAAAAATCGTCCGTGATCTGGTACTGGGTCACGATGCGTCCCTGGGGATAGTTGTTGTCGGTGCCGCCGAGGTTGGCAAAACTACCGTTTCCTGTTCCTCCTCCGTAGAAAAGCAAGGTGGTCGGGAACGTTGCAGTTGCCGCTTGGAAATTTGGAGGGCCGAACAGAGCCTTATACCAGGATCCTGAAACAATAAGATTGTTGACGGTGGTGTTGTTGAAGACGTGGGTCTCGTTCAACTGGCCTTCATACTGCGGCTGGTTACTGGTGGAATTGAAGACCGAATTGATCGGGTCGGTGCCAGTGGCCTGCACTCCGCGATCCATCTTGTAACGGCCGAACAGAGTGTCCTTAGAGCCAATCTTGTAGTCGATGCGAGTACTGAGGATCCACTCCGTGATTAGATTGTTGGCGTTGCTGACGAACTGGACAGCGCAGGGCTTCCCGCCTGTGCCAAAGCCAGCGACACCGTTGAGATCGTTGCAGAGTCCATCGCCAGGGACAGGAACTGCTCCAGCAGATCCGGGAGCACCGGCATACAAATTAAAGATGCTCTGGTAGAACGGTTTCGCGTTTGCAGGAATGTTGCCCAAAACGTAATTGGTGAATTGCGGGCTGGGAATGAACTGCGCACCGCTGACACCCGGAAGGACGAAACGAATGCCTTCGTAGTCGGCGAAGAAGAACAATTTGTTCTTCACGATAGGCCCACCGATGGAGGTTGCCCACGAATTGTTGACCGCGTGAGGTCGCGGTGTACCGCTGGCATTACCAAACCAGTCGTTAGCGTTCAGATTGGTGCCGTTGTAGTAGTATTTCGCGTTCCCATGGAACTGGTTAGTTCCCGACTTGGTAGAGGCGTTCAACTGTGCGCCCGCCTGACGGCCATACTGCGCGGTGTAGCCGTTTGAGACGACCGCGATCTCTTGCAACTCGTTGGAACCCAAGGACAGATTGGTAGCGCCGGAGTTGTTGACGTTGAGGAACGGGTCCATGTTGTCGTTGCCGTTAGTGGTGAACAAGTTCGAGGTGCTAGGTAGGCCAAACGCCGAGAAGTTGCCGTAGCCCGCGCCGTTGCTGACCATCACGCCGGGGGCGGTGTAAGCGTACGAAGTGATGTCGCCGCCGGGCGCCGGCAGGTTGGCCAGCTGGACCTGCGAGTAGCTGCTCGATATGTTGGCGTCCTCGGACTGAATCAGGGGCGCTTCACCTGAGACTTCCACCGTCTCGCTGGTTTGCCCGAGTTGCAATTGCAGGTTGGCCGTATTCACCTCCCCAATTACCACTGCGATGGTCGCCTCGGACTTGCGAAAACCCGTCTGTGCCACAGAAATCTTGTAGTTTCCTGGTTTCACCAAAGGAAATCGGTAGGAACCGCTTGCGTTGGTTGTGGTCGACGCGCTGAAGCCGGTCTCGGCGCTGGTCAAGCTGACGGTCACGCCTGAAACGACAGCGTTGGCGGGGTCAGTCACAGTACCGACTATGTCACCCGTCACGATCGACTGCCCCATGGCTTGAACGGCAAACAAACTCGCTACCAACAACGTGGCCAGTTTGAGTAACGAATTGGATCGCATAGTTCTTCTCCTGAGAAACGGTTAGTTTAGTTCCGCGCTGTTAACTAACGAGACGGAAACGCCCCTTAACAGACTTGTTAGGCAACTCGTGTTCCAAAGAGCTGTCTTTGTTAAGTCATATAACTCAAGCAGTTATAGTGATGATTTGTTATCTATTCCAGAATTGGAAGGATTCGGGTCGAATCCGATATGAAATTTCATATGGAAGGAGCTGGAAAGAGTTCGCTGTTAAGGTCGCCCTCGGCAGATCGATACCGCCCCGGCGTAGCTTGCCCTAGGGGGATGGAAGTTCGTGGTTGGGAGCGGGGATTTCGGGCTTAGCCGTGAAGGTGGGACTTGAACCTGCTGGCAGCCTTGTGGAACTCTGCTTTAGCGTGTGCCACCCTTCCTAGCAGGGCGTGCAACTATTTGGGTTCCAGGATCAGGAACCCCAGCAGAAGCACCAATAGAAGTTCCGTGCCAAGGCCCACCGGATTTTATCCTTTATTGTGCTCGTTAACGGTGATCGCGGGTGGCTCGGCTTGTTCTTTCATGGCTGACTTAAAGCTGCGGATGCCCTCGCCGATTCCTTTGCCGAGTTCGGGAAGTTTCTTTTGACCGAAGACGAGCAGGGCAATTCCGAAAATGACCAGCAGATGCATGGGCTGAAATAGTCCTTCAAACATTGAGTGCTCCTTGCGAGAAGATGTCAAAGCTTACGATTGATTAAAGGTGCGAGCGCCGTGACCAGTAGTTCGGGGACAGCGCCCGCGATAAGTTTCAGGTTCGGCAAAATCAGAAGCCGCGTTGGGCTGCGTCGGCAGCCTGCGCCAGCTTCGTGATTGCGGCAAAGAAATCTTTCGATTGTCCGATGAAGAGCCCGTCATTGGTGAGCGCTTGCACTGCGCCCATCGCGGCCCCAGCGGTGTTGGTAGGCCGAATGATCGAGCAGGGCGCGAACTTCCGGCTGAGGAATGGGCAGGGCTCGGGCATGATCAGCTTGCCTTGCAAGGATTCTGAGGTGTTGCCGGCGAGTTCCCGGAAGTGCACCTTTGAACCCGTGACCGGGTCCACGTCGGTGAGAGTAAGGACATTTCCGGCCTTGTCATGGCCAAGTCTGGAAGTGAGCCGTCTCGGTAGGCCCAATGCTGAGCAGGATTCGCAAGACTTCGACGTTGGTTACTCGCTGAGCCAGCGAAGGGCAGAGGCTGCTGCCGCCCTGCTCGATGGTACAGAAGTGAAAGCCTGCGGTGAAGGCGATCGCCTTGAGATGATCAGGAACGTTAAAGGGGGCGATGTTGGCGGGACCGTTCAGGGTCGTCATCGGTCCTGGGAATCGCGGTGCGATTGACGATCTTCTCGGCTTGATCAAAGACAAAGTTTGGATCGAGATCGGAATTGTGGTTGTCGCTGCGATAGCGGGTCTGCTGGGCAGACTACTCGCGCTGCGTTTGATGGTCACCTCAGAGAGAGAGCCAGCTCGGCGACCCTCTGTTCCTGGCCATTCTTGACAAGTCTTCGGGCGATGCGGTTGGGTCGGCAGTTGGTTACGCTTCGTATATGCGCATCGAGCCTGCGCATCGAGTGATCGAGGTTGGCAGTATCCTTTTTACGCCTCGTTTGCAGCGGACCGTGGGCGCGACCGAGACGATGTATCTGATGGCTCGCCACGTTTTCGAAGATCTCGGATACCGCCGCTACGAATGGAAATGCAACGCGCTGAACGCACCTTCTCGCCGCGCGGCAGTGCGACTAGGCTTCACGTTCGAGGGAGTGTTCCGCCAGCACATGATCATCAAAGGACGGAATCGTGACACGGCGTGGTTCTCCATGCTCGATTCGGAATGGCCGCAACGAAAGGCGGCATTCGAGCGCTGCTCGATCCGTCGAACTTCAACGCAGAGGGACGCTAGAAGGTTTCTTTCCGCTTTGAATCGCGAAGTCGAAAATAGGCCTGTGGAAAAGCCCTGAACCACCAGTCTCAGTCTCACGGGTTGTGAGCTAAAGACCATTCGCTGGGATCACGATATTCGCGGACGCAGCGAAGCCGTGCAGCGGCCCGCCCGACGCCACGATCCCTCCTCCGTTGCCCGCAACGATAGGATTGATCCAGTTGTCATAGACGTCGCTGTTGAACACTTCAGCCCACGATCCGGAGTAGGGAAATCCAATCGCGTAGTTGTACCAAGTTGTCTCGGCGAGCGTTGCGACCACGATGACATCATTCCCCTTGCCCTCAAGCCATCGATGAAATGCGATGACGCGGTTCTGGTCGTGCCCATGAAATGGGTTCACGTTGTCACTGCGTAAAGCAGGCTGATTGCACCTTAGCTGGATAAGATTCTGAGTGAAACGCAGATGATTCACCATTGCCTGGTCGCTGGCAGTATTGAGGCCGTTCCACCAAATTAGATGGAGCGAGTCCGCAGGATCCGGGCTCCATTGGTAGCTTTGCAGGAACTCCTGTCCCATGAAGAGCTGCGGGATTCCGGGCGCAGTCAGCAGGAGTCCAGTGGCAAAGCGCGTGCCAAGTGCGTTGGTCGAGCACCGTTGCCCACCTTATTGAGCAGGTTGAGCGGCAACAACCGCCCCGCGTCTACTAATTGTGCGTATTCCCGGAGAGTTCGTGGACGATGCTGTTCACGAAAGATTTGGCGTCTCCAAAGAGCATTAAGGTTTTGTCGAGATAGTAGAGCGGGTTGTCGATGCCGGCGAAGCCTGGACTCATGCTGCGCTTGATCACCATCACCGTGCGGGCTCTGTCCACATCCAAGATCGGCATCCCGTAAATGGGACTGCCGGTATCCGTGCGCGCGGCGGGATTGGTCACGTCATTGGCGCCGATGACGAGTGCGACGTCGGTTTGGGGAAAATCGCCGTTGATGTCATCCATTTCGATCAGGCGGTCGTAGGGAATATCGGCTTCAGCGAGCAGGACGTTCATGTGTCCGGGCATGCGGCCGGCGACGGGATGAATGGCGAAGCGCACATCCACTCCGCGTTTGGTGAGTGCGTCGTAGAGTTCGCGAACCTTGTGTTGGGCTTGGGCGACAGCCATGCCGTAGCCTGGAACGATCACAACTTTGTTGGCCGCAGCCAAGATTCCAGCGGCTTCATCAGGGGTGGCGCTGCGCACTGTTTTCTCTTCCTGTCCACCCGCGGCAGAAGCCTGCACCTGTCCGAAGGCTCCAAACAGAACATTGGTGAAGGAACGGTTCATGGCTTTCGACATGATGACGGAGAGGATGAGACCGGAGGAGCCGTCGAGCGCGCCGGCAATAATAAGGAGCTTGCTATCGAGGACAAATCCCATGGCAGCGGCCGAAAGACCGGCGTAGGAATTCAACAGTGAGATGACGGTGGGCATATCGGCGCCGCCGATGGGTACGATCATGAGCACCCCGAAGAGCAGCGGGACGGCGATCATCACCGGAAAAAGTTGGCGCGCGCCTGGGTTTATTACGAGGTAGACGGCGATTGCGACGGAAGCCGCGAGCAGCGAGAGATTGACGAAGTTCTGTCCCTTGTAGGTAAGGGGGCGTTGAGGCAGGATCTCCTGGAGTTTTCCGGCGGCCATCAAGCTGCCGGTGAATGTGAGTGAGCCGAGGATAACCTCCATGGAGAGAACCGCCATCATGAAGCGCGGGACGTTTGGGGTTCGGAGATAGAATTCAGCGGTGCCGACCAGAGTCACGCAGAAGGCTCCAAAAGCGTGGCTGAGCGCGGTCCGTTGCGGAACTGCAGTCATATGCACCATGCCCAGCGGGATGCCGATTCCGGTTCCGAGCACAAGCGCGATGACGATCCATTTGTAGTCCACGATGCCGTGGTGCAACAAGGTGCCGGCAATCGCTAGAACCATACCGATTTCGCCGGCCCGGACGCCGCGCTGAGCGGTGGCTGGAGAGCTCATCCACTTCAGCGAAAGAATAAAGAGAGCGCTGGCGATGAGGTAAACGATCTCGATAATCTGCTGATTGCCCGCGAAGTCGGTGGTCATGGCTTCGTCGGACGGCTGGACTTGAACATTTTGAGCATGCGATCGGTGATTAGAAATCCACCTACGACGTTGCTGGTCGCGGCTACCACTGCCAGGAATCCGAACACGAACGAAAGCGTGCTTTTGTGCTCGCCTACCAGCACGATGGCGCCGACGACCGCGATGGCGTCGAGAGCATTGGTGAGCGACATCAGCGGCGTGTGGAGTAGAGGTGAGACTCGGCGGATGACTTCGAATCCGATGAAGGCTGCGAGCATGAAAACGAACAATCCATTGATTAATGCGGAACTCATGTGTACTCCTTCATTCCTGTTGACTCCGCACGGGCGTGGACGCCCGCGCTACACTCGTTATGCGCTTTGCGAAACCAACGCTGGTAATGAGAAAAATTCGCGGACGCGATGGTTCACTATTTCGCCGTCCCGCGTCAGCAGGGTTTCGCGAGTAATTTCATCTTCCAGATTGATCTGCAGTTTTCCTTCTTTCCCTAAGTGCAAAAGAAATGACGTGACATTGCGCGCATACATTTGGCTGGCGTGATAAGGGACTTCGGTTGCGATATTGATGCGCCCAATAATAGTGACTCCATGCGCGACTATGGTCTTGCCGGATTGCGTGAGTTCGCAGTTCCCTCCTCGCTCACCAGCGAGATCAAAAATGACTGAGCCCGGCGCCATCTCTTTCACCATATCCGCGGTCACGAGCACCGGAGCTTTCTTGCCGGGGACGACTGCGGTCGTAATCACGACGTCGCTCTCGGCAACCACGCGGGACAGCAACTCGCGCTGTTTCGCGTAGAAGCTTTCATCCTGGGCAGTGCCATATCCGCGCGCATCCTGGGCGTCCTTAGCTTCAATGGGAAGTTCGACAAACCGTCCTCCCAGGCTCTGCACCTGCTCTTTGGAGGCCGGCCGGAGGTCGTAAGCAGAAACGACGGCGCCCAGCCGACGCGCAGTGGCGATCGACTGAAGTCCGGCAACTCCGGCGCCAATCACGAGAACGCGGGCTGGAGTAATGGTTCCCGCTGCCGTGGTCAACATGGGGAAAATTCTGGGTAGAGTGTCGGCCGCGATCAGCGCCGCTTTGTAGCCGCAGATCGTGCCCATCGAGGAGAGCGCATCCATGCTCTGAGCACGCGTGGTACGCGGCATCAACTCCACAGAGAAAGATGTAACGCCGGTTTGGGCAATTTGCTGGATCACTTCCAGCGATCCGAGCGGCCGCAGGAAACCGATGAGCATCTGGCCTCGACGTATCAAAGGCAGATCCGCTTTTCCGGTGACGTCATTGGATCCGTAGCAGAGAACTTGAACGACGATGTCTGCATTCGCGAAAAGGGCAGCACGATCAGGAAGGACTTTCGCGCCCTTTTCGGCGTAGAACGGGTCTGGATAACCCGCTTCCACTCCCGCGCCGTTTTCGATCACTACCTCAAACCCGGCTTTAACAAGATTCGGGACTACGAGGGGGACTAGCGCAACCCGCCGCTCCCCCGGATAAATCTCCTTGGGCACACCAATAATCACGGAGTTGTTTCCTCTTGGATTGGGTAAGACACGAACCGGCTATTGTAGCGGATGAGCGTCCGCAATGCAGTGACGAGCATTCCTAACCACGAGCATTCAGTCCCCTTTTGCGAGGATCTTTTGGAGCTGCGCTGGTTTCGGGCTGGCGGTCGGTTTTCTCGAGCTCTTGCGGCTTTGGTTCCAGATTCTGCACGATTACGGAGATGCGACGGTTGGATGCATCGAGCGGTTGAGCGGGCGTGCGCTGCATCTGATCGGCATAGCTTCGGACTTCCGAAACCTCGTCGCCCCGCAATCCGTCGTGCTGCATCAATCGTCGGGCGGCATTGGCGCGGTCGGTGGAGAGCTCCCAATTCCCGTATTCGCGGCGGCCCGCGTAGGGCTTGGAATCGGTGTGACCTTCGATGGAGACATGGTTGGGAAGCTTTCCCCAGTTCTTGCGCCAACAGCGATAGCAACGCTTTGCCATTGTCACTTGGGGCGGAATTGCCAATCTGGAAGAAGGTCCGAGTTTCGGTGTCATGCAGTTCGATCCGTAGCCCTTCGGGGGGATGGTCATCTCGATCTGGTCTTTTGATTTTGTCGAAGTTCGGAACCTTGCTGATGGCCTTCTCCAATTCCTCCTTCAATTTCGGCATATCGTCTTTGGTGATGGCAAGGGCCTCGGCAACGCCCACTTTCGTGGAGCCGATCTTCGTGGCGGTTCCGGGACAACCAACACGTTACAGCGTGCGGAAAAGCTCTCGGCGTCGGAGATTTGAAAGGGCACGGCTTCCCAGCCGGGGCCGTGAGTCTTTGAAAACGATGTAAGGCGCGGCTTGAGGCGCGGCTTGAGGCGCGCCCCTTCAAGACTTCAGTCGCCGATTTCGTTTTTTTCCGTAAGCTGGTTAGCGCTGGTGGCGATCACGATGGCACGTTGGTGGGTAACTCTAGCCCGTACGGGCCATTCACAAAAATTGGCGAACGACTTACATTCCTAGGTGAGCAGTTCTGGGGGAGGGCTGCCCGGGCGTCCAATGACTCGAAAGAGTCGGACGCCCGTTTTTTGTTTCCAGGTAATTCGATCCTGGTCAGCCCACGCACCGTTTGGCGATTCCCGATTCTCTCCCGTTGCTTCGAGCGAGAGTGCGCCGCTTGGCAAACATCAATTTGGCCGAGATCAGTAGGTTGATATGGTGAAATTCACGGTGATGCGAGCCTCGGTTTCCACCGGCCGGCCGCTTTGGTAATAAGGTTTGAAGTGCCACTGCTTCACTGCCTCGCGGGCGGCCTCGGAAAGAATTGCCGGTCCGCTCAGTACTTGTATGTCTTGAATGCTGCCATTCTTGCTGATCAGTGCCTCCAGTATGACCGCCCCTTGAACTTTCATCTGCTTCGCGAGCAGCGGATAGCTGGGGTCCACCCGAGAAACCACTTGCGCGCTACTGGGCGAGAGCTGAACTTGCGCTCTAGCGTTCGACGCTCCGGGAGCGCTGCCCTGACTCTGGGCTGAAGGCGCAGCTAGCTCCGGATCAGACGCACTGCTCGGCTGCATATCCAGTTTGAGGGAACCGTCTGCAGTGTTAACAGGACGATGCTGATTGCCGGCTACGACCTCAACTTCAAGAGGCGGCAGTACCGCACGATTGGTCGCGGTGATGACGGGCGACATCGCATCCTGTGTTTCAGTCGAATGCGCGGTTGCGGCCTGTCGTTTGGACTTTGCCCGCGGGTGAGCCGGTGCCGGCCCCACCGGTTTCGGTGGAGCGACGGGCGTCGCAGTCTTGGTTGGGGCAGCAGCCTGGGGACTTGGTTGAGGAACACTCTGCTCTGGGGTATCGGATTCAGCGCTTGGACTAGGGGGAAACCAGAACTGGCGGTCCTTAATAATAACCGCTATCAGTGCCAAAGCCAGAACAAGTAGAGCGATCAGCATCCGGCGCCGTTGCTGTTGTTCGAACGCCGCGTGTGGCACGCGCCCAATCTCCGAACCGCTGTTCTGCTCCAGCACAGGCATAGTGCGACTCCCCTGCCACTGCCGAATCTGGGACTTGCTGCTTAGTATGCCTCGAAATAGGCCGCAAAGCTAGCGTCCCGTTACTTCATCTCTACAATGGCAGACGCGGAAGGATAGCCTCAGCAGACAAGATGTTCGCGGCTCAACTTCAGGCCATTCAGGTTTCCGAGCACCGTCACCGCGATCGACTCGGTCATGAAGAACTCGTTGGCAAGCTCCCTCACTTCTTCAGCGGTGACGCTTTCGATTTTGTCGATCAGTTCGTCCATGCTGTAGAAGCGATCGAAGTACATCTCCTGGCGGGCGAGGCTGGACATGCGGGCAGTCGAGGACTCCAGGGACAACATCAAGCTTCCCTTCAGCTGATCTTTGGAGCGACGCAGTTCTTCCTCGGGAACATTTTCCAGTTTGAGTTTGCGGAACTCGGAAACAATACTCTGCACTACTTTGCCGGCCGATTCTCGCGAGGTGCCGGCATAAACCGAAAGGCAGCCCGTATCGCGGTATGGATTCAGATCGCTGTAAATGGCGTAGGCAAGTCCCTGGCGTTCGCGGATATTCTGGAACAGGCGCGAACTCATCCCTCCGCCCAGCAGCGTATTGAGAATATACGACGCGTGCCGTTTCTCGTGCGCGATAGGATGGGACGGCACGCCAACGCAGATCTGCACCTGCTCCAGGGCTTTCTTGTTGCGCATGATAATTCGTGGAACGATCTTCGGTTGCGGACTATGAAATCCGTTCTTGATCGGTTTCATGTGCTGGAAGTGTTTGGCCACCAGTTCCACGAACTGCTCATGCTTCAGATTGCCGGCAGCGCAAATGATCAGGTTGCCGGGAGCGAAACGCTGCCCATAGAAACCAAGGACGGGATCCCGTTCGAACGTTTTCACAGTGTCCTTGGTTCCCAGGATCGGCTTGCCCAACGGGTGGTCTCTCCAGAAGTTCTGGGTAAAAATTTCATGGACGAGATAGTCGGGACTGTCTTCGTCCATCTTGATTTCTTCCAGGATCACGCCTCGTTCGCGGCTGATGTCCTGCACATCAAAGGTCGGATTCAGGACCAGGTCGCTTAGGACATCCATCGCGATGGGCAGATGCTCGTCCAGAATCTTGACGTTAAAGCAGATGCACTCCTTGGCGGTGAAAGCATCCATGTTCCCGCCGATGGAATCGACCTGTCGGGCTATGTCCTCGGCCGAGCGATGCTTCGTGCCTTTGAAAACCATGTGCTCAACGAAATGGGAGATGCCATTCCATTGCGCGTCTTCGTCGCGAGATCCGCTCTTGATCCAAATACCGATCGAGGCGGAACGAATATGTTGCATTTGTTCGGTAATCACGGTTAACCCGTTGGGCAACAATTCCCGCTGGATGTTACGCACTTCTTCCACCATAACTTTTCTTCCCCAACGGCCCCGCGCTCAAGACCGCACCGGGCACCTATATTGTTACACACCCTGCAGCCTTCTCGCGAACGCACACCTAACTATTTAGAATCAATCAGTTGCGAGGAAATCTGCGCCATGAAATCGCGCTGCGCCATTCCCCCATCTCCTCTACAATCGTAGAGAGGCGCTCCAGCTCCATACAACCATGCCGGGAGAGAAACCACAGGTGCTTTTGGGCCTGACCCTGCGCGAACTTACTGAGTTCGCGGAGGAATCCGGCCAGCCGTCTTACCGCGGGCGGCAATTGTTTGAGGCACTTTACCGCCAGAGGGTCGCAGCCGCCGAACAGATTTCCACACTTTCGCATGAGTTTCGGCAGAGCCTGGGACAAAAAGAGTTGTCTCTCGGGGTTCCGACGATCGGAAAGAAATTTGTCTCCAAAGACGGCACGGTTCGGTATCTCATCGGCTTCGCCGATGGGCAAAGTGTAGAAACC
>Ga0210401_10005092_pt1 | contig 13554 bp, 11 predicted proteins | sample IncBWH32MmetaG_FD_150866 | JGI IMG/M metagenome (GOLD analysis project Ga0210401, IMG submission 150866) | Forest soil microbial communities from Barre Woods Harvard Forest LTER site, Petersham, Massachusetts, United States - Inc-BW-H-32-M | ecosystem: Environmental > Terrestrial > Soil >... | reverse complement strand
TATGAATCACTGAAAAATCGATTCGGGAATCCTGATAGGCTCTTCAAACTGAAAAATCTGCCAAGGTAGTGCTAGTTCCCGGTCGCGGTGCACACCTGCGTACTGAGATCGCGCCATGAAAAAGCCGAGCAAAACAGCCGCCGAACTCGAAGCCTCAATCAAGGTGGAAATGGAGGATATCTGCGACTGGCCGACCGATATGATGATTTCCGTGCAGCCTAACGGCGACAGTTGGAAGGTGGCGGTCATGCAAGGGGGATCAGTAGACGATGCAGACCGGCGGGAAATGGTCGAACAGATCGCTGCGCGGCTCGGGGCGGAATACGATTTGAAGGGCTGACCTCGCCGTGCGATCTCGTGTCGCCAGTGCTGGCCAGTAGCAAGGTGACAAGGCAAAACCGTCGAACACCACGAGCACTAAGATAGTGGCGGCGGAGAAGCTGTAACGATCCGGGGGATATTTTCTCAACCAAACTCGACCTATAGACCGTCCATGTTAGTCGACATTGAAAGCCGACGCCTCCCTTGGTACGTCTCTGGTCGCATTGCGCTTTAGCTTCCAAGTAATCGCAAAAGTTGCTATGGCTCTTCCCTACACCGGGGAAACCCGAACGATCTCGGCAAATATAAAGGGAGGAATTGCGGTGACTAAATTCGCTCTTTGGATTGCGGTACTTGGTATTGGCGCGCTCGGTTCGAGTGCGGCGAATGCGCAAAGCATGACCTTGACCAGCCCCGACATCAAGGACGGCGGTGCCATTACCAACGAACAGGTATTCAAGGGCTTCGGCTGCACCGGAGACAACGTCTCTCCCCCGTTGAGTTGGAATGGAGCGGGACAAAGAGCTTCGCCGTCACCATGTACGATCCGGACGCGCCGACCGGCAGCGGCTGGTGGCACTGGGTTGTATTCAATATTCCGCCGGGCACGACGTCGTTGCCCGAGGGCGCTGGCGACGTGAAGAAGAAGCTGATGCCGAAGGGCGCTATTCAGAGCCGCACGGATTTCGGAGCCGGCGGATACGGTGGCCCTTGCCCGCCGAAAGGCGACAAGCCTCATCGTTACCAAATCACGGTTTTTGCTGTTGACGTGGACAAATTGCCCGACGCCAAGAACGATGCCGCCTCGGCTGCGCTAGTCGGGTTCGACCTGAATTTCCATACTCTGGCCAAGGCGACATTGACCGGTTTGTACGGCCGTTGAGCGCCCGTCGCTCGCAGGATGGATAAGTCTGAGCGAAATCCATCTCCGCGCAATCGCTTCCCCTCGCGAATGCGAGAGGAAGCATAGCCGCACGCAGCGGACGCCGATGAGACAGCGCCCGCTTTGCGCCTCAGCACTGGACACGACAGTCGAACCCCCACAAGCACCAAGATGGTGGCGGCGTGGAAGAGTCATACCTTGAAGATACTTCGCTTTTTGCAGACCAGATGACGGATGCTCTTTTGGCGCCGGGTCAAGAAAATCCGAGGCGGACATATTTTCAGCAGGCAGAATTTCTCTCAAAGCGGGACCTTCTGAAAATCATCGAAATGACTGATTTGTTCAACCCATTATGCACTTCTGACGGCAATCGTATATAATTGCAACCAAAAAGGGATAGGCCGAAGTCAGCTTTGTTCTAGGCGGCTACTCGGCCCGAGCTCGAGTGACGTGATCATCAGCATAGAAGGAACAGAGTTTCGAAAATGACCCTCTTCGTCGGATCAATCGGTATCGACCGTCATCGAGATCCAACAATTCGTGATCTAAATGGTGCAAAGAGAGATGCCGTTGCGATATGGGCACTCTTCGTCGACTCTTTCCCGGAAGCAAAATCCACATTGCTGGTCGACGAAAGCGCGACATTGGATACCGTGAAGGAGCTTCTTGCTTCAACGCTCGATTCAGCCGGGAACAGCGACACGGTAATTCTGAATTTTGCTGGGCACGGCACTCACGATCACCGTTTTGTACTACACGATACCGAGAGGTCAAACCTGCCCGGAACGACGATCGATATGGCAGATCTTGCGAGAGGGTTTCGAGAAAGCAAGGCTCAGACGGTAATTTGTTTCCTAGACTGTTGCTTCAGTGGTGGTGCCCCGGCGCGTGTATTGGAAGACAGTCCAACACCTCGCGATCCTCTGTCACCTCTTCAAACCATCAGCGGCACCGGGCGAATTCTTGTCTCGGCCTCAAACCAGGACGAAGAGGCGCTCGAAGACCCCGTCACACGACATGGACTTTTCACTAATGCTCTGATTACGGCTTTACAAGGCGATGGACCTATTAGCCTGATAAAGCTGGTTGACGCCATAGCCGCCCGGGTTCGGGCTGATGCGGCTCGTTTCGGACATGTGCAAACGCCGGTCATTTTCGGACACGTCGAGGGCCAGGTTACGGTTCCTACCCTTCGAAAAGGGCCAGTTTACGCAAGCCATTTCCCAGAATTTTCAGATATTCAGGTCTCTGCCGATTTTCACAGCCTGATCCCTTATGCAAGAGATCCGATCGTGTTAGATCAATGGGCTGCTAAGTACTCCAGCGGGCTAAATGAGCTGCAGCTCGCCGCGATCAATGACCATCAGATTCTCGACGGGGAATCCTTGCTCGTTGTCGCTCCTACGAGCGCAGGGAAAACCTTCATTGGCGAATTGGCGGCGATGCGCGCTGCTGCAGAAGGTAAGAAGGCCGTATTTTTATTGCCTTATCGAGCGCTGGTGAACGAAAAGTTCCAGGATTTCAAGTTTCTCTACGGAGATGCGGCAGGACTTAGGGTCGCTAGGTGTAGTGGAGATTGGCAGGACCAAATACCTACCATTCTCAAGGGAAAATACGATATCGCGTTTTTTACCTACGAGACCTTCCTAGGGCTCGCACTTACGTCTCCCCACATTCTTTATCAAATTGGACTAGTCGTTGTAGATGAAGCTCAATTTATCTCCGATCCTCAACGTGGCATTTCGGTCGAACTTCTGCTGACCTACCTGCTAAGTGCCCGTGGTCGGGGGATCAATCCTCAACTTGTTCTTCTCAGTGCAGTCATCGGTGGTACCAACGCTCTTGACGAATGGTTGGGCTCTCGCCTGCTGGTCTCGAATACTCGGCCTGTACCGCTGACCGAAGGCGTCATCAATCGCTATGGTACATTTCAGAGTCTTACCCCAGCAGGCGCTGTGGAGAGTTCACAGCTATTGCAGGCTCAGCAAATAGTCCAAAGGAGGACAGAGCCCTCGTCGCAAGACTTACTCGTGCCGCTTGTCAGGCAGCTTGTGCAAGCGGGAGAAAAGGTTCTCATCTTTCGGAATAACCGTGGATCGGCCCAGGGCTGCGCGAAATACCTGGCGGACGAGCTCTGCTTGCCCCCAGCGGAGGATGTCATAGATGCACTTCCTGAGCTCGATCAGTCCAACCGTTCACGGCAATTACGCGAATGTCTTGCGGGCGGAACAGCCTTTCACACCAGCGATTTGAAAGTTGAAGAACGTATCGCAATAGAGACGTCGTTTCGCGGTGCCGATGGACCAGTTCGGGTACTCGTGGCGACTAGTACCGTTGCGGCAGGCGTGAACACGCCGGCTTCGACTGTCATCATAGTCGAGACGAAATTTCGCGATGATGAAGGCGAAAGGCCATACACAGTCGCGCAATACAAGAATATGGCGGGCCGAGCCGGTCGCCTCGGCTTTCGAGAACAAGGGCGATCGGTCTTGATCGCTGAAACCAGCGGCGAACAGGCGCGCCTATTCGCGAACTACGTCAAGCAGAATCCAGAACCTATAAAATCATCATTCCAGAATCGCTCTCCAGACACCTGGTTAATTAGGTTACTTGCTCAAGGGCCGCGAGTGACCAAGCAACAGGCGGTTGACTTGCTTGCAAACACATACGGAGGATATCTCGCCTCGCGCGCCGATCCGGGTTGGCGTGCACACATTACCCCACAGATTCAAGCCCTAGTCACGCGTATGCTCGCCAATGGTCTGCTTGAGGAAGATCCAGACGGAACCATCCATCTCACGATACTGGGAAACGCGTGCGGCCAATCTCCCTTCGAACTTGAATCCGCGTTGCGACTTGTAGAAATGTTGCGACGACTGAGTTTTGGCGTTACCGCGCGAGATGTAATGGCGTTGGTCCAGGCAACGCCCGAAATGGACGGCGACTACACTCCGTTGAGTCGAGCGCGAGTAGGTGAACCCAGCCGGCCGTTTGAGGTGGCCCATCGGTTTGGCAGCCAAATCAGCTCGCTACTACAAACCCGGGCGAGAGAACAAGGGGTCTACCATCGTCGTTGTAAACGAGCTCTAGTGCTCGCCGATTGGATTGACGGGCTTCCGTTGGATGAGATCGAAAGGCGATACTCGCCAAACGCGTTCTCCGTCTTGGCCGCAGGAGACATCACAGGATACGCGGACACGGCCCGCTTCTATCTACAATCTGCATTTAAGATCGCAAGCGTGATTTCAAGCCAGGGCTTGACGGAAGAGGACGTTGTCAACCTTACTCGGCAACTCGAATTGGGTATCCCGGCGGCCGCGTTGCGCTTGTTAGAGATGCCTCTAACCCTCGTCAGGGGTGAATACCTGGCGCTTCACAATGCAGGTATCAACGATTTTTCCGCGCTTCGAGCAATGAACCAAGGAAAGCTAATTTCTTTATTCGGAAAGAGACGAGCCCAAGAACTGATGCTGGTGTTAGCTACAGTTAGCTCTAACTAGTGCAGAAATGTGAGATGGCCTGTACCGTTGGTCAACGAAAGCCATAATGGATTTGGTGCTGAGTCCGGTTCTGACAACTGATAAGAAAATTAGCAAAATGGAGTCAGTCCGTAACCGATGACGTTTTCATACGAAGCTTATCAGTGCCGCGTTAGATGAAAATTCCATAACATTCGGTCTACGAAGACCCTCTTTGTGGATTAAGACAGCGCACAAAAAATTAGTTATTGGAGAGTTACAGCTCAAGGGACTTATTAGGGAGGAAGACGGTGCTGGGGAGCGCAGAGTGATTGTAACGGGTTCGATTCTGTACAACCTCGTGGAATGTCCTCATCGAGTCTCGCTGGATGCATTCGGGAGCCCAGCTGACCGGGACGTGATCAATCCGTTCGTGCGTCTGCTTTGGGAGCGCGGCTCACTCTTAGCGGACCTGGCAGAATCGCGACAGGAAGACAAACAGTCGTTCCTTGAAGAGGGCCGGGATCGGGCTGTCGAGATAGGCCGATTTGGCGAAATCCCAAAGCTTTTCGATAATCTCGGGCGCAGCAGGGGTCGAAAGAAAGAAATTCGGTATGAGCCCGAAGCGCTGGCTCACTTCGCGGTGGAGCGGGCTCAGCATACCCAGCGCGGTCGCTGCAAGGCGATCTGGATCGCGCTCACCGTATTGCGCAGCTTCGATGATCTTCCTTGCTAGAAATTCTTGTACTACGGGCGGCTGACCTTTGCGGTGAAGGGACCGGGAGGCAATGTCATAGGCCTTACCCAGAATTTGAGTTGCCTCATCATCAAATCCTCGGTTCTTGAAGAGCGGTACGACGGAGGACATAGCGCCTACCTCCTACAATCAAGCCGCCGCCCTTTTTAGGCTAGCCGTGGCGAAGGCGATTTGAGTATACCCCCTCGGCGCGAGGGTTTCATTATATGTCGGCCACCGAGGCCTCTTTCCGCTAAGGGTCATTCGCGACTGAGCCAACCGGGCCTACCAGCCAATTGATGTCCGCTTCCCTCCGAATGCGACCGAAGCGCTGCTCCTCAGCGAAATGACGCGATGGGCCAGATGCAGACATGCCAAAACCAGACAAGATTGTTTCTTACTATCGTTCTTTTGGAACCGTCTTCTTGGTAGTTCGTTAATTACCGGGTTGTTGTGAGCTGACGCAGCCGAATTTTTCAAACCAGCATGAGTTTCATGGACGCAAAAGGGAAACAGGCTCCTAAGGCTCTGTTCGGGGTCACTGGCCTCGATGAGGTCCTTGGCGGGGGTCTCGCCCGCAATCGCCTTTACTTGCTGGAAGGTACCCCGGGCTCCGGCAAAACAACCTTGGCAGTACAATTCTTGCTCCAAGGCGCGTTAGGAAGCGAAAAAGGCCTCTACATAACACTCTCCGAAACCGAGCAGGAGTTGCGGGAGGCGGCGGCCTCTCATGGCTGGTCAATTTCTGACAAGATCGACATCTTCGAGCTGCTGCCGCCCGAAAATCTACTGGACGAAAAGCAGCAGCAAAGTCTGTTGTATTCGTCGGACCTTGAGTTAGGGGAAACGACCACCCGCATTTTTGAAACCATGGAGCGGGTCAAGCCCGCACGTGTCGTGCTCGATAGCTTGTCGGAGATACGGCTGCTTGCGCAGAACTCGCTGCGCTATCGCCGCCAAATCCTGGCGCTGAAGCATTATTTCACGCAACGCGACGTGACGGTCCTGCTGCTCGACGACATGACTGCCGAAATTTTGGATAAGACTGTCCACAGCGTTGCCCACGGCGTCATACGTCTCGAGGAAATTGCGCCCGACTACGGCGCGGAGCGTAGGCGGCTACGCGTTTTGAAATATCGCGGCCAGGCATTTCGTGGTGGTTATCACGATTTCATCATTCAAACAGGCGGTGTGCAAGTTTTTCCACGCTTGGTCGCTTCCGAGTATCGTGCGCGAACTAAATCCCAGGTGCTGAGTACGGACATCGCTGAACTAGACAAACTTGTGGGTGGCGGCGTCGATAGCGGCTCCAGCACGTTGATCATCGGCCCTGCGGGAACCGGCAAGTCGCTATTGGTCCTTCAATTCGTAACGGCGGCGGTCAAGCGCGGCGAGCACGCAGCTCTTTTTATTTTTGACGAAGAGCTTGGGCTCCTTTTTTCCCGATCAAAGGCAATGGGCATCGATCTAGAGTCCATGCGTGACGGCGGAAAGCTCCACATTGTTCAAGTGGACGCGGCCGAGATATCGCCTGGAGAGTTCGCTCACAAAGTCCGCAGGGTCGTGGAAAAGGAAAATATTCGAACGGTAGTCATCGACAGCCTTAACGGCTATCAAAATGCAATGCCGCAGGAGCAGTACCTCATCCTACACATGCACGAGTTGTTGCAGTACCTGAACCGCGTGGGCGCTGCGACATTTCTCACGGTGGCCCAGCACGGAATGGTTGGAGAAATGAAATCACCGGTAGACGTGACGTATCTTGCCGACACTGTCATTTTACTTCGTTATTTTGAGGCATTCGGCCAGGTCCGTCGGGCGATTTCGATGCTCAAGAAGCGGACCGGCTCCCACGAAAATACGATCCGCGAGTTCACAATTGGCCGAACTGGTATCACCGTCGGGCCCGTTCTTGAGAAATTCCAAGGCATCCTGCGCGGGGTACCTCAACACATAGGCGGGAACGCGCCAAAGTCCCAAGAGCAAGACTTATGACCCCCCTGTTCGATACGATTCCCGAACGAGCGGTTATTCTTGCCCCGCAAGGGCGCGATGCGACGGTCGCGGCCAGTATCTTGCGCGAAGGCGGGCTGACTGCCGAGATCTGCAACGATCTGCCCAGTTTAACAGAAGAAATTGCCCGAGGAGCCGGTGTCGCGGTGCTGACCGATGACCCCATCAGAAATGCAGATATCAAAGCTCTCGCGGGCTGGATCAGGTCGCAGCCCCCCTGGTCAGATTTTCCCTTCGTGCTGCTGACTGAACGCGGCGGGGGTTTGGAGCGAAATCCCATCGCAACGAGGCAAATGGGGGCCCTCGGCAATGTGGCGTTTTTGGAACGACCGTTTCACCCGACAACATTGCTCAGCGTCGTGCGCACAGCTCTGCGCGGTCGAAACCGGCAATACGAGGCGCGCTCCCGTCTCGATGCTTTGCATGAAAGCGAATCTCACGCACGGCACGCCGAGGCGCGCTTGCGCAGTCTGAACGAAACCTTGGAAGCACGAGTCCAGGAACGCACTGCAGAATTAGCCGCCGCCAACCGGCAACTTCTCTCTCAGATCGAGGAAAAGGAAAAAGTTGAGTCGACGCTGCGTCAGATGCAGAGATTGGAAGCGATTGGTCAACTTACGTCAGGTGTCGCACACGACTTCAATAACCTGCTCACAGTCGTGCTGGGAAATATTGGATTTCTGGAAAGAAACAATTCTATTGTCGGCGATCCAAAATTGCAGCAGCGGCTTTCTCATATGCGGTTGGCGACCGAGCGCGGGGCTCAACTCACCTCCCAACTGCTCGCGTTCTCTCGCCGCCAGCGGCTGGAGCCGAAGCCATTCGGCGTCAACGAAGCGTTGGAGAATATGCACAATCTGCTGCAAAGCACGTTGGGCGGCGGCATTGGTATCAATACCGTGCTCCGACCGGGAACCTGGGATGCTCTCGCCGATCCGGCACAGATAGAGCTAGTTGTTCTCAATCTCGTGATCAACGCACGTGATGCCATTGAAGATCGCGGCGATGTCACTATTGAAACAGCGAATGCAAAAGTCGGACCTCCCGAAAGGCCGGAAGAACCTCCCGCCGGTGATTACGTCATGATTGCGGTCACCGACACCGGTTCGGGAATGACAAAAGAAGTTCTGGCAAAAGCATTCGAGCCATTTTTCACAACCAAAGAGATCGGTAAGGGTTCGGGCTTGGGGTTGAGTCAAGTCCTCGGCTTTGCAAAGCAGTCGGGCGGGGGAATGCGGATCGAAACCCGCGTCGGGGAAGGCACCTCGGTAAAGGTCTATTTGCCCCGCGCCGAGAATTTCGGCTCGGAAGCAACGGTCGTGCCGATTGGCGCCGCTCGGTGCAATCGTAAAGGTGCAATAATTCTCATCGTGGACGACGACAGTGCAGTACGCGACGTCACAGCTTCGATCCTAGAAGATCTTGGTTATGCCGTGCTGAAGTTGGGTAGCGGCGGCGCTGCCCTCGATCTCCTCGATCGGCAACCAAATGTTGATCTGGTGTTGCTCGATTTTGCGATGCCGGGCATGAGTGGCGTGGAGGTCGCGCGCCAAGTCCAATTGAAACTTCCGGCCATCCCAATTTTGTTTGTGACGGGATACGCTGATAAAAATGCGCTCCGGGATGTAGGCGAGGAAAGGATCATAAAAAAGCCGTTTATCGACGAAGAGCTTGCGAAGAAAGTCAACGCTGCCCTTGTCAATGCTCCCCGCAGCGGGAAGGTCGTGGTGCCGCTCAGGCGCTGACGATTGTCGGAAACTGACCCGCGCGGTGGTACTAGGTGGTACTAGGTACCCCCTACGTCGTCATCAACGAGCCTCGGTGCGCGCCATAATAATGCGCTCGGCCGCAGCCGCACTCTCCGCGCTGGCCGATCTGGAATTGCAGGGATTCGCTTAAATCGGCTGTGCGCTGGCGCACTTCATTGAGCAGGCGGGTAATCTCGATAGCAGCGGAAGCAAGTCCGCTGCTGTGATATGCCTTTACGGGTTGATGGTGACGCACTTGACGTCATGCGGCCCATTGAGAGGTGGCACGGTGCCATTTCAGAAATCCTAGCACGAACATTTGTCTCGTCGTTGCGCGGGGTGAAGCGGTGACACCGTTACACCGTCACAGTGATCGCGCCCGGCAAACTGAGTTCGTTTAAGATGTGAGTGGGTGCTACCTTTTCATTTCAGGGATGCGAGCTAACCCTGCCCCTTTAAGTCGTGTTCGACAGTACTGCGCTGCTCGGCAAGAGGTCAGCCAGAGATGGCGCGCATCCTCACGGTTTCAACAAGGGGCTGGCGATCTCGTATGCTTGATCATACTCGAGCGAGAGTTGGTTTTGTAAGGACGAAGCTAGAGCTCCGATCGCGGACCGCTGCTTGAGAGCCAGATCCCACGCAAGCTCTTCGAAATGGCGCAGTCCGTAGCGTCGTTTGGATGCTTCCTTGTAGTCTGCAAGTACTGCTTCAGCCTGGCGATAGTCTTCCGCTGCACCGCTCGAAAATAAAGCGTTCCAACGTTTGTCGCGTCGCGATTGCGAGCCTTTTGCGATCGCCTCAGCGAAAGGGCCTGCAAAAGAAATGATCATCGATCATTCCATGGTCTGCAATATCTCGGCTTGCAGCGCGCGCTCTTTGAAAAGGAGTAAGCCAATTTTCGGAGTATATATATTTGGTCCTTCCAATAGGCCGACGCAATCAATCGAGCGTCCTCTGCGATCGATGTAGGGCGAACTGAAGTCTGGCCTCACGAAGACGCGGTCGAATGAACGATAGCTGCGTCCCAGCGCGCGAAACGCGATGATGGAGGCGACCGCGTGTCCAGCTTCATGGCACGAAACGTAATGCATAGCTTTTGTTCGTTCAAGGGACATACCTTTCATCTAGGTCTCCTTCTTACTCAGCAAGTTTGTTCGCCGGACCGTTCCGGCGGTGCCGATGCCGCGTCGGGCAAACGAAAGGGGGAGAAGGATACGTACAAACCTGATGATCACCGACACTTCGGATTGCCTATCGAGTTTGCAAGTTCTGCTGACGCTAGAATTGTTGGACAGAGTTAAAATGCGAATTTAACTTGCCGACTAGCGTGCGGTGCGTGACCTTCCGCTCTTTTTAGACATGCCAAAAGCATGACACTTACGGTCACAGTAAGCGTGCCCGGGTCGGCTGTGTTCAAGTGAGATGTGAGACCGTGCTACCGTGGCACCTTGCTAGGGGCGAACTCATTGGTTCGACTTTACACAATGTCCGCTATTGCCCCGATAGCGACAAAGTTCTGGATCGCACCGAAATGACGCGATGGGCCAAAACGCGACATAGCTGGCTCCATTCGATCACCTCGTCCGTGGTGACCAGCAGAGACTGCGGAATGGTCAGCCCATCGCCCTCGCCACCTTGAGATTGATCACCTGCTTGAGACGGGTCGGCTGCTCGACCGGCAGGTCCGCAGGCTTTGCACCGTGCAGTATCTTGTCGGCGTAGCCAGCAGCCTTGCGGAAATAGTCGGGCGTGTCCGGCCCATAGGACATCAGAAGACCGTACGGCCCGGCATTTGAATAAGGCTGACTCCGGCTCAGAGCGCAATCCCCAATTTTACCTCGCCGGACACTCCGCAACCCGCATCTTGCACGAAGCCGAAAAGTCATCTTGTTCGAAAATGAGACACACTAGCTCGCAGTTAACCATGTTATTTGATTCTCGCGGTTGACCTTGTTCTTTGGTTAACGATCAGTAACCTTCGCGAGGGGCAGAGTAGCTAGCGTCGCGGGAGTACTGTCATCATGAGATATGGCATTTTTTTCCTTGCGCTTGGTCTTGTGTGGTCATCGCAAGTTTCGGCGCAATCGGTCTATGTGGCGCCGGGAGGCGTCTACATCGCGTCTGCCAACGTTCATGTTGGGGCCGGAAACGGTTACCCAACTTATGGGGCGCCTGGCGCCGCGTACTACGGACCCTACGACACAGCACCCGCATACGCGCCGGGTTATGTGCCCCCGGGACCGATATACAGAGCACCCGCCTTCTACGAAGGCGATGGCTATGGATCAGTGTATTCGACGCGCCCGGCCTACATTGATCAGTCCTATATGTATGCGGAGGAACTTCCGCCGCGGCCGCCCGCCCCTGTGCCCTACAACAACCGGGCGCGTTGTGGCTTCAATCAAGCCTATGGTCGGTTGGGATACTGTAACTGATATTTGCCGCGACAAAGGCGGTTTAGCGGCGAGCCGTCCTTTGCCTCGATTGGGTTTATGCGTTTTTATCGCGGCCTGCGGGCCGATTGCCGACTGTGCTCGAATTTCGCAGATTACACGTTATGACTAAGCCGGCCCTTGGCGGGCCGTTCGCTATCCCACCTCTCACGCATACGCGCCGCAATGTCGATGCGGGGTCCTTGGCTGGCAAATCTGCCCCTGATTTCCGCGGATAAAGGCCAAACCGTCCGCTCGAACAAGGACAGCAGCCCATCCGGAATGAAACGCGTTCGCGACGCATACAGATGACGATCACCCTGAGCACTCTGACCGTAGACGAAAAACCGCTGCGGGATCATGAGATGCAGGTCGTCTTTCGCTCGCGTCATCGCGACGTAGAGCAGTCGACGCTCCTCTTCCAGTTCCTCCGTGGTGCCGGTGCCAAGGTCGGATGGAATGCATCCATCGACGAGGTTGAGGACGAAGACAGATTTCCATTCCTGACCCTTTGCCGAATGGATCGTCGACAAAATCAGGTAATCTTCGTCTAGCAGCGGAACGCCGGCCTGGTCACTGGTGGCGTCAGGCGGATCGAGCGTAAGCTCGGTCAAAAAGCGCTGGCGCGAGGGATAACCGCTCGCAATCTGTTCAAGCTGAATGAGGTCGGGGCGGCGGACTTCCGCGTCCTCGTGGATGCGCTCAAGATGAGGATCGTACCATAGGCGGGCGCGCTCGAGATCTGCCGGCCATGCGGCATCGCGTATCTTTCCAACCATTTCGACAAATGAGGACCAATCGGCACCGGCACGAGGCGGAGCGGGCAGGTCACACAGAGCAGCAGCCGGGTCCGCGGATTGCGCTATGGCATCGAGCACACGCTTGGTCGCGGCAGGCCCTACGCCCGGCAGCAGGTTGAGGATACGAAAGCCTGCGACGCGATCTCGCGGGTTCTCGATAAAGCGTAGGATCGCCAGGATGTCCTTGACATGGGCCGTGTCCAGGAACTTCAGCCCGCCGAACTTGACGAAGGGAATGTTGCGGCGGGTCAGTTCGATTTCGAGCATTCCGCTGTGCGACGATGCGCGGAATAGAACGGCTTGGTGTTTCAGCAGGACACCTTGCTCGCGATTTGCCAGAACTTGTTCGACTACATAACAGGCCTGGTCGGGCTCATCGCGAACCGTGACGAGCTGTGGCTTCTGCGAGGACCGCCGCTCTGTCCAGAGGTTTTTTGTAAAGCGCTCCTTTGCAAGTCCAATCACGCCGTTGGCTGCCGCTAGGATGGGCTGGGTCGACCGGTAATTTCGGTCCAAAGTGATGATCTGGGCACGAGGCGAGAATTGATTTGGGAAGTCGAGGATGTTCCGCACTGTTGCCGCGCGGAAAGAGTAGATCGACTGTGCGTCATCGCCGACAACAGTCAAGCCGGTACCACTCGGCTTGAGCCCCAGCAGGATGGACGACTGCAGGCGGTTCGTATCCTGGTATTCATCTACGAGAACATGATCGAAGCGACCGCCAACATCCTGCGCAAGGGCAGCATCGGACATCATCTGAGCCCAGTACAGGAGAAGGTCGTCGTAATCGAGCACGTTCTGCGCTTGCTTTGCTTCGACATAGGCTGCGAAAAGCTGCTTCAACTCCTTGGTCCAGCTCGCGCACCAAGGGAAAGATCGATCCAACACCTGCTCAAGCGGCACTTCCGCATTCACGCATCGGGAATAGATCGCAACGCAGGTGCCCTTGGCCGGAAAGCGGCGCTCGGTTTTCGAGAACCCCTGCTCGTGCCGGACCAAGTTCATCAGGTCGGCTGAGTCCTCGCGGTCGTGAATAGTGAAGGCAGGATCAATCCCGATCCGTTCGGCGTATTCCCGTAATAGCCGTGCACCAATGGCGTGGAAGGTGCCAGCCCACTGCAACGTGTCAAGCGAGGCCTTGTTGCCCCCGAGCTTGGCTGCAA
>Ga0210401_10005090_pt1 | contig 13561 bp, 12 predicted proteins | sample IncBWH32MmetaG_FD_150866 | JGI IMG/M metagenome (GOLD analysis project Ga0210401, IMG submission 150866) | Forest soil microbial communities from Barre Woods Harvard Forest LTER site, Petersham, Massachusetts, United States - Inc-BW-H-32-M | ecosystem: Environmental > Terrestrial > Soil >... | reverse complement strand
GACAAAACCTCCTCAGTCGGTTGCCTGGCACGAACATTCTGGATTCTTTGTGAGCATTCGAACTACGAGTGGATCACGGACCGCTCTTCCACGATTTCGGCATTTTTTCGATCCGTTGGCGGATTCTTGCGAAGCCAGACGTTTGTGAGGGTTGCGGCTGCGGCCAAGAGTGCGGGAATCCCACCGGCGAGAAAAATTTGGCGCGGTCCCCAGCCCAACTTCAGCATCACGCCGCCAAGCAAGGGCCCCATGATCGAGCCAACGCGCCCTATGCCGAGCGCCCATCCGACTCCCGTCGAACGGATGGAAGTCGGGTAAATTGTTGCGGCCAGGGCGCCGAGAGCACCTTGAGCCCCCTGCACCACGATGCCCAGAACGAGCGTAATTGCCATGGTAAGGAGAAAACGCGTTGAAAATGCCAGCGAAGCGATAAGCAGCGAGGCGCACACAAAGTCCACCAGCAAGATGGCATGCGCATCCCACAGGTTCATCAGGAATCCCTCCACGAAGGATCCAACGATGCCTCCGGCGCTGAACAATAGGACCGCTGTAATCCCAGCGGTGACGGGCAAGTTGGACTCCCGAAGAATCGCGGGCAACCAACTTACGGCGAAATAAAGGATCAGGAGATTCATGAAATAAGGAATCCACAACAAGATAGTTCTTGAGGCGCGCCCTTCGGTGAACAAATGTTTTACCGGCGCTTTTCGACGCTGGTCCTGAAAAGAAGTACGCGAGAAAGAAGCCTCGGCAAGCTCGGGCGAGATGCGCGCCAGAATTCTCGCGATCGTGCGCTGGTCCGCTCCGGAGACTTCCAGGTAACGCACCGATTCGGGCAGGATCGCAATCAACAGCAAGGCCAGCACGAAAGGCAAAATTCCTCCCGCGTAAAACACAGATTGCCACCCCCAGCGGGGAAGCATCACCTTGCTCACCAGCGCTCCCAAGACCGCCCCCGCGGGCATTCCACAATAAATGATGGAAACATAAGTCGCGAGCAATCGGCGTGGCGCGTATTCAGACAGCAACGCCACGGAATTAGACAAAGCGCCTCCGAGACCCAGCCCGGTTAAAAATCGGAAGGCCAGCAATTCGTTAAAGGAAGTGGACCGCGCGGTGAGCATGGCGAACGTGCCAAACATCAGCGTGCAGATGACGATCAGCCATTTGCGGCCCCAGCGGTCCGCAATGGGGCCCGTTGACATTGAGGAAATCATTAGGCCGACAAGCGCCGCTCCGAAAATGGGACCGAAAGTTTTTACTGGGACGTGCAGTGTATCGGCCATGGAGGGCGCCAGGAACCCGATGCTCTGCGTGTCAAACCCGTCGAGCACGATGACCAGGCCGCAAAGGACCATGGTCCAGACCTGAAAGCGGCTCAGGGGCCGCTGGTCGATGATCTCGCTGATGCTAGGCGTGCGTTCCATGCGATCTCCGGGGATTTCTTAACGCAACTTCCCAACCAACTTTAAAGTATTTCCGTCTTAAATGTGCAACCGTAGCGTGACGGTAGCATAGGATCCTCAACGGCACAACCAAAGCCTCCAATTAACCACTTACTTAATCTTTACTAGCGCCCTGTCCTTCAATGGCCTCCCCGGGCGTTTCCAAATCGTCAAGCTCGATCACCCCGCGAAACACGCAAAGGGAAGGTGTTCATGAGGCAGCCTGGTAGGCCGCGCAACCTTTTCCCATCCGGAGGTTCTGCAATATTTAAGCAATTGGTTAAGCTACATGAATTCCTATGTTTTCCCATCTATTTCATTTCCTTTGTGGCACAGTGTTCCGCGGCCGCTCCCAATCTGTGGGGAACCACAGTAGAGCATCATCATTTGCTTCGGGGGATTGGTCCGCTGGAGGGTATTCCTGGACAAGGGTGTCATTTCGAGAAACGCCTGCGCGAGCTTCTGCGCGACGCGTTCACGATGCGTCTTCAGACACGCCATCAAAGGCAGAAATTGTTGCTGCTCTTTTAATTGGGAGTGAAAATCCGGGAAGGTATTGCGAGGAGATCATCTTCACGAACTTTTTGACGAGTGTGAGATGGGAGGCGGGACGTTCTCGTTGCCTCTACCGCCAAAGATCCCGCAGCCTTTTCTGAAACGCTGCCGCCTTGGCGTCCTAGACAGTTGTGTTAGAATCTGTCTCTTTTTCCGGACGAAATTAAGGAATTCATTGATGCGAAATATCACCGTCGGTAATAGATGGATTGTACTTTTCCTTCTCGTTCTCTCCGGCGGCCTGTATATCGGCACGGCGGGAAAACCCGCGCTGGACGACGAAGATGTGGATGCGGCGCACGCCATGGTTTCCCAAGAGATGGTGTTGCGCCACGATTTCGTTGTCATGTACATGGATGGGATCCGATACCTGATTCGTCCCCCAATGCATTTTTGGATGATCGCCGCCAGCTACAAATTGTTGGGAGAAACCGAATTCGCAACGCGGCTTCCGATCGGACTAGCCGTTGTGGGTCTTGTTCTCCTGACTTTCGAATTCGGCCGCAGATTTTTCGGTCAGCGTGCGGGACTCTACGGGGCCCTCGCTGTGGCCACCAGCGTGGGGATGTTCATTTTCACACGCAGTGTAATTCCGGAAGCAATCTATGCCCTGGCATTTGAAGGAATTTTCTATTTATTCCTGCGCTCATGGACTGGAAGCCTTGACCCGCGATGGGGATACTGGGGCGCGGCGGCACTGTGCGCAGTCGCCGTCCTGACCCGGGCGCTAATTGGGCTGCTATTCCCTGCCGCGGCCATCGCGGCCTTCATCACCTTGACGCGCGGGTGGCACCGTTGGCGCGAGCTCCGGCTTATTTCGAGTTCAGCGATTTTTCTGGGCATCGCCGCCCCGTGGCACATTCTGGCATCATTGCGTGCGCCCGGTTTTTTTTGGGTCTATTTTATCAATGAGCACATCAACCGCGCCTTGGGAAAGCGCCTTCCTCATGACTACGGCGCCATTCCGTTGTGGATCTGGTGGAGCGCCCACTTGGTTTGGCTATTCCCGTGGAGTTTCTTTTTTCCGTTCGCTCTACGGGAGCTACCCCGTCCCGCCCGCGCATGGAGGACGGCCACCAATCCAGCCACTCAAGCGCGGTTATTGCTGTTTGCTTGGACGGCTGTGATCATGCTGTTCTTTACCTTCGAAAGCGGCTCTCGCACGGAATACTACAGCTTCGGTGCGTGGCCTGCGATGTGCTTGCTCCTGGGAGTGGGCATCGCCGATGCAGAGGAATCAGATCAAGCATGGCTGCGTCCGGTCCACCGAGTTTTGGCGGGATTGTCGGTCGTGCTCGCCGTCGTAGCGGGCTACTTTCTTTGGGCCGCGATCCATATTCAGGCAGCGGGCGACGTTTCCAATCATCTCAACGTGCGCAGTCCTGAAGATTATGCGAGTTCGATGGTCCATTTGCTGGACCTGACTCCCGCGTCGGTGGCCGACCTTCGCCTCCCACTCATTGTTTCTTCCGTTTCTGTTCTCGTCACATTTGTCCTGGCGTGGGTGCTGAGCGAACGCGGAATCAAGTGCCTGCCCAATATTGCTCTGGCGTTGGGCATGGGCGGATTTATTCTCGCGGCTCATATGGCGCACGACGTCCTGAATCCCACATTTTCTTCCCAGGCGCTGGCAATCGATATCGACAAATCATTGAAGCCTGACGATCAGATCGCGCTGTACGGAGACATTCGCGTCGCTCCATCCATTGCGTTTTATTCCCATAGAAATGTTTTGCTGTACGACGCTACGGGAAGCAACCTGGAATTCGGATCTCATTATCCGGACGCGCCGAAGCGGTTTTTTGGCGACTCGGATTTTTCCGCACTCTGGCAAGGCCGCGCGCGTGTCTTTCTAGTTGTGCCGTTGGAGCACCAAGAGGAAGTTCGCGAGAAGCTTCGTGGAAATTCCATTTGGTTATTCGCCGAAGCCGGCGGCAAGACAGTATTCTTAAACCAGCCATCGGAGCCCGGGCAATCGCCGCTTGCGTCTCTCGATGAAAGACTGAAGGGGCAGACTGCGCCTTAAAAGGATGCGGGAAAAGTAAGCTATTTTGTCATTCCGAACGAAGTGAGGAATCTCTCTGGGTTCTAAAATCAACAGAAAGAGAGATTCCTCGGCACGCAGCGTGCCTCGGAATGACAAAAATTTGATTTTTTCCGCAGCCTGTTAAGCCACGCTCGCAATGCTGCCGATAAGCGCCATTCTCATAACCAAGCCGGACGCCACCTCAGAATGCGTCGAAATTGTTGTTGTCCGCGTCCGAGAGCTGCGCCATTTTTCTCTGTGAGAAGTTGACGACCCAGGAGGCGATATTCGCCTGCGTAAACGGCGGCGACAGTCGCTTAATCATGGACTTCCAGCTGTAAAACTCGCGGTACATACCCTGCACATTCTTTACGATCTCTTCTGGAGAACAGTATTTTGGCTTGATGTGGCAGGTTTGTCCCGGCCAGCGCCCGATTTCGTCCAAACGCAGGATGCGATCCTCGGTTCGCATCCTCTCGTAAAACATTGTCCCTTTATCGGGCGTCAGGATGTTGAAGTATGCGACCGGCACCTTTTCTTGAGTGAGGAAATCGAGCGTGGAGCGGAACACCGCTGGCGTCTCGTTGTCCCATCCGAAAATAAAGTTCAGTGAATAGCTGATTCCGCGCTTGCGCAGGTTCCCCAGTAGTTCGCTGTAACGGCCGACCTTGTTGAACTTCTTGTTCATTTCCTTAATCGTTTCGGGATTAATGCTCTCGATACCGATGTTCACGTGCAAGAGACCGCTGCGCTCCGCCAAGTCCATGAATTCGGGGTCGTTGCAAAGATTGGAAGTCCACAGCGCTGACCAGCGCAACTTCAGCGGGATCATGGCCTCCATGAGTTCCATCGCGCTAGCGCGTTTCCCGGCGAAATCGCTGTCGCCAAAAAAGATGTTCTTCGAACGGGTGTGCTTGATCTCCTCAATCACATCTGCCGTGGGCCGCACCCGATAGCCACCGCCCAGATAGAGCCGCTCCGAACAGAATTCACACTGCATCGGGCATCCGCGCGAGGACAAAAGCGAGAACGTCTTGAAGGGCTTGTATTTTTTCAGCTCCAGCATGTCCCAGCGCGGCAACGGCAAGCCGGCGAGGCTGGACATTTGTGGCGCTTGGTAAACCTTTTGAAGGCGCCCATTCACGGCGTCGTCGATCATTCGCGCCCAAATCGTTTCGCCTTCTCCGATTCCCACAGCATCGCAATGTTCGGCGGCCTCTTCAGGATAAAACCACACGTGCGGACCGCCCATGATGACCGGAATGCTCCGTTTGCGAAATTCGGTTGCGATGTCATACCCGCGGAGTGAGTGCATCGTCCAGCAGGTGATAGCCACCACGTCAGGCTTGCTCTCAAAATCGACGTCCTGAAGCTGCTCATCTACCAGCTTGATGTCCCACTCCTCCGGCGTCATTGCTGCCAAATAAGGCAGAGTTAGGGGCACGAGCGACCGGAACCGGGACCTCAGCAACGTACGGTTGGTCTTCGATACATAGTGTGAAGGTTGGATGATCAGTATCTTTTTCTTGCCCATAATGTGCTCCCCGAAAGTGCTTAGTATGCCCCAGTCCGGGCCGTTAACCAAAGCTGTTTAAGGAGGCCGTTCCGACCTTCGCCAGAAGGCACCTAGGTGCGAGTAGGAAATGGTCGAGCACGGAATTGACCTGGCCCAGTGGAATCTGTAAATGCTGTACCTGCGGCCATTAGGAGGGGGTGGTCCAAATAGTTCGAGGACATCTTTCTTCTCGGGCCAAAAGCCCTCTTTCAAGATAGAATGCTTTCGTTGTTCGGAGCTCCCTTTACGAATGGCTTCTCCCGCAACTCATAAGAACAAAACGTACATCCTGCTTGTTTTGATGCTCACGTTAGGCCCTATTGGCAACACGGTCCTCGCCATAGGGATGAACAAGATTGGTTCGCTCGATCTCTCCTCACCTGCGGCGATTTGTGCCAGCTTTCGCCATGTTGTCGGCAGTCCTATGATCTGGCTGGGCTCCGCTCACCTGGCAGGCTATCTAATTTGTTACATGCTCGTGCTTTCTCTGGCCGACTACAGCTTCGTGTTGCCATTTTCTGGCATAACCTACGCCATCGTCCCGTTCCTCGGATACCTGTTCCTGCACGAGAACGTTTCGGCGGCGCGCTGGACCGGTATCGTCCTCATTTTTCTCGGCGTTCTCCTGATCAACGGCACCCCGTCACGCACAACTGAACCGGGAGCAACCCACTGACATGCGCACCGTCGTCATCCTCGCTTTCGTGGTGATGACCGGGACAGGCGGAGAAATTTGCTCGACGCATGCCATGAAGCTCCTTGGAGAGGTGCACGATTTGCGCCCGCGTGAAATCGTGACTTTCTCTCTGAGGGCGCTGCGCGTGGGCTGGTTCTGGCTGGCTATCCTGCTGATGGCCTCTTCCTTCTTTTCATTCTTGGCGATGTTGTCTTGGTTTCCCGTCAGTTTTGTGATTCCGGCGACCTCGCTCGCTTACGTCGCCGGAGCTTTCGGAGCGAAGATTTTTCTCGGCGAAAGGCTCAACGCCACACGTTGGGTGGGCATTCTGCTGATTTGTTTCGGCGTGGCCATAGCATGGCGGGACAATCTGCCAGCGTCCCTGCATGTTCCTTCGGCATTCACGATGCCTCGTTGGGGGTTTTTCGCTTCGGCACTTCGCCTTCTGTTTCACCTCTCGTCTCCGATTTAGCTCTGACGAACTAAGCTTGTGACGCCCTTCGGGAAGGCTTCATTCACACAGATTCCACCATGTCTGTGTCGCTTTGGAGGTGTGACCTGCTTCCCTAGATTCACAGACTCGCACTGTGTCGGTATCTACGGTCGTCACGTCGCTCCCTCAGGTGCGCGCCGGGCCGATTTACAGGCTCGCGAAAAGGACAAGCAAGCAAAGCAAGATCCATCACTAGCGGATCTTGACTCTTGGCTTCAACGATTCGTTGCGGTGATCCTTTTTGAACTTTGCCTTCGCCCGAGAGAAGTCAGACCTTGCTGATCCACTTGCGGTCCTCCCAGACGGCTTTGAGCGAGATGAGATTGCGGCGGTCGAAGATTTTATTCGCGGCGGCGGTGAATTTGCCCTTCTTGAGATTGTCGTATGCGTCGCTCGCGCTGATGGCCACGAACTGCAGCACGCTGGGATCGCGGTAGCAGTCGATCATGCACTTGGTGCAACCATCGCGAATCAGCTTTGAGGAATCGAATTCGTAGATGTTGCACATGGGCGTGGCCCAGTTGTGGCAGCGGTAGAGGTTCAGATTCCAGTCGAGGAAGAAATACTTGTATCCGGCGAGGCAGCCGAATTTCTCCGGCTGGTTGCGCAAATGGCGCTGCATTTCCTTGAGCGATTCCGCCGGATTGACTACTGGGAAATCACTGCTCGCCTTGAGCTGCTTGATCTTTTCGAAGACGCCGATTAGATCCTCACTCGAGTAGCGCACCAAGTCGGAATCGCTGAAGCTGAGGTAGCTCGACGGGAGCGACGCGAGGGGATAGCTGAATGTGCAACTTCGGAATCCGAGCGTGCGTAGGAACTCGGGCAGTTTGGCGTAATCGTCGATAAGCTTGCTGGCGGTCACGCTAGCGGTAGTCTGCACACCGAGCTGGCCGAAAATCTCGTTGGCGCGCTGAATCTTGCGGCAGACATCGGGTAGCCCGCGATTTTTCTCGTGCCTGGCGACCTCGTGCGAATCGATCGACATGATCACGCTAGTGAGTCCATCGCTGACTAAGCCGCGGATTATCTGGTCGGTCCAGAGCGAGCCGTTGGTGCAAATCATGGGGCGAATGCCGCTCTCCGCGCAGTACCGCACCATGGCGCGGAGGTCTTTATGCACCAGGGGCTCGCCGCCGACAAAGAGCAGGTAGCCGATGTGATTGCGCGCGGCGATGTCCACGACGTCGCGGGCTTCCTTCAAGGTGACACTTCGACGGTGTTTTGGGTCAAAGCGGTCCACCGCGAAGTTGCAGAAGTCGCACGTGGCGTTGCAAATGCTGGTGATGGCGAATTGCAAGTAGCCCGGCCCGCCATGGTCCAGCACTTCGCGGAGGAGCTGCAAGGCGCCTTTCTGTGGTCGAGCTACGGGTTTCGAGAAGTCATCGGCTGCTGCGGCGCAGCCGTTCCCGGTATTCTCAGGTCGTACTTCGGTAAAAGTTCCCATAAAAAGTAAATTGCGATTAGGGTCTCATGATTTGAAAAAGGCTGTCTTACCAACATCAACGCCGATTCTGGATAGTTCAAAGATACTTACTCGGAGAGTATCTTCATTCGGCGCGAGCGACGGAGTCGCGCACCGCGCATCGTACACTGCTCCTGCTCTCGACACAATCAATTTGCCACCAGGGCTGGAAAACCGCACGATGCGTGAGTCAGGGGCCAAAAATCGGGAATCTCGGGTTGCGCTGATGGCCTTGCCGGTGGCGAAATGCCGCTTTTAGGGGGGACATAACTAAGGATCCTGCGTGTCCGAAATGGAAGGTTCACCTGGTTCACCCCGGCGGACTGAATTATTCGGAGGTTTACGCCGCGGTTGGAGCCTCTGGCTCATGGACTTTTGCGCTTGCACGTAAAAGGCAAACTACATCGTGGACTTCGTAAGGAAACGCGTTCCTGAGATTCAATACCTGCTCGCTTCGATCACAGAAAAGCAGCGTCAGGAGTTTGGTCAGCGGTCGAAGCCAACGCTCATCAAATTGAAACGGCCCAGTTCCCTTCCCACTCAGGAATCCGTTTCCCTCAGAACGGGTGCGTCAGCTGCGCGCATCTCGGACTGTGCCTCGGGAACGAAGCACTGGTAGGGACCAAACTCATTCGTCAACCGGGAGCCGCCGACCTTGATTGGCTTGACGTGCTTGCCGACTAACGGAAGGCTTCTCGTGGCTCCAAAGCTCAATCGTCGGCGTGCCGTGTTTGTGCTCTCGAAGATAGACGAGATCTTGTCGTGGGGGAAGGCGACGGATCGCGAACAGGATTCGAATTTTGTCGAACTCTCCCGCTATCTGTGCGAGGTTCGGGCAGGACAGTACTGGAGGGTAGAGAACGTACGTTCATTTGATGGGTTCCTGGAGAGGAAATTCCCGGAGTCTAGACGCAAGGCCTACTACCTGATGGCCATCAACGAGCAACTGCCTCGCGTTCACAAGGTAGAGCTGCAGCAGGTGGGCTGGGCCAAAGCGATAGAACTAGCGAAGGTCGCGCGGCGGGACGGACAGAGGTTCGATTGTGCAACCTGGTTGCATAAAGCTCGCGAGCTCCCCAAGGAGGAATTCAAACGGTAGGTCTCAAGGCACCTGACCGGGAAGGAAACGAAGCCGTGGGAGATTCTCTATTTCAAGGCCTACAAGAGCCAGTTGCCTGTAATCGAGCAGGCGCTTGGGACGGCGGGCCTAATGCTTGGAAGTGACAAGTCGCGAGGCTATTGCTTGGAGATGATTTGCGCGGATTTTCTGGCGGGCGTATGCCTGGAGGCGGGTAACCGAGATGCTCTCCTGCCCTGCCTAACTCGGCTAGTCATTGGACTTCCGAAGCCGCAAATAAGGCAGCTCCTTGAGAACATCCAGGTGACGCTTTGACAGGAATCCGCGCCAAGCGGCCACGCTTGAGGCTTAAGCCCGAGGCTTATCGCCAGCTCTGCCGAAAAGTGCTGGAGCGAGACGGCTGGCGTTGTCAATCCTGCGGACGAATTGAGAATCTCCAAGTTCATCACATTCAGTGGCGGAGCCGATTGGGCGATGACGCTGCCGAGAATCTGATCGCTCTATGCGCGTCATGCCATCTAAATGCGCATTGGCAATCTTAGAGATATCTCAGATCGATGTCTTCGGGCAATCTGCCTCGGATATCAGGGTTTGGTGCACCCATTCAAGTAGGCAGCATCGGACGCATGGGTAGGTTTAGTGTCTGCCCGCGCAGCAACAATAGAAGTGGAGAGCAAAATCATCCGGAGATCATCCAACAGCTCTGGCTTCGCGAAGCACGCCGGCTTCGCCTCTTTCATGCGCCCGGTATTGATGATAGATCCACCGATACGTTTTTTCGCGCCCGACTTGAAGCAAAGTGTGCGGTTCCCACTGAAGATGTTTCTGAATCAATGTGTTGTCGCTGCTCCGCACGTTAACGCCCTTGGGCGCGCTCAGATCGTAATTGCGCTTGAGCTTGATTCCCGCGTTGTCCTCGGCGATGTCCACTAGTTGATTGATCGTTACAGCCTCGCTCGAGCCCAAATCGATCGGCTCGAGAATTTCTGAATTCGTAATCGTTCGAATCCCTTCCGTGCAGTCGTCTATAAACATGAAACTGCAGGTCTGGTTTCCGGTGCCCCAAATCTCAATTTCATGCTTGCCCGCAACATTGGCTTCGATCACTTTTCGGCAGATGGCCAAAGGCGCATTTTGGCGCCCGCCGAACCAGGTCCCCGACGGGTCATAGACATTGTGAAAACAAGCCACGCGAGTGGTGAGGCTGAAATCCTCGATGAAATGTCAGCACATTCGTTCTGAAAATAATTCCTTCCACCCATAGCCGTCTTCCGCCAGCGCCGGATAGGCGTCCTCTTCTTTAAGAGATGGAGCTTCGAAGGTTTTCTGCTTGTCCGCGTTGTAGACGCACGCCGAGGAGGCGTAAGAGAAGCGCTTAGACCCGTGCTTGAACGCATCCTGCAACAGGTGCGTATTGATCAGCACAGATAGCATGCAAAGCGCTTTGTTGTGCTCGATAAAGCCCATGCCGCCCATTTTCGCGGCCAGGTTGTAAATCTCGACGGAGCCTTTGGTAACCGTATTGCAATTTTCCTCAAGGTTTAAGTCAAGAGACAAATTCTTTACATCGCGAAGCGCTGATACCATTCGTCAAATGGTTTTACATTCACAGCTCGAAGATTGCGGCGAACTTGCTTGCACAGTAGCGACACCTGCGCGCCGCCAATGAATCCTCCTGCGCCAGCAATCACAATCTTGTCGTTGAGTCGTAAGTTTCCGGTTTGTGACGTATGGACACAGTGTGTGTAGTTGAGGAAGATGGCCCTTCGTGGGCACCTCTGGAAGTGTCCACTTGGGGAATAAGTGGACACTTCGGAACGAGCCATCGTTAAGCGGGAACTGCAACGAAGACGACGTTCGCTGGAGGAGAAGCGGCGGATCGTCGAAGAGACTTTGGAACCGGATGCATCTGTGGCAGGGGTTGTGCGGGCGCATGGAGTAAATGCCAACCAGGTGTTTCACTGGCGCAGGCAGTATCGGCAAGTGCTGTTGGGCGAGGGAAATGCGGAGACGGTGCAATTGGTTCCGGTTCAGGTGAAGGGGCGACGGTACGCAGAACCAATCGACAGGTCAGGCGAGCAGCCGCGCGGGCAGCTTGTGACGGTTTATGCCGCACACCTTGCGGCACGATTCAGGTGGAACTCCCCAAGGGGCGAGTTCGAATCACTGGCAGAATGGATGCGGAATCGCTGCGCGTGGTGATCGAGTGCTTGCTGCGATGATCGGACTGGCGGCAGGGACGCAGATCTGGATCGTGGCGGGAGTGACGGGCCTGCGGCGTGGATTTGTGGGGCTGAGTGGGATGGTGCAGACGGCGCTGGAGCAGAATCCGTTTTCCGGGCAAGTGTTTGTGTTTCGCGGCAAGCGCGGCGATCTGATCAAGCTGCTGTGGTGGGACGGTGACGGGCTGTGTTTGTTTGCCAAGCGCCTGGAGCGCGGGCGGTTCCTGTGGCCGCAAGCCGCGAGCGGCACCGTGTCGCTGACCCAAGCACAGCTAGCGATGTTGCTGGAAGGGATCGATTGGCGGCGACCGGTGCGTAGCTACGCGCCGCAGATGGCGGTGTGAGGGAAATATTTTTAGTTTTCACGCGTGTTTTTATTTTGCTGTAACAAAAGTCTGCTAAATACACAACAATGGTTGCCGCTCCTCGCGCTTTCCCCGACCTAAATCAGTTGGATCCCGCCGCACTGAAAGCCTTGATTGTTTCGCAGCACGAACAGTTGTTGTGGCGTGACAACGAGATTGAGCACTTGAAACTGCTGATCGCTAAGCTGCGGCGGATGCAGTTCGGGCGCAAGTCGGAGAAGCTGGACCGTCAGATCGAGCAACTGGAGTTGCGGCTGGACGAGTTGCAGACGGCACAAGCGGAGAACCCAGCGGCCTGGCGCGCACCTGCCGGCGTTGCGCCGATTGCCAGCGTCGCGGCGAAAGCAGTGCGAAAGCCGCTGCCAGAGCATCTGCCGCGTGAAGTGCGGAAGTATCCGCCAAAGCAGAAAGCTTGTCCAGACTGCGGCGGTAAGCTGCAACCTCTGGGCGAAGATGTCTCCGAGATTCTGGAGTACGTGCCGGCGCGATTCAAAGTGATCCGGCAGGTTCGGCCGAAGCTGGCCTGCGCGTGCTGCGAACGCATCGTGCAAGCTGCAGCACCGAGCCGCCCGATCGAGCGCGGTGTGGCCGGACCGGGATTACTCGCGCACGTGCTGGTGTCGAAATATTGCGATCATCGTCCGTTGTATCGCCAGTCGGAAATTTACGCGCGCGAAGGCGTGGAGCTGGAACGCTCGACGCTGGCGGACTCGGTGGGCGGCACGAGCCAGTTGTTTGCGCCGCTGGTGGAAACGCTGCGGCGTCACGTGTTGAGCGCGGCGAAGGTGCACGCCGACGACACGCCGGTTCCGGTGCTGGCGCCGGGGAATAGAAAAACCAAAACCGGGCGGCTGTGGACGTATGTGCGCGACGATCGGCCCGCGGGAGACGCAACACCGGCGGCGGTGTGGTTTGCGTACTCGCCGGATCGCAAGGGTGAACATCCGCACGCGCACCTCGGCAATTTTACGGGCACGCTGCAGGCCGATGGTTATGCGGGATTCGACGCAGTGTACGAAACCGGGCGCATTCAGGAAGCAGCCTGCTGGGCGCACGTGCGCAGAAAGTTTTACGATCTGTACGTGGCGCATCGTTCTCCGGTTGCTGCCGAAGCGATGGACCGCATCGCCGCGCTGTATGCCATCGAAAAAGAAATTCGCGGCCACGCGGCGGGCCAGCGGCGCGAGGTCCGCAACGCCCAAGCGCGGCCGATGCTGGACTCGCTGAAGCCATGGCTGGAAGAGACGTTAGAAAAACTGTCGCGCAAATCCGACACGGCGATGGCGGTGCGCTACGCGCTCTCGCGCTGGGATGCGTTGCTGCGTTATGTGGACGACGGCCGCATCGAGATCGACAACAACGCCGCCGAACGAGCCCTGCGCACCGTCGCCCTGGGCCGCAAGAACTACTTGTTCGCCGGCTCCGATGCCAGCGGCGAGCGCGCCGCCGCGATCTACAGCCTGATCGGCAGCGCTAAACTCAACGGTATCGATCCCGAAGCCTATCTCCGCAATGTGCTGTCCCGCATCGCCGACCATCCGATCAACCGCATCGAGGAGTTGCTGCCGTGGAACGTCGCCGCAAGCCTGCCGCCCGCAAGACACGAAACGGCGTAAACAAAAACGCCGCCGGGAAGGACTCCGCAGGTCATCTCTTGCACCTGCCCCACATCGCGGAGCTG
>Ga0210401_10005086_pt1 | contig 13575 bp, 12 predicted proteins | sample IncBWH32MmetaG_FD_150866 | JGI IMG/M metagenome (GOLD analysis project Ga0210401, IMG submission 150866) | Forest soil microbial communities from Barre Woods Harvard Forest LTER site, Petersham, Massachusetts, United States - Inc-BW-H-32-M | ecosystem: Environmental > Terrestrial > Soil >... | reverse complement strand
TGGAGGATTTGATGAAACTTCTTTTCTGAGAAGATTCGTATCATCAGTGGCAGCTATTATTATGCGTAATTTTTTTAATATAAAAGTACTTACGATAAGTTCTTTTTATCGTATTTACAGCATTGAGCTTCTAAGAAATATAAAGGTTAAAAATAAAGCTGTAATTAAAGAACCAGGTTTTATATCAGTGGTTGAGATATTAATAAAAGCCATAAAGTTAAATGCTTCAATAATTGAGGTGCCAATGGTGCTTTATTCAAAGCAAAGAAAGGGTAAGTCTAAAATGAAAGTTTTAAAAACAAGCTTCGAATACTTGAAGTTTTTGATTAGGAATAAGATAAAGCCTTAAGATCCTAATCGTTAACCTGTTTTTTTTGTTCAAGCGGGGCCAATTTCTTTACCCAAAATATCCAAAGTAATAAAATGAAGAAGTATGCAACTACTGTAAATGTATAGGTATGGTTGAAATTTAACCATTTGTAAGAGAAGTTTCTTTGAATGATAGCAAGTAATACCATTCTAAGTACATTAATTAGAAAAATGGATACCATTCCTAGTGGAATATACCAGGTTTTTTTTATCCAATTACCAGGAAATGCCAAAATAAATCCAGCGAATAGGGCGCAAAGTTCAATACTATCACAGTTATCACCCATCCACAATCCATTCGTCCCATCAATTCCCATAAGTCTGTCACTTCCGGAGAAAGTGGTGAAACCAAATAGTTTTAAAACAAGAAGGGCGGTCTTTAAAGTTTGTCTTATCACCCAAACATCAAGTTTTTCGGTAGGGTGCAGCCATAACTCATATACCACATACCACAATATGTATAATCCAAGTGATTTAAATAAAAAAGCGTTTAACGGATTTTTTAAGAAGCGAAATGCAGGGAATTGCATTGTGATACTGAGTATGGTATTAATTAAATCCTATAGTGCTATGCCCCATAACTGCCATAACCACCGTAACCACCATAACCATAACCACCATAATAACCATAATTGTAGCGATTATAGTAATATTTAGATTTCTTGCGTTTAACGTTATTCAGTACAAAGCCAAAGTTTTTGATTTTGTTTACTTGCACAGTTTCCTGGACGTAGCTAATTGCATCCTTATACGCAAAGCGGGTATTTAGTACAAATAAATTTATATCGGCAAGGCGCATTAATATAAAGGCATCGGAAATCAGGCCTAAAGGAGGTGTATCCACAATGACATAATCATAGTTTTCTTTTCCATAATTTAGAATGTCTTTTACTTTTTCAGATAAAATAAGTTCTGAAGAGTTAGGTGGAACTGGTCCGCATAAAATAACATCCATACCAACAATAGAAGTGTGTTTTATGCAGTCTTCGATTTTTGATTTACCAATAATTATGGAACTCAGGCCTTGGTCTGACGTAATTCCCAAAGCCTTATAAATTCTCGGTTTATGCATATCAAATTCCAGTAACAAGACTTTTTTATCAGCCTTAGCAAGTATCGCTGACATATTTATGGAACAAAATGTTTTTCCTTCACTAGGGCCATTAGAAGTAAATAGAATTACTTTGGAGAGGGTATCCACAGCCATGTATTGCAAGTTGGTGCGCAAGGTTCGGAATGACTCAGTAAGAGGTGATTTTGGGTTGTCTTCCACTGCAATTGAAACATCGGTAACAAGAGGCGCCGATAATATTTCACCAAGAATAGGAAGGGTTGTCTTAAGTTTAAGTTCCTGAATATTGTCTATACGGTCATAGAATGTAACTCTGAAAAAGATGACGAACAATGAGATAATAGCACCAATGCCCATAAAAGTATAATATATTTTACTTCTTTTAGGTTCAACCTGTCCCAACAGACGTGCAGTTTCAATTACCTTGGTTTGTGGTATTATCGCCGCTTTTTCAATAACGGTTGTTGCTCTTTGTTGCAGAAGGAATTCATAAAGTTTTTCATTTATATCCTGTCTTCTCTGAATATTCAAAAGGCCTCTTTGTTTAGCAGGAATAGTTTTAATATGGTCGATATATTTCCCCAATTGCTCATTAAAATTATTTATCTGTTCATTCAGCGCAATTCTTGTGTTGCCTATATAGGTCAGAAGGTCCTCTTTTAATAATTTTATTCTTTTCCTGGCATTTACTAATGCCGCATTTTGATAAGTAATGCTGTTCAAATTCGAATTTATACTCAATTGCAATCTATACAGCTCTTCTGCACCCGATTTTAAGAATGCATCACTAATCATATAAATGGATGGAGGTAAAAATGCCGAGTCTTTGTCCACTATAATATATTGTTCCAGGTCATTAAGTGCTCCCATTTGCAATTCTATTCCGGCCTTGTCATGATCGTACTGAGAATATTGGGTGAAATATTCCTGTTCTTCCCTGTCGAGGTTGAGTATATGTTTGTTTTCCTTATACATTTGCAAAGTATCCTCAATATTGTTAAGGATGTCGGCTATTTGATCCAGTTGAATATCAATATAATGAATAGTATTGCTGTTTAATTCAAATTGGCTGTTAACAGTGTTTTCAATATACAGATTGGAAAGAGTATCGAGAAATGCTATAGCCCTGGCAGGAATATTATCATTTAATGAAATTTCCAGAACATTAGACATGGATAGATTGTTAACTATGAGAGCGCCTTTGAACTGGTATACAAGACTATTGGGGTTGTGTATTTTGAAAAAATAGTCGGTTTCTTTTAATGCATTAACGTAGCCCGGATTCAAGGTGCCATTGGTTTGAATCTTGATTTTCATATTTGTGTTAACAAAGTCTAATCCAAAAATCCCATCCTGGGTATGTATTACTTTATCTTCAATATAACTTATGCTATAATGGTTCTGGTCTAGTATTTTAAAGCTAATATCCTGTTCATAGAAACTTGGATTGATAAAGGATACGTCAACTTTAAATGGAATGCCGGTATAAAACTCCTTAGTTACGAGTCTTCCTTTTATAAAATAAGAAACATTTACATTTAGCTTGTCAACTACTTTTTTCAATAGATCATATGAGCTGATAACACTTATTTCATTTGAATTGCCAATATAGGACTGGTATCCAAATGAATTACTGTTAATAACGCTTTGGGCATTATATTTATCATTGGATTGAAGCAATAACTTTGTACTCGATGAATAAATATCAGGAAGCTTATATGCATAAATATATCCGGCGAGATAAAATATGGCTACTAAGGAAACTAATATCCACCAATTCTTAGTAACTATCCTAAGTACTGATTTAATATCATTGGTATCTAAAAGCCCCGTACTTGGGGATGGGGGTTGCATCAGGAAAACTATTTAGCTGAGAATATTAGCATTAAAAAAGAAACCCTTAACAAGGGTTTCTTTTTTGTGTTTTGTATATAGTATATGCCCCATATATTAGTCCAATGGCAAGTATAAGTATTATGCCGCTGTTAATTGGTACATTACATGGTGGTGGCCAGCAAGGAGGAGGAGGTGGTGGTGGTGGTGGCTGCGAGAAAACTGTATTGCAAACAATACACAAATTATTAGAATAATAAGTTCTTTATTTCTCTTTTTGCTAAACATAGTATGTTTTAATTGGTATGTAAAGTTATATGAAATAATCAAATTAGCGATATAATTTCTTTACTGTTAGCCCGGTAGGAGTTTCCACACGAAGAGTATATATTTGAACTGTTGTTGGAAGAGGGATATTTAACTGGTTATCGAAGGCATTAAATTGTATGTCTTCAATTAGTTTCTGTCCTGTTAAAGAATATACAGAAACCAAAGCATTTTCAGCCTTAACAAGATGGAAATTGATTATTGCACCCGAAGAAGTAGCATAAATCTGCATACTATCAGAGCTATTGGTGAGAGGTTTAACTGATGCAACAGAATTGCAACTTTCTCCAGCCAGCAGTCTTCTGAATTGTAAAATGAAATCCTTTTCCTGGCCGGGCTGTTTGATATTAAAGGTATATGAAGCACTATCCTCAAAGTTATTCACTATAGCGCCAGTGTTCTTATCTATTAAACTAACACAATTATAAGAAGATAAGCTACTTAAGTTCTTTACTTTAATCGTATAATTAGCTGCAACATTACCAATGGCAGTAAGAGGAATGTTCAGTAAGGTGTCATTATCAGGCAATCTATTCAGTGCCAATGTTTTACTGTCATCGCTGGTGGTGTAAAGTTTAGGTACTTCTTTTACAAAACTGCTTATAAAAATAGCATCTTCGGAGGGGTTGTAGGACGTGACATAGGAACCACCAAAAGTAATTATGGTTGGACAGGAATATGAATTAGCATCATCAGATAATGTGAAAGTGGCTGCATTGGCTTCTTTGCTTGGGTCTCCAATTCGTTGAAGCGCGGCATCTACATTGCTCTTATGAGCTTCCTGGAATGAAAGTGAGGTTGATGATGAGGAAACAACTCCAAATCCTTGTTCCATTGGAATATTACCACTATTAAAAGTATGCCAGCTTCCATCTTCCTCAAAAAGATAAAAAGTCGCTTGAAGGCTAGCATTGCTTGCCTGGAAGTTAGACCAGCTAATTGGAGAAGGATAAGGATTACCAATTATGTTGAAGCCATTCCCTTCCCCGGGAGTAGAGCTAACGTTGTAATTTATGTTTTTCACAGAAGGTACACCGTGGGTTATATATGTAAATGGAGACATGGATACAAGGCTATTCCCCATCCAAAGATAAATTCCCTGTCCTTGCGGAAGAACATAATTAATACCCGGGTTGCTGAAATTGGTTACCGGGTTATAGGTATTAGTTGCTTCGCCATAAATGTAAACAGAGACATATGAACCAGCGTTACCATCTGGTCCACCAACTCCACTCATATAAAACGGAGGATTTCGGTTACTTACATTCCAGTCACCCAGTGTAGTGCTTTGCACCGGGGACGATAATGCCTGGTATTGTGCCGTCGATCGTCCATTATAGCGTTGAACAACAAAATTTGCCGTAATAGTGCCAGCGCCCGCAATCTGAGCTACTCTTGCAGTTGCTCCAGATGTAGAAATTAGCGTATCAACCCCAGGGCCGGCAAGGTTACCACTATTACTTAAGGTGAGCACACCAGTAAATCCTTCATTGGTAGCTAAGGTAACTCCTCCTGTTCCTGATATAGTAACATTTGCAAACCGAGTAGTATGTGAACCTCCAATTGTTTGAAGAGCAGAACTATTAAAGGTCATTGTGCCTGTAAAGTTTGTCAGCTTGCCTGTGGAATTATTGATCCAATTATTTCCCAGGGTTAAATTATGACCTGCAAAATTTATTCCAGCGTCCGGGGCATCAATCTGAAATAGTCCATTTACTATCAAATCAGACGGCAGGGTTTTTGTTCCATTATTAAAGTGTAGAGTAGAATACGTACTCCCAAAAGGCTTGATAATCGTAAAGCTTCCTATAGAAGAGTAGGTTACATTATTACCCGGTGCAGATGCTACCAGTGTATCATAAGAATTTGTTAAGGCCGGATTCACAAGCCATAATAATGACCCGGTTTCCTGGGTCCATGAACAGGGTTTGGTACCGTTATTACTTAAAGCTCCGGTATTCATAGTAACATCACCAAAATTTATAATTCTTACTGGGTGTGAATACGCACTTGTATAAAGAAATAAATTACCCCCATTCTTGACAATTGTTACCGAGGGATCAATTATTTCGGTTGCAATACCAGGTGCGGCGTTTCCTGCAAAAAACCAGTTGCCAGTTTGGCTCGAAAAGTCACCACCACCTGTAATAACAGTACCATTGACTGGACCAACAAAAAAGACATTTCCGGCACCCATTAATTTCCCTCCGGCGTTATTGGTAAGTAAATTGAAAATATCGAGTATGCAACCGGCATTATTACTCAAAATACCCCCGCTATTTATCGTAAGATTAAAGCAGCCTTCAAATGAAACGGCCACTGTTACAGTATTATTAATAATTACATCGTCTGCGTATCCGGGTATGCCATTAGGGCTCCAGGTAGTTGGTGTTCCCCAATTTCCATTAGCAATAGATGTGTAAACAGTTCCCCTAGCTATCGCTGGAAGCAATAATAATAGCAGATATAGTTTCTTCATGGCAAGTAAGTAAATTAATATTAGCAAATGTACATAAATTTCCAGATAATTACGAATTAGCAGGGTAAAAGGCTCAAGATCACCCTTATACATATTAAAAAAAATATTCGATTATAGTCTTTTATTTCTAGAATTTTCGATTTCCTTTAGTGTGTAAAAGTGTTGGGCATATTTAGAATTTAGCATTCTGTCAAGATATTCTCCAGGTAATTTAACACTGTCTCTAAATTTTTTATATACGGCCGCATATTCTTTATCCTCCCCAATATTATGTTTAGAGAGTATAAATTCTTCGCAATTCAAAAAGCTTTTGATTAAGGACTCTTTAAGTCCGTTATCAATTTCAGACTTCATTATCAAAACAGAAATATTTCCTTTTTTTAAAGTTTGCCAACCTTCATGAGGAAAAGATTTTTCATATATATCTATATTGTAATTTTTTAAAAGGTTGTCCTCAAACCAGGTAATGGGTTCATAATGATTCATCTTTTTATTTTCCAGAAAGATTGTTCTTAATTCATCAATTGTGTATAGAGAATCGGCAAATGGTTTACCTGTTATAGTTTCGAAATTTTGAAAAAAAGCAGATATATTCCTGCTGACAGGTTCCCGTGTTAGTGTAATTATTTTTGTTGGCTGTTTATCAAGTACACTGTAATTATAAAATGTTTTAATACTAAAGCTCTCATCTTTATTATCAAATGAATGAAAATGAATAACCTTGCCTTTATAGGTGTTTTTTATTGAATAATATATAGATGAAGAAGCTACTTTACCCATTTGAAAAACCATTACAGGTAAATAGTTTTTTGAGGTTTTTATAAAATCGGATAAATACTTTTTCTTTTTTAATTTGGTTCTATATAAATCCACTAGACGTCCGATCCTTTTTCTCATAATTGATAATAATAAAGAAGCTGTTCAGTATTAAAGAAATCAGTAATTGATCTGTGTTTACGCGGTATAATCAATTATTTATTGAAGATAAATCTATATTTTAAATCTAATGCTTTTGATTTTAAAATATAATAGAATGCTTTTATAGGGTTTATTAGTTTGTAATATTTAATTAGTTCCAAATAGGAATAATGGATTGGCCAATAAATATGTTTTTTGTCTCGTGGTTTTACAATATTTTCATTCAAAATATTTGCGGTTTTTAAGGTATTCAAAACATTGCGAATTCTTGAATTTTGGCTCCATATTCCGCTGCCATGCTGTCGATAGACTGACATGGTTTCTTTAAAGTATTTGATTTTTTTATGTCCGGTAATCAAAGAAAGTAGCGCCCAATCTGCGGAGATACATTTATTAAACCAAGAGGATACATCATTTCTCATGGCACCATTTCGAAAAACAACCGAATTAATATGAGGCCATATGCTTTTTTTGAGTACTTCAGCAATCGTGCTGGTATCTGGCTGGTTTTCATTCATTTCGAGTTTATGATTCATGATAGCGCCTTCTTGTACTATTTTGACATGATGATAACAAAATGCGTAATCTGGGTTTGATTCCAGAAAATCAACTTGTTTTTTAAGTTTCAAGGGGTCTGTCCAATAGTCATCACCTTCACATATAGCAATATATTTACCTAAGCTTGACAATATTGTACTGGTATAATTTTTTGTCATCCCAAGATTTGCATCATTTTCTTTAAGTCTTATAAAGGTGGGATACTTTTCAGCATATTCTCTGCAAATCTCTAAAGTCCTGTCTGATGATTTATCATCAGAGATAATTATCTCATAAGGAAAGTTCAATTTTTGTTTTACAGCGCCTTCGAGGCATTCGGCTATAAATGCTTCATGATTATAAGTGATTATGCAAACTGAAATAAGAATTTCTTTATTCATTCTCAATTTCCAAATTGATGCTCACATATACCTTTTTGCCACTTATTTTGTCAATAAAAAAAGCATTTTTGAAATTTCCATGTGATAGCGCTCGAAGCGTATTAATTAACTCATGACCCATAACCTTTTCGTCAAGTTTAAGTTCTTGCAACTTATTGAAATCGCTTTTTAAATAAATATTTCCATCATTTTCAGGCTCGTAAGCGTTATATTCATTCAGGATGATCTTTTTGAGGTTCTTCTTCAATAGCTCGATTTCCTTTTTTATGATTTTTTTATATAAGCTCTCAGAAGTATCATCTGCAGTTTTGTTAACCAATTCCCTGTCAATAATTTTTCCATGGTCTAGTTTTTCATCTATTTCATGAATGGTTGCACCAACCGGTAAATTATAAATTAAGGCAAATACCTGTGGATACCATCCCCTGTTTATCGGGTTATATCCAGGGTGAATATTAATACATTTAACCGAGTTTACCAGATCAGGAGGAAATATTTGTTTACAGTGAATCGAAAATACTAAATCATATTTTTTGATTATTGATTCTATTGTTTGACTGTTTTTTAAATCTAAAGCCCTTATTTCACGAGTTAATGCAGATTCAAATAATGAAATTTTTGAAATTTGACTTACAGCAAAATCCCAACTTATTTCCGGCAATTTTTCTTCAGCCAGCAACTTGTTAAATTCAGTGCATAAAAATACGTTATCCGATATGATTAAAATACTCTTAAACATATGTGTTAATTATTTTACAAATCTCTTCAATCTCTTCTGTTAATAGTCCTGCATACAGGGGCAAGCACATAATTCTATTAGCAACAAATTCGGAAATTGGCATTTTGGCGCCCTTTACATACTCTATAGTATTTAAAGAGGGATAAAAGTATCTTCTTGGAAAAATATTTGCTTTATTCAGTGCATCTTGCACCTTCAGTAGCTGTTCTTCATTTTCAAAAATTACAGGATAATAGCTATAATTCCAGTCGGTTCCTTCCCTGATTTTGAATGGGTGAAGTTTAGAAAGATTTAAAATATCGTTATATTGTTGTACGACTTTTTTTCGCGCTGTAATAATCACATCTATATACGGAAAAATTGCAAGACCCATAGCAGCCTGAAGTTCAGATATTTTTCCATTGATTCCTAAGCCATGAAATGCCAATGGGCCATTGTGCCCGAAGTTATGACTGTAAAATAGCTTGTTTTGTAATTCAGCATCACTGCAAAATATAGCCCCCCCCTCAGCGGTATGAAATAATTTGGTGGCATGAAAACTGCAGGTGCTAACATCTCCAAAATCAAAAATACAACGTCCATTATACTTCACCCCAAAACTGTGGGCGGCATCGTAAATCACCTTTAAGTTATTTCTTTTTGCAATAACATCAATTTTCTCAATGCTGCAAGGATTGCCAAAAACATGTGTTGCTAATATTGCAGTGGTTTTTTTTGTAATTGCGGATTCTATTTTATTTTCGTCAATGGTTAAGTATTCCGGGTGTATGTCTACAAAAACAGGCTTGCAATTTTCCCAAATTATTGCTGCTGTAGTGGCAACATATGAAAAAGGTGTTGTAATTATTTCTCCTCCATTGCCGAACAGTTTAAGTGCAATTTGAAGGGGTACGGTTCCATTATTTGTAATAATAATATAGGGTACATTTAAATAGCGCTTTAATTTTTCTTCAAGTTCTATAACCAATTCTCCTCTATTAGTAATCCATTGGTTAGTCCAGGCCCGATTCAGGATTGCTTTATATTCTTCAATTGGAGGAAGATATGTTTTAGTAACGTTGATCATTTAATAGAGTAAAAATTCTTCATTTGTTCAAGGAATGCAAATTTACCACATTGCGAGATAACATGGTTTCGCAGGTATTCAGAATCGAAAGTCACTTCTTTTTTCTTTATTTTTAATAGCGCTTCAGCTATTGCTCCATGATCTTCAATATTTACCTTAAAACCCGTTTTTTCGTTTATTGTATCTTCAACTCCTCCACTGGCTGTGGTTATAACTGGGACTCCGCATAAAAGGGCTTCTCTTACAGCCAGGCCAAAAGTTTCGGCTATGCTTGTAGAAATAAAAACATCGGCAGTATTCAGTATTTCAACTATTTCTTTTCTCTGTAAAAACGGAATAAAAATACATTTTGAGTGAATATTATATTTTTTTGCTAAACTTTCAAAAGCCGCTGTGTCTGCTTTTTGTAAGTCTTTGAATGAATTATTCCCAATTATTACTACTTCAAAATCGTTATCTTTATATATGTGGCGGAAATCAGCGATGCTTTTGAAAAAAGTCTCTATATCCTTTATATAGCTTGAATATGAGATAGTAAGAATTCTGAATTTTTCTTTTTTAGTGGAAGGTATAAATCTGAATAGTTCTTCATTACAAAAATTCCAGGTAACTGTAGTGTTGCATTTTATAGCGTGCATAAGAATGCATCGCTTCTGATGATAGCTTACCGCTCCAACTTTAGTGGCATTTTGCAAAGCATTTTTGAGTAGCTTCTGTTTGTATTCGGAATACATGCTTAACAAAAAGATCTGGTGTTCAATTATAACATAAGGGATTTTAAACTCGGTGCTTAAAAAATGGGCCATAATACCTCCATCAACTGTACATTGAGCATGTATTATATCTGGTTTCCATCCACTCAAAATGAGCTTAGAAAAAGCTTTGCTATAGCCATGGCGCATTTTTTCATATATCTCCCTCTCATTCCACGATTTGTTTAAAAATAATGAAAATGAAAGGGCCGGCGGGTTCTGTTCCAAGTACTCGGTATCTAAAGAGATAGTATGTTTGTGAAAAAAGTTCGCTAGTTGATTCTTTAAATGGATATTTTCATATATGGTGGCATTATTACCCATCAAAATTTTTACTTCATATCCATTATTCGATAAAAGTTCTGCTTGTTCTTTGAAAAAAGAACCAACAAGGTGGTTTTGTTTGTTCGGATACCACGAGGGTATTATTAATACTTTCACTTAAGGTATATTATTCGCTTCAATTTATTTTCTATTTGAGCTAATGGCGTTAATATATAAGCAAGCTTTAAGTTTAAACTGATTTTTGTCAAATTTATTTTATTTAATTCCCATAGTGCGAGAGATTTATCGCTATATGCGCCATCCCATTCTGTACAGCCTTCGTTAATTATAAATTCAGGTGTATCTAAAAAGAATGGGAATTTTTGCATGTTTAAAACCCTCCCATGAAGAAAAAAATCCGCGCAATCGTAATTTCTTCTTTCCGGTTTTGTATAGGTGCTTAATAAAATATATTTTGCACCTGAATTTTTATAGTTAACAAGTACTTTGTATATATTCCTGTAAGATAGATGAATGAAGCAATCTCTTGTCATAACGAGGTCTACTTTCGGAATGAGCTGTTTGATAATATCTAATTGCAGAAACTTAACTTTATCCTGGGTGTACCTATTGGTGTTTTCTTTGATTAATTCCTTTGCTATGTCAATACCTAAATACGTGTCTAGGGTTTTGGTCATTTCTGGTATTATTTCTCGAATCCAGAAAAAATCACCACAGGGAGCATCAACCATACTTGAAATATTATATTTTTTGAGCAACTTCGGTATTTCTTCTCTTATTATGCAGGTTTGAGTTAGGTTTGAACCGGGACCAGACTTAGAGTGGGGGTCATGCCATAAATTATATTTAGCCGCATCATTAAATATGTCTTCTCCTTTCATTTTTAATTAGTAATGAACTCACCTTTGTTTGATTTGTTGAATTCGCACATAATTAAAAGCACTTCTTCGAACAAATTATCAAGCCTTGTGTATGTAATTCTTTCTTTCAATTTGTAATTATAGTCCGGGTAACATTGCTGATTTGAGTTATTATAATTACCTAATCTGATTTTGGTGAAAAATTTCTCGAATAAGGTTTGTGAGTATAAGGTTGTTTGTTTTATAGGGCCTACTGGATAGTTGTAATTGTAATATTTTGACACTCTTTCTACTTCTCGACCAACAATACTACCATAGTTTTGGGAAATACTGCTTGCATTTTGGACAGCGGTAACCATAATGTCTGTATAAAAAGCAATCTTAGCTTTTTGAGTAGTTATCCTAACAGAATACTCGAAATCAGCATGTTTAAATGAAGAGTCAAATAGGCCTAAGTGTGCTATTGATTCCTTTTTAACTAACAGAGGTAAGCAGCAAAAAAAGCAATTAGGCGTTTTTTCCTCTATCCATTCCTTAAACCATACTTCATATGTTTTTATGAAATTAATTTCAGGTTCTATAATTTTTAAATTTAAATTGCAAACATTTGCAATAAGTGCATCGAATTTAGGATTCGCCAACATAAATTTTTTGCATTTCCTTATTATTTCAAAGTCATACACATCATCATCTGATAGGTATTTAATTAATTTCCCAGTAGAGAGAAATGTCCCTTTATTAAACCCATGAGATTCGCCAAAATCTTTCTCTGAAATAAAGTGATGTATCTTTCCTGCTTTACTTAGTTTATTTAGATAATTAAAGGAACCATCGGTACTACCACCATCCACAATAATTATTTCTTCATCTGGTTGTATGTTTTTAATTAATAGAGGAATAGTTACTTCTAAATAGCGCAGTTTATTGTATGTTGTAAGTACATAAGATAAATTAATTGCAGTCATCTTTTATTTATTGAGCTTCTTTTCTAAAATCGATAATGTATTTTCCCAATTGTCAAATGCTATTGCCCTATCATCAATCCATACATCACCTTGGGGTTTGCCCATAATTAGTTGATGAAACTTAACTTTATGAATAAGCAACCAATTTAGTGTCATTTCATATTCTATCCAATTTCTAGCTGAATAAATAATAATTGTGTGGCCCGCTTTAAATAACGAGTTTACAGATTCTATTGATTTTTTAATTGGCTTGGCCAAGCTTCTGCTAAACATTTTTTCTTCAGTACAAATTGTACCGTCTAAGTCAATTATTATTTGCATAAAAATAAAATTCACGGAAGGCTCGGACCATTAATAAATTTTCTCTCCAACTATCGTTAACTTCATTTGAAATCAATTGGAATTCATTTATGATAAATTCACATACATTTGCACCGGCCTCAATACTTGCCAGAACCCCACTGCCTAAACGTGGATTGATTTCCATAATAAAAAATATTCCGGTGGTTTTTTGGCGAATGAATTGAACGTTTATAGGTCCAGTTAATTTGCCTTTTTCTATAATCTCTTTTGTCCTTTTTATTAGTTCAGTATTTTTTTCTGTAATTGATTTAACAACCTCACCACCCACAACAACAATCCTCTTTCGTGGAACAACGGAAATCAGCCTGCCGGATTTTTCTATATAACAGTCTACAGTGTATTCGTCCCCTTCAATAAATTCCTGACAAAAGTAATTTGTTTTTGCGCTATCAGTTTTAAAAAAAATAGCCAATTCCTCATTTGTTTTCAGGAGATGCATTCCTTTAGCACCACTCCCTCTATTTAATTTTGCAATTAATGGAGGCTTGATTTCTGTAGAAGGAACATTTATGTTGTTTTCAAGAAACCATGAATTTGCTGATTTTTTGTCAAACATTATTTTGGTGATATCTTGCGATGATGTGCAAAAATGTACCTTCTCAAGTTTTT
>Ga0210401_10005085_pt1 | contig 13578 bp, 12 predicted proteins | sample IncBWH32MmetaG_FD_150866 | JGI IMG/M metagenome (GOLD analysis project Ga0210401, IMG submission 150866) | Forest soil microbial communities from Barre Woods Harvard Forest LTER site, Petersham, Massachusetts, United States - Inc-BW-H-32-M | ecosystem: Environmental > Terrestrial > Soil >... | reverse complement strand
CGTTGCCAGGCGTCCGCGTCGAGATCAGCAGGATTCGCCGCGCGCCCTCGAATGCATGTTCGAGCGATGCGGGCTCGGTAAAATCCCCTCGCCGCACCCGGATGCCCACGGCCTTCAGTGCCGCGGCCCTTTCGGGCGCGCGAACGCTGACCCCGAGTTCGGCCGCCGGCACAAAACGCCGCAACTGTCCGATGATGTCGGAGCCCAGAGCTCCGGTTGCTCCGGTCATGACGATGGCGCGGTAATCCTGCTGCATGGCAATTCCCTCAATCACTGCGTTATGTCGCGTCGAACAGATGAGGCATCGAGAGAGGCGCCGACAATCTGTCATCTGCCGGATGACGCAGTCGGAAAAGCCGCACAATGCTCGGAGCGGGTCCTGCCGCGCACCCGCCGACCGCGCGTCATTTTGCAACGAGCCGGGATGCGCGCGGTGGCCCTGAACGCGCTTGCGGCGGACGCGATGAAGCAGCGGCGTCCGCGCGGCGCGACGAGGCCTGCGCCTTCAACATCTCCACCAGGGCCTGCAACGCCGCGGGCATCTGCCGGCGGCTGGGATAATAGAGATAGAATCCGACCGATTTCGGTCGCCAGTCTTCCAGCACGGTCACCAGGGTCCTTGCGGCGAGGTGCGGCTCGACGGCGTGGCGCGGCACCCGTGCAAGCGCGAGGCCGTCGAGTGCGGCGCGGATCGACAGATCGCTGTCGCTCGTGACCAGCGAGCCTGAGACATCGACCTCGACGCTTTTCCCGCGCTTTTCGAACACCCAGCGTTGGAACGCCTGGCTCGCGAAGCGCATGCGCGTGCAGTTGTGCGACCGCAGATCGGCCGGCTCCTTCGGCACGCCGTGGTGGCGAAGATAGTCCGGCGACGCCACCACCGTCGGCTCGGCGTCCTCGCCGACGCGGAGCGCGATCATGTCCTGCTCGACACGGTGGCCCGGCCTGATGCCGGCGTCGAAACGATCCCGCACGATGTCGGTCAGGTTGCTGTCGATCGCCACCTCCAGGGTGACAGCGGGATAGACGCTGAGGAAGCGCGACACGATCGGCGCAATGATGGTTCGTGCCGCAGGCCGTGGCACCGTGATCCGCAGGTGCCCGGTCGGACTGTCGCGGAAGGCGTTGACCGATTCCAGCACGGCATCGAAATTGTCGAGCAGCGGCCGCAGTTGCTGCAACAGCCGCTCGCCGGCCTCGGTGAGTGCAACGCTCCGGGTCGTCCGATTGAGAAGACGCACGCCGAGCCGGCTTTCCAGCGTGCGCAGGCTTTCGCTCAGCGACGAACGGGAGACGCCGAGCTGTGCGGCCGCCTTCGCGAAGCTCGCGCGCTCGGCAATCGCGACGAAGGCGCTCATCTCACTGAGGCTTGCTTTCTTCATTGTTCGGAATCTCCGAATGGCCTGTCCCGATCATGCTGGATTGTCGAACAGAGCCGGCTCCTGCACCTTGTCGCGCAATGAGGTGCGGTCGCGCAAGAGCCAGCGCGAAGGCCGTTTTGGAGCAAGGACATGACCCAAGTCTCGCGATATCATCCCGCGCTCGTGGTGCTGCACTGGGGGCTGGCGCTGTTGATCACGGCCGCGCTCGCGCTCGGCGCGCTGGGGCTCGCAAAAATTCCGAACACCAGCCCGATGAAACTGGAAGCGCTGCGCAGCCACATGACGGGCGGGATCATCATCCTTGCGTTGATGCTGGCGCGCCTTGCAGTGAGAATGCGGAGCGCACACCCGCCGCCCGCCCGCGCGGGTCATCGGCTGCTCGACCGGCTGGCCTGGGCGTCACATCGCCTGTTCTATGTCACGGTGATTGCGATGGCGGGCAGCGGCATCATCATGGCGCTGCAGACCGGACTGTTCGACACCGTATTTGCCGGACGCGGCCAGATCCCCGCGGATTTCTGGATATTTCCCATTCGTAGTGTTCACTATGTGCTCTCGCGCCTGCTGATGGCGTTGATCCTCCTGCACGTCGCAGCCGCGCTCTACCATGCCGTGATCCTGCGCGACGGATTGCTCAAGCGCATATTCGTTGGCCGGCGACTGATCGACGCAAAACCCATCCCATCCGCGCCGGAGCTGCACTCATGAACCATCTCGAGCCCGCGCAGGCTGGAGCGCAATTGATATCGCTGGCAGTCTACATTGCCATCGCCCGATGGCATGTCGCCCCCTGGCTGGCGCAACGCGGCCGCGCGGAGGCACTGATCGCCCTGCTTTGGGTCCACGTGTTTCGGTACGTGGCCCTGCAGATCTTCGCCGCCCAGCGCGAAGGGTTCCCGATTTCGATTGATGGCGCAACAGAGATCGTCATCGGCGATGTCTTCGGAGCCATCATTGCGATGACCGCGATCATGTTGCTGCGGCGGCGGATCCACGCCGGCGTCGCTCTCTGCTGGATTCTCGTGTTCGAAACCGTGGGCGATACGGTCCTCAACATCCGCGGCGGCATCGAGGAGCATCTGATGGGCGCGGCGACCGGCGTGGTCTGGATGATTCTGGTGTTCTTCGTTCCTGCGATCGTCGTCAGCACGGGCCTCCTCGCTTGGCAGCTCGTCGCGCGCAGGCACGAAACGATCGAAGGGACGCGAGAGCTTGGCGCGGCAGAGCCACGCCTGCGGGAGCAACTCCCATGACAAACCGGATCGCAGCGTGGTTCAGCCGCGCCGTGCTGCTTGCCGCCCTGATCGTCCTCGCGCTGATCGGCGGCAGATATATCGGCGATCCCTTCGGAGCTGCGGCCGCATCCGACATGACGCTCGATTCGCCGCTCGCTGTGACCAACATGCGCGCGAGCTTTGGCGCCTTTCCGCTCGGCTGCGCCCTGTTCGTCCTGCTCTGTCTCGTGACATCAAGCCTGCGCAGGATCGGTGTCGTGTTCGTTGCCCTCATCATCGGCACCGTGCTCGGCGTGCGCCTGTTCGGAACCGTGGCAGATGGCGCCTTCGCCGACAGCTTGCGCGTTTTGACTGCCGAAACCGTGCTGCTCTGCCTCAGCCTCGCCGCCTATGCCGGCGAGCGGCTATCGCCCGACAATTCCCTCAAGCGCCGGGCATAGAGCCGCCGCAACGGCTCGAGCTGGGTGGCTTCGGTCGCGGCGAGATAGGCCTTACCCGCCGCGTCGAGGTGGCCGAGACGGCGCAGCAGATCGGCGCGCACCGCCGGCAGCAAATCGTAACCGTCGAGCTGACCCCGCGCCTCGATCGCATCGATCAGATCGAGTGCGCGGGCCGGCCCGTCCACCATCGACACGGCGGCGGCGTGGTTGAGTTCGATCACCGGCGACGGGCTGATCCGCAGCAGAACCTCGTACAGCCCTGCGATCTGCGGCCAGTCGGTTTCCTGATAGCTCGGAGCGCGGGCATGCAATGCCGCGATCGCGGCCTGCACCGCATAAGGCTGTGGCCGGCCCGGCAGGCGCAGCGCCTCTTCCACCAGCATCAAGCCTTCGGCGATCTGGTGCCAATCCCAGAGCGAGCGGTCCTGCTCCTCGAGCAGCACGACGTCGCCGCCATCAGTCTGGCGCCCGGCGCGCCGCGCATCATGCAGCAGCATCAGGGCCAAAAGCCCCTTGACCTCGCTCCGCTGCGGCATCAGCGCGTCGAGCAGGCGGCCGAGCCGGATCGCCTCGCGGGCCAGATCCGGCCGCATCAGGGCGTCGCCTGACGTTGCGGCGTAGCCTTCCGTGAAGACGAGATAGATCACCGCCAGCACGCCGTGCACCCGCGGCTCCAGCGTCTCGCGTTCCGGCACCTCGTAGGCGATGCCGGCCAGACGGATTTTTTGCTTGGCGCGCACCAGGCGCTGCCCCATCGCGTCCTCACTGACCAGAAAGGCACGCGCCACCTGTGCCGTGGAGAGTCCGCAGACCGTGCGCAACGTCAGCGCGACCTGCACCTCGGGCGCAAAGGACGGATGGCAGCAGGTGAAGATCAGCCGCAGCATGTCGTCATCGAGAATGCTCGCATCCGGCGAATCGTCGCCCGAGGCCGCATCGAGTTCGAGCTGATGCGCGAGCGCCTGCTGCTTGCCACGGAACGCGATGTTGCGGCGGACGCGATCGATCGCCTTGTTGCGCCCGATACTGACCAGCCACGCGCGGGGATTGTGCGGCGGCTCTTCCTCGGGCCAACGCTCCAGCGCGACCGCAAAGGCGTCCTGCAACGCGTCCTCGGCGAGATCGAAATCGCCGACGAGGCGGATCAGCGTGGCGAGCGCTCGCCCTGCCTCGTCGCGGAAGATTTTTTCGATTTCGGAGGGGGTCATTGTGGTTCTTGCACCGTCATTCCGGGACGAGGCGAAGCCTAGAACTATGGTGCGCAATTGCGCACCTGAGAATCTGGAGATAAGGCGCGAGATTCCGGGGTCGCGCTTACGCGCGCCCCGGAATGACGGCTAATTGTTGTAGACCCAGATCGGCCGCACCTCGATCGAGCCAATCCTCGCGCCGGGAATCCGCGCGGCAATGGCAATCGCGCTGTCGAGATCCTTTGCGTCGACCATGTAGTAGCCGCCGAGTTGCTCGCGCGTTTCCGCAAACGGCCCGTCAGTGGTCAGCGTCTTGCCATCGCGCACGCGCACCGTGGTCGCCATCGTGGTCGGCTGCAGGCGGTCGCCGCCCTTGAATTGGCCGCTCTGGATGATGGACTGGGTGAAGGTCTGGTATTCATCCATCATCTTCTGGCTGGTCGCCGCATCGTTCTTGGCGTACTCGACTTCGTTTTGATAGATCATCAGCAGATACTGCATCTTTTTGCTCCGTGTTCTCGGCTGGATCGCCGACATCTGGTCGAACGGGCGCCGGGTCAGACGACATCTTCAGGATAATTTATTTTGATCCCAATCGAAGGCCTTCGCGGCCCTTGACGCCTCGGACATGAACGCCCATAGGCAGGGGGTCAGTCGGCCGGACGGCCGCTTCCGCAAACGCCGAAAGGCCAACGGAGGAGGAAAGTCCGGGCTCCATCGACATGCGGTGCCGGATAACGTCCGGCGGGGGCGACCCCAGGGAAAGTGCCACAGAAAACGAACCGCCCGCCTCCGCCCTTCGGGGTTTTCGGCGCGGCAAGGGTGAAAAGGTGCGGCAAGAGCGCACCGCGGGTCCGGCGACGGAACCGGCATGGTAAACCCCACCGGGAGCAAGACCGAATAGGGACGGCATGAGCGGGCTGTTCGCGAAAGCGAAAACGCCGCAGGACCGGTGTCAGGTTCCGCCGTCCGGGTAGGTTGCTTGAGGTGGCGCGCAAGCGCCATCCCAGAGGAATGGCCGTCACGTATCGTCTCGCGCGAGCGAGGTGGTGCCCTACAGAACCCGGCTTACAGGCCGGCTGATATCTTCGATGAGGGGTTCGGCGGGAAAAACGCCGGACCCCTCGCCATTTGGCACCCATCGCTTGGGGGGTAGGAGACCCATTCTCAAAAGCAGGAGGTCGGGATGCGGCTGCGCGAGATCATCCAAAAAGCGCTCGAGATCGGAGGCCGGAGGGGCTTTATCACCTTCGACCAGCTCAATTGAATTATGCGACGGAAACCCCAAGCTCGAGCCTGTGGACATCGAAGCACTGAAGGCAGCCTTGAACGACGAAGGCATCAACGTCACCGACAGTGAGCCCCAAACCTCGAACCTTTCATGCTCCTTCTGCGGAAAGCTACAATCTGAAATCCTGCAACTGATTGCCGGCGCCGACGCATTCATTTGCGACGAATGCGTTCAACTTTGCGTCCGGTGCATTGCTACAGAGCATCCGGAATGGCTGGCCGAGCTTCGGAAACTCCTGGACGACCTGGCGGGCAAAAAAGGGCCCGACTTAGGTCGAGTCAATTGGCCGCGATGCTCTCCAGCAGCTCCATCAGCGCCTCCGGCGCGGTGACCCCAGGCGAGTGGCTGGCCTCGATCTCGAAATGGCGCCAGCCCGGCTCGCTTCTGGCGCGCCGGGCGAACTGCCCGAACGGGTCCGCCGGCGTGATCCGCTTGCAGTAGATATAGCTGCGCGGCAACTTCAACTCGCCGCCAAAGAGCTTCAGCCTGGTCTCGAAGCATTTGATCGGCATGTTGACGCGGCGCGCGTTCAGCCAGACCTGATCCTCCGCCGACGTATCCGGCGGCGTCGGATTTGGCGTCACCCGCCAGCCGTCGCCGGCCTTGGCCAGGCCACGCACGCGTTGCCGCTCGGATTCAGGCAAAAGGTCCAGCAGGCTTTGTCCGTCCTTCGGCACGAACGCGTCCAGATAGATCAGTCGCGCGATTCGGTCGCGCGCGCGATCGGCGACGCCGGTCGCGACCATGCCACCGTAGGAATGCCCGATCAGCACGATGTCGCGCAGATCCTCATAGGTGATGACGTTGCGAATGTCCTGTATGTGGGTGTCGAGATCGATCGACGGACTGGCCAGATGCGCGCGCTCGCCGAGACCGGTATAGGTCGGGACGATGAAGCGATGCCCGGCCGCGCGCATCAGCGGGCGCATCTTCTTCCATGACCAGCCGCCGCCCCAGGCCCCGTGACAGACGAGGAAAATCGTCTCGGGCGATGCATTGTTCATCGGCAGTTCCATTGCTTTCGTCGTTGACGGCCAAGCTTGCGATAGTAGCCGTCCACAGGTTCATGTAAACGTTGCAAATCCTGCGACAAAATTGACATGTCACGCTAATTTGTCGCAGGAGTGACCCGTGGTGCGCGACCTCGTACCCGAGAATCTCGAGATTCCAGTGTCGATGCGGAGCCTGTCATCCGGCCGCGCTTCGCGCGGATCGGGGCGGCACGCCCGTAATGACCAAGGACGCATTCATGGACGTCGGCGCCTCCGCGCTCATCTTTGTCGGCGCGCTCGCAGGCGGCTTCGTCTCCGGCCTTGCGGGATTCGGCACCGCGCTGATGGCGCTGGGACTCTGGCTCTATGTGCTGCCGCCGTCGCTTGCGGTGCCGCTGGTCCTGATCTGCTCGGTGATCGCGCAGAGTTCGACCCTGCCCGCGATGTGGAAGAGTTTTGATCTCGCGCTGGTGTGGCCGTTCATCATCGGCGGCCTGGCCGGCGTGCCGGTCGGCACCATGCTGGTTGCCCATGCCGACCCAAAAGTGTTCAAGCTGACGATCGGCGTGTTTCTCCTGCTGTTTCCGATTGCGCTTTATTTCAACCGGACGCCCATGGCCTTCCGTTTCGGCGGCAGGATCGCGGATGCGGCGATCGGGTTTGCCGGCGGCATTTTGGGCGGGCTCGCGGGCCTGTCGGGACCGCTTCCGATATTCTGGGCCAGCATCCGCGGCTGGGGCAAGGATGAGCGGCGCGGCATCTTTCAGATCTATAATCTGACCGTGCTTCTCGCCGCCCTGTGCCTGCAGGCAGCGACCGGCCTGATCGGCGAAAGCGCCATCCGGCCGGCGCTGCTCGCCTTCCCCGGCACGATCATCGGCGCGTGGCTGGGCGCGCGGCTCTACCACGCGCTCAGCGACCGGAATTTCACCGACGTCGTGCTGGGCCTGCTGGTCCTCTCGGGTGCAGCCCTGCTCTGGAGCAGCATCCACTAGCGCATGTCCCGGCGAAGTGGGATCCGGTTCGCCGACAAGGACATGCGCCAACACAAGAATCTACGGCGCTTCCCGGTCATATTGGACGACCGAGTGATTCAAAATGACCGGGAAGCGCTGTAAAGCGCGATGGCCTGAGCCATCGCGCTTTACGGCTATTCCGCCGCCGTGACGCGCGCGAATTCGGTGACCTGGCGTTCGAACAGCGAGCGATAGATGCCGGCGTTTCTCGCCATCAATGTCGCATGGTTGCCCTGCTCGACGACGTCGCCGCGATCGAACACCAGGATGCGGTCGAGGCTCTGCACCGTCGACAGCCGGTGCGCGATCACGATCGCGGTCCGTCCCTTCATCAGCCGTTCCATCGCCTCCTGGATCAAGGCCTCCGATTCCGAATCGAGACTCGATGTCGCCTCGTCCAGGATCAGCACCGGCGCGTCGGCCAGGAACGCACGCGCCAGCGCCACGCGCTGCCGTTCGCCGCCCGACAGCTTGACGCCGCGTTCGCCGACCAGCGTGCCATAGCCCTTGGGCAGGCGCATGATGAAATCATGCGCGTTGGCAAGCTGCGCCGCCTGCTCGATCTCGATCAGGCTCGCGCCCGGCCGGCCATAAGCGATGTTCTCCGCCAGCGTGCGATGGAACAGGATCGGCTCCTGCTGCACGATCGCGATCTGGCTGCGCAGCGATTGCTGCGTCGCCCTGGCGACGTCCTGGCCGTCGATCAGGATTGTCCCGCCGGAGACGTCGTAGAGCCGCTGCACCAGCTTGACGAAGGTCGTCTTGCCGGAACCGGAACGGCCGACCAGTCCGACCCGCTCGCCGGCGCGGATGTCGACCGACAAGCCGTCATAGAGCGGGTGCCGATGGCCGCCATAGAGGAACGTCACGCGATCGAACACGATGCGGCCGCCCGTGATCGCGATCGGGCGAGCGTCGGGCGCATCGGCGATGCCGATCGGCTCGTCGTGAATGGCAACCAGTTCCTCCATGTCGTTCACCGAACGCTGCAGGTTGTTGATGTGCATACCGACATCACGCAGGTACGCATGAATGATGTAGTAGCTGGTCAAGACATAGGTGACGTCGCCCGGCGAGGCGCGGCCGGCGATCCACAGCAGCACCGACCCGCCGATCACCGAACCGCGCAGGCACAACAGCACCAGCAGCTGCGCCGCGTTGGTGGTGTTGTAGCGCATCCAGCTCCGGTTCACGCGCCCGCGCCAGCGCGAGATGACGCGGGTCAGCCGGACGTCCTCGCGCGCCTCTGCGCCGAACGACTTCACCACCGCATTGCAGGTCAGGGCGTCGGCCAGCGTGCCGCCGACCTTGGTGTCCCAGGCGTTGGAGACGCGCGCGGCCGGCGCGATGTAGCGCACCGAGAGCGTGGCCGTCATCGAGACGTAGACCAGCGCGCCGAGCGCGATCACGAGGCCGAGCGAGGCCCAGTGCAGCCCGAGCAGCACCATCGAGCCCAGCAGCACCATCAGCGAGGGCAGCAGCGCCAGCAGGATGGTGTCGTTGTAGAGATCGAGCGCCCACATGCCGCGGGTGACCTTGCGCACCGTCGAGCCGGCAAACGAGTTCGCGTGCCAGTCGGTCGAGAAGCGCTGCACCCGCATGAAGGCATCACGCGCGACGTCGGACATGATTTTCAGCGTGAACGGCACGATCGCCTGCAGCCCGATCATGCGCATCGCGATCGAGGTCAGGCCCAGCGCGACGATGGCGCCGAACGCGATCAGCGCGGCACGCCGCGCATCTGGGTCCGCGGCGCCACGGGTCAACGCGTCGACGAGATGGCCGGAGAAGATCGGCATGAACAGGTCGGCGACGGTCGCACCCAAGAGGCCGCCGGCAACGGTCAGCGTCGCCAGCGGCTGATTGAGCCAGTGACGGAATACGAACGGCATCACCACGCGGATCGCGGCGGGTCGCTTTTTGGCATCGACGGTCATGGCATCATCCGGCCGCGCTTGTCGCGCTCGGGCCGGCTCCATTTTGGACGACTCGCGCGCGCAGAGGCGCAGCGCCGACGTCTTTTGAGAAATATCAGTGGCTTACGGGGTGCTTTGAGGATCGGGACAAGGGCCCCGATCGAAGCTGGCCAAAACGGCTTCTAGTTGCCGGATACGGCGTCCAGCGAAAGCATCGGACGCGGGCGTGTGATCTGCGAAAATGCGGAAATCATGCAAATCCCTCCCCGGTTGATGCGACAATGCGTAGCATATAGCCGGATTCGAGCGGCTTGGCAACTGTGCAGGCGACTAGCGGCCCCCGCCTCCGGTTCCCATCGCGGTCGGCTTGTTCAACAAAAGGACCACGAGGCTCAAGCCGACATAAAACAGCGTGAGCATGAAGAAGGCGTCGCCATAGCCCATCACGACCGCCTGGCGGTGCACGATCTGGGAGAGCTGCTTCATCGCCAGCAGCGCCGCGTCGCCCAGGCCCTGCATGCGCTGGGTGAAATTGTTCAGTGTCTCGACCGCCGTCGCGTTGCCCCAGTTGACCCGCTCCTGCAGGCGGGTGATGTGCAGGTCGGTGCGGTCGTTCAAAACCTGGTTGATCAGCGCAAGCCCCACCGCCCCGCCGAGATTGCGCATCAGGTTGAACAGGCCGGAGGCGTTCTTCACCCGGTCCGGCGGCAGTGTCCCGAGCGCGATATTGTTGGTCGGAACCATCGCGCACATCATGCCGATGCCGCGCAGGACCTGCGGCAGCAAGAGTTCGTAGAAGTCGTAGTCGCGGGTGATCCAGGTCATCTGGTAGGAGCCGAGCGCGAACACGACGAGGCCGAACATGATGATGTAGCGCGGGTCGAAGCGCTGCAACATGCGTCCGACGACCGGCGCCATCAGGAACATGGTGATGCCGGACACGAACATGGTCTCGCCGATCATCATCGCGCTGTAGCCGCGCACTTCGGCGAGGTAGCGCGGATAGATATAGGTCAGCCCGTACAGGCCGACGCCGATGCAGGCCTGCAGCATGCAACCGATCGCGAAGTTGCGGTTGGTGAAGGCCCCGAGATCGACGATCGGTACCCGCGCCGTCAACACCCGCCAGAAGAAGGCGATCGCGGAGATCGTGCCGACCGCGGCGCACACCGCGACCGAGGTGTCCTGCAGCCAATCATATTGCGGACCTTCCTCCAGCACATATTCCAGCGAGCCGAGGAATCCGGCCATGAACAACAGGCCCCACCAGTCGAAGTGATCGAGCAGCTCGAAATGCGGCTCGTCGAAATCGACCAGCGCCAGCACACCGATGGTGATGATGATGCCCGGAATGATGTTGATGAAGAACAGCCAATGCCATGACATCACATCGGTGATGAAACCGCCGACGGTCGGGCCGACAGTAGGGGCCAAGGTCGCAACCAGCCCGATCACCGGCGTCACGATGTAGAACTTCGAGCGGGGGAATATGGTGTAGGCCGAGGCGAACACCGTCGGGATCATGCCGGCGCCCAAAAATCCCTGGATCGCGCGCCACAGGATCATCTCCTCGATGGTCGAGGCGAAGCCGCACAGAAAGCTCGCAACAGTGAAGCCCGCAGCAGAAATCGCAAACAACAGCCGCGTGCCAAGCGCCCGCGACAGAAAGCCGGAGAGTGGGATCGCGATCACCTCGGCGATCAGATAGGCGGTCTGGACCCAGGACACCTCGCTCGAACTCGCCGACAGGCCGGCCTGGATGTCGCTGAGCGAGGCCGAGACCACCTGGATGTCCAGGATCGACATGAACATCCCGAACACCATGATGAGGAACGCGATCAGCCGGCGCGGCGCAATGCGCTCGGAGGGCGCACTGGGCGCGCCCATCGCCGCGGACGGTAGAGCAGTCGCGTTCGCCATGTCGTACTCGGGTCACACTGGCGCGCCGGCTTCGCCTTCGGCGCGCAAAACCTATTGCGGGTGAATCATGATCGGCGAGTCGAGGTCCGTCTTGGCATCGGCATCGTCGGCCCCGTTGGTGGTGTCGACGGTGGCATAGACCGACATGCCGGCGCGCAGCAGGTTTTCGCGCGCCACGTCCGCCGGCACCCGAATGCGCGCCGGAACACGCTGCACGATCTTGGTGAAATTGCCGGTGGCGTTGTCCGGCGGCAGCAGCGTGAACACCGAACCCGCCGCCGGCGAGATGCTCTCGACGACCCCCTTGAACTTGCGGTGGCCATAGGCATCCACCGCGATCGTCACCGGCTGGCCCGGACGGATGCGGTTGAGCTGGGTCTCCTTGAAATTCGCGTCGATGAAAACGTCGTCGAGCGGCACCACATTGCCGAGCCGCTGCCCGACCGCAATGAAATCGCCTGAATTGACGAGGCGATTGGAGAAGATGCCGTCGACCGGCGAGCGGACGGCCGTGAAGTCGAGATCGCGCTCAGCCTTGGCCAGCGACGTCTTCAATTCCGCAAGCTGCGCCTGAGCCTCGGCCTGCTGCGCCTTGGTCACTTCGACCATGTCGCGCGCATTGTCGTAGGCCGCCTGCGCCGCCTTCACGCCGGCGACGCCCTGATCGCGTGCGGCTTCCGACTGCTCGAAGGTCGCATGCGAGGCAAAGCCCTTGTCGCTCAGGCTCAGTTGGCGGTCATAGTCGAGGGTGGCGCGCTTCAGCCCGGCCTGGGCCGAGGCGAGGTTTGCCGTGGCCTGCTCGACCGCGCTCATTTGGGCGTCGACCTGACGACCGATCCGCGCGATCGTGGCTTCCTGCGTTGCGATCTTGGTGCGAGCCGCATCCACGGCGATGCGATAGTCGCCATCGTCGATCTTGAAGACGACGTCACCGGCGTGAACCAGGGCGTTGTCCTTCGGCAGGATCGCGGTGATGTGGCCCGTCACCCGTGCACCCATCATGGTGTTGTTGGCGCGGACATAGGCGTCGTCGGTCGAGATGAAGAAGCGCCCGACCATGACATAGTAGGTGCCGTAGCCGGCCGCGGCGAGCGCGAGCAGGAGCACCGCTCCGATCAGGACGAAACGGCGCTTGGGCTTGGCCGGGGCGACCGCAGCAGGCGCGGCCTGCGGCTTGTCCGTTGCGGGGCCGGGCTCGGCCGGACGCCGCTTGGTCTCCTCGGCGACATGGGCCCGGAGCGAATCGTTGAGGCCGCGAGACGCGTCGCTGGCGGTATCCCCTTCCGCCTCGTTCGGGTGGCGCATGGCGCGCGCGGCTTGATCTCTGACGGCGGCCATAGCGGCTTCCCCAATCCAAATCTCGTGGCTGCAAACAGGCGCCCGGTCCGGCCTTTGCCGCTCTGTACTGTCGCTTTATCATTGACCGAACGGTTCGGTCAAGATAGATTCACGCGGGCTATTTGAGCGGCGGAGTCCTTCCGATACGTTTCTCGGGTCGAAATGATTGATGAGAAGCTAAACTAATGGTTGTGACGGAGCACGGGTCGCTACGCGTGGCGACCGATGAGGACAGTTCAAAACGCCGCCAGATCCTGGACGGCGCCCACAAGGTCTTCATGGACCTGGGCTTCGACGGCGCCAGCATGGGCGAGATCGCCCGTGCCGCCGGTGTCTCGAAGGGAACGCTTTACGTCTACTTTCCCGATAAATGCGGACTGTTCGAGGCGATCGTCGAGAGCGAAATCGCTGATTACAGCAGAGAGCTCTATAATTTCGATCCGACGCGCCCCGTGATCGAGACGTTGGCTGAGTTTGGACGAGCCTATGTCCAGATCCTGTGCCGGCCCGGCGGCGGATCGGCGTCACGCACTGTGATGGCCATCGCCGAGCGCATGCCGGAGGTCGGCCGGCGCTTTTACAACAACGTGATCGCGCATACGATCGGGAAGCTTGCCGCCTATCTCGAGGCGCGTGCCGAAATTGGCGACCTTACGATCGATGACTGCCGACTGGCCGCGTTGCAGTTCATGCAATTGTGCCAGGGGCCGACCTTCATGCCGTTCCTGTTTCAGGCCGCCCCGGCCCCTTCGGCCGAACGCACCTCTGACATCGTCGACAGTGCGACGCGGATGTTTCTCGCCGCCTATGGCGCCAAGACCGTCTGACTTGGAGACCGTCTGACTTGAAGACCGTCTG
>Ga0210401_10005084_pt1 | contig 13578 bp, 12 predicted proteins | sample IncBWH32MmetaG_FD_150866 | JGI IMG/M metagenome (GOLD analysis project Ga0210401, IMG submission 150866) | Forest soil microbial communities from Barre Woods Harvard Forest LTER site, Petersham, Massachusetts, United States - Inc-BW-H-32-M | ecosystem: Environmental > Terrestrial > Soil >... | reverse complement strand
TCGCCACCGGAACCCGCCGCCAGCCCAGAATACGCAGCCGCTCGGTTTCCGCGGCAGCTTCAACCGAAGCCCGCGCCTCCGTGGACGCCCCAGCCGGAAAAAACGCGAAGCCCAGCCCGAAGTGTTGCGTCAGCTCAATCCCCTGCTCGGCCGCCCGCGCGCGGAAAAAAGCCTCCGGTATGGACGTGAGCAAACCAGCTCCATCGCCGCTGGCCCCGTCGGCATCGACACCACCGCGGTGGGTCAGCCGCTCCAGCGCGGTCAACGCGTATTGAATAATGTCGTGGCTCGGCGGGCTGCCGAGCTGCGCCACAAAGCCCGTTCCGCAGGCATCGTGATCTGGATGCCCCCAATTCGGGTGTTTGCACCGACCGCTTTGTGGCCCCTCATGACACAAAGACATACGTCTTTATTGACCAGATAGGCACACGTTGTACAACGCAGATTTTCAATAAGACAAATCGGATTTCTGGAGGAAGACGTAAGACGTTAAGTGACCATTTCCCGCACACGGTAGCGCCGGCATCCTGCCAGCGTTTTTGCCTCGGCATTCTCGGTTAGTTCCGTCCCAGTCGATCTCCGAAGCCCTGTAGCCGCCCTCTCCGCGAGGGCGGGGTTTAGATGTAAGCTGAGTCCAGGGTCACCGAGTGTGCGCCGCTCCGATTCCCTCTTCGTCGGGAAGACCCTCGCGGGACTAAAACTTTGTCACTTCCGAGAAATGAAAATCCCGCACCTTCATCGCCGGTACCACCATCTCGAAAGCCTCCTCCCCGGTAGCCCGCACCGCTGGACCCAGCAGTTCGACGTTGCGCAGCATCTCCAGCACAGACTGATTGAAGCGGAAGTTGCGGACGGCCGCGCCAACCTTCCCCTTTTCGACCAAAAACAAGCCATCGCGCGTCATCCCAGTCATAACTTTCTCGTACGGATCGACTTCGCGGATGTACCACAACCGCGTCACCAGCAACCCGCGCTCCGTCGAAGCGATCATCTCCTCCAGCGAGGCCTTGCCGCCACCAAACACCAGATTCATCGGTGCTTCGCCGTATTCATTAGGCAGCGCGAACCCGTGCCCCGTAGGCTTCTTCTTCGCCGCCTTTGCGGAGGCGCGGGAGTACACCAGATTCTTCGGCACGCCCTCATCCACCAGCAAAACGCGCTCGCGCGGCATCCCTTCCCCGTCGAATGGCGCGCCAAGCTGCAACGGATGATAGGCGTCATCCACGACGGTAATATTCTTGCCAAAGACCTGCTTGCCGATCCGGTCGTTGAGGCACGACCGCTTGTCAGCCAGCGCCGTGGCAGCGAAGTCATAAAAAAGAAACCCCACGATATCAAGCACCGCCGAGGGTTCGAGAATCACGGTGTAGCGCCCCGGCGGAAGCTCCTTTGCATTCGTCGCCCGATGCGCCTTTTCACTCGCTCGTTCCGCAAGCTTCTGCGGATCAAAGTCGCGCACATTTGCGGAGTTAGCCTTGGCCCAGCTAGCCGCAGGCTGCTCCTGCATGGTGATGGAAAACTCCGCATGCGTTTCGCGATACGCGGCAAAAAGCCCGCTTGAATTCCCGATGGCCGTCTGGGATTGACCGCTCGCAAAAATTCCCGCCGCGACTTGCCCTCCTTTTATGGCGATGTCGCAGGCGCGCCGCACCGCGCGAGCGCGATCGTCAGGCGTGAGCGCGGCGGTGGGTCGCGCGAAACGTTCTACCTTCCGATAACGCTGCTTCCCCGGAACCGGCAGCAGCTGCGGATCTTTCGGCTGGCTATGCGCCAGCGAAAGGGACGCGTCGATCGCGCCACGCAGCGAATCTTCATCGATGCGATTGGTCGTAGCCCGCGCCGTTCGCCCATCCACAACGGTGCGCACCGAAGCCGTAAGCCCGTGCTCGGCAACATTTTGATGAATCGCATTATTGGCGAAACGCGTAAGCGAGTCATCGACTTCATCGACGTGCACTTCAGTCTCATCCGCGCCGGTCGACTTCGCCAGAAGCAGAACACTGTCGATAATTCGCCGCAACTCGCGCTCGTGAAAGAGTCCGGCAGAGCTCGACGCAACAGCGCGCCCTGCGTGCGAAGAAGTTTTCCGGACCGGGCTCATGACTTGGAGAACGCCGCCCCGATATGAATATTTCGAAACCGCGAAGGCGAAGCCCCGTGGCCCGTGCCCATCGTTTGCATCGGCTGCCCCTTGCCGCAATTCGGAGTGCCCCACAAAACCCACTCGTCAGCCCCGCAAATCGCATCGCACGAATTCCAGAACTCGGTGGTAATTCCGCTGTAGCTCGGATTCTTCAATATGCGCGCTTTCTTTCCGCCCTTAATCTCCCAACCGATCTCAGTCGAAAACTGAAACTGATACCGCCGGTCATCGATCGACCACGAACGATTCGTCTCCATAAAAATACCGTCGTCCGTGTCCGCAATCAGATCGTCCGATTGCCAACTCCCTGGCAGCAAGCTGATGTTGGTCATACGAATAATCGGCAGGCGGTTCCAGCTCTCCGTCCGCATCGTTCCAGACGAACGCTTCAAACCCACCAGATGCGCCGTCTCGCGATTCGACAAATACCCGCGAAACTCACCGGCCTTGATGATGTCAGTGCATTGCGCCGGAACCCCTTCATCGTCATAAGCGAAACTCCCCAGCCCCGGCCCATGCTCAAGCCTCGCGTCGGCGACCACGTTGACGATGTCCGAGCCGTACCGCAACTTGTTCAACTTGTCCAACGTAAGAAAACTAGTCCCCGCAAAATTCGCTTCCTCACCCAGCACGCGGTCAAGCTCAATCGGGTGCCCCACCGATTCATGAATCTGCAATCCCAGCTGACTCCCGCCAAGGATCAGCGTGCCGGTTTTCTGCGGACACTGCGCCGCCGAGTGCAGAGCCACCGCTTCTTCCGCGACCCGCGGCGCATGCTTCAGCAATTCCAGCGATTCCACCAGCTCATATCCCTGCAGCGCATGCTGCCCGCCAAAACTATTCGGATACGACCGCTTCTGAATTTCTTCTCCCTGAAACGCAGTGGCCGCAATACCGCACCCGGAAATCATCTTCCGCTGATGAATCCGCGAACCGATGCTCGATGCAAACCAAGAATCGATCTTGCGAAATTGCAAATCCGTCTCCGTCAGCGTCACACCCTTAACCCGCCGCATCTCCGCATCGGCTGCCAGCAACAGCGCCAACTGCGTCTCCAGCGGTATCTCGAAGGGATCCTTGCGAAATGGACTTTGCCAGCTATCGATGTACGCCTCTTCCGGCGCCATCACAACTTCCTTGCGCTTGGCGATCGCCGACGCCTTGGCAATCGCCACCGCCTGCGCTGCACACTCCGACACACCTTCGCGCGTCATCCGGTCCGTGGACGCGAATCCCCAAGCCCCGCTCGACAGAACGCGGATTCCCAACCCAATCGATTCCGATTGCGCCAGCGTCCCCACTTGCCCATTCTTCGTCGTGAGATCGCGCTGTCGAAGATGCATCACACGCACGTCGGCATACTTCGCGCCCCGCAGGCGCGCCGTGTCAAGAGCATGAGCGGAAAGGTCCCACATAGGTTTAAGCCGCTATCAACTTACAATGCTTTGCCAAAAAAGAAAAATGGTGTAGAGCAACAAGAGTGGTTAGCTGCAGGTACCGCAACTACCTCGGATCCGTGCAGGACGTAATTTGAAGGCGCGCTAGAATCGAGGTTCCCGTTGAGTCTTTAGAGGCCCGATACCGCGTTGGGCGGCACAGCCTCGGGAGGGACCGAGGCGACCAATTTTTGATACGCGAAAGCGCCACGGACACCATTGAGAAGCCCGATCAGCATGACTACGCCCAAGGCACCGACTCCAAGAATGCTTCCGGTCACAATGAAGGTGTAGATCTTTTCAATGAGGAAGAGTACGAATCCCGTCACCGCCGCAAATCGTGAATACTTGGAAAACCCATAAGGCGATGGCGGCAAATAAGACGGCGTCAAGTAGCGCAGACGGTGTAATCCCCATGAGCTTAATCCCGAAAAACGAAAACACGACGAAAAGCCCGGTGACGCTCGCGACAGGAATGGCACACCACATCCCCAATCGCATGGCATCCTTGGCTCCATCCTCGTCGGAGACATCCGGCCAATACCAGCTTCCGCTGCTCATGGAGGCACACCTCGCACGAGCTATTTAACATTTCGTCGTCTGAGAAACAAAGGAAATAATTAAGCTTATGAATACGGTCGTTGCCTAACAGTATCTGGCCCGTGCCTTGTCGAGATTGTAGCGGTCGATTACGTGCCTTCTTGCCACGACGCCAGATAGTGCTCCTGCTCCGGCGTCAGCTTATCCAATTTGTGACCCATCGATTCCAGTTTCAACCGCGCGATTTCGCGGTCGAGATGTTCGGGCACAGTGTAAACCTGCGGCTTCATGGTTTTGTGATTCTTCATCAAATATTCCGCCGACAGGGACTGGTTGGCGAAGCTCATATCCATCACCGAAGCGGGATGCCCCTCAGCAGTCGCCAGATTCACCAGTCGTCCTTCACCAAGCAGGTAGACCTTGCGATCGTCCTTGAGGAGATATTGATCCACCAGCGGCCGCACTTCCTTCTTCCCGCTCGACAGTTTCTCCAGCGCCGGAATATCGATCTCCACGTTGAAGTGTCCCGAGTTGCAGACAATCGCGCCATTCTTCATCTGCTCGAAGTGCTCGCCGCGAATCACGCTCTTGTTCCCCGTCACGGTGATGAACACATCCCCTTCTTTAACCGCTGCGGCCATCGGCATCACGCGAAACCCATCCATGACCGCTTCGATGCCCTTCACCGGGTCGATCTCCGTCACGATCACGTCGGCGCCAAGTCCCTTTGCGCGCATCGCCACGCCGCGCCCGCACCAACCGTAACCCGCGACCACCACCTTCAGCCCGGCGAGCAAAACGTTCGTCGCGCGAATCACCCCGTCCAGCGTCGATTGCCCCGTGCCATACCGATTATCGAAGAAGTGCTTGGTCATCGCGTCGTTCACCGCGATGATCGGATACTTCAACGTGCCGTCCTTGGCCATCGCGCGCAAACGAATGACGCCGGTGGTCGTTTCTTCCGTACCAGCAATCACATGCGGCACCAGGTCGGTGCGCTTGGTCAGCAGCATCGTCACCAGGTCCGCGCCATCATCCATGGTCATCTGCGGCTTGTGGTCCAGCGCAGCCCGCAAATGCGAATAGTACGTATCGTTGTCCTCGCCCTTGATCGCATAGGTCGGAATGTTGTAGTCGCGGTTCAGCGATGCCGCAACTTCGTCCTGCGTCGACAGCGGATTCGAGGCGCAAAGCACGGCGTCCGCCCCACCATCGCGCAACGCGATCATCAGGTTCGCGGTTTCGCTCGTCACGTGCAAACAAGCCGAAACGCGCAGCCCCTTCAACGGCTGCTCCTTCAAAAACCGCTTGCGAATCGACTCGAGCACCGGCATCTGCTGCCCCGCCCATTCGATCTTGCGCTTGCCCGCATCCGCGAGCCCGATATCTTTCACATCACCTTTTTTCAGTTCAGCGATAGCCAAGTGGTGCTCCTCAATTGAATTTTGTTTTTCGTATTTCTCGCCGTACCGCACTAACTACCATGTGCAATAACTGTCGGGTCTCAGTAACTGTCATTCCGATCGGAGCAGGCCGACGTTTTTTTCTCTCGCGTTCATTTCCTATGAACGCGTCGACCTGCGCAGTGGAGGAATCTCTCTTCGATTGCAACCGCTGAGACGAGAAATGCCTACCGCCGCGCCCCGACTTCCGCTCCCGCCACCACCCCAAGTCCCGCAGCCTTCCGCAATGCATCCGCTCGATCCGTGCGCTCCCAAGTGAAGCCAGGTCCGCTTCGCCCGAAATGTCCGTAAGCCGCGGTAGCCTTGTAGATCGGTCGGCGCAAATCTAAAGCCTCGATAATGGCCTTAGGCGTCAACGAGAACGAATCACGCACCAGTGAAGTAATCCGCTCTTCCGGCACGGTTGCGGTTCCAAACGCATCGATCATCACCGACACGGGTTCCGCAACGCCAATGGCGTAAGCCAGTTGCACTTCCGCCTTGCGTGCCAACCCCGCCGCCACCACGTTTTTCGCGATGTAGCGCGCCATGTAGCACGCCGACCGGTCCACCTTCGACGGATCCTTACCCGAAAACGCCCCGCCACCATGACGGCTGTATCCCCCATACGTATCGACTATGATCTTGCGTCCAGTCAAACCCGCATCCCCCATCGGGCCACCAATCACGAATCGCCCAGTAGGATTGATGTGATACTTCGTTTTGCCGTCCAGCATCGCCGCCGGAATGATCGGCTTAATCACATGCTCGATAATCGCGTCCTGCAAATCCGCGGTCGAAATCTTGTGGCTGTGCTGCGTCGAAATCACCACGGTATCCACGCGCGCCGGCCGGCCATTACGATACTCAATGGTGACCTGAGACTTACCATCAGGCCGAAGGAAATCAACTTTTTTGGATTTGCGGACTTCCGAGAGGCGTTGCGTTAAGCGGTGGGCCAATTGGATCGGCATGGGCATCAGTTCTTCCGTCTCATCGCAGGCAAAACCAAACATCAAGCCCTGGTCGCCCGCCCCACCGGTATCCACGCCCATAGCGATGTCCGGCGACTGCCGCTTGACGGTGCACATCACCGCGCAAGTCTCGGCATCGTAGCCATACTTCGCCCGGTCATACCCAACGCCGCGAATCGTGTCGCGTACCAATGTGTCGTAGTCGATGGTGGCGGTCGTCGTGATTTCACCGGAAATCACCGCCAGCCCGGTCGTAACCAGCGTCTCGCAGCCAACACGCCCCTTGGGGTCCTGCCTCAACACTTCATCCAACACGGCATCGGAAATCTGGTCGGCGATCTTGTCTGGGTGGCCTTCGGTGACAGATTCGGAGGTAAACAAGAAATTGCGTAAGGCTTCGCTCAAAAGGAGGTCTCCTTAATAGATAGCAGGGGCACAGCCCCGCTTGCGTCCGCTGGGTACAGTTCGCAGTACTTTACAAAGCTACCATCGCCATCGGTAAGAATCAACGCGTTGATTCCGAATGATTTACTCGAGCATCGAACGGTGCAAAATCGCTTCCGAACGGCATCTCCCCGCATCGAGCGGATGCTTTCGTCAGCGCCTTTCTCAAGTCGAGACAATCCCTAAGATTAAAAACAGCTCATTGATCGCAGCGTCGGTATCGCAATCCGGCTACGCCGGCGTCCTCAACCCAGTCTGCCAAATAGCCGCGCCGCTTCGCGCTCCTTTGCGAACCGGCTACTCTGTACTCACTTAGTCGTTACTATACGGCTGGCGTAAACTTCCCTATTGCGATAGATTCCTTCGCCGGAGGGTTTCATGGACATTCTGGCAGCAATCAGGCGCGAAGAAAAAAAGCTCGAAAAGCAGTTAGGCCATCTCCAGCACCAATTGAGCGGCGTTCGCGCCGCCGCTAAGGCGTTGAGCAATTCCGCCGGGAAAGAAATCCAGGGAGCGAAGAAGCGCGTGCTGTCCGCGGCTGCAAGAGCAAAAATCGGCAAGGCCGCCAAGAAACGCTGGGCGAAGTTCCGCGCGCAAGCCAAGAAAGTCGCTGGATAGCTCATTTCCTGCCGACAGCTAGCCGCCGTCTTCAGCGAAACAAGGCCGCGCAGTTTTCGTCGTCGCGGTGTCTCGCAGATCAGACACCGCCCGCTGCCCGACATTCTCTGAGCGAGAATCTCTCCGGGCTTCGTGTCCACCGATTCCTAGTCGTGGTCCGGGTGCTGGTGGCGCCACTTCCAGTAGTTGTCCTGGTCTCTGTGGTTCTGCCGGTCGTATTCGCGGTACTCCTTGTGATGAGTCTCTAGGTAACCCCTATACGCGTGGTCTTCGTGGTTGTCCCAGTTATGGTAGTCCTTGTGGTTCCGATCGTAGACGCGGACCTGCACGCTGGCTTCTTGCGCCTTCGCGCCGCTCACTACCAAAGCCGGTGCAACAACTGCAGCGGCCAACAATAGCGAGCCAATATATGCATTGATGCGTTTCATACTGTAGTCCCCCAATCCGGAGATGTAAGAATCCGGGCGACTATCAGCATGAACCTGCGAGCCCCAACTGTACTGTCCGGTACAACACCTATTACACGAATATAATCAATGTAGTCCTAGTTCCTGACGCCCCAGCAAGTGTGTCTTTCCGGACAGATTCTCGTCGGCCCCCTTGTTCTACTGAAACTGTGTTCTACTCAAACGGTAGCAACGCGGAGTCGTTTACCGCCAAGACCAGGAGGGGCGCATGACCCTAAAATTGACAAGCCACGACGTGGACGGCGTTTCTGTAGTCGCAGTGGACGGCCGTATCGTACTGGGTGAGGAAAGCACCACTCTGCGCGAGAAATTGAAAGGCCTGATCGCCGCCGGGAAGCAAAAGATCGTCCTCAACATGGACAACGTTACCTACATCGACAGCGCTGGCCTCGGCACGCTGATTGCAGCGCATGTAAGCGCGAAGAATAAAGGCGCCTCCGTTCGCCTCTGCCACTTAGGCAAGAAATTTCACGAGGTCCTGCAAATCACCAAGCTGCTCACGGTCTTCGACGTCTACGATACGCAAGCTGCCGCCATCAGCAGTTTCGCGGGAACGGACGCGGTAGCCGCAGTTGCGGGAAAGAATTGACCCGCACGGATGCGCTTCCGGCTTTAGTCCGATTCACACTAGATCGCGCAAACATTTGGGCTTCCGCCTCACTTGCGGGGTCTCGCTCATGGAGCTCATCCGTGCGCACATGTATGTCGGTTCTGGTACCAAAACGAGCGCGGTTCGCAGCCCCAGAGAGCGTATAGTGCTACCAGAGGCCAAGCTCATGCTCGAACCGGTCATCGCCGATGAGCGCAGGAAACGCAAAGAACTAACCGCCAAGCGGAATTTGCTGTTCGCGGAGTACTTGAAGAATCCACAAGACATTCGTCTGGCCTTGGAGATCAAACTCATTGACGATCAGGTCGCGCAATCGATCGAGCAAACGGAACGCAAGCCCGCAACCCGGAAGTAAGTTTCGACCCGCTCTGTTTTGACCTTCGCATTGGAATTCATCAATTTCTGTTAACTTTCTTGGTACCCCTCCCCCTGGGGTTTTTCGTAAGTATTCATTCTAAAAATGGTTAAAGTGGCTTATTTTGATAGACTTTTGCAAGTATTCATTCTAAAGGGATTACGGAAGTGATGGAGGCGAAAGACGGACCGAACGTTCCGTCCTTTCTTCGCTCGTCGCGAAGTGGATTCGATACTCGCGAGCGACTTGGCGGCAGCTGAGATGGAACGCTGGAGCGTTTGGGTCTCCGGCGGGTTTTTTGATGGCAAACACGAGGGCAGAATTAGCTGGCGGATGAGTGTCAATTCAAGTACCTGAGTCGGAAACCATTCTAAAGGACAGTGGGACCTGACCTTGGCTGTCCTCTTGGATGAAGAGCTTAGTGCCGATCTAAAGATCGGCCACTACATACCTCGCATCAGGACGGAACATGCTGGATTGGATTTGTTTGGGCTTGTCTGGATGATGGAGTGGCTGGTACGGCTCAGCTTGAGTTGCAGGTTGTCGAGTGCGGAAAAGACAAAGTCAGAAACCCCACCCTTTCTACAAAAGCGGCTGAAAGGATGGGGTACCCGCTAAAGGCGCCCGCTTCGGAAAGCGGCCGCTACAGGCAAACATCCGCACCCTTGAAGAACGCGGGGGTGCGGTGCCCGAGAAAACCTCAGTGCGAGAGACGGAGAAATACAACAGCAGATTCCTCTCTGCGCAGGCCGACGCGTTCACTTCCTGTGAACGCGGAAGAGAAGGCCGGCCTGCTCCGTTCGGAATGACGGTTGCGGGGAGGTGTGAGAGTACGGTTCGGAACGTCAACATCCGCACCCTTGAAAAACGCGCCGGTGCGGTGTCCAAGAGCGCCTATACGTCGTCGGCGTCCGGTTGGATGTCGAGCTTGCCTTTTGTTTTTTTGGCCATCAGGTAGCTGCGGATGAAGGGGTCGATGTCGCCGTCTAGCACGCGATCTACGTCGCCTACTTCGAACTTGGTGCGGTGGTCCTTAATCATGCGGTACGGTTGCATCACGTAGGACCGGATCTGGCTGCCAAACGAAATCTCGAGCTTCGACTCGTCGAGCTTGTCGGTATGCTGCTGGCGCTTCTGCACTTCCTGGTCGTACAGCTTGGAGCGAAGCATCTTCATGGCCAGCGCGCGGTTTTTGCCCTGGCTCCGCTCGGCCTGGCAAGCGACCACCGTATTGGTAGGAAGGTGGGTGATGCGCACCGCAGTCTCCACCTTGTTGACGTTCTGCCCGCCCTTGCCGCCCGCGCGGAAGGTATCGACGCGCAACTCTTCCGGTCGAATGTTGATCTCGATGCGATCGTCGATTTCCGGAATGACGAAGACCGAGGCAAACGAAGTGTGCCGCCGCGCGGCCTGGTCGAACGGCGAGATGCGCACCAAGCGGTGAACGCCGGTTTCTCCTGCTAGCAGGCCGTAGGTATTTTCACCCTCGAACCGGATGGTCGCGTTCTTAATGCCGGCTTCTTCGCCAGGCGTCTCATCGAGAACCACGGCGTTGATGCCCTTGCGCTCCGCCCAACGCAAATACATGCGCAGCAGGATCGAAGCCCAGTCCTGCGACTCGGTGCCGCCTGCGCCGGGCTTGATGGTCATGATGGCGTTGAGATGATCGGTCTCGCCGGAGAGCAACGTGCGCGTCTCCATTTCGCCGACATAGTTTTCGGCGGCGGTCAGCTCGCGATCGAGATCTTTGAGAAGGTCGTTGCGCTGCTCGGCGTTGGTTTCCTCAGTGGCCAGCAAGATGTAGGTTTCGATGTCGTTGGCCAGCGAAGTGAGCTTGTCGTCGGAAGCGATCTGGTCTTCGGAACGCTTGCGGTCGCGGAGAACCGCCTGCGCAGCTTCCTGATTGTTCCAGAAGTCGGGATCAGCTGAGCGAGCTTCCAGCGATTTCAAGCGTTCGCGATGTTGCGGAGCGTCAAAGAAAACTCCGGACCATCGAGAGGCGGGGCTTGAGTAGTTCGTAGCGGTGTTGGAGGTCTTCAAGAATCATGTTTGAGGTGCGAGAGGAATCGCCGTGCCGGGTTTCTTAAGAGTGTTTCCTCAGGGCTAAAGCCCTTTACGGTGCAGCTCAATGTCGGAGCGGAAGCTCCGACTCCTTACGAAGTGGGGACGAGCTCTGGGGAGACGCCGACTGGGATTGGGATTTCCTCGTTCGCTGTGTTTCCTTTCCGGAAAGTTGAGGCTAACAGGATAGCGGAAACAATGACACAGAGCCAAGCGAACCAGTCCCCAAACTGGGTGTAGAGGGTTTCGTCGGTGCGGAAATCGTACGGCAGGTCCACCGCGGCGCGCACGTCGGTAGGCAGCGGACTGAAGATACGGCCGTAAGGATCGACGGCGGCAGTGATCCCACTGTTGGTCACGCGCAGCAGCCACCGCCGATTCTCGACGGCGCGCACGCGAGCGATGCGGAGATGTTGTTCAGCGGCGGCGGAATGGCCGAACCAGCCGTCGTTGGAGATGTTGACGAACAGTTGCGCTCCGTTCGCGGCGAAGTTGCGAATTTCGCCAGGGTAAATCGCCTCGTAGCAGATAAATGCCGCGAGCGACGCGCCGCCCGGAAGATGCGCTACCGCGTAAGTCGTTCCCTTTTGGAAGCCGCCGACTTCGCTGGACACGCTTTGGACGACGCGATGAATGAGTGGGAACGGTTCGTATTCGCCAAAAGGAACCAGGTGAATTTTGTCGTAGGTGAAAACATCCTGGCCCTGCGGGTCGATCAGGATGGCGCTGTTGTACGGCGCGAGGATATGGCGGACTTTTGGATTGAGTGCGTTAGGCAACTGCCGCCACTCGATGGCTCCGGCCAGGAACGGGTGATGGAAGCGAATCGCCAGAGACGAGGCGATCTTCGCGAACTGCGCGTCCTCAAACGAAAACGGGGCGGGCGCTTCGGGCCAGATAAGCAGATCGGGTTGGCGAGCGCCTGCCGCGAGGCTAAGATTTTCGATTTCGTTCAGATCGGCGGCATGGGTTTGAAGCCAATGCGCAGGGTACTCTTCGACTTCGGGGAAATTGACTTGCACGGCGCGGGCGTAGTGATTCGGCAGCGCCTGCGGCACAAACCGCGGCCCAACGAAGATGGCGAGGAGCACTAGCGCCACGGTCGTCACGAGAATCGCCACGCGGCGAGCGACGGATGTCGTTACCGCTTGATCGCACCAGGCGAGCAGCGCGTTTACGGCGGCTGCGAGAAAAGAGAGGCCATAGATGCCAGTAAGCGTCGTCAGCTGCAGCAACGCCGGGTTTGATGATGCTGGGTATCCAAGTAAGCCCCAGGGAAAACTGATTTCCGGCATGCGCGTGCGGACAAATTCAAAGGTGACCCATAGGAACGGAGCGCCAACGCATGCGAGCAAAATGCTGCGCTTGGCGAGGCGGTTCACGCTCCACGCGAACGCGCCGGTCAAGATTCCGAAGACGCATCCGATCAAAAGCAGCACGCCCCAGCCGCCGGCCTTGGACAGGCCGCCGTGGATGGCGAGTACCGTAGCGATCCAGGGACAACACGTGATCACGAAAAACATCGAATGAAGGAAGCCGCAGAAAAAGGCTACTTTCGGGCGCGCGCCGAACAGGACGATAAGGAGAATGCCGACGCACACCCAGGAATAGATGCTGAGATAAAAGCCGGTGTAGGAAAACGAGAGAGCGGCGCCAGAAAGTGCGGCAAAAACGTAGCGGAAAGCATCGGGAGTCGCTGATCCTGGTTGAGGACGAAAGAAGCTGGCCCACGCGCGCTGCGGCATCAGTGCTTCACGATGGCCTTGAAACCGGCGTTCTCGAGGCCTTTCTTCGCGGCTTCCGCGGACTTGGGGTCGGAATAGGGGCCGACCTGCACGTGGAAATATTTGTCGGAGGTCGGCGAAATGACGAATGCCGGAAATTTCTTTTTCAACAAGCTCGCGGCGACGGCTTGGGCGTCGGCTTCTTTTCGGAGCGCGGCGACCTGCAGGACGTACGTGCCGGCGGGAGTTTGAGCCGCGCTTGCCGATCTTGATGATACGTTAGCGGCGTGCGATGGAGTCTTGTTGTTGGCGATCGCGGGAACGGAGGATGGTGACTCGTTTGCCGGAGCAGGCCTCAAGCGATCGTCGGGGGCAACTTTACCGGAGTTGTAAAAGCCCCAGTCGGAACTTGGTTGCGAATTTTCGTCGGAAGGAGCGTCGGACGGCGGAGCAGATGTAGCCGTGGGCCGAGGCGGCGAATTTTTCGAGCGTTTCGCAACTGCATCCTGCTTGGGGGCAACGAATGCGTCCGGGGTAGCGCGCGGATTGCCGGCGGCTCGGACCTGGCCGTCGTACTGATTGCGGCCCATTACGTAGCCCAGCGCGAAAAAGACGCCGGAGAACACCAGCATCAACATAAACAGGCCGATGACGTGCCTGGACTCCAGGACACGCTCGCCCGCGCCACCTCGATTGCCGCGAGAAGCCATGCTTACTTTTTATTTCCCCCCAACGCTTGCACCCAACTGTTAATGATATCGATA
>Ga0210401_10005081_pt1 | contig 13586 bp, 12 predicted proteins | sample IncBWH32MmetaG_FD_150866 | JGI IMG/M metagenome (GOLD analysis project Ga0210401, IMG submission 150866) | Forest soil microbial communities from Barre Woods Harvard Forest LTER site, Petersham, Massachusetts, United States - Inc-BW-H-32-M | ecosystem: Environmental > Terrestrial > Soil >... | reverse complement strand
CGACCGATCTGGAAATTCATGACACGGTGCTGATTGCAGCTGCCTTCTGCATGTACAACCGCTACGTGGATGGGCTGGGAACCTGGGCGCCGGATGGAATGGAATGGTACCGGGACCGAGGTCAGAAGGTGGCGGACCATGGATACGTCGCCGCACTGAAGAGCTATGTGTCCCAAACCGCATAAGTTCCAGCCATTTGAGCGAATCCGGCATCCGCTGCGTCCTGCTTTGGGCTGATACCCTTTAATCAGGCAGTAGGAGTCGATATTTGAGTGCCGGGGTGGTTTCCGGCGGACTCGAACGGATCTTCATGGCGGAATTTGTCATCAGGCTGGCCGATGAGCGCGGCCGACTGCAGGAGCAGGTGCAGACGGCGGCGAGTGCGGAAGAGCTGCGCGCGCGCTTCACGCAGGCCGGCTATTACGTCTATTCGGTAAAGGCGCGAGGGCTGCGGGCGCGCCAGAAGAAGATCAAGCTCGAGGGCTTCCTGATCTTCAACCAGCAGTTTCTGACGCTGATCCGCGCCGGGGTGCCGATTCTGCCCGCGCTGGAGATGCTGACGAAGAGCCAGAAGAACCTGGCCTTCCAGGCGCAACTGCAGAGCGTGTCGCAGCGCATTCGTACCGGCCAGTCGCCTTCCGAGGCATTCGAGTCGCAAGGGGGCTTTCCGCCGATCTATACGACGACCCTGCTGGCGGGCGAGCGTAGCGGCCATCTGGAAGATGTGCTGGCGCGGTACTTGAGCTTCCAGCGGATCTCTCTAACGTTTCGCAAGAAGCTGAAGGCTTCGATGTTTTATCCGATACTGCTGGTGATCATGGTGATTTCGATGTTCATCTTCCTGATCACCTTTGTGGTGCCGCGTTTTGGGCAGCTGTATGACCAGATTGGCGGGAAACTGCCGGCATTGACGCTGTTCCTGCTGGCGCTGGGCAGGAACTTCCAGGCCTACATCTTGTATGCGATTCCGGTGCTTGCGCTGCTTGCATATGTTGTATGGAGGTGGAGCCGTACCGACAGCGGAGCGAACCGCATTGACCGGATACGGCTGAAGATGCCGGTCTTTGGCAATATCTGGGTGAAGTACCAGGTGGCGCAGTTTTCGCGGACGCTCTCGACGCTGCTCGAAGGCGGCATGCCGCCGGTGCCATCGCTTGAGACGGCGGCGCGATCGATCTCGAGCCGGATTGTGGCGAAGGCGGTAAAGACGTCGGTCGTGAGTGTGCGCGAAGGCAAGCCGCTCTCGGATGCGCTGACCCGGACGAAGGTGTTTCCGGAGCTGGCGACGTCGATGATCGAGGTGGGCGAGTCCACGGGTGCGCTGCCGCAGATGCTGAACTCCGTGGCGGAGTTCTTTGAAGAGGATGTGCAGACGGCTCTGACCGCTGCGCTGTCGCTGATTGAGCCGATCATCCTCGTGATAATGGGTGTAGTCGTTGTGACGATCATGATTGCGCTGTACCTGCCGATCTTTTCGCTGGGACAGACGAGTCAGATGGGGGGCAGATGATGCAGGTGATAGTGAACGAGCCCCACCGTCAAACAAGAAAGGGAGTTCTCCTGCATGGCTGAAAGTCCTGTAGTCGTGATGCCTGTACCGATACCGGCCGACGAGGTGGCGCGCACGCAGGCGCTCGCGAAGCGCTATCGCTGCGATTTTGTGGACCTGAAGAACTTCCGCATCCAGCATGAGCTGTTCCGCTCAGTTCCGGTGGACATGATGTTCCGCTACAACTTCGTGCCGCTGGAGCAGCTCGAAGACCGGCTGGTGATCGCGGTGAGCGACCCGAGCCGTCTGATGGTGCTGGACGAGATCGCGGGCCTGCTGGGACAGCGCGTGGTGACGCGGGTGGCGACGCTGTCGCAGATCACCGATCTGTTGAAGAAGACCGAGCAGTCGCAGCGCGTGCTGGATGAGGCCTCCGAAGGGCTTACCTTCGACGTCATCTCGTTGGAGGAGAACCAGGACGAAAACATCTCGATCGAGAAGCTGACGTCGGAAGAGGACATCTCACCGATTATCCGGCTGGTGGATACGACGATCTTTACCGCGCTCGAGCGGCGCGCGTCGGATATCCATATCGAGACCTACGATGATTCCCTGCTGGTGAAGTACCGCATCGACGGTGTGCTGCAGGCAGCGATGGCGCCGATTGCGCGCGAGCACCACACGACGATCCTGTCGCGCATCAAGGTGATGAGCGAGCTGGACATTGCGGAGCGGCGCGTGCCGCAGGACGGGCGCTTCCGCGTGCGCTACAAGAGCCGGCTGATCGACTTCCGCGTTTCCATTATGCCGACGGTGCATGGCGAGAATGCCGTGCTGCGCGTTCTGGACAAGGAGTCGATGAGCGAGAAGTTCAAGAAGCTGACGCTGGACGTGGTGGGCTTTGCTCCGGAGGACCTGACTCGTTTCCGCCGCTACATCCGCGAGCCCTACGGCATGGTGCTGGTGACCGGACCGACCGGATCGGGCAAGACGACAACGCTCTATGCGGCGCTGAACGAGATCAAGAGCGACGAAGACAAGATCATCACCATTGAAGATCCGGTGGAGTACCAGATCCGCGGTATCACGCAGATTCCGGTGAACGAGAAGAAGGGACTGACCTTCGCGCGTGGACTGCGTTCGATCCTGCGCCACGACCCGGACAAGATTCTCGTGGGCGAGATCCGCGATCAGGAGACGGCGCAGATCGCAATCAACTCCGCGCTGACCGGCCACCTGGTGTTTACCACGGTGCACGCGAACAATGTGCTGGATGTGCTGGGGCGCTTTCTGAATATGGGAGTGGAGGCGTACAACTTCGTCTCTTCGCTGAACTGTATTCTGGCGCAGCGGCTGGTGCGTACCATCTGCGAGTTCTGCAGCCGTCCGGTACAGATCAGCGACGAGATGCTGGAGGAGAGCGCGCTGGATCCGGCGGAGTGGCGGGATTTTCCCTTCCGCGAGGGCGGCGGCTGCATTGAGTGCGGCGGCACCGGCTTCCGAGGCAGAACGGCGATCCACGAGCTGCTGGATTTGAACGACACGATCCGCGAGCTGATTCTGGAGAAGCGGCCAACGTCGGAGATTCGCCGCTCGGCACAGGGCATGGGAATGAAGTTCCTGCGCGAGTCGGCGCTGGACCGTGTGCGCGCCGGACTGACGACGCTGGGCGAGATCAACAAGGTCACCTTCATTGAGACGGGACGGTAGCGAGCACGAATGAGCATTGTCCGCCGTATCTTTCCATCCGACACCGACGCGCTGCGCCCGAGGCTGGCGTGCGAGATCACGCCTGCCGGAGTGCTGGCCGCACGGCCGGGATCCGTGGCCGAGGCGGGCGAGGCGCAGGACGTAGTGACGCAGTTTGCGCCGCTGCGGCTGGGGGTGCTGGTGCCCGGACTGAAGACGCCGGCGATGACGGACCGGGCGGTGGTTTCATCCGCGATCGGTCAGGCGCTGGAGCCGATCGCCGAGCGGGCAAAGAAAGTCACCGTCATTGTGCCGGATGCTTCGGTGCGCGTGCTGCTGCTGGATTTTGATACGCTGCCGGCGAAAACAGCCGACGTGCTGCCCATCCTGCGGTTCCGGCTACGCAAGCTGGTGCATTTTGAGGTGGACGATGCCGCGATCTCCTGGCAGATACTGCCGAAGGTTGGCGACGAGACGGTCGTGCGCACGGTGGTAGCGGTGATGCCGGCGCCGGTGCGCGCGGAGTACGAAGACGCGGTGCGTGAAGCGGGCTTTGAGCCGGGCGCGATCCTGTCCAGTTCGCTGGCGGCCCTGGCGGCGGTGCCGGGTGAAGAGCCGGCATTGCTGGTGAACCGCAACGCGAACTGCATTACGACGGCCATTGCGCGAGGCCCGCAACTGTTGCTGTTCCGCACGGCCGACCTGGGCGAGAACGGGGCGAACGGAGATATGGAGACCGGCGAGGCGCAGGTTACGGCTGAGTTGCAGCAGACGGTTTCGGTGGCAATGGCGTATTACGAGGACACGCTGGGATCGACGGCGCACACTATTTATTCCGTTGGGCCGGGGGGCGCGGGCGAACTGGAGCGGCTGCTTGCATTGCCGGGAATCCGGGTGCGCGACCTGATTCCGTCGCGCGAAACCTATGGCGGCGCGACGGCCAGCCCAACCATCGGTATGCTGGCTCCAGTCGTAGGAGCGCTCGCAAGCTAAAGAGCGGATCTCCCATGACCATGCCTATCAAACTCCTCGCGCAGCGGCCTTTCTTCGAGAAGCAGCCGCGTCGCGTGCATTCGCTTCGAAATACACCTATGGGAAATCTGCTCTAAATGCGCGTCACACTCAATCTCGCATCGCAGCCTTATGTGGAGCTTCGCCCGCTTTACCAGCGGCTGCGCGTTGTCGCGTTGCTGCTGCTGGTGACGGCGGGGGCGATGTGGTGGGTGCTGCGCACCGAACAGCAAAAGGCATCGGTGGCGCATGCGCGCGCCGCCACTATCGACTCGGCCATCACCCGGACACGCAACGAGCGGCAGCAGGCGGAGGCCTCCATGCGCCAGCCGCAGAATGCGGCGGTGCTGTCACAGGCGCAGTTCCTGAACAATCTTTTCCTACACAAGTCGTTCTCGTGGACGGCGGTGATGATGGACCTGGAGCAAGTGTTGCCGGCAAATGTGCAGGTGCTGACCATCGATCCGGTGGTGGCGAAGGATGGCAGCGTGACGATCCACATGCGGGTGGCGGGCCCGCGCGAGAAAGCGGTGACGCTGGTGCGCAACCTGGAGCACTCGCACCGCTTCCGCACGCCGCGGATCGTAGGCGAGACGGCGCAGTCGCAGAATCAGAACGGGCGCCAAAACCCGAACTTTGAGCCGGTGAGCACGACGGACGGCGTGAACTTCGAGGTACTGGCGGAGTACAACCCGCTGCAGCCGCGCGAGGCGCAACCAGCCGCCCCGAAAAAAGAGGCGCGGGTTGTGGCCGCTGCCCATCACGCGGCAAACCCGGAAAAGCCGACGCCGGAGCGGAAGACGCCATGAAACTGACACGTTCCGGAACATTCAATCTGCTGAACGCGCACATCGCAGGGGTGGCGGTGCTGGCGATCGTGAACCTTGTGCTGCTGGTGCAACTTGGGCTGGCGTGGCACACGCTGCGGGAGGACCGTCCGGAGCAGCTGGAGATAAAGCAATCCGAATTGCGCGTGGCCGAGCTGCAAGCGAAGCCGCTACGCAATCTTCCTGAACGCGTCTCCGATTCCACGAAGGGCGCGGAACACTTTTACGATGGGCGCGTGCCGGGTGCCGACTCGGCGATCCTTTCGGAACTCGGCGCGCTGGCGGCGAAGGCGAATGTGCGGATGAGCCGCGGCCAATACGCATTCGCCCCGGTGCTGCGCGACGTAACGGAAGTACGCATGGACGAGAGCGTGAGCGGTGAATACACCGACTTGATGAAATTCATCAACAGCGTCGAGCGGGACAAGATGTTTTTCGTGATCAATGGACTGACGCTTACGGGACAACAAGGTGGGCTAGTTAACCTGCGGCTGAAGGTGACGACCTATCTGCACGGAAGCGATGCCGAGCATCTGCCGGCGACAACTGGCGGCGAAGAGACCACGCCGGACACCGGCCAGAACGGGGGCGAGTAGCGATGGCCCTCCGGGTTGGCGCTGAAAGCAAGCCGAAGCTGTTCGCGGCCATCGGGCTGGGCGCGATTGTGCTGCTTATTGCGATGGTCCAGCTTCCGAAGTTCTTCGGGAGTTCGTCGCCCGCGCCTGTGGCCCCAACGGCTGCGCCGCCCGCACCCGCGTCGACGCCGTCGTCGAGCACTTCGTCGAATGCTTCGTCCGCGGCCGGAGCAGCCAATGCAGCGGCGTACCCGCACGAGGCGATCCGGCTGCCCAGTTCTTCTGCGCTTGACCCGACGCTGCATCCGGAGCTGATGGCGCAGGCGGAAGAGACCACCTACAACGGCAACGGCCGGAACATCTTCTCGCCCAATTCTGCTGCGCCGACGCCGGTGAATATCGAGAAGCCGAAGAATTTCCGGCCGGGGCCCCCGCCGCCACCACCGGGGCCACCGCCCCCACCGGCGATCGACCTGAAGTTCTACGGGTACTCCTCCATACAGGGTGGACTCCGGCAGATCTTCCTGCTGCACGGCGACGATATCTTCCTGGCGCATGAGGGTGACGTGGTGAACCGCCGCTATCGGGTGGTGTCGATCCGGCCCTTCTCCGTGGAGATCGAGGACATTCCGTACCACAACACGCAGAGCGTGCCGCTCTCGCAGAATTAGCCACTTATGCTGTTGCATAATGCCAGACCCGATATCGAACAGACGGCGGCCGAGGACGGCTATCTGCTGCTGACGGTGCTGGTGATGGTGTTTCTGATTTTGCTGGCACTGTCCGTGGCCGCGCCGAAGGTGGCGAAGGAGATCCAACGGGACAAGGAGCAGGAGGCCTTGCAGCGCGGGCTGCAGTACCGGCGGGCGATCCAGCTCTACTACAAAAAGTTCGGCGCCTATCCGAGCGACATCAAGCAGTTGGAGAAGACCAACGAGATTCGCTTTCTGCGCAAGCGCTACACGGACCCGATCACGGGCAAGGACGACTGGCGGCTGATCCATATGGGAGAGGCCAAGGTGCCGCCGATGGGCTTCTTCGGGCAGCCGCTGCAGGCCGGGTTGAGCAGCGCAAGCACCGGACCGGGAATGGGGATCGGCAGCGCGCCGGGCATCTATGCCCAGAGCGGCAATGGGGATGGATCCGGAACCAACGGCGGCGGGGCAGCCAATGGGCCGGCGAACGGGTCCGGGAACGCCTCAGCGAATAACCCGAGCAACGGCGGCAGCTCGAGCTTCGGCTTTTCGAATAATGGTTCAAGCGGGTCGAGCGGGATCGGAAGCTCCGGCACTGGCTCGTCGGGAAGCGGCTTCGGGTTTTCAAACAATGGCCCGGGATCTTCGAACCCTGGCGGCGTCGGTGGTACCCCTACGGGCACGAATGGACCAGGTGCGAGCAGCAGTAGCGGTAGCGGAGCCTTCGGCGGCGGCGGACCCATTGTGGGTGTGGGGATTCCGCTGAAGAAGGATTCGATGCTGGAGTATCACAAGCAGAAGAAGTATTCGGACTGGGAGTTCGTCTACGACCCGCAGCAGGACCTGCTGATGAACGCGGGCGGGATCGCGAATGGCGGGAATGTGAACGGCACGGATGCGAATGGCAATCCCACAGGAGCACCCGGTTCGGGCTCGAGTAGCGGTTCCAACGGCGGCTTCGGATTCAACAACGGAAGCTCGAATAGCGGCGGCTCGAATGGCAACTCCGGTTCGGGATTCGGGAACTTCGGCAACTCGGGTTCCGGCTCCACACCGACCAGTGGCCCTGGTTCGAATCCTCCAACCACCCCGACGATGCCGAACAATCCTCAACAGTAAAATTCAGACGATACTCAAGCGTGTGGAGGGAGCAGATATCTCCATTGCGCAGTTCTCGCCTGACGCGCTAGTGTGTCTCGGGCGCGGGCCGGATGATGCCGAGCTCGCGATAGATGGGGCGTATGGCCGCGCGGACGGCGCCCATCTGTCGCCAGAACCAGGTGGCTCCGAGGATGCAGCAGCTTCCGGTAATGACGACGGCCCATGAGGCGGTCATGACGTGGGCGAGGCCACCGGCGAGCAGGCTGCCAAAGGGCGCCATGCCGACAAATGCCATGGTGTAGTAACTCATCACGCGGCCGCGTTTGTCAGCCGGCGCAAGCGTTTGGATGATGGTGTTGCTGGCTGCCATTCCCTGCATCATGCCGAAACCAACGACCAGCATGAGCGCGAGGGAGAGCCAGAGGAGATGCGAAAAGCCAAAGGCGACGAGGCCTGCACCAAAGAGCGCGGCAGAGATGGGCACCATCCTGAGCAGGCCTTTGACCGTTTTGCGCAGAGCAAGCAGCACAGCGGAGACAAGCGCACCGACGCCGGCAGCGCCCATGAGGAAGCCTAGCGTGTGCGGACCGCCGTGGAGCACCTGCGACGCGAAGACCGGCATGAGCACGGTGTAAGGCATGCCCATGAGACTGACTACGGCAAAGAGCAACAGTAGATTGCGGATAGGGAGAAAGCCCGTGATGTACTGCCAGCCTTCGCGGAGTTGCGCGAGCATCGTGTCGGCGCGCTCGGGGAGTAGCAGCGGGCGGAGATGCATCATGAGCAGCGAGGCAATGACGGCGAAGTAGCTGATGCCATCAATGAGGAAGCACCAGCCCTCGCCATACGCAGCAATGACCACGCCAGCGAGCGACGGCCCGATGAGCCGGGCGAGATTGACGATGGACGAATTGAGGGCGATGGCATTGCCGAGATCGCGCTTGTCCTCGACCATCTCAACCATGAACGCCTGGCGGCCGGGCATGTCGAATGCGTTGATGAGCCCCTGGAAGACGCTAAGCGCGAGGATCTCCGCGATGGTGACCCGATGCGTAAGCGTGAGCGCGGCGAGGGCCAGCGACTGCAAGGCGGCGAGCACCTGCGTCCAGACGAGCACGGTGCGCTTGTTCCAGCGATCGACCCAGACGCCGGCGAAGGGCGCTAGCAGGAAGGTAGGAATCTGCCCCGTGAAGCCGACGATGCCAAGCAGCCATGCAGACCCGGTGAGGCGATAGACGAGCCAACTGGTGGCGATGCGCGTCATCCAGGTGCCGATGAGCGAGATGCTTTGCCCGCTGAAGAAGAGGCGGAAGTTGGGCGCGCGGAGCGCCCTCCACGCACGCGAAATGCCGCCCGGCTGATCGCGGGTGGGAATGGTTTCCGTGGCGGAGAGCTGCGTGCCCTGCGGCGCAGCGGCCGGCATGGGATCTTCCAGTGCGGGCAACTCCGGCTGCCCAGTGTCTTCTATGCTCGTATCTCGTCGGGTCATTTCGCGATCAGCTCATTGGATGCGGCGGTATGAAGCACAGCTTCCACGGCCGGCGGCCGCTTGCTCCAGAATGCCGCGGGCGCGTTGAATGGGAGATCTATGCTTCCCTTCTCGCTTGTCTATCATGATGGATTTTACCTTCCGCTTGGCGCACACGTGTTTCCCGGGGAGAAGTACAGACTGGTCCATGAGCGTCTGGTGGAGACGCGCGCGGCTGGCGAAAGCGATTTTGTAACCCCGCAGACGATTGCGACGGAGGATGTGCTGCGCGTGCACGAGCGCGGCTATGTGGAGCGGTTGATCGACGGGACGCTGTCCGAGGAGGAGATCCTGCGCATGGAACTTCCCTACTCGAAGCCGCTGGTCGATGCGACGCTGCTGAGCTGCGGCGGCACGCTGCAAGCCGCCCGGCTGGCGCTGCGGGACGGTGCGGCATGTTCGATCGGCGGCGGATTTCATCATGCGCACCGAGGACACGGCGAGGGCTTCTGCATACTGCACGACGTCGCGATTGCGCTGGCGCGGCTGCTGCACGATGGCGCAATCGAACGAGCAATGGTGATTGACCTGGACGTGCACGACGGAAACGGGACAGCGGCCATCTTTTCGCCGACAGGTCAACATCGCCACGAATCGCTACGGTATGGCGTGGCATGCGGCTCGATGACGCCGAGCGCGGAGGGCGTGTTCACGCTGTCGATGCATCAGCAGAACAACTATCCGTTCCATAAGCCACCGTCATCGCTCGATGTGCCGCTCGCGGATGGAACGGGCGATGTGCAGTATCTGGAAGCGCTGGAGAGCGCGCTGGAAGCGGCGTTTGCGCACTTCCGCCCGCAGTTGATCGCTTATATCGCAGGCGCTGATCCCTATATGGAGGACAAGCTGGGCGGCCTGGCGCTGACTATCGACGGGCTGAAGCAGCGGGACCGGACGGTGTTTCGCGCAGCGCAGACGGTGGGTGCGCCGGCCTTTTCCGTGTATGCCGGCGGATACGCGATGCGGGTGGAGGACACGGTGACGATCCATGCGAACACCGTGCTGGCTGCGGCAGAGGTCTTTAGCTTTCACGGAGCCACGAGCTGCTGAAGATCCGCTCTAGCGCGAGGCCATGGTTTTGTCGATGGCGGATTGGGCGAGCGGCGCCATGATTTTGTAACCTGCATCGTTCGGATGCAGCCCGTCTTCGCTGAGGTCGCGTTTGAGCAGGCCACTGCCGTCGACCATGGAGTGGAAGTAATCGAGGTAATAACAGTTGGTGTTGGCACAGTAGGCCTTAATCCACTCGTTGAGGCGCAGTATCTCCGATGGTGGACGATCGGCGAAGAAGCGTTGCGAGACAGGAGTGTAGTTGTTGACCGGTATCACGGAGGCGAGCACGAGTGCGATGTCATGTGCGCGGGCGAGTTCAGCCATAGAAGTGATGTTGGCCTCGATGTCTTCGATGGAGATGGGGCCGGTATTGCCTGCGATGTCGTTGGTACCGGCGAGGATGACGACGACGTCGGGATCGAGACTGATCACGTCCTGGCGGAAGCGCAGGAGCATTTGCGAGGTGGTCTGGCCGCTGATACCGCGATTGATGTAGCTCTTGCCCGGGAAATACTGGCTGAGGGTCCACTTGTCGGTGATGGAGTCGCCGTAGAAAATGACGCGATGCTCGCCGGATACCGGATCGCCAAGCTCCTGGTTGGCAGCGCGATAGCGATGGAGATCGGCGAAGTCGCGTGCCCAGTCGGCCATCTGTGAGCGCTGGTAGTCGTTTAGCGGCTGCACCGATTCAACGTGGGGAGCAATGGCGCCACCGCGCTCCTGCAATTGGGGAGGCGTCTGCTGCGCGTGGGCCATGGTGCGGCAGGCGGGGAGAAGGGCAAAGAGTGCGGCGAAAGTGAGGCGGAAATGGCCTCTGGACTTTCTGGAAAGGGGTCCAAACATACACGCCACCTTACACTGCGGCAGCATCCGTGCGCACGCTCTGGCGGGCGAACCGGACTGATAAACTGAGGGCTGACGCCTATGTTTGAAAACCTGTCCGACAAGCTCCAGCGTGCCTTTAAGAATCTGCGCGGCGAAGGCACCGTTACCGAAGAGAACATCAACGATGCGCTGCGTGAGATCCGCGTGGCGCTGCTCGAAGCCGACGTGAACCTCTCCGTGGTCAAGGAGATGATCGAGCACGTGCGCGAGAAGTCGATGGGCTCCGAGGTGATGACGGCGCTCTCGCCAACCGAACAGGTCATCAAGATCGTGCGCGATGAGCTGATCGCGATCCTGGGCAAAGATACGGCACGCTTCAACTTCGCATCACGGCCGCCGACGGTGATCCTGATGGCAGGGCTGCAGGGCTCCGGCAAAACGACGACTTCCGGCAAGCTGGCGGCGTGGCTGCAGAAGGGCGGCCATCGGCCGATGCTGGTCTCCGTCGACGTATACCGGCCGGCGGCGCGCGAGCAGCTCAAGGTTGTTGCGAGCGCCATCAAGGCGAATATCTATGAGGGAGACCTGAAGGGCGAGCCCGCGGGAACGCCGCTGGTGGAGCGTCTGGCCAAGGAGGCGAGGCGCGAGGCGGTGAACTACGGTTGTGACGTATTGATCGTGGATACGGCCGGCCGTCTGCACATCGACGATCACCTGATGGAGGAGATGCGCTCGTTGAAGGCGCTGCTGTCGCCGCAGGAGATTCTGTTTGTTGCCGATGCGATGACCGGGCAGGACGCGGTGCGCTCGGCAGAGTCGTTTCATCGGCAGCTTGCACTGACCGGCACGGTGTTGACGAAGATGGATGGCGATGCGCGCGGCGGCGCGGCGCTGTCGATTCGCCACATCACCGGGCAGCCCGTGAAATTCATCGGCACGGGCGAGAAGCCGGACGCGTTCGAACCCTTCCATCCGGACCGCATTGTGAGCCGCATCCTGGGCATGGGCGACATCATGACGCTCATCGAGAAGGCCGAATCGACCCTCGACCGGAAGAAGTCCGAGGAGTTTGCCCGCAAGGCGTTATCGGGCGATGGGTTCTCGCTCGAGGATTTCCGCGATCAGTTGCGGCAGATCAAGAAGCTGGGCTCGATGCAGAGCATCATGAAGATGCTGCCGTCTGTCGGGCCATTCCAGGGCCTGCAGCAGATGGCGGGACAGGTGGACGAGAAGCAGTTCTCGCGCGTGGAGGCGATCATCAACTCCATGACGAAGAAGGAACGTAACAATCACGAGATCATCTCCGGGTCACGCAGGAAGCGCATTGCTACCGGTTCCGGTACCAGCGTGCAGGAAGTAAATCAACTGCTGCGGCAGTACGCGCAGATGCGCAAGATGTTCAAGAGCGTGGGCAAGCCGGGGATGCAGCGCAAGCTGATGGGATCGCTGAGCGCGATGCGCGGCATGGGTGGCGGCATGGGCCGCTGATGATGTTCTACCGATGACATTGCAGGACAAGCTCGACGACATCACCGCGCAGACACGCAATCTGGTTCAGCCAGAACGGCTGGAGATGAGCGAGCGCGCGGTCGCAGAGTTGTTTGCGTCGGGCATTGAAGAAAAGCTGCTCAAGCCGGGCGATACCGCGCCGGCGTTTGCACTGCCAGATGCGAATGGGAGAACAGTGCGGTCCGCAGACCTGCTGGCTCTGGGACCGTTGGTGGTGTGCTTCTTCCGTGGGCGATGGTGTCCGTACTGCGTGACGGAGCTGGAAACGTGGCGCGATCTCTTCCCTGCCGTGCGAGCGCATGGCGCGCTGCTGGTCGCAATTTCGCCACAGACGGTGCGACAAAACGACTTCACGGTGACTCAACACACGCTGCCTTTCCCGCTGCTTCGCGACGAGGGCGCCGCGGTTGCAGCAGAGTTTGGCGCAGCGTATACCGTCCCGGACTACATGCAGGGGCACTATCGCTCGATCTTGGTCAATATTCCGTTTATCAACGGCGAGCCATCGTGGCGTCTGCCGGTTCCGGCGACGTTCGTTATCGATCGCATTGGAGTTGTTCAGTGGTCGCAGGGACATGCGGATTTCCGCGTGCGCCCGGAGCCGGCGGAGGTGCTTAAAGCACTGGAAAGGTGACACTTAGCGGACAGAGGCGGCCTTTCGATCGCTTGACGGAGATCACCCCGGTTGTTACTATCATGTTGCGGGGTGGAGCAGCCCGGTAGCTCGTTGGGCTCATAACCCAAAGGTCGCAGGTTCAAATCCTGCCCCCGCAACCATTTAGCGAATCTCAGGCCCACACAAGCCCACAAATAAGACTGGCGTGGACACGAGAGTTAAAAGGCTGCCATTGCCGTGGCAGCCTTTTCGTTTGCTCCGGGAAGCACCATTTGCACCACTTTGCTGTGCGCCTTCCTCTTACCTTCCATCTAGGCAGCGCCGAAGACATTCATGGTGACACTTTGGCTGCAGATGGGCGCGTCATCATGTTGGGCCGAAGCTCTGAGCATCGCAAAAAAGACACTTCCAAGGGCCGATGCCAAAGGGCTTCATCAGCCTGGCTATCAGAGTACGGCGGCGCAGCCGGATGAACCTCGTACCACGGCAATGACGGCATGCCTTCATGAATGAATCGTAGCCGCTGACTGTTACAGATTCAAGTTACAGCCGTAATAGAGCGAAAACACCACGCACAGGTACGGACTCCATCCGCATCGAAGATCTCGGCGACGTCGGATGGACTTGCTGAAGTGGAACGTTGATGCAACGCCGGACGTTGATATTGC
>Ga0210401_10005080_pt1 | contig 13586 bp, 12 predicted proteins | sample IncBWH32MmetaG_FD_150866 | JGI IMG/M metagenome (GOLD analysis project Ga0210401, IMG submission 150866) | Forest soil microbial communities from Barre Woods Harvard Forest LTER site, Petersham, Massachusetts, United States - Inc-BW-H-32-M | ecosystem: Environmental > Terrestrial > Soil >... | reverse complement strand
GCCTGAGCATGTGGCTATGGAGTGGTTTTGGGCTTATGCAGACTGGCGCGATGGCATGAAGTTTCAGACAGAAATGTTTAGACACATTATTAAAGAAACATTTGGTAAGTTACAGTTTAAGTTTGGTGAAAAAACGGTTGATTTAGCAGGGCAATGGGAAGAATGGGACTATGCAGAAACAATCAAAAAACACTACGGAATTGATGTTTTTGACTGTACCCTCGAAGAAGTTAAAACGGCTCTTAAGAAAAACGGACTTGAAGTAGCTCAAACTGAGAACAAATCTAGAGGCATCGATAAACTATGGAAAAATATAAGAAAAGATGTTGCCGGACCAGTTTGGTTAATCAATACACCTCTATTTATTAGTCCGTTATCAAAAGCCAATCCTGAGAGACCACAGACTGTTGAACGTTTTCAGCCGGTAATGATGGGCAGTGAACTTGGAACGGGTTGGAGTGAGCTTAATGACCCTATCGATCAACTTAATCGTTTCTTAGAACAACAAAAAATGCGTGAAGCGGGTGATAAAGAAGCCCAGATGATGGATATAGATTATGTTGAGATGCTTGAGTACGGAATGCCACCGACATGCGGTTGGGGCAATAGTGAACGTGTATTTTGGGTTTTTGAAGGGGTAACAGCACGAGAAGGTGTTATATTCCCGCAATTACGTCAAGAGATAGATAATGTTACCAAATCTACATATCCTGAAGTATTTAAGAAAAAGCCGGTTAAATAATGACTGAAATAGTAGCTTACAGTAAAACTTCTAACCAAGCTGTTTTTGCAGCTGGTTGTTTTTGGGGTGTTCAGTTTTATTTTGATCAGATCCCCGGAGTAACTAAAACTCTCGTTGGGTACACGGGAGGGCGCACCAAAAACCCAACCTACGAGCAAGTCTGTACGCATCTAACAGGACATGCTGAAGCAGTCTTGCTTGATTTTGATCCAAATAAAGTAGACTACGAGACATTAGTTAGACATTTCTTTAGACTTCATGACCCAACGCAACTAAACCGTCAAGGTCCGGATGTTGGTGACAACTATCGTTCTGCAATTTTTTATTTTAATGATAAGCAAAAAAAGATTGCCGAAGAAGTAAGTGATAGCCTAAAGAATGACTATAAAGAGCCAATTGTTACGCAGATTGTTCCGGCTACTGAATTTTATGAGGCAGAAGACTACCACCAAAAATATACTGAAAAAACTGGTCATGGTCAGTGCGCCGTTGATTATAAGCCTATTTAATCCATGATATAGTTGTTTGTAAGGATATGAAGAACAAGTTAAATCTAAAAAAAGTGCAGCTAACTTATCTAGTTTCAGCGGTCGCTATTATCGTTTTAGCAGTATTGAGTTTGACTCAAATGAATCACACAGGCTACGACGTAGTTACCAATTTCTTAACATCAAATCCGTTAGCTAGCCAAACTAATACTGTTTTCGCACAGGCGTCACGAGTCATGTTTAGTTTTGAGATGCGCTGGGCGCTTTTTGCTTTACTTGTTTTATGTTTACTTACTCCGCTAACTTATATTTACCAAATATGGTCAAAATATAAGAAATTAGATCTTCGTTTGTACAGAAATATTGATTCTGCCGTCACAGCTATTTTTATGTTTTTACTTATCGCTATATTGTCAGGAGCGCAGGATATAAGTCTGCTTGTTTTTTCAGGTAGTTTGATAGCCATTGGTTACTTATTGGCATGCCGTTATATTAAAAATAAACAATCAGACAAGTCATTAATGGTGATTTCAACAGTCTCGCTTTTTTTGCCATGGCTAATGATAGCTTCATATGCGCTTAATTCAGTCTTTTACGGCAACGTCAGATCGCCTTGGTATGTCTATGTTCTGTACGTTGTAGTCTTAGTCAAAGTCGCCATGCTATTGGTGGCGGGTCACTGGGCTAAATCTAAAAATGCAAATAAAGTTAGTGAAACAGCGCAGGAAGTTGCACCTGTTGTTATTAGCCTACTAATTAAAGTGGCCTTTGTGGTGGTTCTTATAGTCGGTCTAAGTAAATAAAGTTGCTACAATATAGTAATGGCACTAGCGGGAAGTACGTGGGTTAGAACCCAACCATATAAACCTGGACAGACAGCTGTTTATAAATTGTCTCGATCAAAAATCGAGCTGTTTATGGACTGTCCGGCATGCTTTTGGCTTGATCGAAGATTGAAAATCGGACGCCCAGACTCACCACCGTTTCAAATAAACAAAGCAGTCGACGAATTATTTAAAAAAGAGTTTGATACATACCGTAAAGCCAGCAAACCGCACCCCATGATGGTGGAAAATGGGGTTGATGCCGTCCCATTTTCTCACGATGACCTCAATAAATGGCGCGAGAACTTCGTTGGTGTTCAATATTTACACGAGCCAACAAATCTTATGATTACAGGTGCTATAGACGACGTTTGGGTTAACCCAGAGGGCCAACTGATAGTAGTAGATTACAAAGCAACGGCTAAAAAAAGTGAGGTATCAATCGACGCCCCTTGGCAAATAAGCTACAAAAGGCAGCTTGAGGTATACCAATGGCTACTTAGGCGTAACGGCTTTGATGTAAGTGACACAGGCTACTTTGTTTACACAAACGGACGTCTAGATTTAGATGGTTTTTTTGATAAAGTCGAATTTGTTACCAAGCTAATTCCATATACGGGCAACGATGAATGGATAGAGCCAACACTTTTAAAGATGAAAGAAGCGTTAGAGTCTGATACCATGCCTAAAAGGAATTCTGATTGCAAGTACTGTTCGTATGCTGAACAACGAGTTAATTTGTATCGGGAATACACAAAGAAATAGCTGCTTTAGCACTATAATTGGGGGTAGATATGTTAGACATTCAGTTTATAAGGGAAAACCCGGATCTAGTAAAAGAGATATCCAAACAGAAAAACGTTGATGTTGACGTTGATAAACTGCTAAAACTTGACCAAAAAAGAAAAGATATTGCGACCAAAATCGAAACTATCCGCTCAGAACGAAATAAACTAACCGCGAATCTAACAGCAAAACCCTCAGAGGCAGATATTAATCGGGGAACCCATTTTAAAACACTGATAACCGAACTTGAAAAAGAATCTGCTCCGATTGAAGAGGAATACAACAAACTAATTCATGCTATCCCGAACATACCTGCAGATGATGTGCCAGTTGGTAAAACTGAAGATGATAACAAAGTAGTAAAAACCTGGGGAGATAAAAAGGACTTTGATTTTAAACCTAAACCACACTGGGAAATTGGTGAATCTAGAGGCTTAATTGATAAAGAAAGAGCGGCCAAGATTAGTGGCGCGCGCTTTGTTTATTTAAAAGGTGGACTGGTTGAACTTGAGTTTGCATTAATTCAATATGTCACCAAGCTTCTAACTGACGAGAATGTAATTGAAAATCTTATAAAAGATAACAAACTTCACATAGTAGCGAAACCGTTCATTCCAGTATTGCCACCAATGATGATGCGAACTGCTCCTTATCAGGCAACCGGCAGATTAAAAGCGGAAGAAATGACCTATAAACTGGCTGACGATGACTTATGGCTTATCGCTAGTGCAGAACACAGTCTTTGTTCTATGTATATAAATGAAATTTTAGATGAGAAGGAATTACCGATCCGTTACCTAGGTTTTAGTACCAGTTTTAGGCGTGAAGCTGGGACATATGGCAAAGATACTAACGGTATCGTTAGGCTCCATCACTTTAATAAGTTAGAGATGGAAGTATTTAGCGATGCAGAAAATTCTGCTCATGAGCACTTGCTACTTATCGCTATTCAAGAGTACTTAACTCAAAGTCTTGAAATTCCTTATCAACTAATCCTAAAATGTACCGCTGATATCGGTGCCCCTAATGCCCGTGGTGTTGATATAGATATGTGGTTTCCAGGGCAAGGAACTTACAAAGAGACTCATACGGCAGATTACATGACAGACTACCAAGCTCGAGATCTGAAAACCAGAGTCCGTCGGGAAAATGGTACAATTAATTTAGTACACACAAACGACGCTACGGCCTTTGCAATCGAAAGAACCTTAGCTGCAATAATAGAAAATTATCAAACTGAAGACGGACATATTATTGTTCCGGAAGTGCTAAGGCCGTTCCTAAACGGAAGGCAAGAAATATAGATGCTAAGACTTACTGTTAATAGTGTTCACAGCAGCATAGACGAAGATCTTAAGAAGTATGTTGGCAAGAAGATCGGTAAATTAGATAAATATATACCTAGAAAAATGCGTGGAAGCGCCCATGCTCAAATATTTTTAAAGGAGTTTAAGGTTAAAAATAAAAAACAGTGTACTTGTGAAGTCATTATGTTCTTGCCACACGAGGAGTTTGTTACTAAAGAGACAACGATGAATATTTTTGCTGCTGTTGATATTGTAGAAGCCAAGCTAAAAAATCAGCTTAGGAAGTATAAAGACACACATTTATCCAGATCAAGGCAATTTATTAGAGCCAGAAGTTTAAGACGAAGAAATTACTAGAAAAAAGCAATAAGTACGCAGTTTTTAAGGTATAATTAACCGAAGAATTAAACAGTTTTTGGGTAACTTTCCGAACTATTATTAGAAAAGTGGGAGATTTTTAAAGGAAACATGAAGAATAGATTATTAAAACGAGCCCTTGGTGATCCTCAAGCTAGAACTATAAAGCGGCTCAAAAAACGTACCAGCCAAATAAATGCTTTAGCTGATAAGTACAAAAAGCTAAGTGATAAAGCCCTAAAAGATAAGACAGCCGAATTTAAAAAGAGAGTAGAAGACGGTGAATCATTAGATAAGCTTTTGCCAGAGGCATTTGCGGCTATACGTGAAGCGGCTACACGAACCTTGGGTCAGAGACATTTTGACGTTCAGTTAATCGGTGGCATGGTCCTCCATGAAGGAAGCGTAGCTGAGATGAAGACTGGTGAGGGGAAGACCTTAGTGGCAACTCTACCGGTCTACTTAAATGCGTTGAGCGGTAAGGGCGTTCATGTCGTTACCGTAAATGACTACTTAGCCCAGCGTGATGCTGGCTGGATGGGTCAGGTCTACTCATTTATGGGTATGCAGGTAGGAGTGATAGTTGCTGATTTATCATTTGTTTATGATGAGAACTTTATTAACAAAGATCACCAAGACCCACGGCTTAAACACCTAAAACCATCAACCAGACAAGAGGCATATGCCGCTGATATTACTTATGGAACCAATAATGAATTTGGTTTTGATTACCTTAGGGACAATATGGTTAGGGAAGTTGATCAATTAAGGCAACGAGATCTAAACTTTGCTATTGTTGACGAAGTTGACTCTATTTTAATTGATGAAGCCAGGACGCCACTGATTATTTCAGCGCCGTCCGTAACTACTGGCAGTGCCTACGCACAGTTTTCTAAAGTTGCCAGACAGCTGGAGCGAGATACGGATTATGATGTGGATGAAAAACGAAAAACGGTAGTACTAACTGATGCTGGTGTTGAGAAAGTTGAAAAAATACTTGGCATAACGCATCTTTATGGAACTGAGAATATCCGTACAATTTATCACCTTGACCAGGCAGTTAGAGCACAAGCTCTTTTCAAGCGAGATAAAGACTATGTTATTACCAACGAAGGCGAAATTGTTATTGTTGATGAATTCACTGGGCGTTTATTAAAAGGCCGACGCTATAACGAAGGTTTACACCAAGCCATTGAGGCAAAAGAAGGCGTTGAGGTTAAAGAAGAATCGATGACGCTTGCTACCATATCTTTTCAGAACTACTTTCGTCTTTATGCAAAGCTTGCTGGAATGACCGGAACTGCCTCTACGGAAAGTGAAGAATTCCATCAGATCTATAAGCTAAATGTTGTTGAAGTACCACCCAACAAACCTGCCTCCAGAACCGACCGCGCTGATCGAATTTATAAGACTGAAGGCGGTAAATTCGCTGCCATCATTAAAGAAATAAATGTTCTGCACCATAAAGGACAGCCAGTTTTGGTTGGTACCGTCTCAATTGAAAAAAATGAGGTTTTAAGTCAACTCTTAACAAAGGCAAATATTCCGCACCAACTGTTAAATGCTAAAAACAATGAAAAAGAAGCGGGCATTGTCGCCAAAGCAGGAGAAAAAGGAGCCGTTACGCTAGCTACTAACATAGCAGGACGAGGAACCGACATCGTACTTGGAAAAGGTGTTACGGAACTAGGCGGACTGTTTGTTCTTGGTAGTGAAAGACACGAATCAAGAAGAATTGATAACCAGCTTCGAGGCCGTTCTGGACGACAAGGAGACCCTGGTATTACTCAGTTTTTCGTAAGTACTGAAGATGATTTAATGAGAATTTTCGGTGGTGAGCGCATAGCTTCAGTAATGGGTCGCCTAGGAGTTGATGACGAGACGCCAGTTGAAAACAGAGTAATTTCAAGATCACTTGAAGCTGCGCAGAAGAAAGTTGAAGGCTTTAACTTTGATTCCAGAAAGAACGTGGTTCAGTACGACGACGTAATGAATCGCCACCGTCGAGCGATTTATTCGATGCGACGAGAAATTTTGCTGCAAGAAGATATAAGTAAAAGAATAAAAGTATATATTGAGCAGGAAATTGAAGCGATTGCTAACTCCCCAGCTTTACTTACAAACGAATACGAAGAGGTTGTACATCATGTATTCCCGTTTGATCCAGATACACTTGATAAAATCTTTGAAGCCAAGCCCGAGGATTTTCAAAAGGTTTTGCTAGATGCTGTGAATGCAATGTACAAGGAGCGCGAAAAAGTACTTACGCCCGAAATTATGCGTAAAGTTGAGCGAGAAGTGTATCTTCAAATTTTAGATAATTTATGGATGCAACATCTTGAAAACATGGATCATTTAAGGGAGGGAATTCACTGGATGAGCGTTGGTCAAAGGGACCCATTAGTTGAATATCGAAGACAGGGTCAAATTATATTTGACACTTTTCAGGACAAACTTAGACACGAAATCATTGAAGCTATTTTCCATGCTGAGCCAGTGTCTGATCCTGATGTTTTAACTGAACCATTTGAGTCTAATTTAACTAGAGCTGCTCGTCAGTCAGTTGATAATGCTAGTAAAATCGTTGATGCTGATGAGTTTGAAGAGACAGATTTTAGAACAAAGTCTAATGAACAAAAAAGTAAAAAACAAAGTAAAACAGCTTTGCAGAAACAGAGAAAAGCCGAACGTCAGAGGCGTGGCAAAGGAAAGAAAAGAAAGTAATCAACTAAAATGCTACGACATACTGTCTACGAGGTGACTCTTCAAAACGGTGGCAAGGGATTATTTATTCATATCCCTGAGGCTAGTGTTATGAATTTTGAAGTAAATTTTAGAGCCGGTGAATACTTAGTTTCTAAGAAAAAATGGGAAGCTCCTCACATAATGGAGCATCTGTTATTTGGTGCTAATGAAGAAATCCCCAAGTCTCGCACTTTTCAAGCTGAGTTTGAAAAAAATGGTGCCTATAGCAACGCCAGCATTAATAGTTACGAAATAGTATATGAAGCTGAGTGTGCAGACTTTGAGTGGGATAGAATCGCCGGACTTATTCAACTTGCCATAACTAAGCCACTGTTTTTAGAAAGTGAATACTTAGCTGAAACCGGAAATGTTCGCGAAGAGCTTGTTATGCGCTCAAATAATCACTTCAGACAGCTAAATTTGTCTCTCAGGCAAGCCTATGGTTACCGCATTTTAACTGATCAGGAACGACTAGAGCTGATGAAAAATGTAGAGTTGGAAGATATCTGGAAACATTATAAATCTACTCACACAACCAGTAATATGCGCTTCGTAATAGCCGGGAAATTACCAGCAGATAGACGAAAGATAATTACAGAAATATTTGAGAAAATGGACTTGCCAAAAGGGAAGGGTCGTTTTGAACTGCCGGTTGAAAAACCACATTCTCTCAAGGAAGCACTATATATAAATAACGAGACTGTGAAAAATCTGTATTTCTTTATCGATACCTTCATTCTTAGGAGAATAAATAATCCGGAAGCTGATGCGCTTAATCTCCTTAATATTATGATGACAGAGACATTTTATTCCAGAATTTTAGGGGCAGCTCGTGAAAAAGGCCTAGTATACGATACGAACTCAGGTTTTGGACAGACAAGGAATAGTACTAATTGGTGGGTCGGAGCCCAAGTATTACCAGATAATACAGGACCTTTATTTGATATTATCGTAAAAGAAATAAAGGCCATCCAAAGGGGTAGATTGAATGAGGATGACTTAAAAGCTGCCCAACAATATGCACTTGGTCGTTTTCAGCGTAGCGGACAAACTGTTGGCGGTACCGCCAGCGGCTACAGTTCCAGGTACTTTTTTGATGGCATAGTTGATGATTACTACAAAATACCTGAAAGAATAACGGATGTTACGAAAAAAGGCATAGTTGATATTACTAAAGAGCTCTTCTCGAAAAATATTTGGGGTATCGGGGGTCTAGGCAGTACTGGTGAAGAATTTATGGAAGAATTAAGAAGCAAGATTACACCACTTTGGAAATAGTTTATTGATCTATACTAGTAAACATAATGGAAGATATAGATTCGAAAACTAAAGAGTTAAAAACTGAAGCATCCGAGCTCATGGAGCGACTAAAAATAGCTGATGCTGAATCCGAGATTAAAGTTCTTACGGCGGAGTCCAAAGCTAGCGATTTTTGGCAAGACAACAAAAAAGCTCAAGATACTATGCGTAGGCTCTCAACCCTGGAGTCAAGGGCTAAACCTTGGCGTGAGATTAAAAATCAAATAAATGAAATTGAAGAGTGGTTAGAGCTTGACGATAAGAGTGTTGCTGATGAACTAGTCCAAAAACTTGATGAAATAGAACACAAACTCGAAGAGCTAAAAAAAGATGTTAGATTTAGTGGCCCTTATGATGATTGTGATGCGATAATGAGTATTCATTCAGGTGCTGGTGGCACGGATGCTCAAGATTGGTCACAAATGTTACTGAGAATGTATGTTCGTTGGGCTGAAAAAAATAATTATAGCGTTAATATAATTGAGGAATCAGCTGGTGAAGAAGCGGGTCTTAAAAGTGTCACTTTTGAGATAGATGGTAGTTATGTTTACGGCAAACTCAAGGGTGAACATGGTATTCATCGACTGGTAAGGTTGAGTCCTTTTAATTCTGATAATTTGCGGCAAACAAGCTTTGCGAAAGTTGAGGTCATGCCAAAAATTGATAAGCCGGGTGCAATTGAGATAGATGACAAGGACTTAAAAATAGACGTGTTCAGAAGTGGGGGGCACGGGGGCCAAAGTGTTAATACTACTGACTCTGCGGTAAGAGTTACACATATTCCTACTGGCATAGTCGTAAGCATTCAAAACGAGAGATCTCAACTTCAGAATAAAGAAACAGCCATGACCATACTTCGTTCAAGACTTGCTCAGCTTCAGCTTGAACAGCATCAGTTGGATCTAAAGTCTATTAAAGGCCCAAATCAATCTGCCGAGTGGGGGAACCAAATTCGCTCCTATGTTTTGCATCCCTACAAACAAATAAAAGACCTAAGAACCAAATATGAAACTAGCGATGCCGATAAAGTTTTAGACGGAAATATCGATGATTTTATCGAGACATACTTAAGACTCTCTCTTCAGCCAAAGACTCAAGGTGGCCAATAGCTATATCATAGAATTCAATCATTTCGTCAACAATTGGTGCAGGAATAGTGAACTCTTGTTCCTTTTTGGTTTCCGGGTCAACCTTAACCTTTACTACTTCACCAGTCACTGCTGAAATTCCTAATTGTTCCTGCTCGTCTAGTAAAAATTCTAGCTGGTCATAGTCTATTTGACGTAAACCCAGAGACGTTACTGCCCTAATTATTCTTTTTCTATGTTGACCTAGAGCAGCATTTCGTACGGACTTTTCTAAGTCGTCAATCATTGTTTCTTCACTTGCTAATTGGTCTTCGCGGGCCTTAGATACTCTTTCAGCGTATCTAGGCCCTCTAAAAACCAGATCAAAAAAATCGACAGCTCGGCCCCCTAAATTTGTGCCTTCTATTACTTTAGTTGCTCTATTGAAATTTTGTGATAAATTTGGTCTTAAAATATATACTCCAATCATTAGTTTTAATAAAGTAAAAAATCCAGCTTAGGATTTTTTATGATTATTCTTTTGTTTAATTATTTGATGGTCGGATTTTTTTAGACTGTCAAATCCCACATTAGTTACAAAGTGGATTTTATAAATATATAAAATAGCTTACGTTACTTCTATTAAATTTTTCACAAATGTTTGGCAGATAAATAGGTTAAGTCGTCAAAATAACAGATTGACAAACATGGCTTAAGCATGTTATAATATCTTAATATGACAACAGCTAGGCATCCTGACTCTGAGCCAAAAGAACCTTCTTCTCCCAGCGAAGAAGCTTTGCTCGGTTATGCTATAGACCGTATACCTGCAGCACCACTTGATCCTTCGATGCATCCGGAACGAGAACAAATAAGCCGGGCAGCTCATGGATTAGAGTTGCGTGACGGTGAAGACCTAGCCAAGGAGCAAGGTCACCCTGGCCCTTATTCGCCAAGTGTAGTGAGTCAACCATCTCAACCAGCGCGCCAGCGTGCACATAACTATCGGACTCCTAGACAAGGAAGGGTTAACGATGACGTTGATAGGCCGCTGTCGCCAACTGAGCAGGAAGTAATCAGACGAAATATGTCAGAGGATGATAGAACTACCCTTCTTTTAGGCGTAGCCGGTGCTAAAGCTGCATTGCAAGCAAGTACGAACCAATATGAACAAGGGCGACCAGAACGATTAAAACAGGGAAAAAAACCAGATGATCACGAGCTTGCACTTAACGAAAATCCTTTTTACAAACTTTTATCTCTTCCAATTACTTTAGAAGAAGGACTTGAGCTTTTACCAGAAGACCTAGAAGGTACATCAGATGCTGATTTAGAAAGCGCTAGACCTGAGAATGTAGTATTAATAATGGCAGCAAAGCGTAATTATTCTAAAACAGAGATTGATGGAGTGGTTTTTACCGGAGAAGATTTTAAAAAGATAATCTCCAGTCCTCGTAGTTATGCTAATTCACTGAAGAAAAGAATAGAACGTGAGCTCGGCGAAGAATCACAGCTAACTGACCGAGAAATAGGAATATTAGCTAGAGAAAAAATAGTCGAAGATTTGTCTAATAGGTCTGAAGGGATGCAAGGACTATTAGACACTATAGAATCACAGAAACGTAAATTTACAGGTATCGGATTTCTATTGCCAGGGACAGAAAAAGCTAAAGAATCTTACGCTCGACTTGGCGAGGATGAAGCTAAAAAACTGATAGTGGATTTATACTTGGGTTTTGCAACCTTACTTCAATTGGCAGGTGAACGAGCTGGCTGGGAACAAGAAGACCCCGGCAGGACTGTCAGAGCTCAAAAAGCATTAGCATTGTCACTCTTTACCGGAACGGATAGTGAAAAAGAACAGGCATGGAGAGGATGGGTAAGGGCTGGCCGTACTAGCGCAGGTGGACGCGGCGAGGTAATTAGTAAACGTTTAGATAAACTGCAAAAAATTCTCCAAGCAGTCTAATCGTATTTAGTACAGTGATTAACAAAGCCTTAAGTGTTTTTGCTATAATGTGCTGTAATGATTGTCTTAGATCGGGTGTCGAAGGTATACGGGGATAAAACAACCGCGCTTAAAAGAATAAGTTTAAAAGTTGACCCTAAGGAATTCGTAATAATTATTGGTAAAAGTGGAGCGGGTAAAACCACGCTACTTAGGCTTTTAACTCGTGAGGAAAAACAAACGGCAGGCAAGATATTGGTTGGCGGCATCGATTATGACAGGCTAAAAGACAGAAATATCCCACTACTCCGTAGGAAAATTGGTGTAGTATTTCAAGATTTTAAACTACTTCCCAACAAAACCGTATTTGAAAATGTGGCCTTTGCACTAGAAATGGTCGGCCAATCTAACCACGAAATAAGAAAGACCGTCCCTAGAGTTTTAGATATAGTCGGCCTAAAAGATAAAGCCAAACAGATGCCTTCTCAGCTATCCGGAGGAGAGAGACAAAGAGTTGCTATAGCAAGAGCAATAGTTAGACAACCAAAAATTTTAATAGCAGATGAACCAACAGGTAACCTAGATCCGAAGCATGCTTGGGATATTATTAAGATACTAGAAAAAATTAATAGGTATGGAACTACCGTTCTTCTGACGACACACAACCAGGACATTGTTAATAAACTAAAACGTCGTGTTATTACTATTAAAGATGGTCAGATCGTTGGCGACCACGCACATGCTGCTTACAAACATACCTAAAATAAAATGCATAGATTTTTAACCGAAATACGTATCTTAAAAGCAGGGGTTCAGAACTTCGTTCGGAACCTTACTTTGGCTGTTGCTGCCATGGCGGTTATTACAATAACCCTAACGACTATTTTGATGCTGGTGGTAGCAAACGCTACCTTAAATAGCACAATAAAACAGGTTAATAATAAGATTACGATTTCTGTTTATCTGAAAGATTCAGTAACCGACACTCAAAAAAATGATCTTATCAACACGCTTAAAGGACTAAGCGAAGTTCAATCCGTTAGCTATATATCCAAATCCGAAGCTTTGGCACTATACGAAGCTCAGAATGCAGGCAATTCTTCGATTCAATCAGCTGTTGCTCAAACCAGTAATCCGCTGCCGGCAACTGTCGACATAACACCGAATAACCCTAGTCAACTTAGCCAAATAAAAGACTACCTAAACCAGCCTACGGTGATAGCCCTTCAGTCTGATCCGTCATCGTATTCTGGTGCCCTAAAAAAGGCCATTGATAAAATCGCCAAGACAACAACCCTACTAAAAGAAGGGGGCATCATTAGTATCGTTATATTTGCAGGGGTATCAGTACTTATAATCTTTAACACGATTAGAATGACTATCTTTAATCGTCGGGACGAGCTTCAAATAATGCGTTTACTTGGCGCCAGTACTTGGTATATTCGTGGGCCATTTGTAGTTGAAAACGTTATTTATGGCCTAATTTCAGCAGTGCTTTCTATGGTAATTGTGGATATATTGTTCACAACTGTATCTAGTTCTTTGCAGGCAAGTAGCTTCGGACTACTGGATATTGGCTATGCAAACTACTATTTCAAACATTACTTCTGGTTCATTTTGCTTATACAATTCTTGCTTGGTATACTTATCGGTGCGGTATCGTCAGTAATAGCGACCAGAAGATACCTAAAGTTTAAAACCTCGAAGTAATTATTTTCATTATTAATCCAAAATAAAAATATTGTTAGACAAAAATAGTATTTTTGGCCTTATTTTTTTCAATAAGGTTGTGTTTACAACTCACTTAGGGGGTGATATCATGAGAGGGCTAATCGGCAAAACCAAAATGAAAAAAGCAAAAAACATCCGAAGCAGACTATTTAATTCTGCTTTAGTTGTGTTTGCTTTTATTCTGTCGGTAGGTGTGATAAGCCCATCGTTAGCCAGTGCTGACCAATTTAGCCAACAGATTCAAAGCCTTCAAACTCAAAACAGTCAGACTCAACAGACAGTGAATTCTTTA
>Ga0210401_10005078_pt1 | contig 13588 bp, 6 predicted proteins | sample IncBWH32MmetaG_FD_150866 | JGI IMG/M metagenome (GOLD analysis project Ga0210401, IMG submission 150866) | Forest soil microbial communities from Barre Woods Harvard Forest LTER site, Petersham, Massachusetts, United States - Inc-BW-H-32-M | ecosystem: Environmental > Terrestrial > Soil >... | reverse complement strand
GCGCGGATCTCGTCGCCTCCACCTTCGGCCGCGGCCTTTGGATCCTCGATGACATCTCCGCTCTCCGCCAGTGGTCCGCGAAACTCGCCGAGGCTCCCGCACACTTTTTCCTGCCGGAGCCTGCCATCCGCGTGCGCTGGGACAACTATCCGGACACGCCGTTACAAACGGAAACACCCGCAGCCCGCAATCCGGAGGATGGCGCCCCACTTCAGTATTTTCAAAAGTCTCCGTCGAAAAGCGAACTCACACTCGACATTTACGATCAGCAGGGAAATCTGGTGCGGCACTATTCCAGCCGCGCAATCCAGGAAACAATCCCGCCGTCGAATGTCCCGGAATATTGGTTCTACCCGCCCGATGCGCTTCCCAATCAGGCCGGCATCAACCGATTCGTCTGGGACCTTCACTATGCGCACCCGACCGCTTTGCCTTACGGATATTTTGGCGCCCGCCTGAATTACACCGAATACACATTGCCCGATCACGCCGTTCCCAGCGAAACGCCGCGCGTTCAGCCGCCTGGACCGCTGGTGGCGCCGGGCACATATGATCTGGTTTTCAGCCGGGAAGGGAAGCCGTACAAGCAGAAGCTGCAAGTATTGCCGGACCCGCGCATTCACACCAGCGCGGAAGATTACGCCGCGCAGCTTGCACTCTCTCGGAAGATCTCCGCGTTCATGGAAGACACGGCCCGTTCGTTCCATGCTGTTGTGGGTTTGCACGCGGAATTCGACGCCCGCAAGAAAGTTATTCCGGCAAACCCGCCGAAAGAACTAACGGATGCGCTCGGAGAAGTTGAAAAACAATTTCACTCGCTCGAAGACGGCAACGCGGAAGCACCCGGCTTCGGCATCCTGAACCGCGATTTTGGCCACGACCTGGTGATGGTCCAGAGCGCCGACATGAAGCCCGCCGAATCGGCCTACAACGCCGTCACCAGCGGTTGCAACTCCATCGCGAAAAACATCGCCGCGTGGAACAAGCTGAATGCGGAGACTTTGCCCGCCCTGAACAAACTCCTGAAGGAACAAAAAATGGAAGCTTTGCCGTTAGCGGCTGCAGCGCCGGCGCCGCCGTCCTGCGCGAAGTGAAGTAGCCTCTCGCTTGGAGTGAACTGCCGGTCAGTTGTTGGCCGCGGCGGATTTGCTGGCCGAACAGCCGGTTTCCGTCACGCCGGTGGCCACGGCCCGGTACCTGACCACCAGAATCGTCAAGTCGTCAGCTTGGCGTGCCCCGCGCGCGAAGTTTTCCACGGATTCCAGAACGGTTTTCTGAATTTCATCCAGCGGCAGGTCGGTTTTACCCTGTAGCACCGCGCGCAACCGGGCCACACCATAAAGTTCTTCTTCCGGGTCCATCGCTTCGGTCACGCCATCGCTGAAAAGCACCAGCGTGTCATCCGGCTCCAGTTGCAGCGTGGCTGTCGTGAATTCCGCTTCCGGAACCAGCCCCACGGGGAAGGAACCCTCGGTAAACGCTTCCTCGGTGGTTTCTTTCCGCAGGAGAATCGGCGAAGGATGCCCTGCATTAATGTATTCGAGCTTCCCGCTGTCTTCCAGAATGCCGAAAAACATGGTGGCATAGCGGCCCACTTCGGCGTGGTCGCACAGGAATCGATTGACGTGATTGAACGTCCGCGCGGGGTCCGTGCCCAGCGTCATGCCGGAAAGCGCGCCCTGCAGCATAGTGGTCAGCAGCGCCGCTCCTAATCCCTTGCCGCTCACATCGGCCAGCAGAAACGCGGTGCGCCGGTCATCGAGCGGGAAAACGTCGAAGTAATCTCCTCCCACCGACAAGCACGGAAAATTCACGCCGGAAACGGCGAGGTGCGGATATTCGCGCAAATTTTTTGGCAACAGAGCTTGCTGGATGTCGCGGGCGATGGCGATCTGCTGCTCCAGCATCTGTCGCTCGCGCTCGCGTTCCACCAATCGCGCGTTATCCAGAATGCTCGCCGCGTCGGCCGCAAGCGCATCCAGAATTTGCCGGTCGAGCTTGGAAAACGCCGTCGGCCGTTTCGAGTCCATGTATAGCACGCCGAGAAAGTCGCCGCGCCGCACATCCGTGGAAGAAGCATCGGTGCTTGCACGCGCGCTCGCGTAAAGCGGAATCACGACCACTGCGCGCAACCCCTGCGCCACGATGCTGGCCGCTGCCTGCAGATTCATCTCCGCCTGCGCCAAATCTTCGGTGATCACCGGCGACTGCTGTTTCATCGCCAATTGGATAGCGGTCTGGCTTGGGGTCATGCTTTCGGGAGGTAACCGCTGCCCGCCGCTGCGCCGCGCCAGCCGCACCCGCATGTTTTCGACTTTCCCGTCGACTGCCTCTTGCAGAAGCCCGCGGTCGGCATCCGTCACCGCGATCGCATGGTCAATCATTTTTGCCAGCACGGAATCGAGCGGCAATTGCGAGTGCAGCAGCGAAGTCGCTTCCAGCAGCATATTCAATTTCCGCAGCCCGCCGCCGGTGGACTCGGAACTCGTCATGTGATCAATGCGCGTCAGTAGCTGGGGAATCGCTTCCTCGGCGGTGCCCGAGGCGGAACGGAATATCAACTGGTAGGAATCTTCCAGGCCAAACGTGACCGCGTCGCCGTCATTCAGCATCCGGCTTTCCACTTTTTCGCCGTTCACAAACATCCCGCGCCGCTGCCCGCGGTCTTCCAGGTAGTAGCGGTTCGCTTCCATCACGATCGCCGCGCAGTTGCGCGAGATGCGCCGGTCGGTCAATTGCAAATGGTTGCCGGTTTCGGCACCGCGGCCGATCAGGAAAGGCACCTGGGTCACGCGAACGTACTTCCGCGCCCCATCGGGTGAAATCACCTCAAGAACCGCCTCGCTCTGCACCAGTGGTTCCGTCATGCCCTCCGCCCTTGCTCCCCCACTAAGGCGCGCATTGTAACACGCGCTCACGTGCTTCGGATTTCTTCTTGAGGCCGCTATGGGACCCAACCACGATACCACCGGCCGCCCGCAAATGAATCATTTAGCGGTTCGTGGCCAGCCTTCGCTCCACATAATCCGTCACGAACGCATCGAACGCGATGTCCAGCCTCTTTGTGACCTCTCCCGTGGTTCCGCTCCCGATCTTTCGTCCCGCGATTTCGCGGATGCCGATCACATTGCGGTTCGTCGAGGTGATGAATACTTCGTCCGCTGCGTACAAATCGTCGAGTCGCAGCGTCTGTTCCACCACCGACGTGCCCGCCTCTGCTGCCACTTCCGTCAACACTCCCCGCGTCACGCCTTCCAGGCAGCCCGAATTCAGCGGCGGCGTCAAGACTTTATCGCCCTTTACTGCGAAGATATTTGCCGCCGTGCACTCGCTTACCTCGCCGCGTTCGTTCAGAAGCACCACCTCGTCAAATCCCTCGCGTTGCGCTTCGGCCACCGCCCAGACGCTGCTCAGCCAGGAAGTGGTTTTCACTCCGGCTAGCGGTGAAGCCGCGTGCCGGCCATGCTCGCGCACCGCGACGCGCAGTGTCTCAGGATAAGTCGGCACACCTGCGCTCGTGATGACCAGGTCCACTTCGGGCATCTTCTCGTCGCTTTTCCAGAAGCCCACGGTGTTCCACACCAGATAGATTCGCGCGCATCCCTCTTCCACTTTATTTGCGCGGATAACATCCTGCAGTTGCACTCGAACCCTGGCGCTGGAATAGTTGAGCGGCAGCCGCGTGAGCGCGGCATCCTTTTCCAGCCGCCGCCAATGCCTTTCATAGGCAAATGCCTCGCCGCGCACGATCCTTACCGTCGTGAACAATCCCCAACCGCAGATCAATCCGGCCTGCCCCGGCGACCACCGCACCTTGTCGACTGTCTTCAGCTCTTCGTTATGAAACACGTATCGATGAATCACGCTTTCACCTGTCCGACGTTCTTCAAATCTGCTACCTGTCGCATTGTACCGGAATACGCGGGTGCCCCAGTAGAGCCACTCGTTCGGTATCCCAAATGCTCATATCCTCTCCGGCCATCTATGGTCAGTGGAGCGAGCGTTCACGCCTGCAAATCGTGGCGTCCGAAAGCTCAACAATACACAGAGGATTCGTGGCTAGTCGGAAAATCGAATCTGGAGCGGGTGTTGCTGAGGGCAAGAAAACGGCCCCCAACCTGAAGCACGACTCGAACAAAGTGTTTCAAGATGACGCAGTTCTCGTCTCCAGCAAAAGTCAATTCCGCACCCTTTTCTCGCGGGTTTTCCGGGTCAAGCGTATTCCGGGTTCGCCCCCGAATCCGTCCACCAGCAATTTTTCTCTCCTCCTGAGGCGCCTTGTCTTTGCTGTAGCCTGCGTGTTTGTCTACGTGCTGTTGGATCGCACCACAGTCTACCTGCAGATTTGGCCCAGCATCAGCGCCTGGTATCCGCCTGTCGGGCTCTCTGTCGCTTTGATTGTGGGTCTTGGACTGGGAATCCTTCCTGCAATCGTAGTGGCCGGATACCTCGCAGGCGTTATCAATTACCACCAGAGCGTCACCAGCCTTCCTTTTCTTCTGATCAATCCCCTCATTCCCCTTATTTACGGTTCAGCCAGTCTTTATCTCCGCCGCAAGCTGACAAATAACTATCGGATTCGCTCCATCCGCGACGTCAACAATATTTTGGGAGTCACCCTTCTTGCGTCTCTGGCCTCTGCCACCGGCGGCACGGCGATTCTTGTCTGGAGCGGCGAAATCGCCTCTTCCGATTACGCGCAAGCCGCCTTCAACTGGTGGATCGGCGACGCCGTTGCGCTTTCGAGTATCACTCCCTTCTTGCTCGAATTCGTCATCCCCTGGTCTCGCCGCTACCTGGGGTGCTCGGGAGCCGAAGAGCCGGCGCTCGCCGCAAAGAACTGGGCCTGGAGCCGTCAGGAAATCCTCGAGTCTTCCGGCTTCATCGCTTCACTGGCCTTTCTGATTTATTTGGCGTTTGGCAACAGCTTTGCCCGCAGCGCCCATCTCTTTTATTTATTCTTCTTGCCACTCATCTGGATTGCCATGCGCCGGGGAATTCGAGGCGTTGTCGTCGCTTTGATCCTCGTCGATTCCAACCTGGCCATCATGATGCGCGTGGCCCACCAGGGAATGGAAGATCTGGCGGTGCTCCAGTTCCTGATGTTGATACTCGCCCTGACGGCGCTAATCCTGGGTGCAATCATCGGAGAGCGCAAGAAAGCGGAACAGACTCTTGCTGACGAGGAAGAGCGCATTCGCCTTATCCTCGAATCCACCGCCGAGGGCATCTACGGCATCGATCGTGATGGCTTCTGCACCTTCATCAATCCCGCCGCTTTGCGCATACTCGGGTTTTCCTCCCGCAGGCTGGTGCTCGGGCAAAACTTCCACACGCTTTGCCATCATAGCCGCGCTGATGGAACGCAATTCCCAGCGGAAGATTGCGGCATCATTCAAACATTTCCTTCCGGGAAGGGCTTTCACGCCGACGATGAAGTCTTCTGGCGCAGTGATGGCTCCAGCTTCCCCGTCGAATACTGGTCTCATCCTCTTCTCCGCAATGGCCAAGCGATTGGCTCGGTCGTCACCTTCCTGGATATTTCGCAGCGCCGCTCCTACGAACGCGCCATCCGCGAAAGCGAACAAAAATTTCGTGCCGTCTTTGAAGGCGCTGAATTCGGAATTGCCGTGTCTGAGCTGAAAGGCGACCGAGTAACCGTCAACGCCGCCTACAGGCACATGCTCGGCTGCACCGCCGACGAGATGCGTTCTCTCAGCATCTTTGACAAGCTCACTCATCCGGATGACGTCGAGTCGGATATGAAGGCTTTTAAGCGGCTGGCCGCTGGCGAACTCGATCATCTCCACCTCGACAAGCGCTATGTCCTTCGGGATGGCCGGCTCGTTTGGGCGAACGTCAAACTCTCCCTCGTGCGCGATGCAGCGGGCACTCCGCAGTACATTCTCGGCCTCGCCGCCGACATTACCGAGCGCAAGCGCACTGAAGAAGAGCTGCGCGCCAGCGAGCGCCATCTCCGCGCCTTCATTGAGTACGCGCCCGTCGCCGTGGCTATGTTCGACCGGGAGATACGCTGCCTTGCGGCCAGCCGCCGCTGGATCACAGACTACGGTTTTGGCCATTCCGACCTCACCGGAATTTGCCTTTATGATCTAATCCCCAACCTCCCCGAAAAATGGCGGGAATCCCATCGCCGCGGTTTGGCCGGTGAGAAGCAGCATCTGGGCGAAGATGTCTGGATTCGCGCGGATGGTGCTGAGCAGTGGGTAAGCTCCTCCGTTTATCCCTGGAGTGATCCTCAGGGGAACGTTGGCGGAATCATTATCGCCGCGGAGGACATCTCGCAACGAAAGGTGAACGAGCGACTCTTGCACGACGCGAAACTTGCCGCCGAAACCGCCAACGCCGCCAAAAGCACATTCCTGGCCAACATGAGCCACGAAATTCGTACGCCACTCAATGGGATTCTCGGCATGACCGAACTTGTCCTCGACACCCAACTTACGGAGGCCCAACGCGAAAATCTCAGCCTGGTTCGTTTCTCTGCCGACTCGCTCCTCTCCATCATCAACGACATCCTGGATTTCTCGAAAATTGAGGCCGGAAAACTCGATATCGAACTGATTCCGTTCCAGTTTCGTGGCAGCTTGCGGCAGATCCTCAAAACTTGCGCCATCCGTGCTCAGCAGAAGGGGCTTCAGTTTTCGTTCAACGCACCTGCGGATGTTCCCGATTCACTCATCGGTGATCCCGGCCGTCTCCGCCAGGTGCTCCTCAATCTGATTGGCAATGCCATCAAGTTCACCGAACGTGGCCAGATCCTCGTCGCCGTCGCCGCCGCTTTTCCCGTCAAAGGGCGAGTGCTGCTTCATTTCGGGGTGAAGGATACCGGCATCGGCATAACACCGGAGACTCAGGAAAAAATATTTGCTGCGTTTTCTCAAGCAGATGGCTCCATGGCCCGCAAGTATGGTGGCACCGGGCTCGGCCTGGCCATTTGCCTTCGCCTCGTGCAGATGATGGGCGGCCGGATTTGGGTCGAAAGTGTTCCGCAGAAGGGAAGCGTCTTTCATTTTACTTTGGACCTGGCTCTTGCAGAGGAAAGCGCGGCTCCCCTCTCCGGTACGCGAGAGCCCGGCGAAGTGGCGCTGCAAACTCAGCCGCCGCTTTCCACCCTGGATGCATTCACCGGCAGCGGATGCCGCGTTTTACTGGTGGAAGACAACGCCGTCAATCGCACCCTGGCGCAACGCCTGCTTCAAAAACGGGGCTTCACCGTCTCCATCGCTGTCGACGGCAAGCAGGCGATTGCTGCGATGCAGAGAGCCGAATTCGACCTCGTCCTGATGGACATCCAGATGCCGGAAATGGACGGCTTCGAAGCCACCGCGGAGATCCGCAAGCGCGAGAAAACGACCGGTGCGCGAACCCCCGTCATCGCCCTGACCGCACATGCACTGAAAGAAGATCGCGAGCGGTGTCTCTCCGCGGGAATGGACGCCTATATCACCAAGCCCATACGTCCCGCGGAATTGTTCAGCGTCATGCAGAATGTCCTGGAGTCGTCCGCCGCCCGGGATGCGTCAACGCCCCACACCCCAGTCCCTTCCTCCCGCTAGCCCACTGGACGAGCCGAAACGATAAATCCGCACGCCACCAGGTACCGAAACAGAAAATTGATCGGTTCGGCTGGATGAAGGTTGTCCACATAAACCAATCCGTCTGTAACCTCATATGTCCACTCGCCCGCGCCCAGTTCTGCTAACCTTGCCTTCAGATCAGCCTCCGCCATCGGATACACGCTCAATCTCACATTCTGCGTAAATAGCCTTGCCGTGCCTTCCAGCAACGCGCCGTCCAGATTCTTGTAGCGGTCCTGCATCGCGTAAATCATTACGGACAAGCCAACGGCAAAGTACACCTGTGATTTCGTATACCGGCTCACATAGGCGCTCATCGTGTACAGTTCTTTCGAGCGGAAAATGAGCGTGCCAAATCCCAGTTCTTGCAGGTCATTCACGTGCTGCATCAGGTGCTCCGCTGTAGGAGCGCTGCCTCCCGGGATCATGGACTGGCCCGGCACACAAAAGAGCCCCAAGCTTCCCTTGCTCTGTTCAAGTTCCTCTTTTGGAAGTTGCGCCAGCGTGCTCTGGATCAATTGCCCGTGCAAATCGGAAGCGATTTCGAAAAGCCCGGGTGCCAGCACCAGCGCTTTTTTGTAGAGCAACTCGGTGGGAGGATTTGCAACACCCTCCGCAGAAAAGGCCACCGCTTCGGCATAGCCATTTGTCACCAGCGTTGCTTGCAGCAGGCGCTTGTCCCACGCTTCGAACGCCGGCCCCTTCAGGTCGACCAGGTCAATTTCCATTCGCTGCAAGCTCAAATCCTCAAACAGCCCTGCGAGAAATGCGTCTGGCGAATCCAGATGATGTACTGCCGCGTAAATCAGATTTACGCCAAGAATCCCGACCGCTTCCTGCTGCTGCAGATTCGTGGGATCCTGCAAGTTGATGTGCAGGATCACGTCGCTCGCCGGGCCGCCCGGCGCCTGCTGAAACCTCAGTCCCACCCATCCATGGCACTCGTTGGTTCCCGCAAAATTTCGAGCCGACACTGTGTCCACAAAAGCAAAAAAACGCGTGGTTGCCCCGCGGCTCGCCTGCAGTTCCGCCAGCAACTGCTTCCACTCGCTTTCCATCATCGCTTCCAGGCGCGGTTGCGAAACGTAACGTGTTCCGCGCCCGTACAGGTCGTCGCTCACTTCCTTGTCGTACGCGGAAATGGTTTTCGCCACCGTCCCCGAAGCGGCGCCCACGGTCAGAAACCACCGAGCCACTTCCTGCCCCGCGCCGATCTCCGCGAACGATCCGAATATCGAGGCATTCAGGTTGATCGTCAGTGCCTTCTGGTGTGTTCCTACCTTTTCGTCGGTTGGCATGTGCGTTCCCCTTGGCGCAAAACTGCATCTTCCCACGCCGTGGGAAAATTTGAAAACACTTCATCCCAAACCCTCGTTTGTCTTAATACGGGTTGGGGGTCCTCTTTTTCTTGGATGAATGAGAAGGGCCGGTTGGCCCTCGCCAAATCAGTGGCCGAGAAATTTCTCGACCTTGGAAATCTCAGCGTCTGCCAGATCGTAATACTTCTGCGCGTTCGCCATATCCTTCGCCTTCAGCGCCGCGTCTCCCTTTGCGATGTACATCTGCATCCGCTCCGTAGCCGAGGCAATGTCGCCGCGCAGGTTGTATCCGGCCGCTTGCTGCTGTTGCCGCAGCGTATCCACGCTGCGCGAAGCCGTCGCCGCGCGTATGTTCAGCCGGTCGGCCTCGTCTTCCATTTTTGCAATTTCCTCCGGCGAGGGACCTGCAGGAACGGGTGGCGCCGTTGCCTGGCCGCCATCCCGCGACGGCTTCGGATTTCCATCCGCCTTCGACTTCGTTCCGGCATGCACGGAAGTTCCGGGCGCGGTCACGTTCACGGTTCCATCGGGCGTTGCGCTCACGGAAACTCCCGGTGCCTGCACTGAGACATTTCCCTTGTCGTCCACGTTCACCGAGCCCATCGGCGTCGTGACTGAAACCGGCCCGTCCGTGCTGCCGTTCGGCTTTGCGGTGGAATCCGTGGAGGACTGCGACGGCATGTTCGATTGCTGCGGGTCCGCATGCGTTTTCATTCGACGGGGAATATAAACTCCGGCGGCAATCAGCACGCCCGCACCCAGCAGCGACCCGATCGCCAGCCACAACCCGCGGCTCGAAGAGCGCGCCGGCGGTTGCGCATACGCAGCAGACGCGGCTTCGGCCGCCGCTGCTGGCACACTCGCGGCTGGCCCCATCGGCACAGTCGGGATAGCAGAAGGGGTACGCGGCGCGGCTGGCGGCACAGGCACTCTCACGGCCGCCTGCGTGGTCGCCGGCGGACTCGCCATACGGCCCATCGCTCCGGCTCCGGGCGCCAGCGTTCCCATCAGCGTATCGTCCGGCGACATCGGCGCGGGCGTTCGCGGCGTCGGTGCGAACGTGGTGCCCTGGCTCGGCAGCGCCGATACCGGCACGCTTTTCAGCGCATTGCAAAATGCATCCGCGCTCTGAAATCGCTCCGCCGGCTCCTTGGCCATGGCCATCAGGATGATCTCGTTCAATGCCGGCGGAAGGTCCGCGCGCAAACTGATCGCTGAAGGTGGCTGCTGGTTCAGTTGCGCCGTCATCAGCGAGTATTGCGAATCGCCCTGAAACGGCAGCTTGCCAGTGAGAAGTTCATAGAGCGAAATGCCGAACGAATAAATATCTGAGCGCGCGTCTGCCGCCTCGCCGCGCACCTGCTCCGGCGGCATGTAGTTGAGCGAACCCAATGTTGTGCCAGTGGAAGTCAGCGAACCGTCCGTGCCCGACCGCGCGATGCCGAAATCCATCAGCTTCACCACGCCCTGAGGCGTCAGCATCATGTTGGCCGGCTTGATATCGCGGTGAATGATGTTGTGCTTGTGCGCGTAGCTCAGCGCCGCAAGGATCTGCTCCGCATAATTTACCGCCTCGGCGGTCGAAATCGGCGCGCGCGCGATCCGGTTTGACAGTGTCTCGCCCTCCACGAATTCCATGATCATCACCAGTTGGTTTTCGTAGGTCAGCGCCGTCCGCAGTGCGGCGATGTTTGGGTGATTCAGCGAAGCCAGCAGGCGAATCTCCCGCAGGAACCTGTCCGCCAGGCTCTGGTGCGAATTCAGGTCCGGCAGCAGCACCTTCATCGCCTCAACGCGATCAGATATGACGTTACGGACCTTGTACACCTTGCCCATGCCGCCGAGTCCGAGAATGGAGAGAACCTCGTAGTCGCCAACGCTTTGACCAACGGTGAATTCGGCAGTCATGAGAGCCTCCGGGTGGGACGCCTTAATTGCACTGAGGATACACCAAAGAATGGGCCGAAAATAGAACGAGTCCGGGCAATCGCGGCGCCCGGACTCGCAATTCAGTTCGAGACGGTCGCCGTCTCAGGGATTGTTCTTGGCCACGTCTCCGACTTTCGCCGCCCCGCCTCCGCTGAACGTTGCCGTGGACGAATCGTCATCCACGTCCGTGACCGTCGCCTGGCCGATTTTATCGGTCACCGCTTTGATCACTTTTCCGGTGGTGGGATCTTTCACAACGCGCACCTGCCGGCTGATCTCCAGCGTGTCGCCCACCTTCACTCCGGCTTTCTTGCCGACGGTCAGGATCAACGTGTTGCCGGACACATCGGCAACCACTCCATTGATCGGGTGCTTCAGCGCCTCCACCTTCGAGGAAGCCGCATTCAATTGCTCTGCGGTGCTATCTACCGCGGCCCGGACCGCTTCCCCAAGGATGGTGTTGGCGAAATTACTGCTTCCCATGTCCAGGCCTCCGCCGCCTCCACCACCGCCGCCTCCTCCCGCGCCGATCAGTGAGGTGCTGCCACGGGTGGACTCCCCTTTCCCCGTAACAGCGGCCATGATTTCCGCCGTGGAGGTATTGATTACCCGGGCGCTGACGGCCACCACCGCCTTTGATTTGCTGGTGCCCACTCCGCCTAAGCCGAACTTTCCGAGGCCGTATCCGCCGCCGCCGACGTTGGTGTGCTGATCGTCGCGGCCGAACTGCGTGATCGACCCGATGATAATCGCATCCACGCCGAGCACCGCGCCGATTTTCGCCGCCGAGTTGGCATCCGCGCGGTCGCTGTTCGAAAAATTCTGTTCCTTCAAGATCTTGTCGAGCGCCGCGCGCTCGATCACCGAATACTGGCCGCCATTCACCAGTTTTTCCACCAGCATGTCGCTGATGCCTTTGCCGACGTCCTGATCCGTGCCAAAAATCTGTGCCACCGTGGTGCGCACCGTGCCGTAATCGAAATTCATCACCGCCACGCGCTTCTTCGGCCCGGCAGGTGCAGCAGGCGCTGCCGCCGGCGGAGCAGCCGCGGTCTGTGCCAGGGAAGGCAGTGCGAACAAGGCCGCCAGTGCGCAGCCAAGTGCCATTCGCGATAAACGTGCATGCGACATAGAAGGACTCCTTGGGGAGGAGCGCAAATTGGGGGGCCCGGTAAGGACGCGCTCCTGCGAAATCTGCCCGTATGTTAATGAAGGATGCCGCCCGCCGCAACGGGGAAATCTGTCCGAGTGAATGAGAAGTAAAGCTACCAAGTCTGTGAAATCAAAAATATAAGCAGAGGCGCACTTCTCAGCGGGGAAGTTTGGTCTTCAGCACCCGGAATGCCGCCCATGTTCCTTCGTGCTTCGTGGGCACGTCGCGCGATTCCACCTCCACGTCGCGCCAGACGTGCTTCAGGAATTCCGAGCTCAGAATAATCTCGTTGGCGCCCGCCGCCGCACAGAAGCGCGAGGCGCGATTCACAGCGTCGCCCACGACCGTGAATTCCAGCCGCTCCTGCGTTCCCACGAACCCGTGCAGCACGTCGCCCGAGTGAACGCCGATTCCGATTTCACAAGTGGGCTGGTTGCGCTCTTTGCGCGCGGCATTCAGCCTTTGCACCGCTTCCTGCATCGCCAGCGCCGCGTGCAACGCCTGCCGATGATGTTCCGGATCGGGGTCGGGGCTGCCGAACACCGCCAGAATCGCGTCCCCGATAAATTTGTCCACCGTGCCTTCGCAGCGAAAAATCGCTTCCACCAGCGCCGCGAAGTAGGCATTCAGCATGTCCACCACGTCATCCGGTTCCATCGTCGCGCTCATCCGCGTAAATCCGCGGATATCCGAAAAAAGGATGCTCACTTCCGATCGCTCGCCGCCCAGCGTCAGCCGCCCGCGCCCGGCGCGCTCCAGAAGCCGCTGCCGTACCTTCGGTGAAAAGTGCGTCAGCAACCGTTGCAACAGCAGGTTTTGCGCTTGCAGGTCACGTGTTTGCCGCTGCGAATAGATCGCCAGCGCAACGTGATGCGCGATGGCAATAAACAGCCGCAGATCGTCCGAAGTAAACGCGTTTCCCGCGCGCCTGGTGTCCACGCACAACACTCCCAGCCGTTCGTTCTGCCAGGAAAGCGGCGCATACATCGCGCAGGTGGTCTGCATTCCGATCAGGCTGCGCGCGCCGATGTCATTCTCCGCCGCCGCGGCCGGATTCCAGATCACCGCGGAGTTCTGCTTCAGCACATGCTCGGCCAGTTCCATGCTCGCCGATGGCTCTCCGGCCGGCACATGCGCCTGCAACAGCAGGCAACTCGAATTGCGATCCTGCAGGAGCATTACCCCATGGTCGGCGGTCGGAAAAAATTTCAGCAGGGAGCTGACCGCGCAGTCCAGCATCGCCTGATAATTCGCCTGTGACGCCATCTGTAACGGAAGGTCGTAAAAAAGGGCTTCTCGCGGCGTTGTTTTCAAGTGTTCCAGCGGTTCCTGCACCGAGGTCCGCGTGGCGTCGAGCGCCAGCGTCACGCCCGAAACCGGAGGTGGCGCCATCAAGGTTTGCAGTTTCTGCAGAGGCGCCCCGAAATGCGCGGGAATCACAGGATCTTTTTCGACTATCGCCGGCAGGAGGCATCCCAGAAGATCGAACAAACTCACCAGGGCGTGCCCCATCGTTCCGGCGCGCTGTTCCGCCTGATCGAACAACGCCCGGGTAGCGTCGGAGCGTTTTGCCACGTGATTCGCGG
>Ga0210401_10005075_pt1 | contig 13591 bp, 12 predicted proteins | sample IncBWH32MmetaG_FD_150866 | JGI IMG/M metagenome (GOLD analysis project Ga0210401, IMG submission 150866) | Forest soil microbial communities from Barre Woods Harvard Forest LTER site, Petersham, Massachusetts, United States - Inc-BW-H-32-M | ecosystem: Environmental > Terrestrial > Soil >... | reverse complement strand
CTTGCCGGCGCCGTTCGGACCGATCAGGCACAGCGACTGGCCGGCGCCCACGCGCAGGTTCACCTCGTGCAGGATCTGCGTTGTGCCGTAGCCAGCGACCAGTGCGTCAATGGCGACCATCGGCGGCCCCTTCGCAAGAGCGTCCAGTTCGGCCAGGTTCGGCCCCCGGGCGACCAGGCCGGCGAGATCTGAAGGGCCTGAGCCGTTGGGCACCGTCACCCGGCCCCCAGGTAGGCGTCGATCACGCGCGGATTGTTCCGGACTTCCTCGGGCGTGCCGCTGGCAAGAAGTTCGCCGTACGCGAGACAGTAGATGTGGCGGGCGAGCGTCATGATGACCCGCATGTTGTGCTCGATGATCAGAAGCGTGATGCCGAGCTCTTCGTTCACACGCCGCAGGCGCTCGAGCACGCCGTTGATCAGGGTTGGATTGACACCAGCCGTCGGCTCATCGAGAAGCAGCATCGACGGCCGGTTCATCAGCGCCATCGCCAGCTCCAGCAGCTTCTGCTGGCCGAACGACAGATCGCCGGCCGGCAGGAGGCGCTTTCCGTAGAGATCGACGAAGTCGAGCAGCGAGCCGGCCTGCTCGGTCGCCGCTGCAGGAACCCGCGCGAACAGGGCACGCGGGCTTTGATCGATGCGAGGCGCGCTGACCTGCATGTTCTGCATTGCCGTCATGTTGCGGTAGACGCGAGTCTGCTGGAAGGTGCGGATGATCCCGAGCCGCGCAATCTGCGGCGGCCGCAGGCGGGTCAGCTCCCGTCCCGAAAAGATGATCGAACCATCATCGACCGGATGGGTCCCGGCGATGCAGTTGAACAACGTGGTCTTGCCCGAGCCGTTGGGACCAATGAGACCCACAATGCCGCCAGCCGGAACCGAAATGGACACGTCCTTGTTGGCGACCACGCCGCCAAAGCGCTTGGTCAGGTGGCGAACTTCGAGCACCGCGCTCATCCTTGCGCGTCCTGGGTGGCGGCAACCTGACGGCGCAATCGCGTCAGGCCGCCATCGGGGTCCCTTGGCATCCTCCGACGGACCCAGCCGGCGACACCCTCAGGAAAATACATGACGATTACGATGATGAAGATTCCCATGGCAACGCGCTGCCAGCCAAGCAGGAAGGTCCAGAAGAGCTCCTGCGTCGCGTGAAAAATGAACGCACCAACAACGGGTCCCCATAACGTCCCGCGTCCGCCCAGGATCGCCATCAGCACCATCCAGACGCCGTAAGTGGAACCAGCGAACGCGAGCTCGCGCGGATCGATATATCCCACCAGGTTGCCGGCCACGGCTCCTGCGATGCCGAGGAAAAAGGCGGCGACACCCCAGGCGAAGATCTTGCAGCCGCTCGTGTTCAGGCCCATCGCTTCGGCCTTCTCCTCGTCATCTCGGATCGCATTGACCGCGAGGCCGAAGTACCCGGCATACAGGCGCTTGAGCGTCACGAGCGTGAAGGCGGCCACGGCGAACAGAAGGTAGTAGAAGAACTTCGCCCGATCCCCGATCGCGCCTGGGAACTGGGGCGTGACCATTCCGGATGCGGCACCGAGGTACCGCCAGCTGGCCGCGAGGTCTGCCGCGACAGCGCCAAGACCGAGCGTGGCAATTGCGAAGTAGTGGCCCCGCAGCCCCAGAATGGCCGGGCCGAGCACGACCGCGACCAGTGTGGCTCCGGCGCCGGCCAGCGCGATCCCCGCAGCGAAACCCTCGGCGTAGCCAAATGCGAAGTCGCGCTGGACGACTGCGCACGTATAGGCGCCGATGCCGAAGAACAGAATGTTGCCGAACGAGTTGTATCCAGTCTGCCCCCCCATGACATCCCAGGTCAGGGCGAACACGACCATGAGCCAGAGGAACGCAAGCTGCGTGAGCAGGGAGGGCAGCAACCACGGCGCGGCCAGTGCCGCCAGGACGGCTGCGGTTGAAAGCACCGCTTGGAGCCGGCGCGGCTTCACTTGAGGACCTTGCGCTGCCGCATGAGCCAGTGATTGCGCACCACGAGGATCACGACCAGCAGCGAGAAGACGAATGCGGATTGGTATTGCGTTCCCAGCACGAACCCGGCGTAGTTCTCGGCCACGCCCAAGCCGCCACCGGCGGTCACGATGCCCGCCAGATTGCCGATGCCGGCAGCGACCACGATCATGAACGACCGGACCGTGTAGCTCAGACCCGCATACGGATAGACGAGCCAGGTCATCGCCACAAGTGCTCCGGCCGCTCCGCAGATCGCGCCATTGATGGTGAAGGTGGCGGCGTAGACCCGATCGGGATCGACGCCGAGAACCCGGGCGGCGCGCGCGTTCTGCGCGGTCGCACGAATCGCCCGGCCGAGCCGCGACTGCCGCAGGAACCACACGAGCACAGCGCCGAGGCCGATGGCGCCGACAAAGGCGAACACTTTGATCCAGGTGAAGGTGAGCATGCCGCCGGCGAGGCTCAGGCTGCCGAGTCCGGACTCGACGGTACGCACGTCGGAGCCAAACAGCTGGTTCGCAAGCTGCTGGAGCACGATGCCGATGCCGTACGTCGCCAGGATCGACGCGAACAGCTCTCGGCGCACGACGTACTGAACCGCGGCTCGATACAGGATCCAGCAGATCACCGCGACAGCCGCAGCGCTGCAAGGCACGGCGAGCAGCGGTGGGACGCCCCTTTTGACCGACAGAACCGCCACGTAGCCGCCCAGCATCACGAAATCGCCCTGGGCGACGTTGATCAAATTCATCACGCCCCACTGCAACGCCATACCGTAGGCGACCAGCGCGAAGACGGCGCCGACCAGGATTCCGTCAACCAGCAGCTGCAAGTTCAGCAAAGGCGCCTGGAACAGGAGCGTCAGGTTGTCCACCGATCCCCTGTCTTATCGAGTCGTGCTCGATTGCACCGGTACAACCAGATCAGCGCCGCGCGTCCCACTCAGGGGCCGGATAGACCACAGCCGTGTTGGCCCACTTCGGCGGAGCCACAACCCGGTACTGGCCACCCTGAACCTGATACAGGGCCATCGACTTGGCGACGTTCTTGCCCGTTGCGTCGAAGCGGACGGGCCCGTAAAACGTGACCAGGTCTGTGGCCGCGATCGCATCACGCACCTTCTCGCGGTCGAGCGATCCGGCGCGCTCGAGGGCGTCGACGAAGGTAAGCACCGCGGCGCTCGATTCGGCAGACCCATACGTCACCGTGTGCTTGTACTGCTGCTCGAATCGCTGCGCGTAGTCCTCGGCCGAACCGAACCAGCGATCCTTGTACGCGAGCGTGCGGTCCCACTGCGTGGCGCACAGCGCATATTCCGCGGCCTTGCCGAACTTCTCGACGATCTGCGCTGCGTCGCACTGCGTGAGGGCCAGCGCACCGACGTTGACCCGCTGCTCGGAGATCTGTTTAATGGCCAGCACCGCGCCCTTGGCGTGCCCGGACACGACAAGCACATCGGGCTTCAGCGCCCGAACCTTGGTGAGCGCCGATGACATGTCGTTCAGTTCCGGCGGCAGTTTCTCGTCGATCACCACCCGCATCCCATAGCGCGTTGTTTCCTCGATGATTCCGCTGCGAACGTCTTCGGCGAAGTCGTCATTCTCGATGACGATCGCAACCTTCAGCGATGTGGCCTCCTTGCCGGCCTTCCGAACCTGTTCTTCGACGACGTCGATCGCCGAGCGCAGGTAGTGGTCCGAAGTATTGAGCACCGCAAACAGATACTTGTAGCCGTTGTTGAACAGCGATCGATCGGCGCCGTTGGCTTCGATCATCGGAATCCTGTACTTCTCTGTAATGGGCGCGATCGCCTTGGTGATGCTCGAGCCGTACGGTCCAAGCAGGAATTGAACCCCATCCTGACTGACCAGGCGCTCGACGAGCTGGGCAGCACGGGCCGACGTGGACTCATCGTCGTAGTACACGATCTGCAGCTTGTAGGACTTGCTACCGACCTTGACCCCGCCCAGCTCATTGATCCTTTGAACCGCCAGGTCGTAGCCTTCCTTCGTGTTCTGGCCGTCGAGCGAGTATTTGCCGGTCAATGACACGGCTGCGCCCAGAGCGATGACGTCGCGGTCCTTTGGCGGATCGGCCGGTGCAGCAACCGCGACGAACAGGATCGGGATACCCGCCAACAGGCGGGCGGTCAGATTCCAGCAATGGACCATGGATGCCTCCCCCCGTGAGAGCCGCGAATCGCCTTTCTGAAGCCGGGCCCGAGTTTTGCGTTGTGCGCGACATTGTAGGTCCGAGCTTTGGTCGGCAACTCGAACACCTTCCGAAACCAGCGCGCTGCAGCACCACCCATCGTGGCCGTCTTATCGGAATGGTGGAGGGCAATCGCTTTACGGCTGGCTTTAGATACAGGAAGTGAATCCAAACATGTCTCCGGCCGCTCATCATGGTCGTGATGATTCCTGGAGTGCTGGATTCAACGCCTCGCCTCGAAGTGTTTTCAACTCAAGGCCTGTAGCGTTCCTTCTTCGGGTCACGAAACTGCGCCGTTCGGTCCCAGAGGCTGTCGAAGGCTTGTCGCCGCCCGGTGACCTGCTCTCTAATCTGCGGCAGCCGCCGGTCAATGAACGCTCGGCTGATCGGCTGATCGGGGAGTGCTCCAAGCGCATCGACGCCGAAGATCTTGTGCACATAACAAGCGCCCTCGCGCGCGGCGAAGCGGCCCACGCGCTCCATGCCGTTGAGCTGCTCGCGCTCGCGCTCCGTCTGAATTCCAGAAAGATAGGCCTTCGCAATGGCCACTGCGGCCTTGGCTTGCCCGACTCCACCCTGATTCCGTTTGTTGGGGTAAAGCGCCAGGTTCCCGATCTTGCTCTCGAGAACGAGGATTGGATGAAGGACGCGAACAATCTTGTCGCCGATCTGAAGTTTGATCGCTCGCTGCTCGATCTCATCCGACGACAGGTTATTGACGCTGCTCAGAAAATCGACCTCGACCGGCTTGGCATCCTCCGCGACGTCGACGGCGAGCTTTCCCACGTTGGGCGTCGATTCGTCCATCGTCGCGACGTACTCGCGCGAATTCCATGGCAACGCCGCCTTGGATTTCGTCAACGCCAAGTGGTCGCCGAAGAAGTCGCCGTCGCTGGTATAGATCGGCTCAATCGTCTGAACTTTGTACACCGATGCGAGCAGCGAAACGGCTATGCCGCCGATAAGCACGACATCGTCATGCGCGCAGGCTTTGACCACTTCGGTTATCTCATCAACCGTCGGGTCGCGTTTCTTCATGACGCGGACGCCTCGCCGATATCAGGCACTTCGATAATTCTTATCTCCACCCCCTTCCAGAGTCCAAAGGCTCCCGGATGGCCGGAGGCGAGGAATTGCTCTTGCTTGCGTGATTTTTGCGCCCTATGGTCGGCCGGCAACAGCCGCACGCGTCCGGCGCGCCTTCCTGCGCCGCGCGACAGATCTGAGGCGCTGAGCCGCCCAACGATGTTCACGTCGTCCAGCACTTCAAGCACTTCGAGCACCCGCAGGTAGTTGCCGATCTCGGTGTTCGCCGAGCCGTTCTCGATTTCGCTGATCGTCGAGCGACCAACGCCCGCGGCCTGTGCCAGATCTTCCTGGCGCAGCCGGCGCGCCCGGCGCAAAACGGCGATCCTGGCCCCGAGATCGGAAAGTACAGCCGTAATGTTTGTCATAAAAGATATTATATGCATCAATGTCTTCTATAGCAAACATTACTACCGAAATCCCCAGGTCGCGCGGGTAGGCGGCGACAGGGGACTTCGGTCAATTAGCTCATCCTGATGATGCAAAAGGAAGCGTGTCCACGATGAAGCTCGAGCAAGAGCTGCGTAACGAGTTTGTCTCCGAGGCCGAAGCGGCGCATCGGCCTGCGTCACGGATCGTGCGTGAGCCAATGCGCGAGTTCGTCCAGCGCCGGCGCGAGGCGTGTGCCTATGACGCGTTCTTGCGCAAGAAGGTGAAAGCGGCGCGATCGTCGGTACGGGCAGGCCGCGGCCGGTCCAACGATGAGGTCCAGGCCGGATTCGCCACTCGTCGCGCCGAACTGCGCCGCAAGCTTCCCGGGGCGAAGTCGAAGACCGAGTGGAGGACGAAAGACACCCGCTCCGCCAGCCTTCGCTGCTTCGCAGCTACGGCTGGCAAGCCAGCCGTAGCTCGTGCAGTCGCGAAGGCTTGTGCGGACCAGACACAGAGGTGACGGTTCGTACCTAAGACATAACGCCGGTCAACGCCGGTGCCCGATCAGTTCTGCGCTCCAGCGGGCGTCGAGCTTTCGGGGAACGGCCAGACGTGATTCTCGAACTTCATCACGAGAAAGCCGTTGTCCTGACAGGTCGTCTCCAGCGTGCCGTGCCTGGCGTCAAGGCGCAACTGCGCGCTGCACCAGTCGGGATTTCCGGCCTGTGTATTCGAGCTGGTGGGTGTCGGTGGAGTCTGGTTGAAGTGCTGCGAGCCATAGCTCGGCGTGGTCACTCCAGGCGGATTGAAGTATGCAATTTCCTTCGGGTGCCTCGGATTGCGTATATCGAACACCCGCAGGCCAGAGTTGAAGTAGGCGCAGGCGAGCGTGGTTGCGTCATGTTTGTTGTCGACGCTGCAATAGTGGCTTCCGTACGTGAAACTGGACAAGCCGACGATGTCCGGCAGCACCGCGTTGCAATTTGCCGGATCGTGTATCTCCAACGCCATGCGCGAAGCGACCTTGGGATGGGCCTCGTCCGAGATGTCGATGATGCGCGCCATCGCGAACAGAGGCAGACCGGCGCTGCAGGCCGCCTGCACATTGGCCGTGTTGTTCCCGCCACCCGGACCGACTTCGTCGGTACCCACGAGATAGTCTTTGCCTTTGATCTTGATCGGAATGTACATCTGACTTTGCGCACCGTCGATCCAGAACAGATGGCTCACCTCCGTAATCTGCGGATTGGGCACGCGCGCCTGAACCTGGCTGACGTCGAGAATCAGCACGCCGTCGACGGGAGCCTGCGTGCCGGTCACGCTCGCCACGCTCGGAACCGCGGCCTGCGACACATAGGCACGGTTTCCATCTTCCCTGACCGCAAGGCCATGCGTGGTCACTCTCCAGGTCGCCGGATAGATCTGCGGCAACGTCCACGTTGTGATGAGCTGCGGGTGCGTCGCATCGCTGATGTCGGTCGCCGTGTATTTCTTCGGCGTTCCGCGGTCGCCGCTGTACCAGGTCAAGCCGTCGGGAGTCACATTGCCTTCATGCCCCTTGAGCACCTCGCCGGCGGGAAGCGCCGATGCGTCGCCGTTGGCGACCGTTCCAGTCGCAACGCTGGCGAGCAACTGAGGCATGCGGCAGTCGCCCGAGATGTCGTACACGTCCAACTCGGGTCCGCCCGCGGCATTGGTTCCATTTTCCCCCACCAGAAGTTCGCGGCGCACGTGGACCTTCAATGATTCCCAGGGATCCAGCATGGCAGTGGTTGTCAGATACGCCGTCGGGTTCGGAGTTCTCCGATCGGTCGTGTCGACCACGACCGTGCCGAGGTGCGTGCGGTTCGCCGTTCCATTCACGGGACTTTGGGTGTCGTAGTAGCTGCAGCGATGCTCGTTGCGGTCGGTGAAGAAAGCGTGCTGCCAGCTCGCTCCCTCGCCCCGGTACTGGCCGATCAGCTTCAGATTGCAGTTGAAGCCCTGGAATCCGCTGGCTCGTAGCGAGGCCGGAACCTGTCCTTGCAGGCCGGTCTCGGGATTGTCTTCCGAGCTGCAACTTGCCTTGGGCACGGTTCGAAGGCCCTGATCGTCCGAATCTGCTTCATCGGAGACGGCCGCTCTCGTTGCCTGGGCGGCAACCGCTCCAGCCTGACTCGCTGGCGCGCTCGGATCGCCGCCGCCACACGCGGCGAGGATCATTACCGACGAGGCGATCACGCCCCATGAGACGAATCCGATGACGCGACCAGCATCAAATGACTTACTCATGATTTTCTCCTTGGCACCGCGCGGGTCCGCTCTGCAAAGGCGGGTTGCGTCAATTATTATTGCCTTTAATTTCTAGCACGCCTCGATCCAAATCACCATTGGACTTTGGTCGATACAGCTCGATCCATCAAGGAGCCCGACGCCATGACAACCAAGCCGATCAAGGTCCCTGGACCCGAGCATCCGATCACGGTCGAGCCCAACGCGTCCCGCGTCGTCGTATCGATCGCAGGTCGCGTCATCGCGGACTCCCGGGAAGCGCTCACGCTGCGCGAAGCGAACTATCCGCCGGTTCAGTACATCCCCCGCAAGGACGTCGACATGTCCTTGTTGCAACGCACGGAGCATGCCACCTACTGTCCCTACAAGGGGGACTGCGCGTACTACAGCATTCCCTTGGGGGGTGAGCGGTCTGTTAATGCCGTGTGGACCTATGAGGCCCCGTACCCCTCAGTCGCTGTCATCAAGGGCCACGTGGCTTTCTATCCGGATCGCGTCGGATCGATCGAGGAGCGGCCAGCCTAGCCGTCCCGGGTCTGTCGGCGCGGACGGGCGCACCAAAAAAACAGGCCGCCCGAAGGCGGCCTGCGTACGATTGCGGGGCGCGACGCTTTAGAGGCGGATCGTGATGGCCTTGGTTTCCGTGTAGTGCTCGAGAACTGCTTCACCCATCTCGCGGCCCCAGCCGGACTGCTTGTACCCGCCGAAGGGCAATGCCGCATCGAAAATGTTGTAGCAATTGATCCAGACAGTTCCCGCCTTCAGCCTGGCGGCCAGGCTATGCCCCTTCGACATGTCTTTGGTCCATATCCCCGCCGCCAGACCGTAGATGGTGTCGTTGGCCTGGCGCACGAGATCCTCATCCAGACCCTGGAACGGCGAAACGGTGACCACCGGGCCGAAGATTTCCTCCTGCACAATCTTCATGGTCGGCTTGGTGTTGATGAACACGGTGGGTTCGATGAAATAGCCGTTACCGGGACGAATCTTGCCTCCGGTGACCGCCTTGGCGCCTTCCTGCTTGCCGGCATCGAGATAGCTCGCCACGCGCTTGTGCTGCGTTTCCGAGACCATGGGTCCCATCTGTGTGGCCGGATCGAGGCCCGGGCCGAGCTTGATCTTGCTGGCAAAGTCGGCCACGCCCTCGACCACCCGATCGAAGACCTTGGACTCGACGTACAGCCGCGAGCCGGCGCAGCAGCACTGTCCGTGATTGAAGAAAATCGCACTGGCCGCACCGGGAATGGCGACGTCGAGATCGGCATCGGCGAGGACGATGTTGGGCGACTTGCCCCCGAGTTCGAGGGACACTTTCTTCAGATCGTTCGCTGCGGCCCGGACGATCAGACGACCGACCTCGGTCGAGCCGGTGAAAGCCACCTTGTCGACGCCGGGATGCGCCGCGAGTGCCGCACCGGCGGTCTCGCCAAAGCCGGTGATGATATTGACCACCCCCGGCGGCAGTCCCGCCTCCTCGAGGATCTCGCCCAATTTCAAAGCGGACAGAGGGGTTTCCTCGGCGACCTTCAACACCACCGTGCAGCCGGTCGCAAGCGCTGGGGAGAGCTTCCAGGCCGCCATGAGCAGCGGGAAGTTCCACGGAATAATCTGGCCGACGACGCCCACCGGCTCGGGGCGCGTGTAGGAGTGATATTGCACTCCTGGCGTGTAGAGCACCGACAGCGGGATGGTTTTGCCGTGGTGTTTGGTACACCAACCGGCCATGTAGTGGAAGATGTCGGCCGCCAACGCCACATCCGCGGCGCGCGCGATCGTGACCGGCTTGCCGTTGTCGAGCGATTCGAGCTCGGCAAGCTCGTCGGCATACTTCATGATCAGGTCGCCGATGCGCCAGACCAGTTTGCCGCGCTCGGACGGCGTCATCGCCGGCCAGGCGCCGGTCTCGAACGCGCGCCGCGCAGCCGTCACCGCGCGATCAACGTCCTCCTTGTCACCCTCGGCCACACGGGCTACGACCTCGCCGTTCGCCGGATTGACGACCTCGAACGTCTTCCCCGAGGCTGCTGGGACCCACTTGCCGTTGATAAAAAGCTGCCTGGGCTTGGCAATGAAGCTGCCGGCGGCCCGTGAGAGTCCGGCGATTTCCTTTGAAACTGCGCCGATTTCCCTCGCTAGTGTGCTCATGGCTGATACCTCCAGACTCTGGTGATCGTGCGAAGGCGGATGTTACGCGGGCGTCTATGTGGCGGGTTTCCTCCGTCCTGAGGTTCTTTGGCCTAGGTCAAGTGATGACCAGAAAACGATCCCCTGTGTCCGTGGGTCTGACGGCGTCGTGACGCCGGCGTGACGAAAGACACTACCGCCCACGTCCTCGCTGCCACACAGTAGTGCTGCCCCTGTGGCCGGCAGCAAACTTGTGGGAGCGACCTCTTGAAGAAAGACCGGTGGACCGTCGCCTTTGCGGGCATGCTCCTGATGATGTCTCTCGGGACCATCTATTCGTGGAGCCTGTACACGCAGCCGCTGATCTCGTCTTTCGGCTGGTCGACCTCGACGACCACGTGCGCGTTTTCGCTCGCGATCTTCTTTCTCGGGCTGGGCGCGCTGGCGGGTGGAAGACTGCAGGATCGGTTCGGCCCGCGCAGAGTGGCGATCGTCGGCGCCGTGCTGTGGGGCCTGGGCAACGTGCTGGCCGGGCTTGGGACACCTTACCTGGGCGTCGGATGGCTCTACCTGAGCTATGGCGCGATGGGAGGTTTCGGAGTCGGCATGGGTTACGTGACGTCGGTCGCGGTGGTCACCAAATGGTTCCCGCGTCAACGTGGGCTGGGTAGCGGAATCGTGTTGACTGGGTTCGGTCTCGGCGCAGTGGTCTACAACCTGCTGGTCAAAAGCCTGCCCTCGTTTCGTTCCGCTGCCTTCTCCGCGGCTCAGTATGCGAAGGCGGCGCAGGCGGGTGCCGCGACACGACTGCTGGCAGATGGCCAGATGCACGCGGTGATGAAGGTGATGACGCTGTCGGGCGTCGCTTTTTGCGCACTGGGCGCATTGGGCGCCTGGCTGCTCGACAATCCCGCCCCGGTTGCCCCCAGCGCGCAGGATGTGTCCGCCGCGGTGCGAGAGACTTCGTACACCCCTCGTCAGATGCTGGCGACACACCAGTTCTACCTGCTCTGGTCGATGCTGTTTCTCAATGTCACCGCCGGGATCCTCCTCATCAGCAACGCGCTGCCGCTGCTGCAGGAGCTCACCGGTGCTTCGCCCGCCGCTGTCGCCGCGGCGTACGGGGGCGTGGCGCTGTTCAACACGCTCGGGCGTTTCTTCTGGGGAGCGATCTCCGATCGCATCGGCCGCACGTATGCGTTTTCTCTCATTTTCCTGGTGCAGGCCGTGGTGTTCTTACTGATGGGCAGCGCGCACGGCCTGATGTGGGCGGTGTCGGCATACGCCGTGGTCCTGCTCTGCTACGGCGGCGGATTTGGAACCATGCCTTCGCTCAATGCCGACTACTTCGGCACCCGTTACATGGGGGCGAACTACGGCGTGCTTCTGACGGCGTGGGGCGCGGCCGGCGTAGCCGGGCCACTCTTCGTCGCCGCCGTCAACGACGCGCAGGGTGCGTTCAGCGGGGCCTTGCCGGTGGTGGCGCTGGTTCTGGCGGCCGCGACGATACTTCCGCTCCTCGCCAGGAAGCCGGCTGCGGGTGCGGTCGGATCCTGACTCAGCTGCTGCCGGCGCTGCGGATATTGACAGCCAATCGCCGGGTCAACCGGTCGCGGACCCGGCGCCCAGGACGGCGTTCCCATTCAATCGTCAAACGTCATTTCGATCCCGTCCCAGTGCGCGGGATGATGAAACCGGCCAATGTTGTGTCCAATCAAAGCACCCATGCAGAAGGGCACGAAGGCGATGCCGACAAACAAGAGTACGCGGGGACAATTGAACACCAGCATATAGCCAAGTGAGACCGCCAGCCAGACGACCGTTGCCACCCTTCCGGCATCGCGAGAACGCCAGCGAGGTTGAAACCACGATGCCGCCCCGAAGGCGACCGTCGAGAGGCCGAGCAGTACGGCGAAGGAACCGAGGATGGAGCCGTGGACCTCCCGGACATGATCCGCGCCGACCGTGGTGGACCACATCGATCGGAAGATCGCGTAGATGCCAAAGCACGCCACGAACAGCGCGACGTGGATTGCCAACCTGCGCCCGTCGGATATGTCCGGTGGAACATGGCGCATTGGTCTGATCATCAAGTCGCTCTCGTGGCCTCGCCCGTGCCGCGGCAAAGGTCCGGGCATTCGAAAAGCTATCGGCACACAAGCGGACGAAAGGTCGAAATAGGATGCGTGAAAGCCCCCATTTTCGTGCTTGAAACGCTCCCGATTGCTCGGAATATCCAAGGGGACGGGGCCAGCCGAGGACGCGTCGCCGAGCGCTGCGGAGGCGAGCGGTAGACCCATTGAGTTCCAAACTGCTCGATCTGACGATCGAGATGATTCCATGAGACGTTCGGTCAGCCTCGCCGCGATCATGCTGCGGATCAATCGCACGGCCGTTGCCGTAGCCGTCGCGATCGTTTTCATGGCGATCGTTGCGGGCAGCTTCGCGATCGGCCTGCTGAGCCTGACGCAAACCGCCCAGGTGCAGGCACGGGTGCTGGCCGACAATGTGACCGTCGCCATCCTCGCCCAGGACAGGCGGGCGGCGTTCGAGGTACTCGGATCGCTGCGCCATTCGCCACAGGTGCAAGCGGCGGAACTGTTCGGCCCGGACCAACGCCCCTTCGCCAGGTATGTGCGCGAACGCTCGACCGCACGGGGGACCCCGGATTCGGCAATCGAGCGTGGCTCGGGGCTAAGCCCGTTCTTTCTGCACGCGCGGCAGGTGATCGCCAACGCGGATGGGAGGATAGGAACCCTCTTTCTCACCGTCAGCCTTGATTCGCTTTTCCGGCAGACCGCATGGATCGCCGCAATTACGCTCGCCGGCACAGCAGTCTCGCTCTGGGTGAGCAGCCTGCTGTTGCGGCATCTCGACCGTGCCGTGCTCGAGCCGTTGCAGGGCCTGAACGACCTCATGGGCAAGGTCCACGGCCAAGCCGATTTCACTGTCCGTGCCGGCCGCAGCCACATCGCGGAGATCAATGCGCTGGGGCGGGGCTTTAACGAGATGATCGAGAAGGTTCAGGAGCGCGATCGGCGGCTGGCGCAGCTTGCCTTTTTCGACATGCTTACGGGACTACCGAATCGCTCGGCGTTCCTCGACCGCCTCGAGCGCGAGGTGCAAAGAGCCACGCGCGGTGGCCATCGACTGGGTTTGCTGTTTCTCGACCTCGATGGCTTCAAGCAGGTGAACGATACGATGGGGCACGATTGCGGCGATCGGCTGCTCGTCGAAGCTGCCGAGCGCATTCGCGAGGCCCTGCGCCCGTCCGATGCCACGGCGCGTGGTGTCATCCCCGCAAGCGAGGCTCATTCGGCGCGCCTTGGCGGCGACGAGTTCACGGTACTGGTTCCGGACCTGCACGACGTCGAGGATGTACTGGTCGTCGCCCGGCGCATCGGCGATATTTTGAGACGGCCGTTCTTCATCGGCGGACGCGAACTGAGGATTAGCGCCAGCATCGGTGCCGCCGTGTTCCCCGAAGACGGTCGCGATGTGCCGACGCTGCTGCAGCATGCGGACACGGCGATGTACGATGCCAA
>Ga0210401_10005074_pt1 | contig 13592 bp, 15 predicted proteins | sample IncBWH32MmetaG_FD_150866 | JGI IMG/M metagenome (GOLD analysis project Ga0210401, IMG submission 150866) | Forest soil microbial communities from Barre Woods Harvard Forest LTER site, Petersham, Massachusetts, United States - Inc-BW-H-32-M | ecosystem: Environmental > Terrestrial > Soil >... | reverse complement strand
TCCCGTTTCTGCAGCTGGCTTCGATCACGGGGCCTTGGGGGATGACCTTTGTGTTACTGCTGTTTCCTGCTGCGATTGCGATTGCGCTGCACATCAGACGGCACTCATGGAAGCGCGCGTTGCAGGTTGCTGGCGCGGGAGGTGGCGTGGTGGCGGCCGTGCTGCTGTTTGGTGCGGTGCGGCTGTCGCTGCCGCAGAAGCAGATGGTAAAAGTGGGGCTGATCACCTCAGACGAGAAGCTCAATGATACGGTTACTGATCCGGGTGTCGATACCGAGCGGCTATTTCGTGACTATGCGCGCGAAGCGGACAGGCTTGCGACCGATGGGGCTCAGGCGATCGTGATGCCGGAGAAGCTGGGGGTCACGCTCGAAGGCGAGGCCGCGGGGACGGATGCGGTGATGCAGTCTGTTTCGGCCGAAAAGTTAGCGACGATCGTGGCGGGCGTGGTGCATGTGGCCGCTCCCGTGAAGTACAACGAGGCCCGGATTTATGTTCCGGGCTCAGTCGTGCAGCGTTACGACAAGGAGCACATGCTCCCGCCGTTCGAGTCGAACCTGAAGCCGGGAACGACGCTAACCGTACTGCCGCGACCGCAGCAGAAGTGGGGCGTGGCGATCTGCAAGGACATGGACTTCGCGTCGCCGGCGCGTCTCTATGGCAGGGCCGGTGTAGGGCTAATGCTGGTTCCGGGATGGGACTTCGTAGTGGATGGAAGTTGGCACGGGCACATCGCGGTGATGCGTGGCGTGGAGGACGGCTTCAGCATCGCGCGTGCGGCAAAGAACGGTTTTCTGACGGTAAGCGACAACCGGGGCCGTATTATGGGCGAGGTGAGCAGCAGCTCGGCTCCATTTGCGACGCTGCTGGTGGATGTGCCAGCGGCGCACAGTTGGACGGTGTATCAGTTGCTAGGCGACTGGTTTGCGTGGGTTGCGATTGCGTTGTTGGTGTTTGCGATGATGCAGATTGTACGGCTTCGCGATCCTGCCCACGTCCGAGATTCTGAAGGCCGGACGTATCACCGTTTATTTCCTGTAGGGGCGTAGTACTGACTGGATTTCGTTGGTGGTTGGTCGGCTTAACCGGCCAATCTCTGCCCATTCTTATTGCGTGTAGGAATATTGTGCCGTTCGGTGGCGATCTTGCCGTATGCTGGGCAGACCACGCGCCGCTTCGGCTTGAATTACAAGTGGCTTGTTCACCGCGACTGCCGTGCGTTATAGGTACAGGTCGTCAGAGCTCGAACTCGACCGTTAAACAAACCCTGGCACGTATCAATTCCCGATCGGCTACTCAGCCGGACCGGCAATCCCTCCGCCTGAAGTGAACAGACCAACTGAAGGAGAATATTCCTACTCGCTATCTAAGAACACTCCGGACCGAACCTCTGACAGGCGATTCAGAGACATTGGCCGGTTAAGAACGGCAACCCTTCCTTTATCACGTTGTGGAAGGTTTGCCCGTCAAGCGGGCACAACGCCGAGCGGCGGGGCTATCGAGATCACCTTCGGCCCCGCGCCGGGAATCGATAGGTCATGTCGAGAATCCCAATATAATTGTATCTGAATACGCGCCTTCGGGAATTTTCCAAAATGCAGATGCTGGTCGCACTAACGCGCGGAGTATCCCTCCGACTTGCCGAATGCGAACTTACCTTCATTGATCGGCGAGCCATTGACTATCCCCGAGCCGTTGAACAGCACAGCCAATATCAGCAGCTTTTGCGCAGCCTGGGAGCCAACGTTATTACGCTGCCAAGCGATGACCAGTGTCCAGATTGCTGTTTTCTTGAAGACACGGCACTGGTTCTGGATGAGGTAGCGGTCATAACCCGTCCCGGAAGTGAGCCTCGCCGTCGCGAAGTGGACGGTGTCGCGCCAACTATTCTGAAGTATCGGAGTGTGGTCCGGATCGACGCGCCGGGAACTCTGGAGGGCGGAGACGTACTCCGCTTGGGCCGTAAACTCTTGGTGGGGCTCTCATCCCGGACCAACCAGCAAGGGATTGAGACGCTACGAAAGGAGCTCAAAGCCTACGGATACGAAGTGGTCGCGATTCCTATGAAAAGAGCTCTGCACCTTAAGAGTGTCTGCACGGCGCTCGACGATCACACCGTGCTTGCGGACCCAAGGCACTTTGATACAACCGAATTTGCTGAATACACGCTGATTGAGGTGCCGGCCGAAGAATCGATGGCAGCCAATGTCTTGTGGATCAACAGCGCGATTTGCATCCACGCCGAATTTCACCAAACTGTCGACCTTTTGCGAGCCAAGGGGTTCGACGTCCGGACGGTAGATATCTCGGAGTTTCTCAAAGCAGAAGCTGGACTGACCTGCATGAGCATCATTCTTCACGTATCTAATCCCCAAAAGACCTGAGAGTTACATCCCCGCTTTACGGCGGCCATTGTAGAAAAAGAAGGAGCCTAGGCCTAGGAAGAAGAGGCTGCCTGAGAACATCTTAAATTCGAATAACGATATCGACCCAACTTGCTTTGAAGGCACGAAGACCACAACGATCCCCAACATCGTCGTGAACAGGCCGACGGACCCGATGGTTCGCAACGTGCAATTACTGAAGCGACCGCCTGGACGCATTGCCGCCTTCTCATTGCTCGTCAGCATCAGGATGGCGGCGAAGATGTACACATACGGCACCAGGTTGAGGACCGCAGAAAGGTCCAGCATGGTGACGAAAGCTTCTTTAACGGCGGCCCCAGTGAAACTCATTGCCAGGAAAAACGCACACACCGTGCTCTGTGCGATCAGCGCCACATGTGGTGTTCTATAGCGGGGATGTAACTTGCCCAGCGCAGGAGGAAGATATCGATCAATGCCGAATACAAAAGGAAGACGCGCGGAGCAGGTAAGCCAAGCCGACGCAATTCCAATCACCGAGATGCTCAAGATAATCGCCAACCCGGGCAGTATCCCAGGTAGGCCGACTTGCTGGCTCATACGAGAGATTGCCTCGACGAAGCCCTGCACGACTCCGATTTGGCCGGCAGGAAGGGCCATGAGCAACGCGGCCGTCGTGCCTAGATAGAGAAGTCCACAAGCGATACCGCTCCAGGTGATAGCGCCAGGCAGTGTGCGTTGAGGGTCGCGAATCTCGTCACCCATAACCGAAGCCAGTTCCAGACCGATTAGCGAAAAGCACATGGCGCCGAAAGCTGAGGCCATTCCCCAGTCCAGGTGCAAGTGAACCAAATCAGACGAATACAGGTTCGTGCTGTGCGAGCGAAAGGTCCAAGCGCTCATCCCAATGAGCACCGCTGCAGCCAGAAGTGTTCCAATTCCGCCAAGATTATTCAACCACTTACCGACCCCAGCGCCGACGACGTTGACCACCGTGATTAGCAAGAGGGCACAGAGGACAGCGGGAAAGGCGAAGATCGGCTTATCTATCAGCATTCGCGCTCGCGGTCCCCCAACATACAAGCCAATCCCCAGCAGGTACAGCAGCACGAAGGGAATGTAGAAAACATTGGTCGTCAAGTAAGCCCAGGCGGCGATGAATCCGTGAAAATCGCCGAAGACTTCTTTGTTCCACAAATAGAGACCGCCTTCGCCTGGATACCTGTGAGACAGTTCAATGACGGCAATGCCCTGCGGCAAGAAAAAACACAGCAATGCAACCAGCCAGAGCCACAGGGCCACAGGTCCACTGGCTGCAATCGACGAGATGGTGTTGAGGTTGAGAATCGCGACGACGAACAACAGGACCAAGTCCCATCGACCCAACTCGCGGCGCAGGGAATTGGTCGGAGGGGCGCTGAGTGGCCAGCCAGAACTGTCGTTCACGGTTACTGGGCGCCCCGAGTCTTGCGGCATGTGTGGCCCCTTCCTCCAGGTACTCCATCACCAAGAAGTCGATGCCTTGATGACGGCGGTCCTGCAGCGACCGCCGACTGGGTCTCACAAGGCCTGAGTTTGGTGCCTGAGGTCACGGCCATCCGCGTGCGCCATTATAGTCCCGCGGAAAGGCGGCGCTCATTTGCCTTATAAGGGGTGCCGGCGGATGGGACCGCACTCGGCATTCAATCCGAGCGCCACGCATAACTCCTGGATTGTCGGTATTGTCGGCTTTAGCGGCCAATCTCTGCGGGGGCTTGTTTCGGTATTGCCCTATCGCTCGCGCGACGTAAGTTCCACCGACTTTGACGAGTGATCTTCCGGTGCATTGCTGCGCCGGACGCCCAATTTGCAAACGCTCCTACAATAAGATGCCCAGGAAACTCCAAGGAATCCGAAGGAGCGTGAGGTTATGAGCCCAAAATGATTATTAATTTCAACAACTTACAAGACGCGGGTGGCCCTCGAAAACCCTTGTAAGAAACGTTAAGGAATCGTTATTGGACAGCTATAGGACAGCGAACGAGCGCCATGTTTGCGTTGATGGTCGCGCGAAAGCTTTGGCAGAAGATCGCAAACCCGAATCCGGCTGGCACTGATCTGCCCAGTCTCCTCGAAGCGGCTTCTCGCCAGCGGTTGAAGAGTCTCTCGTGGAGCATAACTATCGACTTGCCGTGATCCGGCCGCGATCGCTAGCAAAACTTCCGACAAGCCGACTTGACAGGAGCAATCCCGCCGTGGGAAGCCGGATAGCTTCCCGCACTAGCGGACCAACCGGGAATCTTGTCTAACGTCCTTCACAAGCCGATAAAATACCGAATCAAACCGAACCCAATGCTCAGCAGGATCAGAGGAATAATCTTCAGTTTGAATCTCTGGAGCAGCAGAAGCGACAAGATCGCCCAGCCCAGAGAGATCGCATTGAGTTGCTTGAGAGCCACAACTCCCGATGGGAAGATTACCGCTTTCCCTAAGAAGAGAGTCAGATCAAGGATCGCTCCGACCACGACAGCGGTGATTAGCCCCAGGACAATTTCAATCATGGGTTTGTTCCGAGTCCGCTCCACTAGCGGCGCGCCGGCAAAGACGAAGAAGAAGCATGGCAGAAACGTATAAAAAGTCGTTGCCAGCAAAGCCAGAGTGCCCATCCACAATGAGCCGTGGAAGTGGTTGTAGGCGGCTAGGAACCCGACAAAAGCTACCACTATGATCAGAGGGCCTGGAGTTGTCTCGGCCAGTGCGAAACCGTCCATCATTTGGAACTTGGTCAGCCAGTGCAGCTTCGATACCGCAACGTGTGCCACGTAAGGTATGACCGTGTAGGAGCCACCGATAGTCACGAAGGCGGTCTTGGTGAAGAACAGCGCGAGGTCTCGCCAAAAATGGAAGTCGTCGGCAAGGAAGTAGAAAAGCATCAGTGGCATGAGCCAGAGAAGCAGGATGCTCGCAGTCAACTTCAACGCAGGCTTCAGTAAAGGGGGAGGTTCCGTCGCCACTGAACTGCGGCCGATATAGTAGCCTTCTTCGTCCTCTTCGGCGCTTGCGTCGATAGGGGTGTAAAGAAGGCCAGGCCGCAAGTTCCCCAGGACGATTCCAAAAACAACGGCACCGAGCATCACCACGAGCAGCGAGACATCAAGGAAAAACATCGATGCAAACGTAGCCACCGCAACGGCACTTTGCACGGGGCCGCGCAGGGCTCTTCTGGCGATTCCCAGCAAGGCGACCATCACCAGAGCGATGACCGCGGGTTTTAACCCGCTGAACATGGCGGCAATCCACGGCAGGCTGCCGAATCTGACATAGACCACGCTCAGCGCCAGCAGAACAAACATCGAAGGCAGCACGAAGAGCGTTCCGGCAACAACGCCTCCCTGCTTGCCGTGAAGCTTCCACCCGATATAGATCGCGAGCTGCTGTGCTTCAGGCCCGGGAAGGATCATGCAATGGCTCAGCGCATGGAGGAATCTTCGATTGCTGATCCATCGCTTCTTTTCGACCAACTCGCTATGCATGATGGCGATGTGAGCGGCTGTACCGCCGAAACTGATCCATCCCAGCTTGAACCAGAACCCTAGCGCCGCCATGAAGGAAGGTCTCTGCACCGCAGCGGAATCGTTCATCTGGCAGCATCCCGGGTCGTAACAGCGAGATCGATATGTGGACAAAAGAATCTTGCGAAATTTTGTAACATTATGACATTATAACATCATAATGACTGGCGCCCCGGCAGGTTCGAAGTTCCTTGTATTTTGCTTCGCGCGTTCCGGTGTTCGACAACGACCAAAAAGGAGCTTTTCGAATACGAACGAGCTTTGGCGGTCATCGGAACGCGAAGGCAGCATGCGCTTTGCATTATTAAAACGAACTTCGGCTGGAAGCGGAAGTGCTGGACAAGCTGCCGGACTTCAAGAGACGCCTTGAGTGGTTCATCGACAACCGTCCCGATCTCACGGAAAACCTGGCCTGCATGCGCACCGAGGGCATGGGTGAACGCAGATTGTTGTCCATCGCTGACGGTGATCAACTCCGCAGCATTCTCAAGTTCATGTTGGACGAGCGCGAGTTCCTGTCGCCGTACGGCATTCGTGCCCCGTCACAGTTCCACCGCGATAACCCGTACAAACTTACCGTACAGGGTAGGGAGCACCGCGTCGACTATGAGCCGGGTGAGTCTTCGAGCGGGCTGCTCGGCGGCAATTCCAATTGGCGCGGCCCCATTTGGTTCCCGGTGAACTACTTGCTCGTCGAGTCGCTCCAGAAGTTTCATCACTACCTGGGAGACGACTTCAAAGTCGAGTTCCCAACCGGATCGGGAAAGGTGATGACCCTGTGGGAGGTAGCGGGAGAAGTGTCGCGCCGTATGACGAACATATTCCTTCAGGATGAGAGAGGTCACCGGCCGGTGTTTGGGAATCTCGAGAAGTTTCAGACCGACCCACACTGGCGTGACTTGGTCCTCTTTCACGAGTACTTCCATGGTGACTCGGGAGCCGGAGTAGGGGCTAGCCATCAGACCGGATGGACAGGTGTGGTCACTAAGTTATTGCAACAGAGCGGAGAGTCCCGCGAACGTAAGAAAACTGAACCGGCGGTTGCCTCGGTAGCCGCAGGCTAAATTTATAAGGAGAAACTGAAACGAAAGCGATTAGCGTATTCCCCGGAAAGCCGAACCGCTTCCAGGTGGCGGGGTTGGCAAAGCCCTCTCGACTAGCGAGCATGGCGTCGCGCTTAGCATTCTGCGCACTTTCGCCAAACACGTAGATTAAAGGAATGCTGCCGAAGCGTTTCCCGGATACGGGCGAAACACCGGAATACAACATGGTCGACGCCACTCTGTTGTTTTTCGAGGTCGCCTCGCGCTTTCCTCGTGTATATCGGCGGTCTGGAGTTTGCGCGCAACGAACTCTATCCCGTGTTCGCTGACATCATTTCCTGGCATGTGCGGGGTACGCGTTACGGAATCAAAGTAGATTCCAGCGAGTTACTTTCCTCTGGCGAACCCAGTGTCCAACTCAGAAAAGCAGCGCTGCCCTAAAGGAGAGGAGCTGCACCCCAGCGGAATCCTTCATCCGCGGCATCCTGAGAGCTAGATCGATATGTCGCAAAAAGAATTTTTGAGAACTTGTAACCATTATGACATTATAACATCATAATGAGTGTTAGCCGAACGCGTTTGCAGTTCGCTCTATTTTGCTTCGCGCGTTCCGGCGTTCGACAACGATCAAAAAAAGGAGCTTTTGAATATGAACGAACTTCTCCGAACATCGGAACGGGAAAGCAGCAGCCATTTTGCATTCTTAAAACGACCTTCAGTAGCGCGTTGGGCTTCTATTCCACTGCGGCTGATTGTTGGCTACGGTTTCATGGAGCACGGCTATGCCAAGCTGTCCAAGGGACCTGAAGTTTTCGCCGCCATCCTTCACGCTATCGGTGTGCCCGCGCCTCATCTCATGGCATGGCTTACCGTTCTGATCGAGCTTATCGGCGGTCTCGCAGTCTTGCTCGGAGCTTTCGTCTCGCTTGTTAGTCTGCCGATGGCTGCGCTTCTTTTGGTAGCGATGTTTACCGTCCATCTACCCTATGGGTTCAGCTCGATCAAGCTGATGACCGTGACGTCCGGCCGGCCCCAGTTCGGGCCGCCAGGCTACGAAGTTAACCTGCTCTATCTCGCTTGCCTTGCGGCGCTCGTCCTCGGTGGTTGTGGTCCGATGGCGATCGACAACTATCTCAGGAAGAAGCAATAGAGGCTTCCATGCGTGGCGCAGGATACGCCGCCAGAAGCTGGCTCAATGAGAAGCCTTTCGGACCAGGCGGGTCACGAACCGGACGAGATCGCCTCGGTAGTACAGCCGTTCATAATCGACTGGACGGGTGGCTGTCGTGTAGGAGGTTCGTTCAATGCGAAAGATCGGGCTCCTTTGTTTCACTTTTAGAGCCGCGGCGACCTCAGGCTCAGCCGCCACCGCGTCCAACTTATACTCGGCCTCAATCAGCGGGACATTGTATTTGCGTTCAAGGAGCGAAAAAATCGGCTCGACCTTCAGGTTGTTGGTGATGATCTTCGTGCCGATCTCCAGGGGGAGAAAGGTCTCATCGAAGGAGAGGGGAACCCCATCCGCCAGGCGCACGCGACGAATTCTGACGACGCGCTCGCCCTTTGTCAGCACGAGTTGGCCCGCTACGGTCGCGTCGGCAGTCACAATTTCTTTGCCGATCACGCGGGCCGTCGGCTTTCGGCCAAGGGCGTGCATATCCTCGACGAATCCGCTGAGTTCTCTAAGCTCCTGCGTGAGCTTTGGCGCAGCGACGAACGTGCCTTTGCCGCGACGAATCTCGACAAGACCGCGGCTCACAAGATTCTGAATAGCCCGGCGGACGGTAATGCGGCTGACCTCGAATCGAGCAATGAGGCTGTCTTCGGTCGGCAGTTGGTCGCCGACCTTCAGCTCTCCATCGGTGATCTCGTTGGCGAGGACTGTTTCGACGCGTGAATAAAGGAGAGAGTCATGCGCGACCGACATGAGGACATTATAACGTCGTATTGTTCACAAACCCAGGTGTTAGCCCAGTAGCTTCCGGAATTATGGGAATTGGGAACTAAATGCCTAGCGATTGGTACCAAGAAACGCCCCGCATCGAGGGTTCCTCATCCTGCACTGGCTTCCGGATTCCCGCCGCCGTGCCGACTTCACGTTACCTATCCATATTGCTGATATTCGATGGCTTCCAGATAAGCTGAAGCGCTGATATTTGGGACCAACCATGCAAACGATCGCGGGCTGGAACGCAAACGTAGTCCGTGGGGCCAGGGGCCGCACCGCGATCGGCCCGCGGACTGGCAGCCGTTCGCATTATGGTTCGCTGCCGCTCGTTTGGCTCACTCGTTCGATCCAGACCCGATACCAGAAGAGCTATAAAGTTTAGGCCAGGTAAGCTGACACGTTGACGTTCAACGTCCGGGCTCGACAACCGGAAATCCGGCCTCGAAGTCGACCAGCGGCGCGAACAAATCGGATACCGCCTTGGCATCTCCGACAATCGTGATCTCGCGGTGCTCCACAGTTTCAGACAAAAGCTGACGAGCTTGCGGGTATCCTCAAAGTCGATGGGCGACAACGAACATCTCCGGGCGCCGAACAAATCAAAGGACAGGAATGACGTTGTTCATCTGTGCTCATCCTGCTTGCATCTCTCATCGGCGGGCCAAGTCAGGGTCCGACATCACCCCGGCCTGCCATGTGCGGAACTCTGCCGAAGCAGCAGGTACAATTTCCCGGCATGCTTGCGGGAGTTGTTTGAGAGCTTTTTTGATCTCCCGAAGGCGCCTTAGATTCGAGGTTGTCGTCCCGAAGAAATCATTGAGAACACTCCCCCTATTTCCATTCGTTTCCGCCGAACGGTCAAAGGTTCCACATAGGCCCGTGGCGAAAACCCGCTGGCCCGCCGCCGCATACAGGGCCACGCGATCGGCCCCATTCTGATTGATCCCTTCGTGCCGCTCTATGATATTAGTAGCCTTTCTCGACAATTTTTTATCGCGATCGATGCTGTCCAACATCCTTCTTAACTTCTCCGAAATGTCCTTCCGATCGCCGAGCACCCAGAATTTCGCGAAACAACTGGCTCATGATGACGGCGTTCTGATGCGTTACGATGTGCCCCAGTTCATGGCCGAGTAGCCCGGCAAGTTCATCATCACTTCTGAGCAACGCGACCATTTTCCCCGAGATATAGATTCTTTCGGGGCCGGTGCTGAAGGCTTCCGCAGCAGGGGAATCAATTAAGATGACGTGAACCTGTGCTGGTTCGCGCGGGAACTGAGAAAGAACACGACCCGCGATCGCATTGAGGTGTGCCGCGAACTTCTCATTTTGAGCGACGTGGTAATCGGTTTCCACCCATTCTGCTTCGATATCACCGAGTGTCCGTTCTTGCTGAATGCTAAAAATCTGAGCGGCGGTTGGAATCGGCGCCAGGGTAACCGAGCACGACTGTTGCCCTCGAACCGTGCCTCCGACGAAAGCAGAGCAAGGTAAACAGGGAGATCGTTGAGAGGATGGACACCCGCATTTGCCCCGTTCGCATGAAGGTCTATCTGCCGGTGCACAGCAGTCTACGACTTAAGCCGGAATTAGTATTTTCCGTGAAATATCGCCTATTCACGTCCGGCCAGAACTCTTTTAATACGTTGAACGCGCCGTCCAAGCCCACCCTGCGTTCCCCCAACGTTGGTACGTTTTCACCCACTGGTTGTTCTGTGCCGGGTAATACGCATCGCCGATGCCCGCGGCCGCTCCGGCCCCACGACCTCCGCCAGATTGAACGTACTCTTTCTCGAGTTGGCCCTGGTGATGAACAGCCGAGTTACCGCATAACCGGTCCGCTTGAAGAATCCGCCTTTGCCCATGGTGTGGTATCTCGGGTCTTCTTTCGTCGCCAGCGGGACGACCGCTTCCGTCATGTAGTTCTCTATGCCGCCATTGACAAAGGCGTGCCAGTAGTATTTGCCGAAGCCCTCAGCGCCTTGCCCAAAGGTCGGCTGCGATTTGCCGGCCATGTCAATTCCCGCGAGCGCTCCCACGAAAATGAAATTAGAGTAGTCGAACGTATCCTGCGTCGCCAGCCAGTAACCCTTGAAATTCAGCGGAGGCAACTGCGTGTTGGTGCCGAGCGCCCGGTAATTCGGGATGATCCCGAGAATTCTCTTCGGTTGTTTGCCAAACTGGTCATTAGGGTTATTGGCCTGTGCGGGGGACACTGGGCGTGGGTGCGTCTGGCACGGAGGACTTTCCATCCGTCGTGGCGCTCGGTTGCTGGGCCTGGGCGAGCACCGCAACATCGTCCCGCTGCGCTCCTCCTTGTGATTGTTCCAGCGCGCTCGTTGGCTCCTGGGCTTGAACAGCTGCGGCTCCCAACGTTCCCGCCAGCGCGATCACCATGCAAAACGGTCGAATCGTTTTCAAATCTTCCCCCGCATCCGTATATTCCCTTTCGCGCCCTATCTGCTCTGGTTTCCACGCAGTTCCCGCTGATCTCTCAAAGGTAGATTGTTTGAACCGGCGTTTGGATGCATGCCACCTCGCAGCGGAAGAAAACGAGTCGGTGCGACTTCCGGATTGGAAGGCGTCAATCGGTTGCTTTTTTCTGGTGGCGGGCGTGTCTCCTCTGCAAATAGCCGTGAATATCGGGCCAAAACTCCTTCAGCTCATTCCCGAAGGCGTCGATGCCCATCTGAACTGTAAAACCGGAGAGACTCGACGTAAAACTACGATCGGAAGCGGATAGTAGACGTTGGAAATGGCAATCGCAGTTGCATTGCCCGCAAACTCGGGAATGTTGAACATATTACCGCCGGAGTCTTTTCGGGCGACGAGAACGCGGCTGACGGCATAGCCAAAGCGGTGTCCCAACCGGCCCTTTCCCAGTCGAAAATCGCGAGGATCTGTTCTTAAGATCGAGGGGCAAACAGCACCCGCCATGATATTGCCATCCAGTTGATCGGCAAACGCCGCTCCATACCGCTTCCCATATCCCGCCATCCCCTGTCCGAACGCCGGATAGGCATTTTCCGCCTGACGGATGCCCGGCACAACACCCACTATCGCGAATTCATATGGATCGAAAGTACCCTTCGCTGTAAGGGCGAACTTCTCTTTCCAGGAGAGCGGTTTCACTTGCGACTGATCATCTACCGTCAAGTAGTTCGGCATCACGTAAAACATCCGGTCGTCCTTGTTCTTTTTCCTATTTTGTTGGTCGGGGCTGTTTTGATCCTGGGAATTGCTCGCGGCAGACGGTTGGTCTGCGGGTTTGTCCTGCTTCTGAGGACTGGTCGCAGGCGGTTGGGCGGATTGAACAGGATCCGATGTTTGAGTCTGCGCGGCGCTTTGACCATGGCAAGAAGCCGCACAGAATAAGATCGAAACGGTCAGTCGGCCTTCACGCGCTGAATAGCTCAGTTTCAAATGGATAATGGCTCCAAGTCCAGTTCATTGAGACGCTGCCGAGGCGATTTTGGCAGTCCACGGTGGCAGTCCATTCTTCGCAAACAGACTCCGCAACCCTGCCAGTATGCGAGCCTTGGTAAATCCCGAGATTCAACGAGTCGTCCGCGGGACGTGTGGTCAGTTTCCCCCCTCCAAGGATGATTTCCACGCCCCCAACGCAGGAGCGGATTCAGTTGCTTGATTCGCACACCACCATATCGGTATTGATTAAGAAGCGTTCTGCCTCAGTTCTAGATCACGTTGCACGCCACCGGTTCGACGAACATTTTGAACGAACAATCTGCGTCGCTGCTTCAACATCGCACGCATCGGCCCACTTTTCATCAGAGACCGTGGCTTGGCATTGCGAGTACTACCATGCTGCTTAGCATGTGGGTGATTTCGGGGCCTAAAATTCCCGTTACTTGTGCTAAATTCGAGAGGAAGTGAGTCTGTGAAAGGATGCAACCTTCAACCTACGGGCCGCTGGCTTCGCTTGGCTGGCGCAGTAGTCGCCTTAGCGCTTGCTTTGGCCACGCCACCCGCAGCCCAATCGCAAGCACAGAGTACGCTTCCTTGCTCCGACGTTCCTCCCATTTTGAAACGAGGCACAGAGCCGGCTCCGCCTCCCTGTCCTGACCCGCCGCCGGCCGCGTCGCGCCCTGCGGACTCCGTACCCACTCGTTCGCAGACTCCCGCCGAATCCTTGATCGAAAGGGCCAGAGAGGTGGCGTTCCAGTTTTCACAGAAGCTTCCCAATTTTGTTTGCCAGGAGTTCATGTCGCGGTTTACCCAGCGAGGCCGCGAGGAGAAAACGCCCCTGGACTTGGTTTCGGCAGAAATCATTTACGAGGACGGGCACGAAAGTTATCGTAACGTCAAGATCGATAACCGCCCCACGGACAAGCCCCTGCAGGAGATCGATGGGTCTTGGTCCACCGGAGAATTTGCGTCCATACTGCTGGAACTTTTTCACCCCGATACACACGCGCAGTTCCGGGCCGGTGGTGCGTCTACTATTTCGGGTTTCAGTGCCCAGGTTTACGACTTTCAAGTGCAGAGTGAAAATTCACACTGGACGTTGCATGCCGGCTCTCAGAGTCTGGCTGCGGCTTACGTAGGCTCCGTATGGGTGGATCCGAACACCGCGCGCGTCCTGCGAATCGAGATGCAGGCCCGCAACCTACCGTCAGATTTCCCGATGGATACGGTCGAAACCGCGCTCGATTATTCGAACGTGAGG
>Ga0210401_10005073_pt1 | contig 13593 bp, 13 predicted proteins | sample IncBWH32MmetaG_FD_150866 | JGI IMG/M metagenome (GOLD analysis project Ga0210401, IMG submission 150866) | Forest soil microbial communities from Barre Woods Harvard Forest LTER site, Petersham, Massachusetts, United States - Inc-BW-H-32-M | ecosystem: Environmental > Terrestrial > Soil >... | reverse complement strand
CCGACATTGCGCTCGGCTTGCAGGCCTCGCTTCGGGTCGGCCGGCTGATGGACGAAGGCAAGATGGCGCCGGAGATGATCTCGATCGTCAAGCGCAACAACTGCGGCAAGGCGCTCGACATCGCGCGGATGGCCCGCGACATGCACGGCGGCAACGGCATCCAGATCGAGTATCACGTGATGCGCCATACCGCGAATTTGGAGACCGTGAACACCTATGAAGGCACCCACGACGTCCACGCGCTGATCCTGGGGCGGGCCATCACCGGCATTCAGGCGTTTTCGTAGAGTCCCGGAGCACGTCATCCTGAGGTGCGCGCACTTTCTTGCGCGCCTCGAAGGATGACGAGAGGGTGGTGCCCGCCATCCTTCGAGGCTCGCAAGAGCTCGCACCTCAGGATGACGGGCACTTGAAACCGAGCATCCCCCCATGGCCGATAGCGACGACGTCCCGTTCAATCGCAACTTCCCGCTCAAACCCGGAATCGTCGAGCAAGTCCGCCCCGGGGTGCGGCGCCTGCTCTGCGACAATCCGAGCCCGTTCACCTTCACTGGCACGGTGAGTTACATCGTGGGCCACGGCAAGGTCGCGATCATCGATCCCGGTCCCGACAATGAAGCGCATGCGGCGGCGCTGCTTGACGCCGTTCGGGGCGAGACCGTGACCCATATCCTGGTCACCCATACCCACCGCGACCATTCGCCGAACACCGCCAGGATCAAGGCCTCAACCGGCGCCACCGTCTATGCCGAGGGGCCGCACCGCGCGTCGCGGCCGCGCTTCGAGAGCGAGAAGCACAATCCGGAATCCGGCGCCGACCGCGATTTTATGCCCGATGTCGCCCTTCGCCACGGTGAGGTGGTCGAGGGGCAGGGGTGGAAGCTCGAGGCGGTGGCTACCCCCGGCCATACCGTCAATCATCTGGCGTTCGCCTGGCCCGAGCGGAAGATCAGTTTCGTCGGCGATCACGTGATGGGCTGGTCGACCTCGATCGTGGCGCCGCCGGACGGATCGATGATCGACTACATGGCCTCGCTGGAACGGCTGACGGCGCGGAGCGAGGATCTGTATTTTTCCGGCCACGGCCCGGAAATTGCGGACGGACTGCGCTATGTGCGCTTCCTGATCCGCCATCGCCAGGCGCGCGAAGCCTCGATCCTGCATCGCCTCGCCAAGGGCGAGACGGATATCCCCACCATGGTGCGCGCGATCTATATCGGCATCGACCCGCTTCTATTGAATGCGGCCGGCTATTCCGTGCTGGCGCATCTGGAGGACCTAGTCGGACGCGGCATCGTCGTGACCGACGGCGATCCAGTGATCGGCGGGACGTATAGATTGGCGGCTTCCTAGCTCGTCATTCCGGGATGGTCCGAAGGACCAGACCCGGAATCTCGAGATTCTCAGGTGCGCAATTGCGCACCATGGTTCGATGCTTTCGCATCGCCCCGGAATGACTGCGTCACTTCTTCACCGTCTTGGCCGGCGCCTTGGGCGGCGGCACCACTTTCTTTACCGGCTTGAGGTTGTCGGTATCGGCGGCGGTATTGATGTCATCGATCAATTTGGTGATGCGGGTGGCGTTGCTGCCGAGATCGCTCTCGAAATAGCGCGATGACGAGCGGATATCGACGCGCGAATCCTCACCATTGGGCGTCACCCGGATCGCGACGTCCTCGCGGAATCCCATGATCGGCGTGCGCGCCACCGCCTCGATACGGCCGATGGGGCGCTCCGGCTGCGGCGCACGCTCGTCGATCACAAGCCATTTGCGCTTGTTGACGAGCTGCAGCGCGATCGCATAGGCGCGATTGACGGGAATTTCGAGTTCCACCGGTTCGATGTCCGGATAGGCCCGGCGTTGCTGTTCGGCCGAATAGAGCCCGGCATAGACGGCGGTGTTGGCGCCGTCGCCGGAGCGCAGCCGCGCCAGCGCCTCGAAGCGGGGAGGATCGATCGGATCTGTGGTGACATCGTGGATCGGCGGCAGCTTGCGGTATTGCAGGGCGAGATAGGCCGGATAGGCCAGCACGACGGCGTCGATCAGGAGCGCGAGCAGAATTCGGCTCATGCCGCGGGATCCGTTCTGCCAGATCGCGGCAAAGGCGGCCAGCGAGACCAGGATGGAGAGCGCGGCGCAGCCGAGCGCGCCGAAGAACGTCGCCAACGCCGGCTTCATTTCCAGAAAACCGAAGCGGACGATGAGGATCGAGACCACGACCGCTACCACCGAGAACACCGCGAGATTGCGCGCCCCGGTGGCGAGGCCGGACACGGGCTCCGATTGATAGGGAGCGGAAAACTTGCGGGCCATCAGTCAAAATCTGCCGGGTTGGTGCGTCGCCCGGGCGAAATACGCCAAGTGCAAACCAGTTCGTTTGAGACCACGGACCTGCGGCAAATTCAAGGGTGGATTGTGATCCGGCGACCCTCGGAGATCGTCATGCCGCTGCGTTCGGAAAACGATAGGCCTTGAACTGATCGCGCAGCGCGGTCTTGAGGATCTTGCCGGTGGCGGTATGCGGAATGCCGTCGATGAAGGCGACATCATCCGGCATCCACCATTTGGCGATCTTGCCGTCCATGAACTTCAGGATGTCCTCGCGCGTCGCGCTGGCGCCCTGCTTGAGCTGCACGATCAGCAGGGGACGTTCGTCCCATTTCGGATGGTGGATGCCGATCACGGCCGCTTCCGCCACGGCTGGATGGCCGACTGCGAGATTTTCCAGTTCAATCGAGGAGATCCACTCGCCGCCGGACTTGATCACGTCCTTGGAGCGGTCGGTGATCCGCATATAGGCGTTCGGGTCGATGGTGGCTACGTCGCCGGTATCGAAATAGCCATCCTCGTCGAGGATGTCGGTATCGACGCGGAAATAGGCCTTCGACACCGCGGGACCGCTCACCTTCAATCGGCCGAAGGTCTTGCCGTCCCATGGCAGTTCCTTGCCGGCGTCGTCGGTGATCTTCATCTGCACGCCGAACGGCGGATAGCCCTGGGTCTGCAGGATATCGAGCCGTGCTTCTCCGGTCGTTCCGGCGAAAGGAGGCTTTAACACTGCGAGCGTGCCGATCGGACTCATTTCGGTCATGCCCCAGGCGTGGCGTACCTGCGCGCCCATGTCGACGAACGCCTTGATCATCGTGCGCGGCATCGCCGAGCCGCCGCAGACCACCATTCGCAGGTGCGGCAGCTTCAAATTGTTGGTGGCCATGTGGTTGAGCAGCATCAGCCACACCGTCGGCACGCCGGCGGTATGCGTCACCTTCTCGGTGTCCAGCAGCTCGTAGACCGAGGCGCCGTCAAGTTTTGCTCCGGGAAACACCAGCTTGGTGCCCATCGATGGCGCCGAGAACGCGATGCCCCAGCTGTTGGCGTGGAACAGCGGCACCACCGGCAGCATGGTATCCCCGGCATTGGCACCCAGCGAATCGCCGTTGTTGGCCATCAGCGCGTGCAGCACGTTGGAGCGATGCGAATAGAGCACGCCCTTGGGATCGCCCGTGGTGCCCGAAGTGTAGCACATCGCGGCCGCGGTATTTTCGTCAAAGGTCTTCCATTTGAAATTGCCGTCCGCCTCTGCGATCCAGTCTTCATAGGCGACCGCATTCTTCAGCGTGGTCTGCGGCATATGCGCCTTGTCGGTGAGCACGACATAGCGCTCCACGCTTGGAAGCTTGTCGGCGATCTTTTCCAGGATCGGAACGAAAGTGATGTCGGTCATCACCACCCGGTCTTGCGCATGGTTGATGATCCAGGCGATCTGGTCGGGGAACAGCCGCGGATTGACGGTATGGCAGATCGCGCCGATCCCCATGACGCCGTACCAGGCTTCAAGATGGCGCCAGGTGTTCCAGGCGATGGTGGCGACGCGGTCGCCGAGCTTGATGCCGTCGCGGTCGAGCCGTTGCGAGACCTTCAATGCGCGGTCGCGGATTTCTCGATAATTGGTGCGATGGATCGGGCCTTCGACCGAGCGCGTGACCACCTCCTGCGAACCATGAATGGTCGCGGCATGTTCGATGATCCGGTGACAAAGTAACGGCCAATCTTGCATCAAACCAAGCATGCGGGAATCCCTCCTGGAGTGTTATTGCTTGCGCAGGGCCGCTTCCGATAGAAGCGGTTCGGCTGCGATCACGGACTTGCCATGAACTTTAGCGCGGAGAACGCAAGCCGCAAATGGGCTTTTGGTCGGTTGAGCCGCGCGCGGGCGGCGATAATTACCGTTACGGCGCTGTTGCTGGCGTTCGGTGTGCAAGCCAGGCCGGCTCAAGCGCGAAAGTCCACCGCCGGCATCTGGTGGGGAGACCTGTTCGGAAGCCGCCCGCCGAGATTGCGCGGGACCGTGCGCGCCACCACAGTGCCGCTGCCAAGGCCGCGCCCGGCGGAAGCGAGGCCGCGCCCTGCGGAAGCGCCTGCGGCGGAGCCGCAAACGCCTGCCGCCGCGAAATCGGCGCCTGCCGGGAACGCCAAGCCGACCGAGCAGGCCGCGCCCGCGGCGCCTCAGCCCTCGGCTTGCCGGCTGGCCTTGACCGAGGAGATCGCGATCGCCCCCACTGTCGCCGACATCCATGGTCCCGGCGGCTGCGGCGGCGAGGACCTGGTGCGGCTGGAGGCCGTGGTGTTGGGCGACAAGCATCGGGTCAAACTCGCGCCCGCCGCGATCCTCCGCTGCACCATGGCCTCGGCGATCGCGGACTGGATCCGCACCGACATGGCGCCGCTGGCGCAAAACCTCGGCAGCGTTCTCTCTGATCTCGACAATTTCGACTCCTACGAATGCCGCAGCTTCAACGGCATCGCCGGCGCGCATCTGTCCGAGCACGGCCACGCCAATGCGCTCGACGTGCGCGCTCTAAAACTTGCCAACGGCCAATCGATTTCCCTGACCGATCGCACGGTGCCGCGAGAGGTGCGCGAGAGCGTGCTGCATTCGGTGTGCGCGCGGTTCACGACGGTGCTGGGGCCGGGCTCGGACTGGTATCACGAGGACCACATCCACCTTGATTTGATGGAGCGCCACAACAATTACAAAATCTGCCAGTGGAACGTGTGGGACCCGCTGCCGCAGGTCGCGCCGCTGTTGCCACCCGAACGGCCTGACGACGCGCCGCCGCGCGAGGTCGCCGCGAAACCCGAAACCAAACCTGATGTCAAACCGGATTCAGCGACAGCGGGTGAGGACAGGGCGGATGGGACGAAGTTCGACAAGACCAAGCCAGACAAGCTCAAGTCGCATGCGAAACCAAGGTGAGGACGGGATCGAACGGGCGCGCGAACTCGGTCAACCCTCCCCCTGAAAGGGGGAGGGTTGGGGAGGGGTTAGCCTCCACGAGCGCCACGGGTCAAAGTGGCCACCGTGCCCAACGGCTTGATCCCCTCCCGCTTTGCTCCTTTGGTTTGGAGAACTCTCGGCAATCCCAACGAAAAAAGCGCCGGCAAAACCGGCGCTTTTGATGGTCCGCTGTCGGGCGGATCGGCTATTGCATCAGCGGGCCGCCGAGGGCGCCGCCTTGCAGCGCCATCTGCGAATTGAACGGCGAATCGCCGCGGTGCGGTTCGAGCACCACGACGATAGTGCCCATCTTCACCCGGTTATAGAGATCGATCACGTCCTCGTTCGTCATCCGGATGCAGCCGGAGGAGATCGACGCGCCGATATATTCCGGCTGGTTGGTGCCATGAATCCGGAACAGCGTGTCCTTGCCGCCTGAGTAAAGATACATCGCGCGCGAGCCCATCGGATTGTCCGGTCCCGGCGCCACGAACGTGGGAACGCCCAGGCGCTCAATCTCGCTCTTGGTCGGATGCCACGGTGGCCACTCGGTCATGCTGCCGATCTTGGCGATGCCGGACCAGGCCATGGCCTCTTCGCCGACGGTGATGCCGTAGCGGATCGCCTTGCCGTCGTTGAGCACGTAATAGAGGTAGTGATTGTCGGAATCGACCACGATCGAGCCGGGCGCTTCCTTGCGGTGATAATCGACGATGGCGCGACGGAACGGCTCGGCGACCGGGGTGTTGGTGTAGCGGATCTTGGCCAGCAGTTCCTTGTCACGCGGTTTGAAATTCGTCGTGTTGGTCGCCTCGAAGGTCGTAGCCTGCATGCAGCCCGACAGCATCAGGCCGGCGGCCAAAATTCCCAATTTCACCTTGAGCGACGACATGGCGCAATTCCAATCAAAAGTCTTGCGTTTATGAGCAGCAACATTGCGCTCTAAACGCCATGATTTAGTTAATCCCCATTATCGTCAAAGTCGGCCACAATTCCAGTGCTTAGAGTGCGATCCCGCGTTGCGGCAGGCCAGCTGTGGCCTTTTTGTCGCAAGAGGCGCCTGCTTCGGCCGGTTTTTTGAGCAAACCGGCAACACGTGTCGAAGCAGCGCCACGCTCCTGCCATCCAGCCGCCGCAAATGCCAACTGGCCATTAACATCCCGGCCACGAAGCGCCCCGGTCACGAAGCGCTTGCCAGAATCGAGCTAAGTCCGCTTTCGTAAGTTCCGCGCCAATTTTCGGAGTTTTCCATGTTTTCAGTGTTTATCCCCTCCGAATCATCCCTGAAGAAGGCGGTTGTCGAAGATCTGTCGGCGCTGCCGGAGAGCGCGGTCTGGATCGACCTCGTCAAACCGACCGCGGCGGAGGACCGCGCGGTGGAGCGGCTCGCCGGAATCGCGGTGCCGACCCGGGAGGACATGCAGGAGATCGAGATTTCCAGCCGGCTCTATATCGAGAACGGCGCCCGCTACATGACCGCGACGCTGATGTGCGCGGCGGACACGCAGAATCCGCGCACCACGCCGGTGACGTTTATCCTCGCCAACCATCGCCTGGTCACGGTGCGCTATGACGAGCCGAAGCCGTTCGCGCTGGTCGAGCACAAGCTCGCGAGATCGTGCCCGGCCGGCATCACCGGGGAAATGGTGCTGATGGAACTGCTCGACGCCGTGATCGACCGCAACGCCGACATTCTGGAGCGTGCCGGAAGCGACATGGACACCATCAGCCATGATATTTTCGAACCCGAGGGCGCCGCGCGCACCGGCCACTCCAAGCGTTACTCCGATATCCTGATCGCGATCGGCCGCAAAGGCGACCTGACCTCCAAGGTGCGCGAGAGCCTGGTCTCGATCGGGCGGGTGGTGACGTTCGTGGCCGCCGCGGTCGATGGCGTGAAATGGTCCAAGGACATGCGCGAGCAGCTCAAGACCATGCAGCGGGACGTGTCCTCGTTGACCGACCACGCCTCCTATCTGTCCAACAAGATCACCTTTGTGCTCGATGCCATGCTCGGCGTCGTCAACCTCGAGCAGAACAACATCATCAAATTGTTCTCGGTGATGGCGGTGGTCTTGATGCCGCCGACCCTGATCGCCTCGATCTACGGGATGAATTTCAAGGTCATGCCGGAGCTGGAATGGGAGCGCGGCTATGCCTATGCGCTGGTGTCGATGGTGCTGGCAGCGGTGCTGCCCTACTTGCTCTTCAGGTGGAAGAAGTGGCTGTAAAGGATGGAGGGGACTTTGTGCCGGCCCTCAATTTCACCGGTAAAATTTGAGTGGTGCGCTGAACGTTTAAGCGAAACCTTTATGCGATAAAGCTGTCGTAAGCCGCGAGGATAGCAATGGTTGAGAAAGTTATAATGTCGCCCCGCAACGTCGTCGATCTCGCGCGCTATCAAGCCGGGCGCGCCGCGGGCAGCATGGCGGCGATCTCGCTGCGGATCTGCCGGCATTGCGGCGCGATGCTGCTCGAGGGCGAGCGTGAAGAGGAATGCTCCGGCGCCGTCAATGTCGGGGCATCGGGCGTTGGCGGAGCGCCGCGCAAGTTTTACGCGGAGTGAGCGCTGCTTTCGTCATCGCGAGCCGACGGGTCGCGCGAACGCGCGCCCCCGACGAGCGCAATAGCGCTCGCGCAGAGATGACAGGCTCCGCGAAGCAATCCAGATGGCTGCAACGAAGGTCTGGACTGCTTCGGCCTACGCGCAAGGGCGCTTCGGCGGACTCCAAGCCCATAGCTCGCATAGCGAGCGACGGCGGGTCGTCGCTTTGCTCCTCGCAATGACGGATGATGCACCCTATCTCCTCGCCACTTGGGCCGTCGAGGCGAACACCTCGGTGACGAAGCCGTCGCGGCTGAAGGGATGAAGATGCTGCTCGACATCGCGCAGCATCGCTCCCGCCTTCTCCCCGAGCACCTCGGCCGAGGAGGAGGAGAACGTCAGCACGCGGCGCGCCAGGTCGCGCACGCCGATTTCGTGGCTGGTCTCGACCTTGATCAGATCCTCGAGGTGAAACCGCGTGCCGCGAAAGAAACCCGATAAGTCCCGATGGGTTCGCTCGCCGCTGCCCGACTCCGACCACAGGTTTTCTTGCGACCAGGTGCGCCGCGCCTTGTTGTACTCGTCGAGCCACGGGTTGCGGCCGTCGGCAACGGAGTGAGACGAGCAGACCGCGATAATGCCTTCGGGCGCAACCAGCCGCTCGAACAGCGCAAGCGTCGTATCGCGGTCCATCCAGTGCAGCGCCCGGCCGACCGTCACCACATCAAAGCTGCCGATGTCGGCAGGCAGCGCTTCGGCCTTACCTTCGATCAGGGTGAGGGCTTGCGAGGCGCGTTCCGCCGCCTTCCTCGCGGCGGCGATCATCGCCGGCTCCGGATCGACGCCGACGATGCGGCCGACATAGGGTGCAAAGCCGAGCGCCAGTAGCCCGGGGCCCGTCCCGAGGTCGATCAGCGCGTGCTGCTTTGTGAACCCCAGTCGTTGCGCGACGTCACAAAAGAATTCAGCCGGATAAGGCGGCCGCAATTCCTCATATAGCCCAACCGTAGTGGCGAAGCGTCCCATGGTGTGGCGGTGGTCCTTCGCTCCTGGCAATGACGACGGCGAGCGCGGCTCAACTTTACACGTGCTGGCCGCCGTTGATGTGGATCTCGGCGCCATTGACGTATGACGACGTTTCCGTGCACAGCACATAGATGATCTTGGCGACCTCGTCGGGTGTGCCGAGCCGGTGCAGCGGGATCTGCTGCTCGACGATCTTCTCGGTGCCGGGCGACAGGATCGAGGTGTCGATCTCACCCGGCGCGATCGAATTGACGCGCACGCCGATGCGGCCGAAGTCCGACGCCATTTCTCGTGTCAGCGAAGCGAGTGCCGCCTTCGAGGTTGCGTAGGCCGCGCCTGCGAAGGGATGCACCCGCGAGCCCGCGATCGAGGTGACGTTGACCACCGAACCCTTGGCGGCCTCCAATTCCTCGATCAGCCCGCGCGCCATCATGATCGGCGCGAAGAAGTTGACCCGGAACACGTGGCTCCAGGTCTCGATGTCGGTATCGATGGAGCCTAATCTTTTGCCGCCTTCGGCCTTCGGCGAAATCGCGGCGTTGTTGACCAGCGCATGCAGCATGCCGCCCTCGAGCCGCCGCCGGATTTCCGCAATCGCGCGCGTGGTGTCGGCGTGATCGGCGAGGTCGACCTGGACGTGATCCTCAGGGCCTGCGTCCCACGGGCAGTTTTCCGGAAAAGGGTGCCGCGAACAGGTGATGACGCGCCAGCCGGCCGAGGAAAACCGAATCACGGTGGCATGGCCGATGCCGCGGCTGGCTCCGGTCAGAAGCAGCGTGCGCCGCGGCGTATTGGAAGAATTAGGCATTGATGTCCTTCAGGCCCTTAAAGCGTCAGGGATAAAGCCGCGTCTTGGACCATGGCTGATCCGGGCCGGCACGGCGGAACTCGATGCGGTCGTGGAGGCGGAAGGGGCGGTCGTGCCAGAACTCGAACTGCGCAGGCGCAATGCGCCAGCCGCTCCACCCCTGCGGGCGTGGCACCTCGCCGATCGCGTATTTGGCCGCGACCAAGGCGATCGCCTGCTCGAAGGCGAAGCGGCTCTCCAGCGGCTGCGATTGCTTTGAGGCCCAGGCGCCGAGTTGGGCCTGTTTGGGGCGCGTGGCGAAATAGGCGTCGGCCTCGGCGCCGGTGACCGGCGACACCAGCCCTCGGATGCGGACCTGGCGGCGCAGCGACTTCCAGTGAAATAGTAATGCTGCCTTAGGATTTGCGGCGAGTTCGCGGCCCTTCTGGCTGGTAATGTGGCTGTAGAACACAAAGCCGTCGGCATCAAAACCCTTCATCAGCACCATCCGCACGTCCGGCAGGCCGCTCTTGTCGACGGTTGCGAGCGACATGGCGTTGGGATCGTTCGGCTCGGCCCTGACGGCTTCCGCAAACCACTCGGCGAACAGCGCGAACGGCTCCTCGGCTTGGGTAAAATCATCCGATGTTAACGGTATCGGGTGTTTGATGGAGGTCGTGTCGGTCATGTCAGGAGTTCCGAGTTGCGTCCGCCTGCGGCCAGGAGTGCGCTGCGATCCCAATATAGGCCTGTCCTATATAGGGCATGGGGCCGCATTGGCCTATCGGCGATCCGCCCCGCCGGCGCCGTGATGACAGTGATTCTAATTCTAATCGGCTTCGGTGTCGGCGGCTGTAGCGTGTCGCGCAACGAGGACGCCTTCGCCAGGATGGGCGCCAAGGATCGCTCGATCGTTGCCGCACAGGCGGGCGCAGCGGTCCCGACCGAGAGCGATCTTGCCTTCGCGCGCAATGCCGCCGCCGATGTGCTGACCAAGGGGACCAAGGATTCCAGCCAGCCCTGGGAAAATCCCGAAACCGGCGCCCGCGGCTCGGTGACGCCGCTATCCGAGGCGTTTTCGGCGGAAGACGGGCGTACTTGTCGGGATTTTTTGGCAAGCTATGTTAACGGGCGGACCGAAACCTGGCTGCAGGGTGCGGCCTGCCAGACCGGTCATGGCCAGTGGGAAATTCACACCCTAAAGCCTTGGCGACAGGGTTGAATGGGCGCTCGCCCCTACGGGCCTCGTTGCAAAAATGCCACTGGGACCCCAGATGGAGCCAGGGTGAGCAAATTGCCGTAAAGTTAAAGTCTGATTTCCCGATAAAGGAGATGACGGATGCGCGACCCCTATGAGGTCTTGGGGGTGCCGCGGGGCGCCAGCGCTGCGGCGATCAAGAGCGCCTATCGCAAGCTCGCCAAGAAACATCATCCCGACAACAACAAGAACGATTCGAAGGCGGCTGCGCGCTTTTCCGAGATCAATTCCGCCAACGAGATCATCGGCGACGAGGACAAGCGCAAGCAGTTCGACCGCGGCGAGATCGACGCCGATGGCAAGCCGCGCTTCCAGGGTTTTCCGGGCGGCGACCCGCGCGGCCGTGCCGGCTCGCCCGGGGGCGGCTTCGAAACCTATACGTTCCGCAGCGGCGGCGGCCCGGGTGGCGGTGGCGGCGCGGGCTTCGAGGACATCCTCAACAGCATGTTCGGTGGTGCTGCCGCGCGGGGGGCGCGGTCGGGCCGCGGTAGTCCATTCGAGTTCGAAACCGGCGGCATCGGGATCGATCTCGATCTTTCAGTCGCCATGACGGTGTCGCTGGAAGAGGCGGTCAATGGCGCGCAGAAACGCGTGCGGCTGCCGAGCGGCAAGGAGCTCAATGTCAAGGTTCCGGCAGGCGTGGTCGCCGGCCAGCAGATCCGGCTGAAGGGCCAGGGGGAAACCGCGCCCGGCCACCCCCCCGGAGATATACTGATCACCGTCAGCATCGCCCCGCACGCCTTTTTCAAGGTCGATGGCAGCGACCTCAAGGTCGATCTGCCGATCACGCTTTATGAGGCCGTGCTGGGCGGCAAGGTTCGCGTGCCGACCCTGGGCAACGCGGTGGAACTTTCCATTCCGAAAAACACCTCCTCGGGCCGGACCTTTCGCCTGAAGGGCAAGGGCCTGGCGAAGGCGAGCGGCGGCACCGGTGACCTGTTGGCCACCACCCGGATCATGCTGCCGGACGGGAACGACGCCGAGCTTGAGGCGTTGATGCAAAAGTGGCGGGACGGACACCCCTATAATCCCCGCGACGGCCTCGGCTGACCGAAACTGGGACGATTTTTCGGCGTATCTCGCGTAGCCCTTAAAATGGTGCGGCCTCGAGAGGGGGACCAGCGCGGTACCAAACCCCAGTCGAGGCCGCTTGCGTCGATCGGCGGATCGAACGCAGCTCATTTTCGCGTGATCAACCGGTGCGATAATGAGACGCGTCGATGACTTGATTCCAGATTTTCAATGTCGGAATTGGGACACCGGCGGCTACTCGCCTTCTGGTTTAGCTGTCCGCCGCTGTTCTCGGCCTGGTCGTAGTGGCTCGCGGCCCGTTACCCCATCTACCGATGGCCGTCGGTCATCCAGTGTTACGGTGAGGAATATCCGCTGCTATTCTCGGCCTGGTCGTAGACCAGGCGCGCGACCTGCATCAGACGTTCACGGTCGGTGCCGCCGCTTACCACATATCCGACGCCTTGATCGGCCCAGAACAGCGCGCCGTCATTGCCCCGGTTGGTGTAGCGCATCTGCGTCGCTTCGGTCGCGGCCTTTGCCGAGTAGATGGTGAAGCGTTCGCCCGACGCACTCTCATACATCAGGAACGAAGCCGGCCCGGTCGGGCCCGGCAGCAGCCGTCCGCCAACGAGCCTGAGGCCCGTGGAGTCGAGCTCCGGCGCATGGACAGTCCAGCCGCAGCGCTTGGTCAGCCATGCTTGCAGATGCGCGCGGTCGGTGCCCGGCACCTCGACGGGGTGACGGACCTCGATGACATAGAGTCGATGCGCATCCAGCGCATCCAGCGTGAAGCTTTGGAAAGTCGACGGCGCGGCAGCCACGCCATGCGCCAGCCATCCCAAGCCGCCGCCGACGACGAACGCCACCAGGGTCGCCGCGATCGCGCCGTAGATCAATTTGCGCGGCTGCCGCTCGAGCCGTTCGAGTTCGAGCCGCTTCGGCACCGGCTCGTTGGCCACGGCGTCGTAACGCACATGCAGCAGCTCCGCCATCGATTGCCACGATCGCACCCGCTCGGCATCGTCCGGATGCGCCGCGAGCCACGCCTCGACATCCCCGCGGCGTTCGGCCGGCAGCTCTTTGTCGACGTAAGCGTGCAGCTCGTCTTCGGTGACGGGAATCCTGGGATAGGTCATGGTCTCAGTCTCTGTTCAAGTCTTGGTTTCTTCTCAAGTCTTGGTTTTTTCTCAAGTCTTGGTTCTTCTCAAATCCGGTCAAAAATTGCTTACGGCTCATGCATAACGCTTGCCATTACCTGGCCAATATTAACTATTTCACGCGCCGCAGCGGCGCTCGCTCGCCTTCGAGCGAGGTTTTCACGTGGGCACGCGCCCGTGCAAGCCGGGACATTACGGTGCCGATCGGCACGCCCTGAATGTCGGCGACCTCGCGGTAGCTCAATCCCTCCAGCATGACCAGCAACAGCACCGCGCGCTGCTCCTCGACAAGGGTGGAAAGCGCGCGTGAAATGTCGCGGCCTTCCGCTTCCGTGCCGCTGGCGTCGGGATTGTTGTCCAACAGCGGCATGAATTGCGGCCGCCGCGCCAGCGATCGGCGCCGGTTCTTGTTGAGATTGGTCAGGATGGTGTAGAGCCAGCTCCTGAGGTCACCACCGAGAAACAGCCGTTCCGAACGCAGCGCCCGCACCAGCGTATCCTGCACCAGGTCGTCGGCGATATCGGCG